>Ga0299914_10000046_pt1 | contig 72957 bp, 61 predicted proteins | sample RVTome_10_FD_201361 | JGI IMG/M metagenome (GOLD analysis project Ga0299914, IMG submission 201361) | Soil microbial communities from uranium-contaminated site in the Upper Colorado River Basin, Wyoming, United States - RVT153D57 (version 2) ... | reverse complement strand
GAGGCCGCCCGCCGCGACGATTGAGATCGGGCGGTGTGCTCAGCTCCCGCTTAAGCTGTGGCCGGCGCGGGCAGGCCCGTGGGAAACCGCATCAGCAAGCGGTGGATCGCAAACGTGAAGACCTCATTTCGTTGGATTGACTGGGAGCTACAGACTGCGATTACAGAGCAATCCGTCGAGCGGCCAACACGTCTAGGCTTGTCCGTGTAGTTCCTGCTTCTCGCGGCATGAAACTGACTCCCGGAAGCTCTGTCTGAACCCCGGCCTACCGTCGGGTCACTGGGACAGGGGCTTTCTGGAGAGACGCAGGATGGACAGGCCGATTTGCGCGATGGGCTCCGAGCCCGGCTTTTCAATGGCCGCCCCTGCGACCCGCCCGGTTGGGCCCTGAGCCCGAATCCGTCGATGTCGTTTGTTCACCGCCTCTCCGCCCACCACGACCAAGGAGTGAGAGATGAGATCGATCGGCATCGACATCCACCGCGACTTCATGGAGGTCGCGATCGCCGAGGAGGGCCAGCTCCGCGGCTGCCCGAGGGTGGCCATGGACCCCGAGACGCTGCAGCTGTTCGCCGAAAGCCTCGGGGCAGAGGACCAGGTGGCGTTGGAGGTGAGCGGCAACGCCTGGGAGGTAGTGCGAATCATCCGCCCCCACGTCGGGCGCGTCGTCGCCGCGAGCCCGACCGACACAGGGATGCGCCAGGCGCGCGCGAAGACCGACCGCCTCGACGCGAGGGCCTTGGCCAGGCTGCTGGCGAGCGGGCAATTGGAGACGGTCTGGGTCCCCGACGAGGCGACCCAGGCGATGAGGCGGCGGCTTCGCCGTCGCACGCAGCTGGTGGTCACCAAGTCGCGGGCCAAGAACGAGGTTCACGCCGCGCTCATGCGGCGGCTCGTCCCAAAGCCCGGCTTCAGCGACCTCTTCGGGGTGGCTGGGCGGCGCTGGCTCTCCGAGCTCGAGCTGCCGGCGGCCGAGCGCGAGTCAGTCGACAGCGCCCTGCGCCAGATCGCCTTCTGCGAGGCCGAGATCGCCGCGATCGAGAAGGTGGTCGCAACAGAAGCCCTGGCCTCGGCGGAGATCCGCCGCCTGATGAGCGTGCCCGGGGTGGGCGTGATCACCGCGGCGGCGTTCATGGCGGCGGTCGGCGATATCCGCAGGTTCCCGAGCGCCAAAAAGCTGGTCGGCTATCTGGGCCTCGATCCGATCGTCCGCCAGTCGGGCTCCAGTGAGGCCAGCTACGGGCGGATCTCAAAGCAGGGCTCGGCCGCCGGCCGCTACGCCCTGGTGGAGGCATCCTGGAGCGTGGTCAAAGCGCCGGGCCCGTTGCACGCCTTCTACGAGCGGACCAAGGGCCGGCGCGGCGCATCGGTCGCGATCGTCGCCACCGCCAGAAAGCTCGCCTGCCTCTTTTGGACCCTGCTCACCCGCGGCGAGGACTACGCCTACGGACAGCCCTCGCTTGGGCAGCGCAAGCTGCGTCAGCTCGAGCTTCGGGCCGGGGCGCCGAGGCGCAGCGGCGGCGGCGCAGGCGTCTGGAAGGCCAATGCGGCCGTCCGCGATGCCGAGCGCAAGGTGGTCGAGCAGGCCGAGGCCGCCTACCGCCGAAACGTCGCCGAGTTCAAGCGCGTGGAGGCGCTACGGGCCAAGCAGCGCAAGGAGGCCGAGAAGGCACAAGCGCAGCAGCGCGAAGAGGGCGCCGGCGCGACATCGGGGCGCGCATCTTGAAGTCACCCAGTTGGGGACAAGCAGCGCGGCGGGCCCATGCCCCAGGTCCGCTCTTTAGCTCGTCGTCCACCGGCGCCCGTCCTCGACTCTGCCATAGGAGGTGCAATCGGGCAAGTCGCACTTGACTTTCATCCGTCGCGGAAAGGAGGAGCGCTTCTCCTGCGTCGACTGCGCCAGCGCGAGCGGTGAGTTAGCCGAGGTAGGGAGCGAGCCCCTCCCGCATCCAATCCGGGATCGCTGTCTTTGCACCCGGCTTGCGCCCCTCGAGCTCGACCAGGACATGGCGAAGAGTCCCCTCGACCAGCAGCTCCGCGTCGCGCAGGACCCGATAGCCGGTGGTGATGCTCGTCGTACCAAGCCGGGTGACCGCGACCTCGAGTGTCAGTTCCTCGTCGAAGTGCGCCGCATGCCGGTAGCGAAGGCCTGCGTCGGCGACCACGAAGTCGACGCCCCGGTCGACGATCGCCTGGTAGCCACCCAAGGCCGCCCGGAACAGCTCGGTGATTGCGATGTCGAAGTAGGCGAGAAAGTGGGCGTTGAACACCACCCCCTGCGGGTCGCACTCGCCGTAGCGGACGCGCAGCTTGCAGGTGAGGGGGGCCGCCGCACCCGTGCCGGCCACATCTTGCCCTGCCACGGCATCACCTCGTTCGGTCGGATTTGGAGGGCCTGGTTGGTCTTGCAGACGAAGTTCTCACCTTACCAGTTATATGTGTTTACTGGTAACCTCGACCCATGCACATGTCGCGGACGCCCGAGAAGGTCCACCTCTGGGGAGAGACGCTCTGCCTGAATTACGCCAACAGCGTCGACTGGTCGCCCGAGAGCGAGCACGTCGATCCTGAGCAGACCGACGTGCTGCGCGCCGGGGACATGCTGGGTCGCTGGGGCCGGCGCTGCGATCTGCTCGGCGAGGACGCCAAGCGAGCGAGCGCAGATGAGCTGAGCCGCGCTCGCTCGCTGCGCGACGCCGTCTATTGCCTCTTCTCCTCGATCAGCCAAGGCCAAGGCCCCGCGAGGAGGGACCTCGACCTCCTGATGAGCAACTACGCCGAAGCGGTGAGCCATGCCTCCCTGCAGGCCGGCGAGGACCTCTACAAGCTCGACTGGCCGCGGTCGGATCCCCGGAGGATCCGCTTCGCCGTCGCCGCCGACGCGATCGTGCTGCTTCGAGACTCCAGCCGCCTGGGGCGCATCGGCCGCTGCCCAGGCCGGAATTGCGGATGGCTGTTTCTCAACCTCAGCGGACGCCGCCGCTGGTGCTCGATGTCCACCTGCGGCAGCCGCGAGAAGATGCGACGGCTGCACCAGCGCCGCAAGCGGTCCGCTGCCTGAGCATCGCCGGCGGTTTGACCCAGACGGTCTGCTCGCCGAGCTATCCACTGTGATCCACCAGTCTGACGCTCCCGTCTCGCGTGAAGCGGAAGTGCGGTTCCCGGCATCTCCTCTGTCACACACCCTCCGCCGTCGACAGTGACTGCCTGCTCCTCACCGACTGCCGAGCCTTGAACTAGGCTGGCTCGGATGGCCGGGGGGCCAACTGAACCGATCACTGGGCGTGCTGCCGCACTCATCGCGGCCGCGGACGGGCACCTCGAGATCGAAGGCAACCCGAGGGGCCCAGGCGGCCCTTGGCCCTTCGTGGCTTCCGGACTACTGGTCCACGCGACGTCCTGTCTGCGCTCAGTGATCTTCAGGCTCGGGCCCGACGGTGCCCACAACGACGCTTCGCGCCTCTTGCGGATCCTCTACGACCACGTGGTGACGTTCGCCTGGCTCGCCTCGGACCCCCCGGCTCTTCTCGCGATCTGGCGAAAGGCCGACCTCCAGGCACGGTTGAAGATGGACCGCGAGGCGAGCGTGGCCGGGGAGCAGCTCCTGGCCGACCATGACCGCGAGCAGATGGAACGCGACATCGCGGGCATCGAGGGCACCGTTCCGGATCTCGCGTCGATGGCGGTCAAGGTAGATGACTACTGGGCCCAGAGGGTCGAGGCGCTCCGGCCGGACGGCCTGGGGTCGTTCCGAGGCCTCTACACGATCCTCTTCCGCCAGCACAGCGGCCTCGTCCACGCGACCATGAGCGGCATCAACCACGTTTCAGTCGACCTGGACGCGCCTTGCGTACGGATCGTCATGGAGGACGTGCCGCCCGAGGGGAACGGGCCTTACGGGATGGCGACCGTCGTCTACGGCCTCGGACTCCTGGTGGCTGCCGAGGCGCTGGGCTTTCCGGACGCCGCCGGGGTCGAGCACATCTTCGACCGCTTTAGCTGAGGCGTGTCGCCCCGCGAGGGTCCATTTTGCGCGGTAGCTTGGCGGGATGGCGCGGCAGCGGATCGAGACTGGATCATCGTTCGAATTCGACAGCTTCTGGCGGGTGGGGGACGGCTCAGATAGCGCAGAAGACGCCCAGGGTCGCCTCACGTATGACCCGGCGAGGGGGATCGAGCTGGCCCTCGTCGACCTCCGAACGGAGCGTCCCAACGTCTTCGAGTCCCCCGAAAGGATCCCCGTCCTCCACGGCCACGATTTGCAGGGGAAGCCGTGCACCATCTTCGATGCGATCGCGACGGAGATCGAAGGAAACCTGTTCGGTGGCCACATCCGCGAGGTGCTCACCTCCAATCGGCTCGTCTACGGTGCGCAGCTCAACTCGATGGACGATCTGGAGGTCGGGGACGTCCTCGTCGATCTCTGGGGCCTGACCGAGTGGGTCAACGGAATCTGGGACGGTCGGGGGCCGGCCGCGCCCGAGGGCGATCGGCGTTTCTCGCCATTGAAGAGGCGCCTCGCTGCGCTCTGGCCCTTTCAACATAGGGCCGATGCCCCGGTCGAACTCCCCGAAGGTGAAGTGCTCAACGTGCCCCTCGACGGTGCCCACCTGATTCTGCAGCGTGGCCTTGCGAACCGGGAGGGCCGCCGGGCCCAGCACACGAGGGAGGCGCACGTCACCGCCCATTTCGTGCTCGAGCAGACGACCACCTATCAGGACTTCACCGAACGGTTCGTCCGGCCTCTTCAGGACCTCATGGTCCTGACCAGAAGGAGCCAGTCTGAGGTCGATGCGATCACCGTCCTCGTGCCCAGCAAGGAAGAGAAGTGGTGGGACGGCCAATCGCTACGCGTTCCGAAGGATGTCAGCGTCATCGAGCGGACCCGTACCGATCGTCCATCCCCGCCAGGGAAGGCCCGGCCCCAGATCCCGATGCCATTGCGTGCCTGGGGCGACTCGGCCCCCGCTTTCCTTGCCGCCTGGTTCACGCTCCGCCATGAGCTCGGTGGCCCCGCCAACCTGCTGTTCGCAACCCTGAACAAGAAGGACGCGAGCCTGGAGGACGACGTCCTGAACCTTCTCTCCGTCGCCGAGGGGTATCACCGCCTCAGGTTTGACGAGCCGCCCTTTTCGGACGAGGACCACGACGAGGTCCTGGCCTTGATCCGCAAGATCGACGACAAGGTCCGACGCGACCACTACCTCGTACGTCTCCGGTACGCGAACGAACAGAGCCAGAAGCAGAGAGTGAAAGCGCTCTTTAAACGCGCGGAGAAGGTCCTGCCGGAGGCGGAGAGTTGGCGCCGAAGGCAACTTCAGCCGCTCATCGACACGAGGAACTTCCTCACCCACTGGGGCGAGCCCACCAGACATGTATTGGAGGACTGGGACCTTTGGTTCGCGCTGAACCGTGTGCGAGTCGTCCTTGAGGTCAACCTCTACCTCGATCTCGGGATCGACCACAAGACGATCTCTCGCGCGGTGAATGTCGCCTATCACGGACGGGAGTTCATGGGTCCCGCGTGACGAGGGTGGTCGGTCGGTCGACCTACAAACTGGGGAGCGACCTCTCTTTCGCTTCCGCGTGAAGGCAACGTCTCCAGGCGGATCGTCAGCCAAGTCGCCTACGGACCCAGCGCAACGGCGGCTGGTATTACCGGCGCGCCGCCCATGAACGACATCGACGATCTCGCCGCTGTCGATCCCTTGTAAGTAGACCGAGGTGATTCCGAGATCGGCGTGGCCGAGCTGGCGCTGGATCACGTTCAGCGAGACGCCCTCTCGCGCCATTTCAACGGCATGGGCGTGACGCAGCTGATGCGGCGCGAAGCGACGACGGACACCGGCTCGGAGGGCCAAGCGCCGAAACTGGGTGCGCGCCGCTGCGCCGGACCAAGGCCGTCCGGCCGTGGGTCCGCTGATCACGCAGAAGAGCGCCCCCACCGGCAGCTCCATCCGGAGCTTCAGCCAGGGGTCCAGCTGCTGCCATCCCCAATCGTCCATTCCAACCTGGGCGGCGCTTACCTCCCTTGCCGTGGCGGACGAGAAGCGCGCCACGAGCCGGCTCGAGGTCACCCCCGATAGTGCCAGGGCCTCGCTGATCCGAAGGCCGGCCCGCCAGAGCACGACTGCCAATCCTCGAAACCGCATCCCCGCCGGACGCTCTCCGGCCCGGCGCATCACGGCGACGATCTCCTCGACCCTTGGCGGGTCGGCGGGGTATCTGCGGCCCTTGTTCCGCGGGGCGCGGCCCGCGTGGTAGCCGGGCAGCGTCGCGGGTGAGCGAGGTCGGCCGGCTGCGTCAAGAGTTGCAATGGCGTCCATGAGTCCCTCCTTGTCCGAGTTGACAAGGGAGGTCTATCCAGCTCGAGGTCGCAAGTTGCGACCTCAAAAGAGGCGACGGGTTCGCTGCGCGCGCCGGGCGCTTTTCCGGCCAACTACATGCCTCGGCTCCGGGCGGCTACTTGACCGCTTGCAGCCGTGAGCGGATCAGGCCCGCGAGCTCCTCGGGGGTCGTACCGGCGCTCAGGCCGATGATCCAATCAGCGAGCTCGGGATCCGTTGCGTTGACCTCGTATCCGTTGACCTCGAGAAAGGTAAGCATCGAAACGAGCGCCAAGCGCTTGTTGCCGTCGATGAATGCCTGGCTCTCAGCGACGCCGTGCGCGAGCGCCGCGGCCTGCAGTGCGAGGTCGGCCTCCTGATAGTGGGCGTAATTGTGGGGCCGCCCCAGCGCGCTCTCGAGACCGGCCTGATCACGGAGCTGGTCGGCGGCCTGCCCAGTTGTTCCACCGATGATCGCGGCGTAGAACTCCAGCGCATCGGCCAGCTCGATGTAGACCGGCTCGTTCTCCTCCACCGGAGGGCCTGTCTACCGCTGGTCGTCGGGATCGTGCTCGGCAAGGATCTGTAGCGCCTCGGCGTGCTCGCCAACGACGCGTTGCCCGATGCCGCGAATCCGATCCCGCACCTGCTCGGTCGGCATGATCCGCAGCTCGCCGCCCTCAAGCTCCTCGACGAGCACCGACGTCCCGGCGGCGTAGCCGCGCGCTTCAAACTCGCGCGGTATCGAAACCACGTTGCTGTTGCCGACCCGGCGAACCTTGACCACCTTCATGTCGTCAGTATACACGGGGATATCCCAAGACTGAGGCCTCCCTGTCGACACGCAGCGAACTCACGACGGATCGTCCCCATCCAAACCGGCATCCCGGCGACCCAGTGCCGACTTTCGCGCCGACGAGGAGCGAGCACGGGCAAGCACCTCTCGCGGCCAGTGTCACGACCGCCTCGCGAGCGCTGCGCACGTCTTGGGCGTGACGCACAATCAAAGGATGTCCAGACAACTCCAGCAAAAGCAGACGATCTCCCGGGAGACGCGTCGGGAGATCATGGACTCTATCGCTGCCGACCGGATCGACTGGTGGGGGCGCCTCGATGACCCGAAGTTCCTCGGGCGGATCTGGGACCTTACCGAGCTGCCGTCGACCGACTACCGCTATTCGGATGCCGCTGGGGACATTTGGCAGCACACGATCAACAATCCGGACGACTGGGACCGAGACTGGATCTTTCACGATGATCGGTTCGACCTGGATGGGTGCCCGGACGAGGTGTTCATCCGCTTCCTATGCGAGATGATTCATCCCTTGGTCCGGCCGGATCGCGCGCAAGTCGAACAGCTTCTCGTGCTGTTCAACGAGTGCCTAGAGGAGGACGACTGGGAGATCGTCGCGACCAAGCGTCGGCGCTCGGGGCCCGTCTTCGAGGGTCGTCGCCGCGAGATGCTGAAGCGGCCGACCGAGGCCATCGACCTCGACGCGTATGAGCGGCTCGACGATCCTCAGGTCGTTCGCGAGCACTTCCGCCGCATCGACCGCGACTTAAAGAGCGACCCGTCCGGGGCCATCGGGTCATCGAAGGAGTTGGTCGAGTCGGTGCTCAAGCTGATCCTCGATGACTACGACATCACCTATGCCAAAAGCGACGACCTCATGGATCTTTACAAGAAGGTCCAGAAGGCACTGACGCTGAACTCCGAGGCAGTCCCCGAGAACAAGAAGGGAAGCGAAGCTGCCGTCAAGACCCTCCGCGCATTGGTCACGACGATCCAGGCGCTGGCCGAGCTGCGCAATCAGATCGGCTCAGGACACGGTCGTACGCGCCGCTCTCCAGCGCTGACACGGCACGGCCGGCTCGCCTTCAACGCGTCCGTTGCGCTCGTCGAGTTCTTGCTCGACACCTGGCAGGTTCGGCGCAACGACGGTTGCTCGGCGACCATCAGTCGTCTTAGCTCGGCCTCGGCCTGTTTTCGGGTGAGGCCGTTCCTGCCGCCCGGCTTCCGCTTCGGCCCGAGCCGGCGTTTGACCCGCTTCTTGCCGACGTACCAGCGGCCGTACCAGGTCTCCTTGCCGCCCGCGCCGGCGTGGGTGAGAAGGGAGCCGGTTCCGTAGCTGCGACGCTCTGGTGGGTTCATGCCCCCTACACGGGCGCGTGCACATCGACGCCCCTGGTGACGCAGGAATTGGTCCCAAATGGACCCACGCGCTGCGGTGAGAAAGTCCACTCCTGAAACACGGAAACCCCCGATTTCCGGGGGTTTCCGATGCGGCTGAATGGAGTCGAACCATCACGCCCCTTTCGGGGCACAAGGCCCTCAACCTTGCGCGTCTACCAGTTCCGCCACAGCCGCTTGAGGGGGCGGACGATTGTAGATGCTTCGGGGGCGGGCGGGTTTGGTTGCACGTGTCCGGGGGGCGCGCTACGCTTGCGAACAGGTGTTCGAACAGATTTGGAAGCCGGGCGCGGGCCTGAGAGGGAGCGAGCGTGGAGCTGGATCTGACCAAGAGGCAGAAGGAGATCTTCGACTTCATCCGCCGCTACGCGGCGAAGACCGGGTATCCCCCGACCGTGCGGGAGATCGGCAAGGCGGTCGGGCTGCACTCCTCGTCGACCGTGCACGCGCACCTCGCCAACCTGGAGAAGATCGGCCTGCTGAAGCGCGATCCCGCAAAGCCGCGGGCGATCGAGCTGCTCTTCGACAAGGCGAAGCGGACGATCCGGCCGGAGAGCGGGCTGCCGCTGGTCGGCCAGGTCGCCGCCGGCGAGCCGATCCTCGCCGAGGAGAACGTCGAGGAGTACATCGAGGTCCCCGACGTGATCGGCGGCGAGGACGGCGACTACATCCTGCGGGTGCGCGGCGAGAGCATGAAGGACGCCGGCATCTTCGCGGGGGACTACGTGGTCGTGCGCCCCGCCGAGGACGCCGTCGACGGTGAGATCGTCGTCGCCCTGCTCGGCGAAGAGGCGACCGTCAAGCGCTTCTTCCGCGAGGAGGATCACATCCGCCTGCAGCCCGAGAACGAGGCGATGGAGCCGATCCGCACCAGCGAGGCGACGGTCCTCGGCAGGGTCGTCGGCGTCTTCCGCAAGATCTGACGGGCGGGCAGCGGCGCGTATCGGCGCTCTCGGTCGCGCACGCACGTTCCCCGCGTCCTCGATCCGCTTGGCCACGCGACTCCTCGGGGCTACCATGTCTGTTGCGGGCCGAGCGACCGCGGGGGGAGAGAAAACCCCTCGAGGAAAGTCCGGACACCAGAGGGCGAGGCGGTGGGTAACGCCCACCCGGGGAAACCCGCGGGACAGTGCCACAGAAACACACGGCCGATGGCGCGGCCACACGTGAGCCGCGAACAGGCAAAGGTGAAATGGTGCGGTAAGAGCGCACCGGCGTCGCGGCGACGCGGCGGCCAGGCAAACCCCGCCCGGTGCAAGGCCAAGCAGGACCGACGACCCAGCCCGGCGAGGTCCAGGTAGGCCGCAGGGCCGCTCCGGCGGCCCCCCGGGGCAGCGGCTCCGGGAGACAGATGGTCGCTCCCGACAGGATCCGGCTTACAGGCCCGCTAAACGAGAGGCCCCCGCGAGGGGGCCTCTCGCAATCGTACGCCCGGCGACCTCGACACCGATTCATGTCTTAGCGTTTGCTAATCTGCCGCCAACTTCCGCTGAATCTCCGCCCACATAACGCGGAGAGCGGGGGACCCAGGCAGTTGGGGCGAATCGCCGGCACCATCGCCGCGTAGCGCAGCTCTTTAGGCGCGAGCCCGACAGCTAACCCCGTAAGCGTCGTAAAGAGCGATGAAGGTAGAGCGAAACCGCCACGGGCGGAAAGACGATCGAGAGCGCGCGGCGCGCCGAGGGCGGCTGCGCTGGGCCTGCCTGACGGCGGCGCTTGCCTCCCTGGCCCTGGCCGCGACGCCCGCGCAGGCGATCACCGGCGGCGCCGGCGTCTTCCCCTCCACCGGCGCGGCCCCGAACAGCGGCGGCCTCACATTCGGCTCGATGCGCAGCGGCGGCGCCACCTGGTACGGGCCCGGGCTCTACGGCAACAGCACCGCCTGCGGCCAGACCCTGCGGCCGCGCACGATCGGGGTCGCCCACCGCACGCTGCCCTGCGGCACGGCGGTCAAGTTCGTCTACCGCGGTCGCGCCCTGGTCACGCGGGTGATCGACCGGGGCCCCTACACGCGGGGCAACGTCTTCGACCTCACCAACGGCGCCCGTCGCCTGCTCCGCTTCGAAGGCGTCGACCGGGTTCGCTACGCCGTCGCCCGGCGGCCCGCCCGGCGCGACCGCAGCTAAGCAGGATTTCGCGGTTTGACGGCAAACCTGGCCGGGAACGGACAGGTTTCCAACGAGAAGAGGAGCATGCATGTCGAGGGATTCGCAGGCAGCCGTCAACGTCGCGCGGACCGGGGCTCGCGGCCGGGCGGCGCTGGCCCTCGCCGCCTGCCTGGCGCTCCTCGTCGCCATGGTGGCCAGCGCCGGCGCGGCGGGCGTCTCGCGCACCACGGTCGTGCTCGGCGACACCGGCACGATGCCCGACCCCTCCTGCCCGGGCTCGCCCTGCCAGGCGGTCGGCAGCGTCACCGGCTTCCAGGTCAGCACCGGGCAGGGCAAGCTGCCCTTCCGCGTGCGCCGCCACGGCAGGGTCAAGTCCTGGACGCTGACCCTCGCCGAGCCGACCCCGAGCCAGCGCTCCTTCTTCAACGGCTTCTTCGGCACCCCGCCCCAGGCGCGCCTGTCGATCCTGCGGCGCGTGCCCGGCACCAATCCGCCCCGCTACAACCTGCGCGCGCAGGGCTCGATCCAGGTGCTCAGCCCCTACCTCGGCCAGACGGTGCGCTTCGGCGCCAACCTGCGTGTGCGCCGGGGCGACGTCGTCGGCCTCACCGTGCCGACCTGGGCCCCGGCCTTCGCGCAGGGCCTGCCGGCGGGCAATGCCTGGCGGGCGAGCCGCGATACCGGCAGGTGCGTCAACGAGACCGACGTCCGCCAGGGCGAACCGCAGATGCGCGTCAACCGCCGCGCCACCTACGGCTGCCGCTACACCACCGCCCGTCTCCTCTACACGGTCACGATCGTCGAGAACTAGTCCCGCGCCAGCCAGCAGAGTTCGGCGACGGAGCCGCGCGCGCGAAGCTGACCGGGTTCTCTCGTTCCGTAGCCGGAAAGGGTCGAAGCTAGGGTCCTCAAACACTCAAGCGAGGCTCCCGCCGAGCGTTTTGAGGACCCTAGCTCCGACCCTCGCTGCCTCTACGCCACCGAAGGAAGAACCCGCGGCCCGCTCTGGTCTTTGGGCAGCTCCGCCGCCCCCGCGATGAGGCTCTGGAACTCGTTGAGGGCCAGGTGGGCGACCGCCTCCAGCAGCTCCTCGTCGCTCCAGCCGATCTCCCGCGCCTCCTCGTGGAGGTGCAGGGGCGGGTGGCCGTTCGCCTCGAGCGCCCCGCGCAGGTACTGCAGCAGCGCCGCCTCCTTGGGGTCCGCCGAGGCGAAGCTGCGCGCCCGGGAAACCTCGTCCAGGCCGAGCCCGGCGCCGCGCGCCGACTTGGCGTGCTGGGCGATGCTGTAGCCGTCGTCGCGGTACTCGGCGACGGCGAGGGCGATGCGCAGCCGCGTGGCCCGCGGCAGCACGCCGCCGCGCAGCTCCGAGCGCATCCGCGTGTAGGCGCGCAGGACGGCGGGCGCCCCGGCCAGCACGCCGACGAACTTGGTCACCGCGCCGCCGGTTGCCTGGATCGTCTTGATCAAGGGCGCGCTCTCCTCGGGAGCGGTCAGCTCGTCGTGGATCTGGAACCTGCTCACGTCCGTTTTGACTGTCACTTGCATCCGCCTCCGGCTCCGCGGGCGGGAACCCGCCTTACGGAGCCTTTACGTGGCCTTTACTTTACTTTTAGCAGCTAACTTACGTCTCGTAAGTTATAGCTGCTTTCCGGCTGTCCCGCAAGCGCCGGCCGACCTCCTGACGTCTACCCGGATCGCCGCTCTCTACCCGGCCAGGCCGCTTCGCCTATCGTTGCGCCCCGAGCGGACAACGAGCCTAGGAGGCAGGAATGGCAGAGCAACAGATGAGCCCCGCCGACGTCGCCCAGGCCGTCGAGGAACGCGACGTGCGCTTCGTCCGCCTCTGGTTCACCGACGTGCTCGGCCAGCTGAAGAGCTTCTCGATCAACTCCTCCGAGCTGGAGGACGCCTTCGAAGGGGGCATGGGCTTCGACGGCTCCTCGATCACCGGCTTCAACCCGATCGAGGAGTCCGACATGATCGCCATGCCCGACCCCTCCACCTTCGCCCTCGTCCCCTGGCGTCCCGAGGACGAGAACGCCGTCGCCCGCATGTTCTGCGACATCCGCGTCCCCGGCGGCGAGCCCTACGAGGGGGACCCGCGCTGGATCATGCGCCGCGCCCTCAAACGGGCCGAGGAGATGGGCTTCGAGGCCTTCAACATCGGCCCCGAGCTGGAGTTCTTCTACTTCCGCTCGGCCAAGCCCCCGGGCGGCGCCCCCGAGGTGCTCGACGACGGCGGCTACTTCGACCTGACCACCCTCGACGCCGGCTCCGACGTGCGCCGCGACACCGTCCTGGCCCTGGAGAAGATGGGCATCCACGTCGAGTACACCCACCACGAGGTCGGCCCCTCCCAGCACGAGGTCGACATGCGCTACAAGAACGCGCTGGCGATGGCCGACGACTGCATGACCTACCGCATCGTCGTCAAGGAGTACGCGATGAAGTACGGCTGGCACGCCACCTTCATGCCGAAGCCGCTCTTCGGCGAGAACGGCTCGGGCATGCACGTCCACCAGTCGCTCGCCAGGGACGGCAAGAACGCCTTCTTCGACCCCGACGACCAGTACTTCCTCTCGCCCACCGCGAAGGCCTTCATCGCCGGCCAGCTCAAGCACGCGCGCGAGATCTCGCCCCTCTTCGCCCAGTGGGTCAACTCCTACAAGCGGCTCGTGCCCGGCTACGAGGCGCCCGTCTACCTCGCCTGGTCCCGCCGCAACCGCTCGGCGCTGATCCGCGTGCCGCTCTACCACCCCGGCAAGGAGGGCGCGACGCGGGCCGAGCTGCGCTGCCCCGACCCCGCCTGCAATCCCTACCTCTGCTTCGCCGGCATGCTGCAGGCGGGTCTGGAGGGGATCGAGAAGGGCTACGAGCTGCCCGAGCCGATGGAGCAGAACCTCTACCACCTCTCGCCCGAGGAGCTCGCCCACGAGGGGATCGAGCAGCTGCCCGAGACGCTCGGCGAGGCGATCGAGGTCGCCGCCGACTCCGAGCTGGTGCTGCGCACCCTCGGCGAGCACACCTTCCGTCGCTTCGTCGAGATCAAGCGGCAGGAGTGGGACGAGTACCGCGTCCAGGTGACGCCGTACGAGATCGAGAACTTCCTGCCCGTCCTCTGAGGTTCGGCGCGCGGGAGGTCAGCGGTCGACTGGAGCTTGGGACTGCGAGGGCAGGGTGGGAATCCGCGGCTCGTCCGCGGGCCTGGAGAGAGCTGACGGCCACCAGAAGCGGTCGCCGAGGGTGAGGGCGATAGACGGGACGAGGATGCTGCGCACGAGGAAGGTGTCGAGCAGCACGCCGAAGGCGACGACGAAGCCGATCTCGGTGAGGAAGGTGAGCGGCAGCGAGGCGAGCACCGAGAAGGTGCCGGCGAGGACGATGCCGGCGCTGGTGATGACCGCCCCGGTGACCGCCAGCGCCCGCAGGATGCCCTGCCGCGAGCCGTGCGCGAGCGTCTCCTCGCGGGCGCGCGCGATCAGGAAGATGTTGTAGTCGACGCCGAGGGCGACCAGGAAGACGAACGCGTACAGCGGCAACGAGGGGTCCGAGCCGGGGAAGCCGAAGACGACGTCGAAGACGAAGTATCCGACCCCGAGCGCCGCCAGGAAGCTGAGGATCACGGTGCCGATCAGGACCAGCGGCGCGACCACGGCGCGCAGCAGGCCGATCAGGATCAGGAAGACGACGAGCAGGACGATCGGCGGGATCACGACCGAGTCCCAGCCGGCGGCGTCGCGGACGTCGAATTCGACCGCTGTCGGGCCGCCCACCAGGGCCTGCGGCGAAACCTCGTGCGCGGCCTCGCGGATCGGCTCGACCAGGTCGAAGGCCGCGGTCGAGTAGGGGTTCGATCCCAGCGTCGCCTGGACGAGCACGCCCGGCTCTCCCCGCGCGACGGGGGAAGACACCCCCTCGACGCCGTTCACGCCGGCCACCGAGGCGCGCACCGCCCCGACTTCCGAGCGCTGCGGCACGACGATGTCGGTGAGGGCGGTCGTCCCGGAGGGGAAGCTCCGGTCGAGCAGGCGCTGGCCTTCGACCGATTCGACTTCGGTGCGGTAGCTGTCTTCGCTGGTCAGGTCGGTCGAGAAGAAGGCGAAGCCGGCGCAGAAGAGGACCAGCACGGCGATCGAGCCGGCCATCACCCGCCGTGGGCCCGCCGCGACCCGGTCGCCGACCCGCTTCCAGAAGCCGTGCGTCTCGTCGGCGGCGTGCTCGAGCCGGCGGCGGCGGATCTCGTAGGGGAGGAAGACCCGCCGGTCGAGCGGCCCGACGATCAGCGAGGGGACGCGGCGGCCGCTCAGCCTGCGCAGGACCCAGTTGAGCAGCACCAGCGGCAGGAGGACGAGGACGACGAGGCAGGCGGCGAGGACCCTGAGGATGGCGCCCGCCCCCGACCCTTCGACGATCGCCGTCCGGGCGCGCTCGGAGACGGCGGCCGCCTCCGGCGCCGTCTGCGGCGCGTGCGGGACGAAGGGCCAGAAGGCGCGGCGGCCGAAGATCGTCAGCAGTGCCGGCAGCAGGGTCAGCATCGAGAGCGCCGCGCAGGCGATGCCGATCGCCGCGATCGGCCCCAGCCCGGCGGTGCCGTTGACCTTGGCCAGCATCAGGCAGAGCAGCGCCGCGATCACCGTCGCCGCCGAGGCGAAGATCGCCGGCCCAGCCGAGGCGAGCGCCGTGCGCATCGCCTCGTGGCGGTCGACGGTGCGGTGCAGCTCCTCGCGGTAGCGGGCGACGAGCAGCAGCGCGTAGTCGGTGCCGGCGCCGAGCACCAGCACCGACATGATCGAGCTCGACTGGCCGTTGATCGTCACGCCCAGCTCGGAGACGCCGTAGCCGATCGAGCGCGAGAGGGTCTCGGCGAAGATCACCGCGATCAGCGGCACGAGGAAGAAGAAAGGCGAGCGGTAGATGACGATGAGCAGGAAGACGACGAGGCTGAGCGCCGCCAGCAGCAGGGTCGCGTCGAGGCTTTCGAAGACCTCGATCGCGTCGGCGGAGAAGCCGGCCCCGCCGGTGATCTTCGCTTCGAGGCCGCCCTCCTCGTCGGGGAGCGCTTCGCGCCAGAGCTCGACCGGGTCGAGGATCCGTTCGCCCTCGCCGTTGCCGGCGATGAAGGCGGTGACGATCGCCGCCTTGCCGTCGGGCGAGCACCGCGGGCCGACGAAGGGGGCGTAGCCGGCGGGCTGACCCGGGACGGGGGTGGTCGGGCCGGCGCAGGGGGCGGCGTTCGGCCGCGCGGAGCCGGGCTGGGGTTCCGCCGGGGCCGACGGTCCGGCCGGCCCCACCGCCCGCCCCCCGGCGGCCGCCGTCTCGCCGTCGGCGACGACGCCGGGGAAGCGCTTCGCGGTCATCGCTTCGACGTCCGCGACGATTGCCCGCCGGTCGGCCTCGGTCAGGCCGGACTCGCGGCGGTAGACGATCACCGCCGGCGCCAGTTCGCCGTCCTGGAGCGTTTCGACCGCGTCGAGGGCGGCGGTCGATTCGGCCGAGCCGGGCAGGTAGGAGGTCGCCTCGTTGCTTTCCGCGTCTTCGAACTTGCCCGGCAGGTTGGCGGGCCCGGCGGCGACGAAGATCGCCAGGAACCAGATCGCGAAGACGACCCACTTGGCCCGGCGACCGGCGGCGAAGGTGAAGAGGGAGCCACGCACCGGCGCGGATACTTTCAGAGCAGCTTCTCGAGTTGTTGCGGTTTCGTCACAGGAGCCCGGCAGGCGAAGCGCTCGCAGACGTAGGCGGCGGCCCTGCCGTCGATCGCGGCGCGGTCGCGGAGCAGCTCGGGGGCCTCGCTGCCCTCCGGCCCGCCGGCGAGGACGAGGTGGGGCCGGTGCCGGGCTCGGACCGTCCGGGCCAGGCCGGCGAGGTCGTCGCCCACCAGCGCGACCTCCCTGGTGGGGGCGAGGTGGAAGTCGATCGCGCGCAGCAGGTGAGCGAAGGCCTCGGGGTGCCGCGCCGCGGCGTCGGCGAAGAGGCGGAATACCCCCTCGGCGCGTTCCTCGTAGGCGCGCTCGCCGGTCAGCGCCGCGAGGCGCAGCAGGCCCAGCGCCGCCGAGGAGTTGCCGGAGGGGATCGGGTGGTCGCCGATCTCCTTGCGCCGCGCGATCAGCGCTTCGTGGTCGGCGGAGGTGGAGAAGAAGCCGCCGCGCTCGGGATCGGCGAAGCGGGCGATCATGGCCTCGGCGACCTCCCGGGCGCGCGCGAACCAGCGCGCCTCGAAGGTCGCCTCGTAGAGCGTCAGCAGCGCCTCGAGCAGGAAGGCGTGGTCCTCGAGGTAGGCGTTGAGGCGGGCGCGGCCGTCCTTGTAGGTGCGCAGCAGGTTGCCGTCCCCGTCGCGCATCTCCTCCCAGACGAAGGCGGCGCACTCGCGGGCCGCGTCGAGGTACTCGTCGCGCTCGAGCGCCGCCCCGGCCTCGGCCAGAGCGGCGATCGCCAGCGCGTTCCAGGCGGCGAGGCGCTTGTCGTCGAGGCCGGGTCGCTCGCGTCCCGCCCGCGCCGCGAGCAGGGCCTCGCGCATCTCCGCCAGCCCCTCGGGCGCGGTCGCCCCGGCGCCCGCGGCCAGGCGCAGCACGCTGCGCCCCTCGACGCCCCCCTCCTCCGTGACCCCGTAGAACTGCATCAACTTCTCCACCTGCTGGGTGGAGAAGTTGATGCAGTTCGCGCTGTTGGCGGTCTTGGTGCCGGGGCCGGAGAGGGCGGCGCGGACCTCGTCGGGGGTCCAGGTGTAGAAGCGGCCCTCCTCGCCCTCGGAGTCGGCGTCGAGGGCGGAGTGGAAGCCGCCCTCGGGGCCGCGCATCTCGCGCAGCATCCAGTCGAGCGTCGCCTCGCAGGCGCGCCGGTAGCGCTCGTGGCCCAGCTCCTGCCAGCCGTGCAGGTAGGCGCGCGCCAGCAGCGCGTTGTCGTAGAGCATCTTCTCGAAGTGGGGGACGAGCCAGGCCGCGTCGACCGAGTAGCGGGCGAAGCCGCCGCCGAGCTGGTCGTGGATGCCGCCGGCCATCATCGCGTCGAGGGCGCGTTCGACCGGCTCGCGCTCGCCGCGGGCGAGCAGCAGCTCGAGCGCCGCGGCGGGCGGGAACTTGGGGGCGCCGCCGAAGCCGCCCCGCTGGCGGTCCTCGGCGCCGAGCAGGCGCTCGGCGGCGGCCTCCAGCTCCGCCGCGCTCGGCAGCCCCTCGGCGGGCTCGACCGCGCCGATCGCGCTCAGCCGGGCGCGCATCTGCGGCACCCGCTCGCCGATCTCGGCGCGCCGGTTCTCGAAGGCGTCGACGACCGCTTCCATCACCATCCGGAAGCTGGGCATGCCGCGGCCCTCGTCGGGCGGAAAGTAGGTGCCGCCGTAGAAGGGCACGCCGGCGGGGTCGAGGAAGACCGTCATCGGCCAGCCGCCCTGGCCGCCGATCGTCTGCACCGCCTCCATGTAGAGGGCGTCGACGTCGGGGCGCTCCTCGCGGTCGACCTTGACGTTGACGAAGTGCTCGTTCATGTAGGCGGCGGTGGCGGCGTCCTCGAAGGACTCGCGCTCCATCACATGGCACCAGTGGCAGGCCGAGTAGCCGACCGAGAGCAGGATCGGCCGGTCCTCCTCGCGGGCCCGCGCGAGCGCCTCCTCGCCCCAGGGGTACCAGTCGACCGGGTTGTCGCGGTGCTGGAGCAGGTAGGGGCTGGTCTCCCTCGCCAGGCGGTTGGGCATGACTCCAGGCTACCCGTGTGCCGCGCCGCTGCCCTTGGAGCCTTGAAGGCTCACTTTTGGGGTCCTGGAGTCGCTGATAATTGGACGACGTGCAGGCCCGGCACGGGGAATGCCGAGTCGTTTGGGAACCGGAAGGTCTACCTTCTGTAGGTGGCGCACGAAGAGTTCCCGATCAAGAGCGACCCGGCGATCGAGTCGGTGCTGCGAAAGCTCGATCCCGGCGACCGCCAAGTCGTCGAGGAGGCCCTCGCGCGGGCCGAGAAGACCGAGGCCCAGCTCCGCTACCTGGCCGACCACGACTCGCTCACCGGCCTGCTCGATCGCCGCCGCTTCCGCAACGAGCTGGACCAGTACGTCTCCTTCAGCGCCCGCTACGGCGGCCAGGGCGCGGTGATGATCATCGACATCGACGGCCTCAAGGCGGTCAACGACAGCTTCGGCCACCACGCCGGCGACAACCTGATCCGCCAGGTCGCCGCGATCATGCGCGAGCGGGTGCGGGCCACCGACATCGCCGCCCGCCTCTCCGGCGACGAGTTCGCGGTGCTGATGCCCCAGACCGACACCGCCGGTGCGCTGCGGCTGGGCGAGGACCTGTGCGCCCAGGTCGCCGACAGCACCATGCCGGCGCCGGAAGCGAAGGGCGCGACGATCAGCGTCGGGATCACGATGTTCGGCGGCGAACGTGGGATCGGCGCCGAGGCCGTGCTCCTCGCCGCCGACCAGGCGATGTACCGCGCCAAGGAGGAGGGGCGCAACCAGATCGCCCTCTTCCAGGACCCGTCCGAGCCCGAGCGCCGTCAGCGCCGCCGCCAGACGACCGGCGCCCGCATCCGCGAAGCGCTCACCCACGACCGTCTCAGCCTCCACACGCAGCCGATTCGCGACCTCGCCTCGGGCGGGATCGAGCGCTACGAGCTGCTGCTGCGGATGACCGGCGAGAACGGCGAGCTGCTCGCGGCGGCCTCCTTCATCGAGGCGGCCGAGCGGGCGGGCATGGTCCAGGAGCTGGACCGCTGGGTGGTCGGCCGCGCCCTGGAGCTGCTCGCCGAGCGCGAACGCGAGGGCAGCCCCGTCTCCCTGCACGTCAACCTCTCCGGCGCCTCGCTGGCCGACATCTCGGTGCTCGAATTCATCGAGCGGCGCCTCGACGAAGGCCAGGCCGATCCGGCGCGCTGCACCTTCGAGATCACCGAGACGGCGCGGATCGCCGACTACGAAGCGGCGGCCGGGTTCGCCGACCGCCTCGGCGAGTTCGGCTGCCAGGTCGCGATCGACGACTACGGCGCCGGCTTCGGTCCCTTCCACTACCTCAAGCAGGTCCCCTTCGACCTGATCAAGATCGACGGCTCCTTCATCCGCGACATGCCCAGCAGCGACGCCGACCAGCTCACCGTGAAGGCGATCGTCCAGATCGCCCGCGGCCTCGGCAAGGCGACGATCGCCGAGTACGTGCAGGACGACGAGACGACCCGGATGCTGCGCGAATACGGCGTCGACATGGCTCAGGGCTACCACCTGGGCATGCCCGTGGACGTCTCCGAGGCGCTCTGACCATGAGTCAGGCGCGGCGCAGCGCGGCGCGCCTGATCTTGCCGGTGCTCGTCTTGGGCAGCTCGGCGGCGAACTCGACGATGCGGGGGAACTTGTAGGGGGCCGTCTCGCGCTTGCAGTGCTCCTGCAGCTCGCGGGCCAGCGCCTCGCTGGGCTCGCGCTCGCGGGGGACGACGACCGCCCGCACCACGGCTCCCCGCTCGGGGTCCGGCGCGGCGACGGCGGCGGCCTCGGCGACCGCGGGATGGGAGAGCAGCGCCGACTCGACCTCGAAGGGGCCGATCCGGTAGCCCGAGGAGAGGATGATGTCGTCGTCGCGGCCCTCGAAGTAGAGGTAGCCGTCAGCGTCGGCGCGGACCAGATCGCCGGTCGGCCACCACTCGCCCGCGAAGCGCTCGCCGTCGAGGTAGCGCGAGAAGAAGGTGGGGGAGGAGGCGGCGTGGAGCTGCAGCTCGCCCTCGACGATGCGGACGTCGAGGCCCGGCAGAGGCCTGCCCATCGAGCCCGGACGGACCGGCTCGCCGGCGAGGTTGCCGCTGATGTGGCCGGTTTCGGTCTGGCCGTAGCCGTCGGCCGGCTCGAGCCCGGTCGCCTCGCGGAAGGCGTCGATCGTCGCCGCCTCGAGCGCCTCCCCGGCTGAGACCATGCGGCGCAGCGCGGGGAGGGGACGCAGCGCGGTGCGCTTGGCCAGCATCCGGTACTCGGTCGGCGCCTGGCAGAGCACGTCGACCCCGAGCGCCTCGATCAGGTCCAGCCGCTCGGCCGGGTCGAAGCGCCCCTCGTGGATCACGGCGGCGGCCCCGGTCAGCCAGGGCGCAACGAAGACGTTCCGCGCCGACTTCGCCCACCCGGTCGCGGTGGTGCACCAGACCAGCTCCCCCTTGCGCGACCCCAGCCAGTGCTCAGCCTGAGCCAGCTGGCCCTCCAGGTACCGGTAGGCGTGCAGGACCCCCCGAGGCTCCCCGGTCGTCCCCGACGTGAAGGCGACCAGGGCCGGATCCTCCGGGCCCATCCCCTCGACCGCCGCCGGAGCCTCCTGCGGCCGGTCCTCGTCGAGCACATCCCCAACCTCGCCCAGCGTCATCGTCTCGACCCCCCCGGGCAGCTCCCCCAGCAGCCCCTCCTCGCCAACGCAAAGCACCGGGTTGGCAGCCCCAACCCGCACCTCGAGGTCATGCCGCCGCAACTGCGTGCTGCAGGGCAAAGCCACCGCCCCCATCCGCCAGCAGGCGAGCAGCGAGAGCGCCCACTCGACCCTGTTGCCAACCAGCGTCATAACGACATCGCCCCGCTTAACCCCCCGAGCAGCAAAAGCCCCCGAGAGCCCGGCCGAGCGGGCAGTCAATTCGCCGAAGTACCAGTCCCTCCGCTCGCCATTGCGGTCGATGGCGACAATCCCTAGGCGCGAAGCGGGTGACCGCTCCATCCACTCGACGAAGTTCACGCCGCGCAGTAAATCAGTGACCGGCGGGCCTAAAAGTCAAGGCTTGCTTGACGTATCGGCCCATCGCCTCCTCCGGACGCTCCTCCCCGCGAACCTCGGTTACGCATGGAGGGCCGGGTACCCCTCCCCCGAACACTCAAGCGCGGCGCAAGCCGCGCGTTCGGGGGAGGGGTACCCGGCCCTCCCGAGCTAACGGAGTTCGCTGGAGCTCTTGCCGAGCAGCTGGCGGGCGACGATCAGCAGCTGAATCTGCTGGGTGCCCTCGAAGATGTCGAGGATCTTCGCGTCGCGCGCCCACTTCTCCAGCAGGGCGCTCTCGCCGTAGCCGACGGCGCCGCAGAGCTCGACGCAGCCGAGCGCGACGTCTACGCAGGTGCGGCCCGCCTTCGCCTTCGCCATCGAGGCCTGCAGCGAGTTGGGCTTGCCGTTGTCCGCCATCCACGCCGCCTGCAGGGTGAGCAGGTAGGCGGCCTCGTAGTCGGCCTCCATCTCCAGGTAGCGGGCGGCGGACGCCGGCTGCGAGAGCGCCGGCGCCTCGTAGTCGATCTCCACCCCCGCCTCGGCGAGGCAGCGGCGCGTCTCCTCCAGGGAGGCGCGGGCGACGCCGACCGCCATCGCGGCGACCAGCGGCCGCGTGTTGTCGAAGGTCTGCATCGCTCCGCCGAAGCCCTGCTTGGTGTCGATCTCCGGGCTGCCGAGCAGAGCCTCCCTGGGCACGCGGCAGTCCTGCAGCGTGAAGTTGGCCGTGTCGGAGGCGCGGATGCCGAGCTTGTGCTCGAGCCGGTCCAGCTTCAGGCCGGGGTTGTCGCGCTCGACGATGAACGACTTGATCGCCGCCCGCCCCTTGGAGCGGTCCAGCGAGGCCCAGACGACGATCAGCTCGGCGCGGTCGCCCGAGGTGACGAAGATCTTCTCGCCGTTGAGCACGTACTCGTCGCCGTCCAGCTCCGCGGTGGTGCGGATCGCCGCCGAGTCCGAGCCCGCCTCGGGCTCGGTGATCGCCATCGCCGCCCACCTGCCGCCGTAGCGCTCCAGCTGCTCCTCGGTCGCCACCGAGGCGATCGCCGAGTTGCCGAGGCCCTGGCGGGGCATCGAGAGCAGCAGGCCGACGTCGCCCCAGCAGAGCTCGATGACGCCGAGCACGGTGGAGAGGTTGGAGCCGTTGCGGTTGCCGCTGTCGGCGTCGCCGTTGGACTCGCGGCGCACGCCGGTCGCGCCGGCGCCGCCGATGTCGGAGCCCTCGTTCATGCCGTCGATCAGCGAGGCGAGCATGTCGAGCTCCTTGGGGTAGGAGTGCTCGGCCTCGTCGTACTTGCGCGAGATCGGCCGGAAGACCTCCGTCGCGACCTGGTTGGCCTGGTTGGCCAGCGGCTTGAACTTCTTCGGTATCTCGAGATTGATCATGGTTGCCTTTCGCTCGCGCCGCGCGGGCTAGACGAGCAGGGCGCCCTCCATCACGCCCGCCGCGCGGAGGTCCCTGTACCAGCGCTCGACCGGGTGCTCCTTGACGAAACCGTGACCGCCGAGCAGCTGCACGCCTTCGGAGCCGATCCGCATCCCCTTCTGGGCGCAGAGCCGGCGCGCCAGCGCCGCCTCGCGGGAGAAGTCCTGACCCTGGTCGGCGCGGCTGGCGGCGCGGTAGGTCGCGAGGCGCATGCCTTCGCCCTCGATCGCGACGTCGGCGACGCCGAAGGCGACCGCCTGGCGGTTGGAGATCGGTTCGCCGAAGGCGGTGCGCTCGTTGACGTACTCCTTGACGTAGTCGAGCGTCGCCTGCGCGGCGCCGAGCGCCAGCGAGCACCAGGCGAGGCGGGCGCGCCGCACGCACTCGGCGTAGGCCTCGGGCTTGCCCTCGCCGATCAGCGCGCCCTCCGGCAGCCGCACGCCCTCGAGCACGAGGCGGCCGGTCGCCGCCGCTCGCAGCCCCATCGCCGGCTCGTCCTCGGTGGCCAGCCCGGCGCTGCCCGGCTCGACCACGAAGAGCGCCGGCCCGAGGCCCTCGGCCTCGGCGCCGAGGACGAAGAGCTCGCACTCGCCGGGGCGCGCGACCAGCGACTTGACGCCGTCGAGGACCCAGTCCCCGCCGTCGCGCCGCGCCTTCGTCTCCAGCTTCAGCGGGTCGAAGAGGGGGCGCGGCTCGAGCAGCGCCAGCGCCGCGGCGGGGGTGTCCTCGCCGGTGAAGGCGGGCAGGTAGGTCGCCTCCTGCTCGGCGCTTCCCCAGTGGCCGATCGCGGTGGCGACGGCGCCGGGCGCCAGCGCCGCGTAGGCGATGCCCATGTCGCCGTGGGCGAGCGCCTCGCCGATCAGGACGCTGGTCACGGCGGCCTGCTCGTGCATCACACCGCCGAGCTCCTCGGGGACGCCGAGCATGTTGACCCCCAGCTCGTTGGCCTGGGCGAGCAGCTCGGCGGGCACCGCTCGGTCGGCGTCGGCCTGGCCGGCGGCCGGGCGCACCTTCGTCGCGGCGAAGTCTCGCACGCCTTCCTGGAGCATCTGCTGCTCGTCGTCGGGGGCGATGTCGAAGAGGCCGCGCGGCTTGCCGGTGCTCTGCCGCGCCGGCCGGCCCAGCCTCTGGGCGGCCTTGAAGGTGCGCCCGGCGGCGGTCGCCGAGCGGAAGCCGTTCCTGGTGCCGCTGAACAGCGCCCGCTCGACCGGCTTGCGGATGCGGATGCGGTCGAGCAGGTCCGAGCCGGCGAGCCGGTTGAGCCAGCGCAGGCCGAGGCCCATGCCGCGCTCGGCCATGCCCTTCTCCTCGGTGACGGTCATCGTCCTACCTCCCAGCTTTCGGTTTGTCCTCGAGCGGGCCGAGGTGCCCCTCGAGATGAGGCGTGCCGCGCCCTGCGCCGCGAACCGCGAAATCGATCTCCTCCGGCCCGGAGGAGCAGGCGAGCTCGACCCTGCCCGGGAGCAGGATCGGCTTGCGGAAGCGCACGTCCACGGCGAAGGCGTCGGGAAGGCGGCTCTCCAGCGCCGCCAGGCAGCGGGCCTTGGTCCACATCCCGTGCGCGATCGCCCGCGCGAAGCCGAGCGGCTTCGCGGTCAGCGCGTGCATGTGGATCGGGTTGCGGTCCCCCGACACGGCCGCGTAGCGCCTGCCCAGGTCCCCGCCCAATCGCCACTCGGCGCTCGCCGCCAACCCCTCCCCCAGGGGCCGACGGGCCGATGCGTCGAGGTCCCCTTGACCTATCGGCCCGTCGGCCCCGTCGGTGGGTCTTTCGCGGCGGAGCATCGTGCTGGTGCTCTCCCAGGCGATGCGCTGGCCGGCCTTGACCTTGGTGCGCAGGCCGAAGGCGCGGCCCTTGGGGTGCGGCTTCAGCTTGGTCGGCCTGACCTCGATCGCCAGCTCCTCGCCGAGGCCGATCGGCCGCTGCTGGACGATGCGGTTCTCGACGTGGACGAGGCCGACGGCGCCGAAGGGGAAGCGACCGTCCGCCATCACCGCCATGTGCAGCGGGAAGGCGAGCACGTGGAGGTAGGTGGGGGGGAGGCTGTCGCGCAGGGCGAAGCCGCAGACGCGGGCATAGGCGGCGACGCGCTCGGGGTCCGGGCGCACGCCCTCCAGCGCCAGCTCGATCTCGGGGACGTCCGCGCCGCGGCCGGGGACGAAGGGGAGCAGCGAGGCGCCCGGGATCAGCGGCGCCGCGGCGCGCGCGTAGAGCGGCAGGACGCTGGGCGGGCTGTCGAGCGTCCGCGTCGCCATCAGGCCCCCAGCAGGCTCTGCCCGCAGACGCGGACGACGTTGCCGTTGACGCCGGCCGAGGCGGGGGAGGCGAACCAGGCGATCGTCTCGGCGACGTCGACCGGCAGGCCGCCCTGCGACATGCTGTTCATCCGCCGCCCCGCTTCGCGGATCGTGACCGGCATCTTCGCGGTCATCTGCGTCTCGATGAAGCCTGGGGCGACGGCGTTGATCGTCGCGCCGCGCCCGGCCAGCTCGGGGGCCAGCGCCTCGACCATGCCGATCACACCGGCCTTGGACGTCGCGTAGTTGGTCTGCCCCGAGTTGCCGGCGACGCCGCTCATCGAGGAGACGCAGACGATGCGACCGTTCTCGCGCAGCAGCTCGCGCTCCAGCAGCGCGTCGTCGATGCGCTCCTCGCTGGAGAGGTTGATCTCCATCAGACCGGTCCAGCGCTCCTCGGGCATCTTGGCGATCGTGCGGTCGCGGGTGACGCCGGCGTTGTGGACGACGACGTCGACGCCGTCGCGAAGCTCCTCGGCGATCCGCCCGGGCGCGTCCTCCTCGGTGATGTCCAGCTCGATCGTCCTCGCGCCGAGCCGGCCGGCGACCTTCGCCAGGTCCTCGGACAGCGCCGGCACGTCGAGCAGGACGAGCTCGGCGCCGTCGCGGTGCAGGGTTTCGGCGATCGCCTCGCCGATCCCGCGCGAGGCGCCGGTGACCAGGGCGGTCTTGCCGGCGAGGGGGCGGTCCCACTCGATCTCCCCGGCCCTGGCGACCGGGGCGCCGACCTCGATCACCTGGCCGGAGACGTAGGCAGAGCGGGGGGAGAGGAGGAAGCGCAGGGTGGAGTCGATCTCCCCCTCCGCTCCCTCGGCGACATAGACGAGCTGGACGGCGATGCCGCGGCCGATCTCCTTGCCGAGCGAGCGGGTGAAGCCCTCGAGGGCGCGCTGCGCGGTCGCGGCGCGCGCCGGCAGGCCGGCCGGCGGCGTGCCGAGCACGACGACGCGACCGGACGGGCGGGCCCGCTTCACGTTGGGGTGGAAGAAGCGCTGCAGCTCGACGAGCTCGGTGGAGTCGGCGATCCCGGTGGCGTCGAAGACGAGCGCCCCGACCGGGCTGTCGGAGCGCTCTGGGCGGGGAGCGCCGATCGCGGCCAGCAGCCGCTCCAGGGGCTTGCCGAGCCGCCCGCCCGGGGCGGCGCCGGGCAGGATCGCGCCCGGCGCCGGGTCGGCGCCGTTCTCGCGCCGCTCCAGCCTGACCGGGCGGGGGAGCCCCACGCGCGGCGCGACGAAGCGCCCCGGCGGCGAGTTGACCAGCCGCGAGTAGAGATCGCTCACCTCGACGCGCCTCCTGCGCTCTCGAGCACGGCGACGACGCCCTGGCCGCCCGCCGCGCAGATGCTTATCGCGCCGCGCCCGCCGCCGCGCTCGTCGAGCGCCTTGGCGAGGCCGGCGACGATGCGGCCGCCGGTGGCGGCGAAGGGATGGCCGGCGGCGAGGGAGCCGCCGTTGACGTTGAGCCTCTCGCGGTCGATCGCGCCGAGCGGCCGCTCGCGCCCCAGCCGCGCGCGGCAGAAGCGCTCGTCCTCCCAGGCGCGCAGCGTGCAGAGCACCTGCGCCGCGAACGCCTCGTGGATCTCGTAGAGCTCGAAGTCCTCGAGTCCCAGGCCGGCGCGGTCGAGCATCGCCGGCATCGCGTAGGCGGGCGCCATCAGCAGGCCCTCGCGCTTGTGGACGTGGTCGATCGCCGCTGTCTGAGCCTCGGCGAGGTAGGCGAGCACCGGCAGGTCGCGCTCCCTGGCCCACTCCTCGCTGGTCAGCAGCACCGCCGAGGCGCCGTCGCTGAGCGGCGTCGAGTTGGCGGCGGTCATCGTGCCGTCCTCGCCGCCGAAGACCGGGCCGAGCTTGGCGAGCTTCTCCGGCGAGGAGTCGGGACGCAGGTTCTCGTCGCGCTCCAGCCCCAGGTACGGGGCGACCAGATCGTCGAGGAAGCCGCGCTCGTAGGCGGCGGCGAGGTTGCGGTGGCTGCGCACCGCCAGCTCGTCCTGCTCCTCGCGGCCGACCCCCCACTCGGCGGCCATGATCGCGCAGTGCTCCCCCATCGAGAGGCCAGTGCGCGGCTCCTCGTTGCGCGGGATCGCGGGGATCAGGTGGCTCGGTCGCACCCGGGTCAGCTGGCGCAGCCGCCCCAGGCTCGACTTCTCGCGGTTGGCGTCGAGGAGGATCCCGCGCAGGTCCTCGTTGAGGCCGATCGGCGCGTCGGAGGTGGTGTCGGCGCCGCAGGCGATGCCGGCGTCGATCTGGCCGAGGGCGATCTTGTTGGCGACGAGGATCGTCGTCTCCAGGCCGGTGCCGCAGGCCTGCTGGACGTCGTAGGCGGGCGTCTCCGGCGCCAGCCGCGTGCCGAGCACGCTCTCGCGGGTGAGGTCGCGGTCGCGCGAGTGCTTCAGCACGGCGCCGCCGGCCACCTCGCCGAGCCGCTCGCCCTCCAGCGAGAAGCGCGCGACCAGGCCGTCGAGGGCCGCGATGAGCATGTCCTGATTGGAGGCGCGCGAGTAGGCGGAGTTGGAGCGCGCGAAGGGGATCCGGTTGCCGCCGACGACGGCGACCCGGCGCGGTTTGTCGATCAACTGGCCCAGCCTTTCGTTACAGGGATCGATGCACAGGTTAGCCCGCCACCGATCCGTGTCAACGTACAAGCTACCCACCGTGACGACCCGCACACTCGGGCCGCGACGCTGTGGCCGCGAGCGCCTCGCCCCTGGCGCGGGGAGCTATGCCTCCGAGAAACCGAGCCGCAGGTAGATCCGCCGCAGCGGCGCGGGCGCCCACCAGTTCCACTCGCCGAAGAGGCGCATCAGGGAGGGGACGAGGAGGGCGCGGACGATCGTCGCGTCGATCATCACCCCGAAGGCCATCCCGATCGCGATCTGCTTGACGAAGAAGACGGTGCTGACGCTGAAGGCGAGGAAGACGATCGCGATCGCCACCGCCGCGGCGGTGATCACGCGGCCGGTGCGGGCGATGCCGACGGCGACCGCCTCCTCGTTGGAGTCGCCGAGGTCCCGCCGCTCCTTGATCCGCGCCATCACCAGCACCGCGTAATCGGTGGCGAGGCCGAAGATGACGGCGAAGAGGAAGACCAGGCTGGTCACCTCGACCGCGGCCGGGCCGGTGTAGTCGAGCGGCGCCTCGAGCCAGCCCTGCTGGAAGGCGAGGACGAGGATGCCGAGCGTGGCGCCGAGCGTCAGCGTGTTCATCAGCAGCGTCTTCAGCGGCAGCAGCACCGAGCCGGTGAGCAGGAAGAGCAGGACGAGCGTGGTGAGGGCGACGATCGCGACGACGAGCGGCGCGTGCTCGAGCAGGCTCTGCTTCTGGTCGACGAAGCGCGCCGTGTTGCCGGAGACGAGCAGCGCGGCGCCGGCCGGCGCGCCCAGCTCGCGGATCGCCTCGACCGAGCCCTGCGAGGCGCCGCTCAGCGCCGGCCCCGCGAGGGCGAGGTTGGCGTAGGCGACCCGGTCCGAGGCGCGCACGAAGGGGGTGCCGCGGGCGACGCCCTCGACCGCGGCGACGCGGCGACGCAGCGTCGCCAGCTGTCCGTCCCCGGCGCGGCCGTCGACGGCGACGGTCACCGCCTCGGTGACGTCGCGCGGGTAGTGCGCTTCCAGGTAGCGGTAGGCGTCGTAGGAGGGCTGGTTGGGCGGCACCGCCTCGGCGCTGGGCCCGGTCAGCGTCGTCCAGAGCAGCGGCGCGGCGGCGGCGAGCAGCAGCGCCGAGCTGGCCAGGGCGACCGAGACCGGCCGCCGCATCACGCCGCGCGACAGCCGGTACCAGCCGTCGGAGGTGTCCGAGACGGCCGGGCCGCGGCGGATCGAGAGGGCGTCGATGCGGCTGCCGAGCAGGGCGAGCAGGGAGGGCACGACGAGGATCGCGATGAGCGATGAGAGCACCGCCACCGAGGCGCCCGCGACCGCCATCGAGTAGAGGAAGCGCTGCGGCATGAAGATCAGCGCCGCCATCGCCGCGGCGACGGTGAGGCCGGAGAAGACCGCGGTTCGGCCGGCCGTCTGCACGGTGCGGCGGTGCGCCGCCCGGGTCGGCCCTTCGCGGCCGATCTCCTCTCGGTAGCGCGAGACCATCAGCAGGGCGTAGTCGACCGCGAGCCCGAGGCTGAGCCCGGTGGCGATGTTGAGCGCGAAGACCGAGGTGTCGACGGCGCCCGACATGACGCGCAGCACGAGCAGCGTGCCGACGATCGAGAGCACCCCGATCAGCAGCGGGATGCCGGCGGCGACGACGCCGCGGAAGACGAAGAGCAGGAAGAGGGCGAGGACGGGGAAGGCGATCAGCTCGGCCTTGGTCAGGTCCGCGCGGGTCTGGTCGTTGGTCTCGTTGAAGCCCTGCGCGAAGCCGGCCACGGCGACGTCGAGCGCGCTGCCCTCGACCGCCTCGGCGACGCCTTCGGCCGCCACGCCGCCGGCGTCCTCGACGTCCTCGGTCGAGAGGTGCACGGCGATCGCCAGCGACCGCCCGTCGCGGGCGATCAGCGCGGCGCCGGCGCGCCGGTCGCGCAGCGGGTCGACGACGCGGCCGACGTGCTCCACCCGTTCGGACGCGGCGGCGATCTCCGCCACCTGGCGCCGCGCCGCGGGGGAGGAGACGTCGAGGGCGCCGCCGCCGGGGTCGCGGACGACGAGCACGATCGCCGCGTTGGGGTCGTAGCCGAGCGAGTCGCGCAGCATCCGCGTCGCCTGCTCGCTCTCGGAGGCCGGATCGGTGAAGCCGGCCGCGCGCAGGTGCTCCTCGACGTCGCGACCGGCCGCCAGGGCCAGCAGGGCGAAGACGCCGACCGCGGCGAGGACGAGCTTGGGGCGCTGCCAGGTGAGGTCGGCGATCCGGGTCATCGAGTGGTCAACGGCCGGAGGACGAGGAGCGTGAGTAGCGGGCCATCGCCGGGCACCGTACCAGATTTCAAAGTTAATGCTTTGAAAAGCGAACTACGCTGATAGGATCGAGCCAATGGCGCGGCGCAACTACGGGCAGGCATGTAGCCTCGCCGGCGCTCTGGACCGCATCGGGGAGCGCTGGTCGCTGCTGATCGTGCGCGAGCTGCTGCTCGGGCCGCTGCGCTTCTCCGACCTCGACCGGGCCGTCGGCGGCGCCCCCACCGACGTGCTCACCAAGCGGCTGCGCAACCTCGAGCGCGACGGCGTGGTCGAGCGCCGCGAGCTCGACCCGCCCGCGTCGGGCGTCGCCTACGAGCTGACCGAGCTCGGCCGCGAGCTGGAGGGCCCGATCCTCGAGCTGGCCCGCTGGGGGCTCAACTTCTTCCAGATCGACGAGGTCGACGAGATCGAAGCGTCCTGGCTGCCCAACTCGCTGCGGGTGATCCTCCGGCCGCCCCCCGAGGCGACGATGACCGTGCGGCTGCGCAGCGCCGGCAACAGCTTCAGCCTGCGCGTCGCCGCCGGCGCGATCGCCGCCGAGCGGGGGGAGGGCCCGCCGCCGGACCTCACCATCTCGGGCGAGCCGCGCGAGGTGATCGCCGCCGTCGCGATCGGCGAGGAGGCCGAGCCGCAGGCGAGCGTCGACGGCGACCCGGCCGCGCTCGAGGCCCTGCGGGCGATGGTCGAGCTGCCCGAGCGCCTGCGCGACGAAGCGCTGGCGGAGGCCGCGACGACCACCGCCGGCTGATCATCCGGCCCCGGCGGCGAGGGCACGCCCCAGGCTGGCCGCGCCGCGCGCGTTTCGCAATCGGGGGAGGTCGAAGCTGTCCTCGATCGTCGCCAGTAGCGAGTAGTGGTCGAGCGGGCTGTTCAGGCGCGCGCCCCGCTCGACCGCCGGTCCGGCGAGGACCGTGGCGACCCGCCCGCCCCCCGGCCTCCCGCAGCAGCCGCGCCTGTCGTCGTCGCTTGCCTCGTCGAACGTGACGACCAGGAAGCCGCCACGGCCGAGCGCCGCGGTGACGCCGGGCACGGTTTCCGCAAGCCAGCGGTCGGCCAGCTCGAGCTCGCAATCGTGGGCGTCGTGGCAAAGGTCGGGACCGATCCAGGCGAAGGCAGGCAGGGAGCCTCGCTCGAGGTCGTCGTCGAGAGCCGTCATCGGGACCACGTTCTCGCAGCGCCCCGGGGCATCGCGGATCGAGGGGAAGTACACGAACGGATTGTGCCGCTTCACGTACTCGCCCTCTTCGTCCTCGGTGAAGCACGCCTCGGGCATGTCCTCCATGTAGGCGCGCCAGGAGAGCCCCGCCCGCGAGAGCTGTGCGGCGAGGTTGTCTCCCCATGCCGAGCACCCGGTGCAGTTCTCCTCGATTCCGAAGGTGGAGCCGCCGAGCATCGCGAGGTAGTTCGGCAGCGAGGGGTGGGCGACACCGAAATAGCGTGTCGCCAGCGCGCCGCGCCTGGCGAGGCCGTTGAGGAATGGCGCTTCGGGGTTGCCGACGACTTCGCCGAAGCCGTGGTTCTCGAGCACGATCACCGCGATCCGCGGCGAGGGCTGGGCCGCCGGGACCGGCGGCTCGGAATCGGGCGAGCCGCACCCCAGCGCGGTCGCCGTGGCGACCAGCACTGCGATTGCGACGATCGTCGTCCGGGAGCTCAACAGTCGTGGATTATCGCCGGCGCTCGCGAGCGCGCAAAGCGCTCTACCGCTCGTACAGCTTGATCACGCGCATCGCGCCCTCGGGCGCGGCGGTGACGCAGAGGTTGCAGAGGACGCACTCGTCGAGGTTCTCCGCGACCACCTCGACGCCGCCCTCGCCCGCCCTGAAGATGTCGACGGGACAGACTTCCTCGAGCTTGGCGGCGAGCGCCGCGTCGGCGGCGACGGAGCCGTCGACCTCGACGTCGATGAACACCCCGTGCAGCGCCTCCGCCATCAGGTCCTCGCCCCCAGCTTCTCCCCGACCGCGTCGGGGATCTCGTCGATCCGCTCGACGACGCGGATGCCGGCCGCTTCGAGGCGGGCGATCTTCTCCGTCGCCGTGTCCTCGGCGCCCTCGACGATCGTGCCGGCGTGGCCGAAGCTCATCCCCTTCATCTCCTCGTCGTCCATGAACTTGCCCGCCATGAAGGCGACGATCGGCAGGCGGCTGTCGTTCTCCTTCACCCACTCGGCCAGCTGCGCCTCCATGCGGCCGCCCGGCTCGGTGTAGATGACGATCGCCTGCGTCTGCTCGTCGGCCTCGAAGTAGGGCATCAGCTCGGCGTAGGTGGAGCCGATGATCGCGTCGCCGCCGATCGAGACGGCGGTGGAGACGCCGAGGCCGGCCTGGGTCAGCGAGGAGGAGATCTCGGTCGTCATCCCGCCCGAGCGGCTCATCACGCCGACCGGCCCGGGGGCGTAGGCCTTGGCGGCGTCCACGGCCGGGCCGCCGATGCCGCCCATCTTGCAGACCTCGGGGACGATCAGGCCGAGGCAGTTGGGGCCGATGATGCGCGCCCCGCGCAGCTCGGCCAGCTCGACCATCTGGGCGACGTCGCGGCGCGGCACGCGCTCGGTGACGACGACGATCAGCTCGATGCCGCTCTCGATCGCCTCCAGCACGGCGTCCTTGGTGAAGGCGGGGGGGACGGTGACGACCGAGCCGTCGATCGGGCGGCCGTGGTGCTCGACCGCCTGGGCGACCGTGTCGAAGACCGGCACGCCGTGCACCTCGCGCCCCTTGCGGCCGGGGGTGACGCCGCCGACCACCCTGGAGCCGTAGTCGAGGCACTCGCGGGTCAGGTTGACCGCCTCGCGCCCGGTGATCCCCTGCACGACGAAGGTCGTCTCCCCGCTCAGCAGAATGCTCACCGCGACCCCCCCTCGCCATCGTCCCTGCGGGCCCTGCGGTCGTACTTGCGCCCGCATAGCGGGCGCAAGTACGACCGCAACGGTGGCGATGCGGCGGTGGTTGCGGTCACGCCGGTGCTCCCTGGATCTTGGCGACGGCCCGGCCGGCGGCCTCCCACATCGAGACGGAGCGGTCGCAGTACTCGATCCCGTAGCGGTCGAGGATCTTGAAGCCCTCCTCCTCCCAGGCGCCCGGGATGCGGAAGATGGCGATCGTCTCGCCCGGGTCCCGGCCCAGCTCCAGGCAGGCCTTGATCACGCCGCGGGCGACGATGTCGACCCGCGTGTTGGAGACGATCGACATCATCACCGCGATCTTCTCGACGCCGTCCTTCTCGAGCACCTCCCTGGCCAGCCCGCAGGCCTTCGCCACGGACGGGTTGCCGCCGATCTCCGAGTAGTTGGCCGGCCTGCCGCCCTGGCTGCGCACCGCGTCGGTCAGCGTCAGCGAGCCGCCGCCGGCGCCGATCACCAGCCCGAGGTTGCCGCTGAAGCCGTGGTCGCGGCCCTGGATCACGCCGCGGTGGTCGGCGGCGTCGATCGCGGCGACGTTGCGCTCGAAGGCCGAGGGCTCGTACGTCTCGCGGGTGTCCTCCGCGGCGATCTCCAGCTGCTTGCGCAGCAGTCCCTTCTGGCGGCCGATCGCCTCGTTCTCCATCTCCATGTGGGCGTCGAGCGCGACGAAGCTGCCGTCCTGGAGCTCGGCCAGCGGGTTGATCTCGGCGAGGGTCATGTCGTCGTCGCGGAAGAGGCGGGCGAGGCGGGCGAGGATCGGGGTGGCGCGCTGCAGCTGCTTGCCGGTGACACCGGTCGCGGCGACGACCTGCTTGGCCTCGAAGTCGGCGATCGGCAGCAGGTTGGAGACGTGGCCGCGGCCGACGTGGTCGGGATGCCGCTCGGCGACCTCCTCGATGTCGATGCCGCCCATGTCGCTGAACAGCATCAGCGGCTTCTTGGCCGTGCCGTCCCAGACGACCCCCGCGTAGTACTCCTGCTTGACCTGGGCCTTGGGATCGACCAGCACGCCGCGCGGCATGTGGCCGGCGATCTCCAGCTTCAGGATCGCCTCGGCGTGCTCGGCGGCCTCCTCGGGCGTGTCGGCGAACTTGACCCCGCCCGCCTTCATCCGCCCGCCGCTCAGCACCTGCGACTTGACCACCACCGGCCCGCCGATCCGCTCCGCGGCGGCCCCGGCCTCCGCGGCGGTCTTGCAGAAGCCGTATTCGGTGACGGGAATCCCGGCCAGCTCGACGACCTTGCGCGCCTCGTACTCGAAGAACCTCATCAGCGGCGGGAGAGCCTACCGAACGGCGCGCGGCGTGCGGATGCGACCGTGGCCCGCGGGCGGGCCACGATCCGTCCTCGACCCCACGCCACCGCATGAGGCGTCGCTGGGCAAGCTTGCGATACTCCCCCCGATGAGGAGGTCCCATGCGCTTCTCTGTGCGGTGGCCGGAGTCGCCGCGCTTGCCCTCGCCGGCTGCGGCGAAACGGTGATCGACAGCGCCAAGACCGAGGACGCGCTGAAAGCGAGCCTGGCGAAATCGCTCGACGCCGAGGTCTCCTCGGTCGACTGTCCCGCCGGCGTGGAGGTCGAGCCCAAGGCGACCTTCGAGTGCACGGTGGAGCTGGCCGGCGGCGGCACGGAAACGGCGACGCTGCGAATCGAGAACGAGGACGCCGACGTGAGCGTGGTCGAGCTCACCGAGGCGAGCCGGCAGGGACGATGAATAGAGTCCCGCCGATGAGCCAAGCCATCGCGGCCGAAGCGCCGACCACGCACGCCAAGCTCCTCGACTGGGTCGGGGAGATCGCCGACCTGACCCAGCCCGACGCCGTCCACTGGTGCGACGGCTCCGCCGAGGAGTACGACGCCCTCGCCCAGGCGCTGATCGAGGCGGGCACCTTCGAGCGCCTCGCCGACGCCAAGCGCCCCAACTCCTACCTCGCCCTCTCCGACCCGGCCGACGTGGCGCGGGTCGAAGACCGCACCTTCATCTGCTCGGAGCGCGAGGAGGACGCCGGCCCGACCAACAACTGGCGCGACCCGGCCGAGATGCGCGCCACCCTGAACGGCCTCTTCGAGGGCTGCATGCGGGGCCGCACGATGTACGTGGTGCCCTTCTCGATGGGGCCGCTGGGCTCGCCGATCGCCCACATCGGCGTGCAGCTGACCGACTCCCCCTACGTGGCCGCCTCGATGCGGATCATGACCCGGATGGGCAAGGGCGCCCTCGACGTGCTCGGCACCGAGGGCGAGTTCGTCCCCTGCGTGCACTCGGTCGGCATGCCGCTGGCCGAGGGCGAGGAGGACGTGCCCTGGCCCTGCAACGAGGACAACAAGTACATCGTCCACTACCCCGAGACGCGCGAGATCTGGTCCTTCGGCTCCGGCTACGGCGGCAACGCCCTGCTCGGCAAGAAGTGCTTCGCGCTGCGCATCGCCTCGGCGATGGCCCGCGACGAGGGCTGGCTCGCCGAGCACATGCTGATCCTCAAGCTCACCTCGCCCGAGGGCACGGTCAAGTACGTGACCGGCGCTTTCCCCTCGGCCTGCGGCAAGACCAACCTGGCGATGCTGATCCCGACCCTGCCCGGCTGGAAGGTGGAGACGGTCGGCGACGACATCGCCTGGATGAAGCTCGGCGAGGACGGTCGCCTCTACGCGGTCAATCCGGAGGCCGGCTTCTTCGGCGTCGCGCCGGGCACCGGCGAGAAGACCAACCCCAACGCGATGCGGACGATCGAGCGCAACTCGATCTTCACCAACTGCGCCAGGACCGACGACGGCGACGTCTGGTGGGAGGGGATGACCGACGAGCCCCCCGCCCACCTGGTCGACTGGCACGGCGAGGACTGGACGCCGGGCTCAGAGACGCCCTCCGCGCACCCCAACGCCCGCTTCACGACCCCGGCGGCGCAGTGCCCGACGATCGCGCCGGAGTGGGAGGACCCGGCTGGGGTTCCGATCGACGCCTTCCTCTTCGGCGGACGCCGGGCGAGCGCCGTGCCGCTCGTGCACGAGGCCTTCGACTGGGAGCACGGCGTCTTCCTCGGCGCGACGATGTCCTCCGAGAAGACCGCCGCCGCCGCGGGCAAGGTCGGCGAGCTGCGCTTCGACCCGATGGCGATGCTGCCCTTCTGCGGCTACGACATGGCCGACTACTTCGGCCACTGGCTCGCCCTCGGGCGGCGCGAGGGCGTCCGGCTGCCGCGCATCTTCTACGTCAACTGGTTCCGCAAAGACGCCGAGGGCAACTTCCTCTGGCCGGGCTTCGGCGAGAACAGCCGCGTCCTCGCCTGGATCTTCCGCCGCTGCGAGGGCGGCGCCGAGGCGGTCGAGACGCCGATCGGCCTGCTGCCCGCCGCGGGCGCGATCGACACCGAGGGCCTCGACGTCTCCGCGGAGGCGATGGCCGAGCTGCTCGGCGTCGACGCGGACCTGGCCCGCGAGCAGCTGCCCCAGCTCCGCGAGCACCTCGAACGGTTCGGCGAGAAGCTGCCGGCCGAGCTGCGCGCGCAGCTGGAGGCTCTCGAGCAGCGCCTGGGATGAGCGGGCCGATCCTCGCCGTCGGCCTCTGACGCCGCCTGGGTCTCGAGCAGGCCGTGGACGCGGCTAGTAGGAGCGGGGGCTCAGCAGGGGCTGGGTCCCGAGCAGCGGCCAGGTGGGCGGTCGGATCGGGCTGCTCGCCAGCTGGCTGAATTCGTTGGGCCGGTACACGGGCCGCCGGATGGCCCTGGCGAAGGCCTGGCGCGCCCGCTTCGAGCTCTCCACCGGCCAGCGCATGCCGCGGTCCCTTTCCTCGAACCAGATCACGGCCCGGACCTTGCGGAACCGCCTGGGAATGACGTTGAGCGCATGGCGGATCCAGCGGGCCTTCGAGCCGCCGCGCTCTTCGGAGGCGACCTCGCCGATCATCATCGGCTTGCGCGGCGCGATCTTCAGCATGCGCCGGTAGGTCGAGCGGAAGACGCGCTCGAAGCTCATCCAGCCGCCCGAGTTGGCCGTGTCGCCCCAGTTGAAGCCGTCGAGGCAGGTCCAGTCGACGTAGCGGTGCCCGGGATAGAGCGAGTGCAGGGGGATCAGCTTGCGGGTGAAGTCCACGTTGGGGCACCAGACCCAGGTCGCGTTGGTCGCGCCGACCTCGGTGAAGACGTCGTGGACGTGGCGCCAGGCCTTGACGAAGCTGCCCGGCCGGTTGCCGTTCACCCCCTCGTTCCAGGGGAACCAGAAGCCGTTCATCTCGTGGTTGAAGCGGAGGAAGAACGGGTGCCCCCAATCCCTCGCCTGTTCGGCGAACTCGCGGATGTAGGGGTCGTGCCTGCCGCGCGCGACGTCCTTGAGCTGGAAGGCGGGCTCCTCGAGGTCGACCGGAGTGGGCACCGACTGCGAGGCCCAGGTCAGGGCACCGATCGTGCCGCGTTCGCGCAGCGTCTCCATCGCCTGGGCGGGGAAGGAAAAGTAGGTGCAGGGCCGGTCGCTGCAGTCGGCGAAGGGGGAGGAGAAGGGGAGCACGGAGGCCCCCTTGCCGACCAGTCCCTCGAAGGCGGCGAGGGCGTTCATGTCCCAGGGAGGGGGCTCGCCGGTGAACTGGTTGCCGATCACGGCGCCCCAGTAGAGGGGGCGCGGTGGCTCTCCCTCCTTGGCGAGGGACGGCGTGGCGAGGGCGCCGAGCGCCAGCAGCGAGGCGGCAAGGGCGAGCGTCACCCGTCTCATGGTCCTTGCGCCGACTCGGTTCCTCGGGGGCATCGGCTCAGCGCGAGGGCGGCGGGATCGGGCGGGCGGTGAAGCCCGCGAACGCGTTGGCACGGTAGGCGCGGTTGCGGATGCCCCCGGCGAATGCCCGTGTCGCCGCCGGCGAGGTCTCCAGTGGCCAGTCGATGCCGCGGTCGACCTGGTTGAACCAGATCAGGCCGCGGATTCGCCGGTACTTGGTCCGCATCATCTTGAACATGTTGCGAATCCACTTCGCCTTGGCGCGGTGGGCGCCGGTCGAGGCCAGCTCGGCGAGCACCATCGGCTTGCCGGGCGCGATCCGCTCGACGATGCGACGGTAGGTCGAGCCGAAGATCTGGTCGAAGTTGCGCCAGGGATGCGGATTCGTCGAGTTGCTGGCCCAGTTGAAGCCGTCGAGGCAGGTCCAGTCGACGTACTCGTCGCCGGGGTACACCTGCGCCAGCGGCTGGAACCTGCGTTTGGGGTCCACATAGGGGCACCAGACCCAGGTCGCGTTGGTCGCGCCCGCGGCGGCGAAGATGTCGTGCACGTGGCGCCAGACGGCGATCGACTCGCCGGGCCGGTTGCCGTTGACGCGCTCTGCCCAGGGGAACCAGTTGCCGTTCATCTCCCAGTTGAAGCGCAGGAAGAACGGGTGTCCCCAGCTCGCCGCGGCGGTGGCGAACTCGCGGATGTAGCCGTCGTAGCGGCCAGAGAGCACGTCGGCCAGCTGGAAGTCGAGCATGTGGGTCGTCAGCGAGGGCTCCGCCGAGGTCGATTGCGAGCCCCAGTTGAAGAAGGGGATCGCGCCGTAGCCGCGGATGTTGTCCATCGCGTCGGCGGGGAAGCGGTAATAGGTACACCGGTCCCCGTCGCAGTCGGCGAAGGGCGAGCTGAGGGAGATCAGGGAGGGCCCCTTGCCGACCAGCCCCTGGAACACCGTCACCGCGCTCATGTCCCAGGGCGGCTGCCTGCCGGTCAGCTGCGGGCCGATCCAGGCTCCCCAGTAGGCCGGGCGCGGCTTTCGGTGCCGGGCGTGCTTGCCTCGACGCTTGCCCTTCTTCTTGTGCTGTGAGTTCTTCTTGACCTGCTTTCCCCCCGGCCGCTCCGCCACGGCGCCGGCGGGCAGCGCCAGGCAGGTCGTCACGAGTGCGACCAGGACGAGCGAGAGGAGGGAGCGAGTTCTCATGCGAGCGAGCGAACCGAGCAGTGTACGGCCCCTTAACCCGCTACCGGGCGATTCAGCTCGGCGGCGGGATCGGGCTTGCGCCGAGGCCGGGCCCGCCGTCGGCGGCGAAGACCGGGCTCTGGATACCGGACGCGAAGGCCCCCGTCGCGGCGCTCGAGGTCTCGATCGGCCAGTCCATCCCGTCGTCGAACTTCTCGAACCAGAGCAGCGCCCGCACCTGCGGGTAGTCGGCCGCGACTGAGCTCAGCGCATCCTCGATCCAGGCGGCCTTGGAGCCGCCGTGCTCGCTGGAGCCGATCTCGGCGATCGCCATCGGCTTGCCGGGGGCGAGCGTCTGGGCGATGTACTCGTAGGTCGAGGAGTAGAGCTCGTCGAAGCTGAGCCAGCGGTCGTTGCGGGCGGGATTCGTGCCCCAGTTGTAGCCGTCGAGGCCGGTCCAGTCGACGTACTCGTCGCCGGGGTACAGCGAGGCGAGGTCGCGCAGCTTGCCGAAGGGGTCGATGTTCGGGCACCAGACCCAGGTCGCGTTGGTCGCTCCGACCTGGGTGAAGATGTCGTGCACGTGGCGCCAGGCGGCGACCGACTCCCCCGGCTGGTTTCCGTTGACTCCCTCCATCCAGGCGAACCAGTTGCCGTTCATCTCCCAGTTGAAGCGCAGGAAGAAGGGGTGCCCCCAGTCGCGCGCTTCTTCGGCGAAGCGGCGGATGTAGGCGTCGTGGCGGCCGGCGATCACGTCGGAGAGCTGGAAGTCGGGCTGGTTGAGGCTTGCCGGGGTCGCCTGCGAGCCCCAGCTGAAGAAGGGGATGGCGCCGCGGTCGCGGATCCTGTCCATCACGCCGCTCTGGAACTCGTAGAAGCGGCAGGGCGAGGAGGAGCAGTCGGCGAAGGGCGAGGAGAAGTGGACGGTCGAGACGCGCTTGCCGGCGAGCTGCTCGAACTTGTCCACGGCGCCCATGTCCCAGGGCGCCTCGGTGCCGGTCAGCTGGCTGCCGACCCAGGCGCCCCAGTACTTGGCGGTGGGCGGCAGGCTCGACGGCGAGGCGAGGCGGCGGCGGCAGCTGCGCGTGCGACGCAGCATCCTCTTGCGCTGCTTGCGGCTCATGCGCTTGGCGCGGGCGGGCGGAATGCGGCGCGGGCAGCCGCGCGGGCGCAGGCTGCGGGCGCTGGAGACACCGACCCGCGCCGTCGCGGAGCGGTGCTTGCCGTGGGAGGCGGTGGCCGTTTTGCCCGCCGCCGGCACGGCCGGGGCCGTGAGCGTGAGCGCGGCGAGCGTCGCCAGGGCGGCGAGCGCGGCGAGGAGATGGGGGCGGGCGACGGTCACACCCAGCCATCGGCTGGCCCCCCGCCCGGTGCAGGGCTCGTGGGTTCAACTGGACGTTTGTCCAGGTGCCCTTGACAAGCGGCTTGCGCCTCCCACGGAGCCCAACTGCATCAAGTTTTCCCCCTGCCAGGGGGAAAATTCGATGCAGTTGGGGCGGGGGGCGCGGCTCAGCTTGCCGGCAGGACCGGATCGAGGCCGCTCAGCGAGCCGAACTCGTTCCCGGCGTAGGCGGGGTCCTGGATGCCCGAGGCGAAGGCGTTGGTGGCGCCGCTGGAGGTGGCGATCGGCCAGTCCATGCCGTCGTCGTGCTTCTCGAAGTAGAGGAGGCCGCGAATCTTCGGGTAGCTGGCCGGCACCTTGGCGAGCATGTCTTTCAGCCAGCTCGCCTTGGAGCCGCCGTACTCGCTGGAGCCGACCTCGCCGACGATCATCGGCTTCGACGGGGCGATCTGCTCGGTGATCTCGGTGTAGGTGGATTCGTAGAGCGAGTCGAAGCTGCGCCAGCGGTCGGGCCGGGCCGGGTTGGTGCCCCAGTTGTAGCCGTCGAGCCCGGTCCAGTCGACGTAGGCGTCGCCGGGGTAGAGGGGGGCGAGATCCTGCATCCAACCGTCGGGGTCGACGTTCGGGCACCAGACCCAGGTCGCGTTGGTGGCGCCCACTTCGGTGAAGATGTCGTGGACGTGGCGCCAGGCGGCGACGTACTCGCCTTTCTTGTTGCCGTTGACGCCCTCGGACCAGTTGAACCAGCCACCGTTCATCTCCCAGTTGAAGCGCAGGAAGAAGGGCTTGCCCCAGTTCCTCGCGGCGGTGGCGAACTGGCGGATGTAGGCGTCATGGGAACCGTCGATCACGTCGGAGAGCTGGAAGTTGGGCTGGCTGACCCCGTACGGGGCGGGGATCGACTGCGAGCCCCAGCTGTAGAAGGGGACCGCTCCGTGGCCGCGGATGCTGTTGAACTCGTTGACGGGGAAGTTGTAGAAGCTGCATTTCGACGAGGAGCAGTTGGCGAACGGGGCCGAGAAGTTGACGATGGAGAGCTTCTTGCCGGCCATCTGCTCGAGTTTCGCGACGGCGTTCATGTCCCAGGGCGCCTCGCTGCCGGTGAGGTGGTTGCCGATCCAGGCTCCCCAGTAGATCGACGCGGGGCTGGGCGAGGGCTCCGGCTCCGGCTCGGGCGGCGGCACGGGGGGTTGCTCCGGCTGGGGCTCAGGTTCGGGCTCGGGGGTCGGTTCCGGCTCCGGCTCGGGCGCAGGGGAGGGCGCGGGGTCGGGGTCCGGCTCCGGCGCGGGCTCCGGCGCGGGCGCGGGGTCCGGCTCGGGCGCGGGGTCCGGCTCCGGGTTCGAGGCGGGGGCGGGCTCCGGCGCCGGCTCAGGAAGCGGCGCCGGCTCGGGCGCCGGCGCTGGCGCCGGGGCTGGCTTCCCCCTGTGCTTTCCCCGGTCGCGTTCTCGCCTGACCCGGCGCGACCGCGAGGTCCGGGCGCGGCGGCAGGCGCGGGCTCGGCGCACCTGCTTGGCGGCGCGGCGGAAGGCGCGCGGATTCACGCGGCAGGCGGTGCGCTTGAGCTTCTGCTTGCGCACCTGCGGGGACTTGCCGTCCCTCGCGGCGCTCGCGCTCGCGGTGGGGAGGGCGAGGACGCCAAGGGCCGCGACGAGGCAGACGACGAGGAGGCGGGCGTGGATTCGGGCGGTCATGCACGGGGGAGATCGACCCCCGTGCCGCTGGCTTCACCCCCCGTCCCTGACGACTGGACGTTTGTCCATCGGTTCTCTCAGACGAGCGAGCGATAGAGGGCGAGCAGCTCGCTCGCGCACTCGTCCCATGAGGAGAGGCTCGGGCGCCGCTCGGGCGGCGGCTTGCCCAGCTCCTCGATCACGGCGGCGCCGACCGCGGCCGGGCTCTCGTCGAGCGCGACCGCGCGGGCGTAGCCGTCGGCGGCCAGCTCCGCCAGGCCGCTTGAGTCGGCGACGAGCAGGCGGCAACCGGTCGCGGCGGCCTCCAGCGCGACCAGTGGATGCGTCTCGAACTCGCTGAGCAGGACGACGAGGGAGACCCGGCGCAGCAGGGCCGCCATCGCCGCCGGCTCCCCCGGTGGAACGCTGGTGAACTCGACGCTGCCGGCGACGCCCAGCTCTTCGGCTTGGCGGCGCAGCTCGTCCTCGTAGGGCCCTCGGCCGACGACCAGCAGCCGCGCCCCCGGCTCGCACGCGAGCACGCACGGCAGGGCGGCGATCGCGCGATGGTGGCCCTTGTAGCGCTCCAAGCGCCCGAGCGTGGCGATCGTCGGGCGGCCGTTGGCCTCGGCGACCCGCTCCTTGCCCTCGCCCGTCGCCGCCGCGAAGGCGAGGTCGGTCCCGTTCGGGATCATCGCGAAGCGCTCCGCCGGCAGCCCCAGCTCGGCGCCGTACTGCTCGATCTCGAAGCGGGCGACGGCGACCAGCCGCGCGGCGCGGCGCAGCAACGGCCGCAGCAGCCGGCGCTGGGCGCGGCGCGAGCGGTTGCGCAGCTCCGAGGAGTGTCCGCCGCCGTGGAAGGTGACGACGTAGGGGATGCCCAGCGTCAGCGCTCGCAGCATCGCCAGCGGCGCGACCAGCGTGTGGTAGCTCTGCAGGTGGATGACGTCCCAGGGCTGGCGAGCGATCTCGCGCCAGAGCCGCGGCGCCAGGCACCAGTCGCGGTTCGCCGGCCAGGCCCGCACCGCGCGGATCCTCACGCCGTCGCGCTCCAGCTCGGCGAGAGCGGGGCCGCCCGGCTCGGTGCAGAGCACCTCGACCTCGGCGCCCGCCGCGGCGATCCGCCGGCTCACCTCCATCGTGTGGCGCTCGACGCCGCCCTGCTCGAGCGGGCTGCGCGGGGTGACCATCAGCACGCGCAGCCGTTCCTCGCCCTCGCCGTCAGCCCGCTCGCGGCGCCTGGCGATTTGCTTCGCCTGGCGGCGAGCGCCGAGGTACCCAGCGGTCGTCGAGAAGAGGCCGAAGGCCAGCATCGCCGCCCGCGCGATGCCGCCGAAGTCGCCGCGGAAGGTGTCGCCGAGACCGCGCAGGAAGCCGAGCGGCAGCGTGCGGCGCACGTAGGAGCGCTCTTCGGAGAGCCCGGAGTCGGCCCCCACCAGGGCGGCGAGGATCGCCTTGGAGCGCCCCTCGCCGCGGCAGCGCGAGGAGAAGTAGGAGAGCCGGGCGCGCTCGGCCGGCACGAAGTGCTCGACGGCCGCGGTGGGGTCGTAGAGGATCGATCCCTCCGGGTGGAGCTTGCCGATGCGGATGCAGAGGTCGGTCTCCTCGCAGCCGGCGGGGATCTTGCCGATCCGGCCCAGCTCGTGGCGGAAGCCGCCCGCCTCGACCAGCGGCTCGCGGCGGAACGACATGTTGGCGCCGACGAGGTTGCGCACCGCCTCGCGCTCGCCCGGCATCCCCGCGTGGGTGCAGCCGACGACCCAGTCGAACTCGGGGGGGAACCAGCGCGGCCGGCCCTCGCTCCAGTCCGGCCGCGCCGCGCCGCCGGCGCCCAGCACGCCCTCGTCCTCGTAGGCGCGGCCGAGCCGCTCGAGCCAGTCCGGCGCCGCCACCGCGTCGTCGTCGAGGAAGGCGACGACCTCGCCGGAGCTCTCGGCGAGGCCGGTGTTGCGGGCCCCCGAGAGCCCCTGTCGCTCGCGGTTGGCAAGCACGCGCACCGCGGGCCAGCGCCGTCGGCACTCGGCTTCCAGCTCCGGTGCGTGGTCGGCGACGAGCAGGACCTCGTGCGGCGTGAGGGTCTGCCCCTCCAGCGAGGCGATCGCCGCCTCGATCAGCTCGATCCGCTCCAGGGTGTAGGCGCAGATCACCACCGAGATCGGCGGCGGGGCGAGCTCTACGGCGGAGCCTTGGGCGACGGTCACCGCGCCGATTCTGCCAGGCGCCTCAGCGCGGGTGCATCAAATCTCCCCCCCGGCAGGGGCAGATTTGATGCACCGCTACCTGGGGGCGGGGGTGCTTATGGCGCCGAAGCGGTTCTCGGCGTAGGCGCCGTTCGCGATGCCGGCGGCGAAGGTTTCGGCGGCGCTGCCGGATGTGGCGAGGGGCCAGTCCATGCCGTCGTCGTACTTCTCGAACCAGAGCAGGCCGTGGATTTGCGGGTAGTCCACGGGCACCCTGGCGAGCATGTCGGCGATCCAGGCCGCCTTGGACCCGCCGTGCTCGGTGGAGCCGATCTCGCCGATCAGCATCGGCTTGGCGGGCGCGATCGTCTTCGCGATCTCGTCGTAGGTCGACCGGAAGAGCGAGTCGAAGCTGCGCCAGCGGTCGGGTCGGGCCGGGTTCGTGCCCCAGTTGTAGCCGTCGAGGCCGGTCCAGTCGACATAGGCGTCGCCGGGATACAGGGGCGCGAGGTCCTGGAAGGCGCCGTCGGGGTCGACGTTGGGGCACCAGACCCAGGTCGCGTTGGTCGCCCCCACCTCGGCGAAGATGTCGTGGACGTGGCGCCAGGCGGCGACGTACTCGCCGGCCCCGTTGCCGTTCGCGCCCTCTGCCCAGGCGAACCAGCCGCCGTTCATCTCCCAGTTGAAGCGGATGAAGAACGGATGACCCCAGTCTCGCGCCGCTTCGGCGAAGCGGCGCAGGTAGGCGTCATGGGCCCCGGCGATCACGTCCGCCAGCTGGAAGTCGGGCTGGTGGAGGCTGGCGGGAGCGGGGATCGACTGCGAGCCCCAGCTGTAGACGGGAATCGCGCCGTGGGCGCGGATCGCCGTCAGCTCGGCGGCCGGGAACTCGTAGTAGCGGCAGGGGGAGGCGGAGCAGTTGGCGAACGGCGCCGAGAAGTTGACCAGCGACACGCCCTTGCCGGCCAGCCGCTCGAAGGCGGCGACGGCGCCCATGTCCCAGGGGGCCTCGCTGCCGGTGAGGTGGTCGCCGATCCAGGCCCCCCAGTAGATCGAGCGCGGCACGGGAGAGAGGGCCGGCGGCGGCTCGGCGGCGGTGGGGACGCTCGGCGCGGGCGCCGGCTCGGGCCCGGGCTCCGGCTTCGGTTCGGGCGCCGGCTCGGGCTCTGGCTCTGGCTCTGGCTCTGGCTTTGGCTCGGGCGTCGCGGGCGCCGGCTCCGGCTCGGGCTCTGGCTCTGGCTTTGGCTCTGGCTTTGGCTCGGGCGTCGCGGGCGCCGGCTCCGGAGGCGCCGGCTCGGTCGGCGCGCCCGGGGCCTGCGGCTCGGCGGGCGGCGACCCGCCGCCGGGGGGTTGGGGGGTCTGGGGCGATCCCACCCCAGGGGCGGTCGCCAGCGGTGCCGGCGCGGCGGGCGCGGGCGTGGGGCCCGAGGGGGCTGCCACAGGAACCGGCGCGGGCGCGGGCGCAGGGGTCGCCTCGGCCGCCGGCCTGCCTCGATCGGGGCCTCGCTTCGGGAGAGGGCCGGCGGCTCGGGCCCGCCTGCACAGCCGGCGCAGCTGCCGCGCCCCGACGCGGCTGCCCTTGCAGACCTTGGTCTCGACTCGCACGGCACCGGCGAGCCGCTCGTCCCGCACGCCCTTGCCGGCGGTCGCGACGACCGTCACGGTCAGGGCGAGCAGGCAGCCGATCGCCAGCGCAACGAGCAGTGAGCGACCGGAGACGCGTGAAACCATCTGGACGAAAGTTCTACCCGGTTTTGCGAATTTCGCAAGGTCCACGGGGTTTCGTAACGTTTCGGCGCGGATGGCCCCGGGCGACAGATCGCGGATCCTGATGCTGGCGCAGTCCTTCTCGCCCGTCGTCGGCGGCGAGGAGCGCATCGTCGAGGACCTCAGCGCCGAGCTGGCGCGGCGTGGGCACCGCGTCGCCGTGGCGACCCTGCGCCAGCCCGCCGGCGAGCCGCCGCCGCGCGAGGACGGAGTCGAGGTGCACCTGCTCGAGAGCGTCGTCGATCGCATCCCCGGCGCACCGGTCGACGAGGAGCGGCGCTACGCGCCGCCCGGCCCCGACCCGCTCGCGGCGCGTGGCCTGTGGCGGCTGATCCGCGAGTGGCGTCCCGACGTCGTCCACGCCCACAACTGGCTCGCCCATACCTACCTGCCGCTGGAGCGGCGCACGGGCGCCGCCTTCGTGCTCTCCCTGCACGATTACAGCCTTCTCTGCGCGACCAAGCGCTTCTTCTACCGCGGCGGCGTCTGCTCGGGCCCGGCGGCGCGCAAGTGCCTCGTCCACGCCGTCGAGCACTACGGCGCGGCGAAGGGGGTCGTGGCCGCCGCCGGCACCCGCCTCGGCGAGGGCCGCCTGCGCCGTCGCGTCGACATGTTCCTGCCGGTCAGCGTCGCCGTGCGCGACCTGAGCGGCATCGCCGCCGAGCCACACCGCGTCGTGCCCAACTTCATCGGCGAGCTTCCCCCTCCCCCCGGCCCCGACCCGCGCCTCGACGCGCTCCCCGACGAGCCATTCGTCATGTACTTCGGCGACCTCACCGAGGACAAGGGGGTGCCGCTGCTGGTCGAGGCCTACGCCGGCCTCGAGGCGCCGCCGCCGCTGGTCCTCGTCGGCCGCCGGCTCGTCGACCTGCCCGACCTGCCCGGCGTGCGGGCGCTGGGCCGGCTGCCTCACGCGCTGGCGATCGAGGCGCTGCGCCGCTCGCTCTTCGCCGTCGCGCCCTCGCTGCTGCCGGAGTCCTTCGGCATCGTCGCCCTGGAGGCCGCGGCGGCGGGCAAGCCGGCGATCGTCTCTGCGGCCGGCGGGCTCGTCGACGTCGTTGTCGACGACGAGACGGGCCTGCTGGTGCCGCCGGGCGACGCCCCGGCGCTGCGCAAGGCGCTCGAGCGGCTGCTCGGCGACGCCGACCTGCGCGCCCGGATGGGGGAGGCGGCGCTGGCCCGTGCGGCTCGCTATGCCCCGGACGAGGTCGTGCCGCGGTTCGAGGCCGCCTATGCGGAGGCGCTGGAGGCGCGCCGCCGCGCGGGCGCCTGACCGGCCGATAGGGCGGGTTCCCTATCCTGGGCCCCTTGCTCGAAGCGCGACGCACGGGACCCTTGCTCCTCCTCGCGGCGGCGGTGACGAGCGCGGCCTTCTCCCTGCTTGCCCTGGCGCCCGCCCCGGCCGACGCGAGGGGGAAGCCCTGGGTCGGGGTTCGAGGCAACAAGCTCGTCGACCGGGCCGGCAAGCCGATCCGGCTGCTCGGGGTCAACCGGCCCGGCTTCGAGTACTCCTGCGTCGAAGGGGAGGGGCTCTTCGACGGGCCGAGCGACTTCGCGGGGATCAGGGCGATGAAGCGATGGCGCATCGACGCCGTGCGCCTGCCGCTCAACGAGAGCTGCTGGCTGGGGCACGAATGGATCGACGACGGCTTCAGCCGCAGCGCCTACCGGGCGGCCGTGCGCAGCTTCGTCGAGCTGCTCGAGCGCGCCGGCCTCTACGTGATCCTCGAGCTCCAGTGGGCCGCCCCAGGCGGGAACTGGGCGACCGGGATCATCCCCATGGCCGCCGACAACTCGCCGCGGTTCTGGCGCGAGCTGGCGACCGAATACCGCGACGACCGCAGCGTCCTCTTCGACCTCTACAACGAGCCCCACGACATCGGCTGGGACTGCTGGGCGTGGGGGTGCCAGGTCAGCGACCAATGGTTCGGCACCTACCAGACCGTCGGCATGTGGGAGCTGGTCGAGGTCGTCCGCTCCACCGGCGCCCGCCAGCCGATCGTGCTCAGCGGCATCGACTGGGCCAGCGACCTGAGCGGCTGGCTCGAGCACCGCCCGCCCGACCCGGCCCGGGCCCTGGTCGCCTCCAACCACACCTACGAGGAGTTCACCCCCTGCTACGGCCTCTGCCGGGTGGCGGTGAGGAGCGTCGCCAGGCACGTCCCGGTCATCAGCGGCGAGATCGGCGAGGACGACTGCAACCACGACTACATCGACCGCTACATGCGCTGGGCGGATCGCCAGCGCATCTCCTACCTGGGCTGGGCCTGGTACGTGGGCTCCGGCTGCAAGCCGACCCTGATCGAGAACTTCGCGGGCAGGCCGACCGCGTTCGGGGTCGGCCTGCGCGAACACCTGCGGCGCCTCGACCGCAAGCGGCGCGGCCGGGGCGGTCACCGCTAAACCCCTGGCCGGGGTCGCCGATGTAGCGACAGGGGCTTCGCCCGAGGCGCAGAACCTATCCTCGACCATGGAGCAGATGACCGCCAGCCAGCCCGCCCGGGCGGCAGAAACCGCACCGAGGCCGGAGACGATCCGGCTTCAGCCGACCCGTGGCTTCGGCCGCGTGCTGGCGCCGCGCGAGCTCTGGCGCTACCGCGACCTCGCCTTCCAGATCGCCGCCCGCGACATCACCGTGCGCTACCGCCAGACGGCGCTCGGGGCGGCCTGGGCGGTGCTGCAGCCGGTCGGCTTCATGCTCGTCTTCACGCTCTTCTTCGGCAACCTCGCCGGGATCTCCTCGAACGGGCTCCCCTACGCCCTCTTCAGCCTCTCCGGCCTGGTCGCCTGGACCTTCTTCTCGACCGTGCTGACGCTCGCCGCCGACAGCCTCGTCGTCAACACGGCGCTGGTCTCGAAGATCTACTTCCCACGCATCTTCATCCCCGCCGGCGTGCTCGCCGCCGGGCTCGTCGACCTGGCGATCTCGCTGACCATCCTGCTCGCCGTCGTCCTCATCTGGGGCTACGCGCCGGGCATCGCCATCCTCGCCCTGCCGCTGCTGATCGCGATGATGCTGGCCACGACGCTCGGCGTGGGCTCGGCCCTGGCGGCGCTCAACGTGCGCTACCGCGACATCCGCTACGTCGTCCCCTTCGCGATCCAGATGTGGCTCTTCCTCACCCCGATCGTCTACCCGACCAGCTCGCTGAGCCAGCCCTGGCAGACGATCTCGGCGATCAACCCGATGGTCGGCGTGGTCGAAGGCTTCCGCTGGTCGACCCTCGGCTCGGGCAGCGCGCCGCTGGACCTGATCGGCGTCTCGGCCCTCTCGGCGCTCGTCCTGCTCTTCGCCGGCCTCGCCTACTTCGACCGTGTCGAGCGCAGCTTCGCGGACCTGATCTGATGAGCATGGCGATCGAGACCCAGGGGCTCGGCAAGCGCTACACGCTCGGCCTGCACAGCTCGGGCAACCTGCGCGAGGCGGTCGCCGGGGCGGCGCGCAGGCCGCTGCAGACGATCGGCAGGCGGCGCCGGCGCGCCGACTCGCACGACCACCTCTGGGCGCTGCGCGACGTCTCGATCGAGATAGCCGACGGCGAGGTGGTTGGCCTGATCGGCCACAACGGCGCCGGCAAGAGCACCTTCCTCAAGCTGATCTCGCGGATCACCGAGCCCAGCGCCGGCTGGGCCGAGGTGACCGGCCGAACCGGCTCGCTGCTCGAAGTCGGCACCGGCTTCCACCCCGAGCTGACCGGGCGCGAGAACGTCTTCCTCAACGGCGCCATCCTCGGCATGCGCCGCAGCGAGATCCGCCGCCGCTTCGACGAGATCGTCGAGTTTGCCGAAGTCGAGCGCTTCCTCGACACGCCGGTCAAGCGCTACTCCAGCGGCATGTCGGTGCGCCTCGCCTTCTCCGTCGCCGCCCACCTCGAGCCGGAGATCCTGCTCGTCGACGAGGTGCTTGCCGTCGGCGACGCCTCCTTCCAGCGCCGTTCGCTGGCCCGCATGGGGGAAGTTGCGAAAGAAGGCCGCACGGTCGTCTTCGTCTCCCACAACCTGGCGATCATCAGGGCGCTCTGCGAGCGTGGGGTCCTGCTCGAGAACGGGGGCGTCGTCGTCGACGCCCCCGCTGACGAGGCGATCGACGAGTACCTGAGGAGGCTCGAGCGCTCAGCCTCTGACGATCTGCTGGCTCGCACCGATCGCAAGCCCAAGACGGGAAGCGAATCCCGCGTGCGCAGGGTCGCCGTTTGTGATGATGCCAGCGGCCAGAGCGATGTGGTCGTCGCCGGCCGCACCGCGAAGGTGGTCGTGGAGGTGACCGAGGTGCTACCCGACATGCATTGCCGGTTGATCCTTGTGAACAGCCTCGGCCAGCCCGTCGCGAGCCTCAACAGCGAGGTCGACTCTCCCCAGGACACGCGGGATGCCGAGCTTGGCCGGCGGATCGAGTGCGAGCTCAAGTCGCTGCCCCTGCTCCCGGGGCGCTACCGGGTGGACGTCCGGATCGAAGCCCGAGAGAAGACCCACGACAGCCTGCAGGCGGCCGCCTACTTCGACGTCGAGCCCGGCGTCCTCAGCGGCCGGCCGATGCCGCCGCAGGGATCCGACGGCGATGTGATGCTGGACCACGCCTGGCGGCTGCCGGGCTGAGCCGCGCTCAGGCCGCCGCGGGCTCGCCGAGCGCCTCGCGGGCGATGCGCAGGCCGCCGACCATCGCGTCCTCCATCGCCGAGTACTCCCAGTGGCCGTAGCGGCCGGCGACGAGCACGTCGCGCTCCCGCAGCGCTTTCTGGAGAGCCGTCCGCACCGGCGCCGTGCGGCTGTCGTGGATCACGTAGGCGCACTCGATCCGCACGGGCAGCACCGTCTCGACGCTGTCGGCGCCGGTGATCGTGCCGAGCTTGACCATGTCGGCGATCGCCGACTCGACCAGCGCTCCCTCCTCCTCGTCGGGGCCGTGGGCGATCTCGACGTAGAGACCCTCGCGGCCGGCGGGGGCCATCGACTCGGCGAAGCGCTTGTAGAAGCCGACGCGGTAGGAGGAGAGCTCGCGGCCGGGGAGGTAGATCCACTGGTAGCGGCTGATCTCGGGGTTGGCGTCGCGGATGCCGAGGTTGACGCAGGTGACGACATTGGCGCGCAGCTCCTCGCGCAGCCCCAGCGCCTCCTCGGTGGGGGTGACGATCTCCGCCAGTCGCGGCAGCGGCATCGTCGCGACCACGGCTCGGCGGTAGCCGAAGGAGCGCCCGTCCGCGGTCTGGACGGTGCGCTCGGCGCTGTCGACGCCGGTCACCCTCGCCCCGGTGATCAGGTCGGGGACCAGGTTGGCGAGTCCGGCGCTGAGCGTGGCGATGCCGCCGTGCGAGGGGTAGAGGAAGGAGCGGTTGTAGCCGGTCTGCACCGTGCGCCGCCGCTCGCCGCCGCGGCGGATCTCCTCGGGGCTCGGCTGGGGCACGAAGCGTCCGAGCCACTCGCAGGTCAGCTCGCCGACCGGCACGGTGGACAGCTTCTCGTTGTAGGGGACCATGAAATGGCGGCCGATCCCGCCACCGAGGTTGGCCTCGATCCACTCGCCGAAGTTGTCGTCGAGCGCCGCCGGCTCGGCGGGCGCCTCGGTCGGCAGCAGCTCGAGGCACTCGCGCTTGACCCCCTCCGGTGCGTGGGCGAGGTGCAGCTGGAAGGGGTAGGGGACGATCTCTCCCTCCATGTAGATCACCGAGTCGCGCTCGATCCGGTTCCAGTCCGACTTGTCGGTCGCCCGCTCGACCATGGCCACCGCGTCTGGATCGGCGAGGTGGAGCAGGTGCCCGGAGCAGTCGAAGGTGTAGCCGTCCCGCTGGAAGCTGCGGGTGAGGCCGCCCGGAACGTCCTCCGCCTCGAGCACGACCGCCGAGGCGCCGAGGCGGTCGGCCTCGATCGCCGCGCTGAGCCCGGCCGGCCCGCCGCCGATGATGACTATGTCGAAGTCTGAGCTCGCCATTCTCGCTTGCCGCTACTGTCCGCCCAGCCACAGCTTGCGCAGGAAACGCCGGGTGGTGTCCGAGCCCCGCACCTCGATGCGTGGAATCAGCAGCGGATCGTCGCCGAATCTAGCGTGGCGCGGATGGGTGGTGCAGGCGCCGAGGAAGGACGCACGCTTCACTGCATCGACCGCCTGCTCGTCGAGCTCGCCGTAGGGGTAGGCGAAGGTGCCGACGGCCTCGCCGAGCGCGGCCTCCAGGTCGGCGCGAGAGCCGGCGATCTCGGCCTCGGCCTCCACGGCCGGCAGCTGAGGCAGCGGCCGATGGGTGCGCGTGTGCGCGCCGACCGCGAGGCCATCCGCCCGCATTTGCCGCACCTGCTCGAGCGAGAGCAGCGCTCGCCCGTCCGTGGGGCCGCCCTCGCTGCTCCAGTTGGCCTTCGAGCCGAGCTTGCGGCTGATCAGGAACAGGGTCGCGGTGAAGCGGTGGCGGCGCAGGATCGGGTAGGCGATCTCGAAGTTGTCGCCGTAGCCATCGTCGATCGTGATCGCCACCGTTCGGCGTGGCAGCGCCCGTCCCTCGCCCAGTGCCAGCGCGATCTCCTCGAAACCGACCACGCGATAGCGAAGCGCCGCCAGCAGCCGCATCTGGCGGGCGAAGGACCTCTTGGGCAGGATGTACCTGTCCTCCTCGCCGCCGTCGGTGAACGCGTGGTACATGAGGACCGGCACGCCGCCGATCGTCCGCTGCCAGGTCTCGCGGTCGGTCGCCCCCTTGACCCCGTGCCAGAAGGCGTAGCGCGAGACGAAGTCGAACCAGACCTGCCGCCGTCCGGTGCCGGGGATGGCGCGACCGGCGGCGACAAGGGCTCCTGGCGCCACTCGCAGCGCCAGAAGCAGCCGGCGCAGTCCCACCTCCCGCGGGGTCGACTCGGCGAACCAGCCCAGCAGTCTCGGTCTGGTCTCGGGATGCTCCTCGGCGAAGCAGACGCACCAGGCGCCGTAGCGCCGCTCATGGGCGAGGATGCGGCGGCCCGGCTTCTCGTCGTCGTGGAGCGCCTCGGCGCCCGGCAGGTAGACGGGGGTGCAGCCGGCGCGGCAGAGACGAAAGCCGATCTCGAGGTCCTCGACCGCGGGCAGATCGGCGGCGAAGCCGCCGATCTCGACCAGGGTGCGGTGGGGGGCCGAGAAGTTGCCGCCGTAGCAGTCGGCCCAGTCCGGGACGATCCCGGCGAGCTCCGCGTAGCGCCGGTTCCAGCGCTCCGCCGCGGCGCTGGCGTAGGGGTCCCGCCTCGTCGGGGGTCGCTGGACGATCTTGCCGAGCGCCAGTGCATCCGGGTCCCGTCGCCTGGCGGCGACGTGCTCGGCCACCAGCTCCGGCGAGGCGATCGTGTCGTCGTCGAGGAAGAGGCACGCCTCGGCCTCGACCGCTCCCAGCGCGGCGTTGAGGGCCGCCGCCTTGCCGACCTTCTCGAGCCGCACGCTGCGCAGCCGGAACGGCGTCCGCAGCTCGGCCAGCATCTCCGCCGTCCCGTCGCTGGAGCCATCGTCGGCGACGAGTACCTCGAACGTGGCGGGGTCGGCGATCTGCTCGGCGAGCGCCTCGAGGCAGCGGCGCAGCAGCTCCCGCCGGTTGTGGGTGGCGATCGCGATCGCCAGCGCGTAGCGCGGCGCGGCGCTCACGGCACCTGGGACTCGGACGCGACCGGCTCCAGCTCCCCTCGGGTCGGATCCCCCCGGGTCAGCTGCCGCCAGCGCTCGCCGTTCACCTCATGCCGCACGGAGCGCCAGAGGGCGTAGCGCTGGATCGCGTGGTGCAGGAAGGTCCTGCGGCCGGCGCCGGGAACGGCTCCTCCCAGGGCCGCCAGCAGGCCGGGCGGGACGCGAAGCGCGATCAGCAGGCGTCGGATCGCCACCTCGCGGGCGCCGTCGGCCCGGAACGAGCCGAGCAGGTCCGCCTCTGCCCTCGGGTGCCGGTCGATCATCTGCAGGTAGGCGACGCCGCGCGCGGTCGCGTCCCGCAGCAGCCGCTCGCCGCGCTTCTGGTCGTCGTGAACGGCGCCGGCCGCCGCGAAGAAGCGTGGCACGCAGCCCGCCTCGCAGAGGCGGAAGCCCAGCTCGACGTCGGCGGCGGCCGCCAGGTCGGTGGCGAACCCGCCGCTCTCGACCAGGGCCGCGCGCGGCGCCGAGAGGTTGCCGCCGTAGCAGTCCATCCAGCCCGGCTCTCGCCCGGCGAGCTCGGCGAAGTGCTTGTTCCACTCCTCGGCAAAGGTGTGCGCGTACCAGTCGCGCGCTTCGGGCGGCTTCTGGGTCAGCGGCCCGATGCCGATCGTCGGACCCTCGTGCTCGGCGTGGCCGGCGATGTGCGCCGTCACCAGCTCGGGCGAGGCGACGATGTCGTCGTCGATCAGCAGGCAGATGCGCCCCGTGGCGGCCTCGATGCCGGCGTTCTGCGCCGCCGCCCAGCCGCCCTGTCGCTGGCGCAGGAGGCGCAGCTCGAAGGGCGTCTCGAGGCCTTCGACCATCTCCGTCGTCCCGTCGCTGGACCCGTCGTCGACGACGATCGTCTCGAAGGTCCGCGGGTCCTGGCTCTGGGGGACGAACGCCTCGAGGCAGCGGCGTAGCAGGGGCCGGCGATTATAGCTCGGGATGACCAGGCTGAGGTCGGGAGTCGTCATCGGCGGCAGTCTCTCACAGGCGATTTTGAGCCCTGCGGCCGCTCAGCGCCCGCCGTCGAACAGGCGTAGCTCCGCCTCGAGGAGGCGGATGAGGATGCTGCTGCGAAGCGGGTCGTCGACCGGCTCCCCGGCCAGCTCCAGCTCGAACTTCCTGCGGCCGGCGAGGGCCTGGGTAACCCAGCCGAGCAGTCGCAGGCGGGTGAAGGTGTCGGCATCGAGGCCGATTCGCCCGCAGTACTCGGTGCTGCGCCGCGTGACCACCTGGCCACTTGGGGTACTGGGGTCCAGATGGCGTAGGTGACTGTCCAAAACTGGTTTGGGATCGGGTGCCGGGGTGGCTAGCAGGTCGTCGATATCGAGCGCGGCTGTGGAGAGGAAGAAGGCGACGTCGCAACCAGGCAAGCCCTGCGGTTCGGCGAACTCCCAGTCGTGGATCGCGATCTCCCCAGAGGGAGTGATGGCGATATTCCACGTGCCGCAATCACGATGCTCGATCACCAGGGGAAGGTCGGGAAGGTCGGCGAGCGCCTGGGTGAGCCGGTCGATCGCACCCCGTTCGAGCTTGCTCGCGAAACACCGCTCGAAGCGTTCGAGCGGTTCGGCGACCAGCCTCCGGTGCCACTCCGAGACAGGTCTGGGCGCCGCCTCGCCGGTCAGCTCAGCCAGGCGATCGCAGACACGGGAGGTCAAGTCGTCCAGGGTGGCCCCGGTCAGCTTCGCGCTCAGCGCCTCGCCGTGGATCGCGGTCTGGGCGATCGCGTGGCGCCCAGCCAGTCGGCCGGCAGCACGCAGGCGGGGCACGCCGGCGATCTGCGGGAGGTCGTCGGCGAGATGAAGCAGGGCTCGCCGTTCCCGCTCGAGCGCCTCATCGGCTCCGGGCATGCGACCTACCTTGACGATTGCCGAGGTGACAGAGCCGTTCTCGAAGGGGATCCCGATCACCTTGTCGGAGGTGCTGGCCCCGGCGGTGAGGAGCGCCAGCGAGCCGTTCACGTCAAGCGTCTCGCCGTCGTCGCTCTGCCCGGTGGTCCCACCGATCGCGCAGAGGGGAGCAAGGACACCGATCCGCTCCGCGGGTCGCCAGAGACGCCGCATCGCGGCTTCGAGGGGCGAGCGGGGCGGTTCGCGGCCAAAGACCCATGCCGCGGCGCCGGGTGCGCCCACCGGCAGCCAGTACTGGGGCAGTCGGTGAGGCCACGGGCCGGGCCAGTGGAAGCTGGTCCGATCGAAGCGGGCGCGGCGCAGGCGCATCCGTGCCCGCCACAGGCCGGCGATTCGCGGCCTGCGCCAAAGGCATACGACCTCCCCTCCTGGGGCCAGCGCCGTTCGTGCCCGGCGCAGCCCCCTGCGTGTCGGGAAGCCAAGCAGGACGACATCGGCGCTGGCGGGTTCGGGGTCTGCCTCTGTGCCGACGAAAGGAAGGGCCTCCGCGATGTGCCCTGAGGTCAGGTCCAGGATCCGTGGCGGTCGCGAGCGCCGTAGCAGGAAGCGCCAGTCGACCGCGCGTATCAACTCCGATCGCCGCGCCTCGGGCAGCGAGGCGAATGGGCCCAGATCCTCCATCGGCGCAGTCTCTCAGGCGTCTCGGTTGCTGCGTGCCTCCTCGTAGACGGCCTCGAGCCGCTCCGCCCAGGCGCGGGGGGTGTGCCAGCGCTTGGTGAGCTCCCGCGCCCGGCGGCCGAGGTCCCGGCGGCGCTCCTCGTCGCCGAGCAGGGCCGCCGTCGCCGCGGCGATCTGCTCGCCGCCGGCGGCGATCGCCAGCGGCGGCGCGGGGTCGAGCACGTCGAACCCTTCGGCGCCGAGCGGGGTCGTCACCACCGGCTTGCCGGCGGCCATCGCCTCGAGCACCTTGAGCCGCATGCCGCCGCCGCTGCGCAGCGGCGCGATCACCAGCGCGGCCGCCTCGAGGTGGGGCGCGATGCTGGGCGCGTCGGCGATCACCTCGATCCCGGGGCCCGCCAGGCCGAGCACCTCGGGCGGCGGGGCGCTGCCGACCAGGAGCAAACGCGCCGCGGGGTTGCGGGCGCGGACCGCGGGCATGATCTCGGTGGCGAGCCAGCCGGCCGCGTCGCGATTGGGCAGGTGGGCGAAGGTGCCGCTGAAGAGGATCGTCCCGGGCTGCTCGCGGGCCGGGTCGGCGGCCGGCGGGAGCTCCATGCCGTAGGGATTGAGGCGCACCCGGTCGGCGAGGTCGGGGGTCCGCTCGCGCACCGCCTCGGCGTCGCCCCGGCAGAAGACCTGAACCAGGTCGAACCTCCGCCAGGCGGTCGGCAGGAAGGCCTCCCAGCGGCGCCAGTCGGCGGCGCGCAGCGCCCGCAGCGGTCGTTCGCGCAGCGGCCCCGAGTGCCACTCGCTGGCCGCGGCGCGCACGGCCTCGTGCTCCGTGAGCACCGCGGGGACCTCCGCCGGGAAGCGCAGCACCGCCAGCGGGTTGTCCTCCACGGCGATCGCGTCGAAGCGCCGCGTCGCCGTCAGGCGGTCGACCAGCGGCTGCATGCCGGCGGCCCCGCAGACGACGCGCCAGGGCCAGCGCCGCCTGCCCCAGGTCGCGGCCAGCTCCGCCCGCACGAGCCAGCGCCGGGACAGCGAGCCGGAGCGGCGCCGGTCGACGAAATGGGCGTCGACGTCGGAGGCGAGCAGCGCCGCCGCGGCCTCCGCCTGGCCGGGGTCTTCGCCGAAGCTGCACAGCAGGGTGACGTCGTGACGTTCGCCGAGGCCGGTCAGCTGGGCATGAAACAGCTTCGGCATCGCGCCGATGCCGCCAGGGTCGGGAACCATGGAGGTAACGAGCAGGATTCTCATCGGCGGAGCGCTGCGAGGCCGGAAAGCGCGCCCAGGGTATCTGATACGGTCGCGCATCCGCCGCACGGGAATCCACAACCGGGGGTCAAGCTCTCAGTGTCCACCTCACACCGCTCAGGGCTCCTTCAGTCGGAGCAGGAGTGGGATGCTCGTAACCGTGTGTTGTCCGAGACCCTTACGGGTTTGGTGAAGGAGAGCGCTGTCGACGGTGCGCGGCGCGCCCTCGACATCGGCTGTCAGACGGGTGTCACCACTGACCGCTACGCGCGGCTCACCGGCATCGAGTGGGAGGGTGTCGACCCGGTGATCGCCGAGCCCGGGAAGTCGCCCGGGGGGCTGGGGATCTACCCCGGATCGGCGGATCGCCTCGACTTCCCCGATGCCCACTTCGACGTGGTCATGCTCGCCAACGTGTACGAGCACATCTTTCCCGAGCTCCGGGTGACCTCGTTTCGCGAAATGCGTCGTGTCCTCACACCGGGCGGCATAGTGGTGGGTCAGATACCGAACCCTTACTTCCCGATCGAGTCACACAGCAGGCTGCCGTTCATGGGTTGGCTGCCGATCAGGTTGCAGAAGGTGTACTGGAAGCTCTCACCTGTTTCCTGGGAGCACGATTTCTTCGTCGTCACGCCGCGCCACCTGCGCCGCGACGCCGCCGCGGGAGGGTTGGACGCGACCATGGTGCGTAAGTTCAACTACCCGCCCGAGGTGATCCCGGAGCGCTTCCGCCGTGCCGCCCTGGCGCTCGAGCGGCCGATGCGGGTCATGCCCTGGGCCTGGCAGTTCGTCCTGCGACCCAGCGCGTAGCGCCCGGCGCCGCGCCACGGGATCAGCCGGCGGGGCCCGGCCGGTCGAGCCCCCTGCGCTGCAGGCGCCCGAGCAGCGGGTTGAGCGCCCGGCGCCGCTCGGGGAAGAGGAAGAGCTCGGCCAGGTGACGGGCAAGCGGCCGCGGTGCGACGGCGATCGCCGCGAACCAGGCGAGGAGGGCCGCTTTGATCGGCAGCGGCGCGGTCGAGCGCCGCCGCGCCGCCCGCGCGGAGTCGGCCAGCAGCCCCGCGGCGCGGTCGCCCGGCACCGGGTGGCGCCCGCGATCCAACCGCAGCGAGACCATGCGGTTGGCGAGATCGGCAATCGAGAGGATGCGGTCGGGGTGCGGCAGGCCGAGCTCGGCGGCGAGGCGCAGCAGCTCGGCCGAGGTGACCTGGGCGAGCTCGATCGTCTCGCGCAGCCAGTCGAGGTCGAGCTCGGCGTGCTGGCGCTCGTAGTTGTTGGCGCCGTGCACCCGGTAGCTGCCGAGCACCTCCTCGAGCGAGACGATCGGGCCGAGCAGGGCGCCGAGGTGGTTCAGGTACCAGTCGGCGCCGGTCGCCGGGTAGGCCTGCTCGGGGATCGGCATGATCCGCTCCAGGGCGGCGCGCCGGAAGGCGATCGCGCTGGTCGGCAGCCAGGCCAGGTCGTAGGGCATGGCCAGCTCGGTGGCGCGCCTGTCGCCGCTCGGCATCGCCTGGTAGACGGCTGGCTTGATCATCCCGGTTCGAACCCCCGCGGCGTCGATCACCGCCAGCCTGAACTGGACCTTGACGGCGCTCTCCTCGGCGGCGAAGGCGGCGGCGACGCGGGCGGCGGCATGGGGCTCGAGCAGATCGTCGGCGTCGAGCAGCATGACCGCGTCGCCGCGGCAGCGGCTCAGGCCGGCGTTGATTGCGGACGCCTGCCCGCCGTTCTCCTTGAGCACCAGCTCGATCCCCTCGCCGCACTCCTCGAGCAGCCGCCGGGAGCCGTCGGTGGAGCCGTCGTCGACGACGATCACCTTCACCCGCGGGTGGCTCTGGCGGCGGGCGCTGGCGATCGCCTCGGCCAGGAACTGCCCGTAGTTGTAGTTGTTGATCACGATGTCGACCGCGACCTCGGCGCCGCCCCCGGTCATCGGTTGGCGGCGGGGATCCAGGCGGAGGCCCGGCGGTAGGGCAGGCCGGGACTCGCCTCGCGGAAGAGCTCGGCCAGCACCCGTCGCGGCTCCGCCCCCTGCTCGCCGACCGGGAACCGCAGGACCCGGCTCTCGCCCGGGTCCAGGGCGAAGCGCCTGAGGACCGGGTCGGCGTTGCGATCGATGCTGACCCGCAGCCGGTAGGCGGTGGGCCGCTGCTCGTTGCTGCCGACGCCGATCGTCAGGGCCGCGCCGCCGGCGCTGGAGCCGGGCTGCATCCAGAGCTCCGTGAAGCCGATCGCGTCCTTGGCGGGAAGCGTCGTGAAGCACAGCACGAGCGCCGCCGCCGCGGCGCAGAGGCCGCCGAGCAGCATCGCCGCAGCGGCCCCCTCCACCCGCCACGGCCAGGAGAAGCGCCATTGCGAGCCGCTCGGCCGGCGCAGGGCTGCGGTGTGGCAGGCGACGGCGACGACGAGCAGCAGCAGCAGCGTCCAGGGGAGGGCGCGGATGCCGCCCGGCGTGTAGTTGAGGACGATCCCGCCGAGGGTGAGGACCGCCAGGCTGAGCCCGAGGCTGAGCACGATCCGCATCGGCGCCTCGAGCGGTTGGCGGGCAAAGGTCGCGGCGACGATCGCGTAGCCGGGCAGGAAGAGCGCCAGGGGAGCGGCGAAGAGCAGGCTCAGCGCCTCGAACGGCGCCGCCGCGGCGAGCAGCGCGCAGGCAAGCGCCGCGCCGACCGCCAGCCGCAGGTCGCGGTTGCCTCTCACCGGCGGGCTTCCATGTCGAAGACGGTGATCGTCCCGTTGGTGTACATGCGGGCCGCCCGTGGGGCGCGGTTGAGCTTCGTGATCGCGCCTTTCGGGGCGAGCTCCGTGGGTGGGGAGCCGCGCTGCGCGAAGAAGTAGCCCCGCAGGGTGTCACGGCCCACCGCGCGCCGGTCGGAGACGACGTAGCGCAGGCGGTTCTGGCGCAGCAGCGGTAGCTGCCACGCTTCCAGGCGCTCGGAATCGAGCAGATCCTCGATCGCCGGCGAGCGGCCCGTGAGGACGAACTTCTGGCCGGGTTCGAGCAGCAGCCCGGCATCCGCGGTGTCCGCCGCGAAGCGCCCGCCGGGCACCCGCTCGGCGGCCCACTCGGCCATGCTCAGCGGCGGCGAGACGATCGTCCCGCCGTGCGCCGAGACGCGCATCGGCTGGGCCAGCTGGGTGTCCCAGGGCCAACCCGAGATCGAGCCACCGACCAGCAGCAGGCCGATGCCGCCGGCGAGGAGCGGCCGCGCCAGCCTCCGCTCGGACCAGCGCCGCAGCGCCTCGATGGCGGCGCAGGCGAGCACGAAGGCGAGGCCGATGAAGAGGAACTCGCTGGCCCGGTTGCCGGTCTCCCAGGCCGGCGGCGTGAGCCGCAGGGCGAGCGTGCCGAAGAAGCCGAGCGCGGCGAGCAGGAAGAGCAGCGCGAACGGCTGGTCCCGGTACCGGCGCCAGATCTGCTGCAGGCCGGTGGGCAGGGCGACCGCCAGCAGGGCCAGCGCCGCCAGGGCGACCATGCGAGCGGGGAAGGGGGTGGCCGGGGTGGCATCGCTGCTGCTCTCGAAGACGCCGCGCGGCGGATCCTCGCCGACGATCGTGTTCCAGATCGCTTCCACCGCGTCGCCGAGCACAGGGGTGAGGTAGCCGACCGTGGAGCTGGCGACGACGAAGAGCCAGGCGACGGCGAGGGCGACGGCGGCGGCGGCGAACGGCCACGGGTTGGGCGGTCGCCAGTTGCGGTGGATGTACCAGTACGCGACGCAGAGCAGGGCGAGGAAGCCAGCGGTCGCGTAGGAGGTGAGGTGGTGGGTGACGACGATCGCGGCGATGCCGAGCAGCGCCGGCGTCGCCCAGCTCCGCAGGGCGCGACCGCCCGAGGATTCGCGCTCCGCCAGGGCCATCATGACCATGACGAGCAGCGGCAGCGCCAGCGACTCGTAGGCGTACTGGGCGCCCCAGGAGAGGAAGTTGAAGTTGCCGGCGTAGATCGCCACCCCGAGGCCGGCGACCCGGCCGGAGCCGCCGACTCGCAGGAAGAGCAGGAAGAGCGCGCCGACCAGCACCAGGCGGGCGACGCCGACCACGACGAGCCCCGCCGGGTATACCGAGAGGCCGGTGAGCGTCATCAGGGCCGTCGTCGCGCTGGCCAGCCCGGGGAAGGAGCGCGTCACCTCGAGCACCGAGTTCTCCTGGAAGAGCTGGTGGTCGAGCTCGGCCTGGCGCGCGTTGTAGGAGTGGATCAGCTCGTCGAAGAAGGTGAACTGCGGCACGTCGTGGAAGATCTTGATCGCGTAGAGGGCGAGGCCCAGCAGGCAGACGAGGGCGAAGCGCTCACCGGTGGAGGCCTCGCGCGAGGTGAGCCGGTAGATGATCGGCAGGGCGACGATCAGCACCCCCAGCCAGTAGAGCGCCATCGGCGCCTCCAGCGTGGCCCTCGACATGGCGTTTACGGCGGCGCAGAGCAGAAGCCCCAGTCCGACGCAAAGCGCGATCTGGGGAAAGGCGCCGGTCGTCGATCGTGGGCGAGCCATGTGGAGCTGCCCGGTACTCAAGCAGCAGTGGCGGCCGTATCGGCCTTGCGCGCCTCGTGGTCGCTCACCGTCGGGCGCTCGTGGTGGATGCTGCGCCGCCGCCGCGCCTCGCCGAGGATCGTGCCCAGCACCCGGAAGCCGTCGCGGAACGTGTTGAGGTTGCTCTGGCCGTAGAGGCGGTCGGACTCGTAGCTTGGCACCTCGGTGATTTTCATCCCGGCGCCGGCGATGCGCAGGTTGATCAGCGTCTCCACCTCGAAGCCGGGCACGTCGAGCGAGATGAACGGCAGGCAGCGCGCCCAGAAGGCGTTGTAGCCGTAGCAGAGGTCGGTGAAGCGGGTGCCGTGCAGGACGTTGGCGGTGCCGCTGAGGAAGGTGTTGCCGAGGCTGCGCAGCCGGGTGATGTCGGCGCTGCCGCCGCCCTCGAGGAAGCGCGAGCCCTTGGCGAAGTCGGCGCCGGCCTCGAGCGCCTCGACGAAGCTGGGGATCTCGGCCGGGTCGGCCGAGCCGTCGGCGTCGAGCATGACGACGAGGTTGCCGGTGACCGCGGCGAAGCCGGTGCGGAAGGCGTCGCCCTTGCCGCGACCGCCCTGGCTGAGCACGCGGATGCCCGGGCAGGCGCGTTCGGCCGCCTCGATCGTGTCGTCCTGGGAGTTGCCGTCGACCAGGATCACCTCGTGCAGGCCGTCGGGCAGGCGTTGCAGTACGGGGCCGATGTTGCGCTCCTCGTTCATCGCCGGGACGACGACGCTGACCTTGGTCTGGCGGTTGCGGCGCCGGTCGGGGCCCGAGTAGGGGACCGAGCCGCGGGCGGCGAGCGCTTCGACGTCGATCAGCGGCACCCCGCCGACCTGGCTCGGCGTCGCCGCCGGGGCCTCGAGCAGGTCGAGCGGCCGGGGCAGCAGGCTGACCGGGACGCCGATCGACTTGAAGGCGCGGACGAGTTCGAGCAGGCCCTCGTCGTCGGCGTGCTGGGTGGCGATGACGACCCGGTCGGCGCGGTAGCGGTCGACCACTTCGAGGGCGGCGACGCGAGACGCGGACTGCGAGTCCTCGCCGCCGGGCGGGACCGTGGCGACGACCTTCGCGAAGGCGCGCAGGGGCTCGTAGGCGCGCAGTCGCTGCGCCGTCCGCTCGTCGCCGACGAGGACCCAGCGCTCGTCGCGGTCGAGGCTCTGGAAGAGCGGCTCGCCGAGGCGCCGAGCCGCGGTGTCGATCAGCACGAAGACGCCCCACAGCGCCAGCTGGGCGCCGCCGCCGAGGTCGACCAGCAGCGAGGCCGACCAGGCGAAGAGGGCGGCGACGAGCAGGCGGATGACCGGCCAGGCAAGGCCGCCGTCGCCGGCGCGGGAGGGGTTGGTGCCGTAGACGCCGAGGGCGCCGTAGACGGCGACCAGCACCAGCGGGGCGACCGGCAGGGCGGGGAAGAGGCTTGCGTCGCCGACGAGGCCGACGAGTATCAGCGCCAGCGAGGAGGCGGCGAAGTCGACGGCGGGCAGCAGCCACCAGCCGATGCCGCGTCTCGTCCGCGGCATGCTGCCCAGGGTCGGTCGGTCCTGGACCAGGGATTCGGAGGCCTCCCTTTTCTCGCGCCCGCGGAAGGGGCGGTCCAGGGGTAGGTCTGTGGAGGGGTTCATCGGGAGGGAGGAAGGAAGGGTTTCTACGTGAGGTCCAGCATCGATCAGGGATTTTGTTCCGGTTGTCGCGGTCCTGCCTCCCTATCGGCCACCAGCGAGCCGGACGTTAGCGATCCGCATCTCGCAGACCACGAATTCGACCACATGACACTAAGTGTGCAGGGTTACCCCAAATACGCAACTCAAACTTCTGTTGACGAGATGCGCCCTGAGCGTCCTAAGGCCCGTAGCTCTCGGCCGCCTTGGCGACCATCTTCTCGTTGGAGAAGTCGAGGAAGTGGATCATCCGCGAGGGCTTGACGGGGATCTCGCGCAGCGGCTCGGGGGCGCCGATCGCCTGCGGCTGGAGGAAGTCTCTGGGGTTTCTCACGCTGCTCCTCGGGAGGTCGTGGGTTCGGGCTCCGGAAATCTATCCCGTCCAAAGCCCCGCCGCCGGCCTCGGCCTGTGGAGAGGGAAGCGCCTGGTTTCCAAGGAGCAGCCCTACGCCGTTCCCCCGGGGCGCAAGGCGCCAGTACACGGTCGTAGATCCGCACCTGCGTTTCTGGCTGCGGTTCGTCGGCCCCCACATGGCAGAGCTCTCGCGCGGCCGGCCGGACCTTCTCACCGAGCGGATCGTCCGCGACTGGGACGCCTACCGAGGCCGCGCCGTTCGACGCACGCGACCTACGCGAGTTGGAGAAGGCACGAGCACATGTGCCCGGGGCGGAGGCGGCCAAGCTGGTCGCCGTCAGCCTCTCCGGGTTCGAGCCCGGACTCGACCTGGATGCGGCTTTCGAGCCGACCGAGCTGCTCGCGGCCTGGGCGGCGCATGCGCCGCCCAGGGCCTACAACCCGTAGCTCTCGGCCAGCTCGGGGTCCTTGGCGGCCAGCAGCTCGGCCAGCTCGACCATCACCTTGCACTGCTTCCAGGTGGCGTCGTCCTGCATCTTGCCGTCGATCATGTGCACGCCGGCGCCGTCGGGGATCGCCTCCAGCACCTTCTTGGCGAACCTGACCTCTTCCGCCGGCGGGCTGAAGACCTGCTTGGCGATGTCGATCTGCACCGGGTGCAGCGACCAGGCGCCGACGCAGCCGAGCAGGAAGGCGGCGCGGAACTGGGTTTCGCAGCCGGCCGTGTCCTTGATGTCGCCGAAGGGGCCGTAGAAGGGCAGGATGCCGGTCGCGGCGCAGGCGTCGACCATGCGGGCGATCGAGTAGTGCCAGGGGTCCTGCTGGGCGCTGACCCGGTCGGCCTCGGGGCTCTCCGGGTCGGCCGGGTCCTCCATCGAGCGGTAGCCGGGGTGCCCGCCGCCGACCCGGGTCGTCTTCATCCGCCGCGAGGCGGCGAGGTCGGCTGGGCCGAAGCTCATCCCCTGCATGCGCGGGCTGGCGGCGGCGATCTCCTCGACGTTGACGACGCCCTGGGCGGTCTCGAGGATCGCGTGGACGAGGATCGGGCGCTCCAGGCCCGCCTTGGCCTCCAGCTGCGCCAGCAGCCGGTCGACGTAGTGGATGTCCCAGGCGCCCTCGACCTTGGGCACCATCACGACCTCGAGCTTCTCGCCGATCTCGGTGACGAGGGTGGTCAGGTCGTCGAGCACCCAGGGGCTCTCCAGCGAGTTGACCCGGGTCCAGAGGGCGGTCTGGCCGAAGTCGGACCCCTTCGCCGCCTCGATCAGGCCCTGCCGCGCGGCCTCCTTGCGGTCGACCGGGATCGCGTCCTCGAGGTTGCCCAGCAGGATGTCTGTCTTCTCTGCGACGGCGGCCGCCTTGGCGACCATCTTCTCGTTGGAGAAGTCGAGGAAGTGGATCATCCGCGAGGGCTTGACGGGGATCTCGCGCAGCGGCTCGGGGGCGCCGATCGCCTGCGGCTGGAAGAAGTCTCTGGGGTTTCTCACGCTGCTCCTCGCGTAGTCGGTTCGTTGCCGGGGCAACCCTAGCCAAACGCGTTCGTTCCGCCGATTGTCGACTTGACCCGCGTATTCGGTGGTCAAGTCGACAATCGGCGTTCCCGAAGGGGCGCAGGGATTCGAGCGGGATTGGCGTACCAGGGGGAATGGACGAGGTTGCCGGCGACTCCACCCGGGACTGGCTGCTGCCCGACGCGGCGAGGCCGCCCCTGATCGGCGAGATCGAGCGGCGTGTCGAGGAGGCCCTCGCCACCGCGCGGGCCTCGGAGGCGGCGGTGATGACCGTCGGCGCGGCGGCGCTCGACGCGGCCGAGCAGGCCCGTCGCGCCGCCGAGCTGGCCGAGCGGGCGAGCGCCGCCGCGGCGGACGCGCGGGACCGTGCCGTCGCGGTGCGGGTCCCGTCCGTTCCAGGAGCGGTCCCGGTGGCGGCGGTCCCCCCCGGCGGGCCGCTCGCGGCGGCCGCGGGCGGGCCTGGGGGTGCCGGCCTCGGCGACTTCAGCGAGCGTGCCGACCGGCTCGTGGCCCGCCTGCGCCAACTGCAGCGGGTTCCTCTCGCGGGACCGGCAGCCAGCGACGCCGCAGTCCCGCCGCGACCAACGCGCTGACCTCCCCGGGAGAGGCGAGTCCGACGCCGTCCAGGGCGCGCACCGGCTCCACCCCGCGCACCGAGCCGGCGAGGAAGACCTCGCCGGCGCGAAGGTCGTCCGGCCCGAGCCGTCGCTCGCGCACCTCGACACCTGCCGCTTCGGCTATCTCGATCGCCTGGCGCCGCGCGATGCCGGGGAGGATGCGGCCGTCGCCGGGCGGCGTGGCGAGCCATCCCTCGCCCGCTAAGAAGATGTTGGCGCGTACCGCCTCGAGCGCCGTGCCGTCGGCGTCGACGAGCAGCGGCAGCTCGCCGGGCCGCGCCGCCGCCGCGGCGCGCTCGAGCAGGCTGCGGTCGGCCCACTTGTGGGCGCCGAAGCCCCCCGGTACCGCGAAGCTGCGCAGCCGCACGCCGCCCCCGGCGGCGGGGAAGACCTCGTCGGGGTCGAGCGCGGTGGCGAGGATCTCGGTGCGCAGCCGCCCGGTCCCCTCGGCGGGGGAGACGGTGAGGCGCAGTTTCCCGCGTCCGATCCGGCGCGCCTCCTCGACCGCCGCGCTCCGTGCCGCCACCGGCGTCGCCGCTCCGAAGAGAGCCGCGAGGCTGGCGCCGAGGCGGTCTAGATGGGCGTCCAGCTCCACGGGCCGGCCGGCGAGGACCAGCATCGTCTCGAAGACTCCCCGGGCGGGGTCGGCGTGGGGGGCGGCGCGCATACCGGGATATCTTGACGCGATGGCCGTCGCAAGCCAGGCGCGAGCGCCCGCGGAGCCCGGCTCCGTGCGGCTCGCGGTGCGGCGGATCGACGCCCTGCCCGATCCCGAGCGCGCCTTCGCGCACCTCTACGGGGCGAGCGAGAGCGCCTTCTGGCTCGACGGCGGGGCCGCGGGCGAGCGCGCCCGCTTCTCCTTCATGGGCGACGCGGCGGGGCCGCTGGCCTCGGTCGTCAGCTACGACGTCGGGACCGGGAGGGTCCGGGTGAAGCGCGGGGCGCGGATCGAGACGCGCCGCGAATCGATCTTCGACCACCTCGAGCGGGAGCGGCGGCGCTGGCGGGCGCTGGCGAGCGACTTCCCCGGCCTTCCCTTCGACTTCGACTGCGGCTTCGCCGGCTACCTGGGCTACGAGCTGAAGGCCGAGTGCGACGGCGTCGCCGCCCACGAGGCGGCGACGCCCGACGCGGCCTTCGTCTTCGCCGACCGCCTGATCGCCTTCGACCGCCGCGAGCGCCGCACCTACCTGGCGCAGCTGCATCGAATCTGCCCCCCGCGAGGGGGCAGATTCGATGCAGCTGCGCCAGCTGCGGGGGGAGGGGGGTGGATCGAGGAGACGGCGCGGCGGCTTGCGGCGCTGCCGGCGCTGCCCGAGCCGGCGGTCGGGATCGGCCCCCCGGCGCTGCGCCTGCGCCGCTCGCGGGAGCGCTACCTCGCCGACGTCGCCGCCTGCCGGCGTCACCTGGCGGCCGGGCACAGCTACGAGATCTGCCTCACGAACAAGGTCGCCGGCGAGGCCGACGCCGATCCGCTCACCGTCTACCGCTCGCTGCGGCGCGCCAACCCGGCGCCCTTCTCGGCCTTCCTGCGCTTCGGCGAGCTCGCCGTGCTCAGCTCCTCGCCGGAGCGCTTCCTCGCCGTCGACGGCGAGGGCTGGGCGGAATCGCGGCCGATCAAGGGGACGAGCCGGCGCGGGGCGACGCCGGAGGAGGACGCGCGCCTCGCCCGCGCGCTCGGCGAGGACGGGAAGAGCCGCGCCGAGAACGTGACGATCGTCGACCTCGTGCGCAACGACCTGGGCCGGGTCTGCGAGCCGGGCACGGTCGGCGTCCCCGAGCTGATGCGGGTCGAGACGTACGAGACGGTGCACCAGCTCGTCTCCGCCGTGCGCGGGCGCCTGCGCGCGGGCGTCGGCGCGGTCGAGTGCGCGCGCGCCTGCTTTCCCCCCGGCTCGATGACCGGCGCCCCGAAGCGGCGCACGATGGAGATCCTCGACGAGCTGGAGGGGGAGGCGCGCGGGGTCTACTCCGGGGCGATCGGCTACTTCGGGCTCGGGGGGGCCTGCGACCTGAGCGTCGCGATCAGGACGATCGCGCTCGACGGCGAGCGAATCGAGCTCGGCGCCGGCGGGGCGATCGTCGCGGACTCCGATCCGGCCGCGGAGCTGAGCGAGATGCTGCTCAAGGCCGCCGCGCCGGCCGCCGCGCTCGGGCCCGGGGCGGCGATATCCTTCGATTCCCCTGTGCTCCGCGAGCGAATCCGGAGCCGCCCCCCGTCCCCGACACCGAGCTAGGAGCCATGGCCGTAGAGACCGCCGCCCACAGCGAGCTGACCGACATCCAGCGCGACATCACCGAGATGGTCCGCCAGTTCGCCGACGAGCAGATCATCCCCAACGCCGAGCGCTACGACCACGAGGACTCCTTTCCGGAGCCGATCGTCGAGCAGATGAAGGAGCTGGGCCTCTTCGGGGTGACGATCCCCGAGGAGTACGGCGGCATGGGGCTCGACCTGACCACCTACGCGATGATCGTCGAAGAGCTCTCGCGCGGCTGGATCTCGATCTCCGGCGTCGTCAACACCCACTTCATCGGCTCCTACCTGCTGATGAAGTTCGGCACCGACGAGCAGAGGGACCACTTCCTGCCGAAGATGGCGACCGGGGAGATCCGCGCCGCCTTCTCGCTCTCCGAGCCCGAGGTCGGCTCCGACGTGCAGGGCATCAAGGCCACGGCGAAGAAGGGCGACGACGGCAGCTGGGAGCTGAACGGCCAGAAGATGTGGGTCACCAACGGCCTCGGCTCCTCGGTCGTCTTCGTGCTGATGAAGACCGACCCCAAGGCCGACCCCCCCTACAGGGGGATGACCTGCTTCGTCACCGAGAAGGAGCCCTGGCAGGAAGTCAACGAGGGCGACTTCGCCGGCCTGACCATCCCGCCGAAGATCAAGAAGATGGGCTACAAGGGCGTCGAGTCGACCGAGCTGGTCTACGATGGCTACCGCTGCCCGCCCGAGCGCGTGCTCGGCGGCGAGGAGGCGGGAGTGGGGCAGGGGTTCGTGCAGATGATGGACGCGCTCGAGGTCGGCCGCGTCAACGTCGCCGCCCGCGGCGTCGGCATCGCCCAGCGCGCCCTCGAGCTGGCGCTGCGCTACAGCCAGGAGCGCAAGACCTTCGGCAAGCCGATCGCTCAGCACCAGGCGATCCAGTTCAAGCTCGCCGACATGGCGACCAAGGTCGAGGCGGCGCGCCTCCTCACCCGCAAGGCGGCGCGCATGAAGGACGCCGGCGAGCGCTCCGACCTCGAGGCCGGCATGGCGAAGCTGCTCGCCTCCGAGACGGGCAAGGAGTGCGTCGAGGAGTGCTTCCGCATCCACGGCGGCTACGGCTACTCGAAGGAGTACGAGATCGAGCGCCTCTACCGCGACGCGCCGCTGCTCCTGATCGGCGAGGGAACCTCGGAGATCCAGCGCATGGTGATCGGCAAGAAGCTGCTGCAGAGGCACAGGATCTAGTGGCGTCGACCCCGGACCTGATCCGCAGCGCCGTCGAGCGCTTCCAGGCCGAGGTCCCGGCGCTGCAGAACCTGAAGCTGGTCTTCGGCCTGGAACTGAAGGCCAAGCACGACATCCAGCTCTACCGGGTGGAGCTGCCCGGCCCGAAGATCAGCAAGGACCTCGCCCAGGACGAGCGGGTGCTGGTCCAGGTCGACCGTCCCCAGTTCAACGACCTCGCCGAGAACGGCACGTTGAAGAGCTATCGCAAGGCGTATGAGACCGGCCACATCAAGGCGACCGGGGACTCCAACGTGAAGAAGCTGATCGGCCAGGTGGTAGAGAAGCAGGAGCATCGCGCGAAGCTGAAGAAAGCCCACTGAGGGAGAGCGCTGGCTAGGCCCCCACCGAGCGGCCATGGTGCAAATTCCCCACGACGTGGGTGAATATTCCCCACGACGTGGTAAATTTGTCCCATGATCGCGCGTGCGCTCACACCCTCCCTGCTCAGGGCCCTTGCGGACACCCCTGTCGTTCTGCTGATCGGGGGGCGGCAGACCGGCAAGAGCACCTTGGTCACGGGCCTGGCCGATCACGGCCATGAGGCCGAGTACGTCACCCTCGACGACCCGACCGAACTCGCGGCCGCCCGCCGCGACCCGGTCGGGTACGTCGGTCGCTTCGACGGCCGTGTGATCATCGACGAGGCGCAGCGCGCTGCGGAGTTGTTTCTCCCGATCAAGGCGGCGGTTGACCGCGATCGTCGTCCGGGACGCTTCCTGCTGACTGGCTCGGCGAACGTGCTCTTCGCGCCCGCTTTGGCCGAGGCGCTCGCCGGGCGCATGGAGGCCCTCACCCTGTGGCCGTTTTCGGCTGCGGAGTTGGAGGGTCGAGACGGAGGGTCGGTCTTCGAGTGGCTGTTCGGCGAGGGTCCCGGCCCGCCGGCCCCGAAGCCGCTCGGTCGAGCCGATCTGGCTTCCCGCCTTCTCAGGGGGGGCTACCCGGAGGCCGTCGACAGAGAGGACGACGAGCGAAGGCAGCGTTGGTTCTCGAGTTACCTGGCGACAATCCTCGAGCGTGATGTTCGTGCACTGGCCGATATCCAGCGGCTGGAGGAACTCCCCGCGCTGCTCACCGCGATCGCCCTGCGCTCCCGGGGGCCGTTGAATCGCAGCGGCTTGAGCCAGGATCTCGGCATCCCCGGCAGCACGATCGAGCGTTACCTGGTGCTGCTGGACCGTGTATTCGCGATCCACCGCTTGGCGGCATGGCACAACCGCCTGCAACCCAGGCTGGTCAAGGCCCCGAAGATCCTGGTGTCGGATTCCGGGCTGCTCTGTCGGTTGCTCCGCATCGACCACTCGCGGCTCGTGGCCGATCCCACGATGCTGGGACTCGTGCTGGAGGGGTATGTGGGCATGGAGCTGGTCAAGAACGCCGCGGTCGCGCAGATCGGCACTGACGTGTTGCACTACCGCACGTCCAAGGGCACGGAGATCGACTTCTTGGTTGAAGGGCCCGACGGGCGCATCGCCGGAGTCGAGGTGAAGGCGGCAGCCGCGGTTGGCGCCGAGGACTTCAGGCGGTTCGAGCGGCTGGAGAAAAGCCTGGGCGAGCGATTTGCCGGCGGCGTGGTCCTCTACACGGGCGACCGCGTCGTTCCCTTCGGGGATCGGCTCGCGGCCTGGCCGGTCGCCCTTCTGTAGAGGTCTCTCCAGCCGGATTCAAGCGGCGCTCGCGCCCGCAAGGCGGTTTCGTCGCTGTTCCCCACGCCGAACGAGCCGGGCTCCGGTTGTAGGGCCTCCAGGGCCCCACACGGATAGCATCCCCTGCCGTCCACCCCAGAGGAGATTCGGAGAGCGATGAGCGAGCAGACCTATGAGCTGAGCACCGACCAGGCCGAGCGCGAGGCGTCCGGCGCCCACGCCTACGGACGCTACCTGGAGGAGTTCGAGGTCGGCGCCGTCTACAAGCACTGGCCGGCGAAGACGGTGACCGAGGCCGACCACCACCTCTTCTGCCTGATCACGATGAACCACCACCCGCTGCACCTCAACGACCTCTACGCGAAGGGCTCCCAGCAGGGCCGCAACGTCGTCGTCGGCCCGCTCGTCTACTCGCTGGCCCTCGGCATGTCGGTCAGCGACGTCTCCGGCAAGGCGATCGCCAACCTGGCGACCGAAGACCTCAGCCACCCCAACCCCGTCTTTCACGGCGACACCCTCTTCTGCGAGACCGAGGTGCTCGAGGTCAAGCCCTCCAAGTCCAAGCCCGACCGCGGCGTCGTCAAGGTGCACACCCGCGTGCTCAACCAGGACGGCCTCCTCGTCGCCGAGTTCAAGCGCCTCGTCCTGGTGCCGCGCAAGAGCCCCGGCGAGTAGCCGGCGCCCGAGGGCGAACGCCGCTGGACCCGAGGGCACGCGCCGGCCCCGAGGGCACGCGCTGGGCCGAGGGCACGCGCTGGGCCGAGGGCACGCGCTGGGCCGAGGCCCTCGGGCCCAGCGCGTGCCCTCTCGGACCCAGCGCGTCGCCGGCGACGTCGAGTAGCCCCCATGCCGCGCCTTCGGCGCGACATGCGCCTCGCATTCGTGACGCCCGGCGTGCCCCAGGCGCGCCCGGATCCGTCAGCGTCGGCCCATGCTCCCGACGCCCTGCCGTCCCCGCGCCCACCCATCCGACCCCCAACAATCCGAACTGCATCAACTTTGCCACCCAGCAGAAGTAGAAGTTGATGCAGTTCGGGGGGTTGTTGGGGATGGAGATTGGGGATGAAGGACAGGGAGGCGACGGGCGCGATCCGCGAGCTGGCCGAACGACAGCACGGCGTCGTTGCACGTCGTCAGCTGCTGGCCCTTGGAGTGGCGAGGAGCTTGATTCAGGGTCGGGTCGAGGCCGGCCTGCTGGTTCCGGTCTTTCAGGGGGTGTTCGCGCTCGGGCACCGGCACGTCTCTCGCCGTGGCCAGATGATGACCGCGGTGCTCGCGTCCGGGCCGGGGGCCGTCCTATCGCATGGAAGTGCGATGGAGCTCTGGGGCGTGCGGGGGGCGCGAGGGCCGATCGAGGTGCTGCGTCGATCCGGGGGTCCGCGGAGCGTTCGACGAGAGATTCGATTGCATCAGACCCGCTCTCTTCCCCATGGCCACATCACCCGGAAGGAGAAAATACCCGTCACCACGGTGGAGCGGACGTTCCTCGATATGGCCGGTCGCCTGGACGCGAAGCAGCAGGAGCGTGCGCTGGTCGAGGGGGATCGCAGCGGAGTCGTACGGTGGCATGAGCTGCAGAAGATGATCAGAGGCTGGCGGGGCAAAAAGGGCATCGGTCGGTTGCGTCGCGTGGCGATGGGGGTCGACCCTCGTGCCATCGACACCAAATCGTCGCTCGAGGTGGACTTCCTCGCGCTTTGCCGCGAGTTCGGCATCTCACTGCCGCAGGTCAACGTCTTCGTCGGGCCACACCTCGTGGACTTCCTCTGGCCCGAGCAGCGAGTGGTTGTCGAAACCGACGGCTACGCCTACCACCGGGACCGTCCCAGCTTCGAGAGCGACCACCGACGGACGGTCGCTTTGGCCGCCGCCGACTACGAGGTCCACCGCGCCACCCACCGCATGCTCGCCTGGGACCCAGACCCCTTCATGAACCTCGTCCGCCGTTCCCTCCAACGGCACACGCAAAGCCGAACCCGCGCATAATAGTGCTTTGGTAGCTCTCATTGATCCGGTGGCGGCAGATGGAGGGCGAGTCGATCGAGCTCGACGAGCTGATCGCAGGTCTGGCGACGGCCGGCCCAGCACTTGAAGAGCGGTTGGAACAGCAGCA
>Ga0299914_10000045_pt1 | contig 74622 bp, 63 predicted proteins | sample RVTome_10_FD_201361 | JGI IMG/M metagenome (GOLD analysis project Ga0299914, IMG submission 201361) | Soil microbial communities from uranium-contaminated site in the Upper Colorado River Basin, Wyoming, United States - RVT153D57 (version 2) ... | reverse complement strand
AATATTACTGCGGGCAAGAGCGGCATCGGTCCCATCACGCATTATGATGCGACCAACTTCTCCACGAAGATTGCCGGCGAAGTCCGCGACTTCAATGTCGAGGATTATCTTTCGGCAAAAGAAGCACGCCGCATGGATCCCTTCATCCATTACGGTTTGGGTGCGTCCATCCAGGCCGTCAAGGATTCCGGCTTCGAAGTCACCGAAGAGAATGCACCGCGTATCGGCGTGATGGTCGGCGCCGGCATTGGCGGGCTTTATTCGATAGAGAACACGACGCTGCTGATCGCCGAACACAACGGACCGAAGAAGGTGTCGCCGTTCTTCGTGCCGGGCAGCATCATCAACATGATCTCGGGCAATTTGTCGATCATGTACGGATTGAAAGGTCCGAATCTCGCCATCGTCACCGCGTGCACGACCGCGACCCACAACATCGGTCACGCCGCACGCATCATTCAGCACGGCGATGCTGACGTCATGGTGGCGGGTGGCGCGGAACACGCGACCACGCCGTTGGGCATGGGCGGTTTCTGTGCAGCGCGCGCGCTGTCGACGCGCAACGACGATCCGGAACGCGCATCACGTCCATGGGACAAGGATCGCGACGGATTCGTGTTGTCCGACGGTGCCGGCGTTGTCGTGATCGAAGAATACGAACACGCGAAAGCGCGTGGCGCGAAAATCTATTGCGAGCTGATCGGAATGGGCCAGAGCGGCGATGCCTACCACATCACCTCGCCGCCGGAAGACGGTGAAGGTGCGCGGCTGTGCATGAATGTGGCGTTGAGTGACGCCGGCATCAATGCGACGGACGTGGATTACGTCAACGCGCACGGTACGTCCACGCAGGTCGGCGACAAGGGTGAAACCATCGCCATCAAGCGCGCATTCGGCGAGCATTCGAAAAAGCTGGCGGTTTCGTCGACGAAATCCATGACGGGACACCTGCTCGGCGCTGCCGGTGGCGTGGAAGCGATTTTCAGCATCCTGGCGATGCGCGACCAGGTCGCACCACCGACCATCAATCTCGACAATCCCGACGAGGGCTGCGATCTCGACTACGTGCCGCATACGGCCCGCGGCATGAAGATCGATGTCGCAATGTCGAACTCTTTCGGGTTCGGTGGCACCAACGGTACGCTGGTGTTCCGCAAGATCTGAGTTCACGAGCGCCGCGGTCGTCCGGCCGCGGCGGTTCATGCTCCCGACGAGGCACAACATGCCGATCCGCGAAGTCAAAGGCGCGTTCGACCTGTTGTCGCTGCATCGGCGCAATCCTTCACGTTATCCCCATCTCCTCGAAAGCGCGGCGCACGGCGAACCGTTGGGGCGTTTCGATATTCTTTTCGCGTTTCCCGGCGAAACCCTGAATATGGATCATGTGCATGCCGTAACCGGCCCGCACGCAGGAAACCGCTTCCTTCCGTCCCTGCAGCGCTGGATGGATGCCGAACGCGCTCCCGCACCCGCGGAAGCCGCACATCTGCCGTTTCAAGGCGGATGGTTTGTATTCCTGTCCTACGAGCTAGCCGGCGAAATCGAACGCAAGCTCGCGCTGTTCCCCGATCCACGCTGGCCGATCGCACTGGCCACACGGTTCCCGGCCGCGGTAATAAAGGATCATCGGGACGGATCCATAGTGCTGGTCAGTGAGGACGCGTCACTGCTGGAACAGATGACGGCAGACATAGATGCCGTCGATGCAATGCCTGAAGCGCCGCAAGTCGCGGTCAGCGTGCCACTTGAAGAGGATTCGCAGCGTTACGAAACCATGGTGGGGCGGGTCGTGCGTTACATCATGGATGGCGACGTTTTCCAGGCCAACGTATCGCGCCCCTGGACGGCCGCCGTTTCACCGCAAACACCGCACTGGGCTGTTTACGCGAAACTTCGGCGTGCAAACCCGGCACCTTTTGCCGCGCTGGTGTCCTGGGGCGAACAAGCCATCATCAGCTCTTCGCCCGAACGGCTTGTCGAGATTCGCGGCGAATGCGTGCAGACCCGTCCGATCGCCGGCACACGTCCTCGTGGGGCCGACCCGGAGAAGGATCGCGAACTGCTGGAAGAGTTGATCGCACATCCGAAAGAGCGCGCCGAACACATCATGCTCATCGATCTCGAGCGCAACGACCTTGGCCGTATTGCCGTGCCGGGAAGCGTGGAAGTAAACGAGCTGATGGCCATCGAAAGTTACACGCACGTACACCACATTGTTTCCAACGTGCGCGCCATCTGCCGGCCGGAAGTCACGGCGACCGACGTCATCGCGGCGGTGTTTCCTGGCGGCACGATTACCGGGTGTCCCAAAGTGCGCTGCATGGAAATCATTGCAGAGCTGGAACAATCGGCACGCACCGCGTATACGGGATCGCTCGGCTACATGAATCGCGATGGCAGCGGCGACCTGAATATCCTGATCCGCACGCTGATGCGCGATGGCGACAGGATTTTGTTCCGTGCCGGGGCGGGCATTGTTGCGGATTCGATTCCTGAACGCGAAGTCGAGGAAACGCGAGCCAAGGCGCGCGGCATGCTGCTGGCGCTGACGGGAGAGCCGGCGTGATCCTGATCAACGGCGAAGTCATCGCATCGATCCCGGCTGACGACCGTGGCCTGGCTTATGGCGACGGATTATTCGAGACGCTGCGCGCGCGCAAGGGTCGCTTGCCCTTGCTGCATCATCATCTCGATCGTCTGTACCTCGGGCTGCAGGTGTTGCAATTTCCTGGAATTCCGCGTGAAACACTGTGTCAGGAACTCAACGCCGCAGCGCGAGCGAATCCGGACGGCGTCGTGAAATTGATCGTGACGCGCGGCAGCGGAGGACGTGGATACGCGCCGCCGTCGGAAGCGACTGTACGGCGCATCATCCAGGTTCTGCCGGCGCCTTCCCATGTCGATGCCTGGAATGAACGCGGTATCGGCGTTCGTTTCTGCACGACGCGGCTTGAAGGTCTTCGGGCACTCGACGGTCTGAAACATCTCAATCGTCTCGCACAGGTGCTGGCGCGCGCTGAATGGAACGATCCGGAGATTCATGAAGGCCTGATGCGCGATCATGCAGGCAACGTGGTCGAAGGCACGATGAGCAACCTGTTCGTGGTTTGCGATGGGCTGCTGATCACGCCGCCGGTGGGCGCAGGTGTCTGTGGCGTGATGCGCCGTTTCGTACTGGAATGCGCAGTGACGCTTGGCATCGAAACCAGCGAGCGTTTCGTAATCGATGAAGAAATCATGTCTGCAGGCGAAATTTTCCTCACCAACAGCGTGATCGGCATATGCCCCGTCGTGCGCATCGGGAACCTGCAATATCAAATTGGTACAATGACCCGACGGCTGCAATCCGTAGTCGAAACCGAACTTGAGCGTCTTGCATGTTCCGCAGACTGATCGTCCTCCTGCCTTTGTTGTTGCTCGCCGTTGCCGGCTGGTTTGCATTGCTGCAATACCAGCGCTGGCAGGATGCGCCGTTGCCGGTCACCGTCAGTGGCGAAACCTTCCTGGTGCCGGCTGGCGAACCGTTGAACCGGCTGGCGGACAGGCTCGATGCGTCCGGAATCATCGAACATGCATGGGATCTGAAGCTGCTGGCGAGAATTCGCGGCGACGCGAATCGTATACAGGCCGGCGAATATGAACTGGAGCCGGGCATCACGCTCGCCGGACTGCTCGACAAGCTGGTCGCAGGGCACGTGAAGCTGTACGCGCTTACGATCGTGGAAGGCACGGGTACAGTGCAATTGTTGCGACAGCTCGAAGCGCATCCCGGCATCACCCATACACTGAACACCCGCGACCTGACCGAGCTTGCGGCGTTGCTGGACCTGCCGACACCGCACGCCGAGGGCTGGTTCCTGCCGGAGACCTATCACTTTCCGTTGGGCACCAGCGACATCGAGTTCCTGCAACGCGCGCATCGCGCCATGCGGCAAGTGCTGGACACCGCATGGGAACAGCGCGCCGGCGACCTGCCGGTGAAATCCGCGTACGAAGCACTGATCCTCGCGTCTATTGTGGAAAAGGAAACCGCGGTTGAAAGCGAGCGCGGGCGAATTGCCGGAGTGTTCACCCGGCGCCTGCAACGCCGGATGCGTCTGCAGACGGACCCGACGGTGATTTACGGCCTGGGCGAAGACTACGACGGCGACATCCGCTACCGCGACCTGCGCACCGACACGCCGTACAACACCTACACGCGCAGCGGTCTTCCACCGACGCCGATCGCCTTGCCCAGCCGCGAATCCGTCTTTGCCGCCATGCATCCGGAACCCGGCGATGCGATTTATTTCGTGGCACGTGGTCCAGGCCGCGAGCATGTCTTTTCCGCAACGCTGGAAGAACACAACCGCGCTGTGCGCGAATACCAGAAACGCCGTCGTCCGCTCGACAGCAGCGGCGGGGACACGCAGTGAGCGGCGTATTCATTACGGTTGAAGGCGGCGAGGGCGTCGGCAAATCCACGCAGCTCGCGCACATCCGTGATTTTCTGTCGGCTGCGGGCCGGCAAGTACTCATGACACGCGAGCCCGGGGGCACACCGTTCGCGGAAATTGTCCGCGAACTGTTGCTGGCACCGCGCTCCGAGAAGGTGGCAGCCGACGCCGAACTGCTGCTGATGTTCGCTGCACGCGCATCGCACCTTGAAGACCGGATACGCCCGGCGCTTGCGGCAGGAAGCTGGGTGGTATGCGACCGCTTTACTGATGCTACGTACGCCTACCAGGGCGGCGGACGCGGCATATCGCCCGAACGCATACGCGTCCTCGAGCGCTTCGTGCAGCGCGACTTCTGTCCGGATGCCACCTTGCTGCTGGATGCGCCCATCGAGATCGGCCTCGAGCGCGCGCAGGGCAGGGCCGGCGCGCCGGATCGTTTCGAACGCGAAGACGCAGCTTTCTTCCAGCGCGTGCGTGATGCCTACCTGGAAATGGTGCGTTCGGAACCGGCGCGCTTCCATGTCATCGATGCAGCCCAGCCGCTGGAAATGGTCAGGAAGGATATCGAGTCCGTACTCGTGAAACTGATCGAGAAATATCCGTGAGCGGTCCGAACTATCCGTGGCTCGCCGCAACCTGGGCACGCTTACTCGCCTACAGGCAGCGGGATCGCATGCCGCATGCGCTGCTGCTGACAGGGCCGGCGGGGCTCGGCAAGCTGGAGCTGGCGCGCGCTTTCCTGCAACTCGTGCTTTGCCGCAATCCGGGTGAGTCGGGCGCCTGCGGCGCGTGCGCCACCTGTGCACAAGCCATCGCCGGCAGTCATCCGGATCTGCACGAAGTCACGCTGGAAGAAGACGACAAGGGAAAGTTACGCAAGCAGATCGTGGTCGACCAGATTCGCGCGCTCTCCGGGAAACTGGCCATGACCGCGAGCCAGGGCGGCTGGAAAACGGCGCTGATTCATCCCGCCGATGCAATGAACATGAATGCGGCCAACAGCCTGCTGAAGACACTGGAAGAACCAGCGGCCCGCAGTCTGCTGCTGCTGGTCAGCAGCCGGCCCGCAAGCTTGCCGGCAACGATACGCAGCCGCTGCCAGCAACTGGCGATACCGCGGCCCGATTCCGGGACGGGACTGGCGTGGTTGAAGGAGCAGGGCGCTGCGACGCCGGAAGCCGCGCTCGCCTACGCCGGCAACGTGCCGCTCCGGGCTCTGGCACTCGCTGAAACCGGTTTCATCAGGCAGCGCGCCGAACTCCTGCAGCGACTTGCGGCGGTGCAGGCGCGTGGCGTCAGCGCAGTGACTGTGGCGGGAGAGCTGGAGGCATTTGCGCCAGCCGATGTCGTCGAGTTCCTCGACGCCGTCAGCGCAGACCTTGTGCGTTTGCGGCAACTGTCGCCGGATGCTGCTCGGCTGCGTAACCCAGATCTTCTTAACTCCTTGAAAACACTCGCCGAACGCGTAGACTTGACAACATTGCACCGTTACCGCGAAACGGTGAAGGATGCACGGCGGCTGGTAACGACATCCGTGAATCCGCGACTGCTGCTGGAATCCCTGTTGCTCCCCTGGGCTGCAGGAATGCAATCAGCGGGAACCGAACGAATACTGGACCGACTGCTGGAAGACTGAGACATGGCAACGCCATCACCCCGTCAGGGCATCCTGACGCTGACCATCAAGGACAAGAGTGCGCTGTATGTGGCGTACATGCCGTTCGTGAAAAACGGCGGCTTGTTCATTCCCACCAGCAAGCCGTACCGCCTGGGTGATGAAGTCTTCATCCTGCTGACACTGATGGACCAGACCGAGCGCATACCGGTTGCCGGGCGCATCGTGTGGGTCACACCACGTGGCGCGCAAGCCAAGCGCGCAGCGGGTATCGGCGTGCAGTTCTCTGATCAGGACGGCGGCCAGACGCAGAAGAAGATCGAGACCTATCTCGCCGGCGCACTCGGCGCCGACCGTCCGACGCACACCATGTAACTCGACGAATCGTCTTCCCCGCAAGCGGGAAGACGCTTTTAGCGAGCCGCAGCTCCTCCTGTCATTGCCGTGAATCCATAAAATGCTCATTGATTCGCATTGTCATCTCGACATGCTCGCACCCGTGAAGAACGGCGACGGCGTTGAAGACGTGCTGGCTGCTGCCCGCGACAACGGCGTGACGCATTTTCTTTGCGTGGGCGTGAATTTCGAAGACCTGCCGCGCATGCTGCAGACGGTGGAGGGTCACGCGAACGTATTCGCATCGGCCGGCCTGCATCCGTCCGCAATTTCAGCGACGGAACCGACCCGGCAGGACATCGAAGCCGCAGCCTCGCAGGCAAAGGTCGTGGCCGTGGGGGAAACCGGGCTCGATTTCTTTTACGATTCCGTTTCTCGCGAAGTGCAACAGGGGCGGTTTCGCCGCCATGTATGCGCGGCAGTGAATCTCGGCAAACCGCTGATCGTTCACACACGCGATGCACGCGAGGCAACGCTCGGCATTCTTCGCGAAGAAGGTGCGCGGCAATGCGGCGGCGTTCTGCATTGCTTCACCGAGACCTGGGAAATGGCCGCGGCGGCGATGGAACTCGGTTTCTACATTTCCATTTCCGGCATCGTCACTTTCAGGAATGCAGACGCGCTGCGCGAAGTCGCCCGGCGTGTACCGCTGGACCGGCTGCTGGTGGAAACCGATTCGCCGTATCTCGCTCCCGTGCCGATGCGCGGCAAGGAGAACCAGCCGGCCTACGTGAAATACGTAGCGGAATGCATTGCGAAGGAGCGGGACATGCCGGTCGAAGCGCTGGCGGCCGCTACCACGGAGAATTTCTTTCGCCTGTTCAGCCACGCGGAGCGCTGAAAAGGTACCGTGCATGAAAACGCGAATAAAAAAAGGTTCTTCCCGGATTGGCGGGACGGAGAAGCCGAGACTTCCGACGGCCGCCCCTGCCTTCACCTGTGGCCGGTTGCGAAGGCAAGACAACAAGAGCAATGGACAGGATTACCAGGATGAAGAAAGATTTTCAGGATGAGAGCGTAGAGCGGGCAAAGAACCGTATTGCGGCTCGGCATCACTTGATTTCGGAAATCCTGTTGATCCTGAAAAATCCTGTAGATCCTGTCCATTTGATCTTCTGCAGGCTGCCGGTGCTACAAAAACCCCTTCTTGCCGCCCGCTATGCGGCTCGGTCATCCAGGTCATGTTGATCCGGGTATCCCGCCAATCCGGGAAGAACCTAAAAAAAAAGGCGCCGGAAGGGCGCCTTTTTTTTGATGCAATCATTCGATGCCATTATTCGATGCGATCAGCGCATCATGCGTTGCCCTGCATGCCGCCCTTCAACACCGCAACGGTAAAACCACGCTCGGAAAGAATGTACGCCGCGGCTGAAGAGCGGCGCCCGGTGTCGCACACCGCGACGTACCCCTTCTTCGGGTCCAGGGTGTTCATCTTGAGGCGCACGAAATACAGCGGCAGGTTCAAAGCGCCTTCCGGATGCGAATTCTCGAATTCGCTGGGCAGGCGCACGTCCAGCCAGTGCCCGCCGTTGGCAACTATCTGTTGTGCTTTTTCCATGTCGACCCAGTTCAGCATGGGTTCGTTGAGCAGTGTCTTGAAATCGTCCTTGCCGAGACGCATCAACTGGCCATCGGTGATCATGCTGATGGTCGCGTTGCGTTTTGCATCGGAAATCAATGCTTCTTCGCCGAACGAATCGCCGACGCCGAGTTCGGCCAGTTTGATACCCGCCTTGTTGGTCGGTGTTTCGCGCGTCACCACGCACTTGCCCTGGGTGATGATGTAGAAGTAATCGCCGTCTTCACCCTGCTTGATGACGTTCTCGCCGGCTTTCTTCACGACGGGTTGCATGCGCATGAACATCGCCTGGATGTTCGCCGGCGGAATCTTGTGAAACGCCTTGGTCTGCAGGATCGCGGTCATCCAGTCGTCGCCCGTGTCTTCCTCGATGTGAAGTTCGCCGACTTCGAAGGAACCGGTCTGATCCCACGTCAGCATGATGTCGAGGAGGTCGGAATCGACGGCGATGTACTCGATATCGGTCTTCGCACGTGCGCTGACCTGGCGCGGCGACTGCGGTGCGAGCGGGTGCCGGGCATCGGGCGTGGCGCCCTTGATGATCCGCATGACCTTTTCGCCCTGGCGCAGTTCCACTTCGCCGGAGATGACGTAGATGGTGCGCTTGTCTGCGTCGCCTTCCTTGAAGATATAGCGGCCCGCGCCCAGTTCCTGGATCTGGGTCTTGCTCGCGATTTCTGCCTGATTTTCCGGTTTCAGCCCGCTGAGCGGCGTCAGCGTCTTGAGAACTTCGCGTTCAACGTTTTTCGCCATGCTGCATCGCCTGTGGTGATTGCTTTTTTCTTGTATTCCATGCTCCCGCACGGCGGCAAGTCTACCACAGGGTGCGCGCATGCCATCTCCCTCCGAAGATCCGCCCGATGCACGCATACGCCCGCGAGGCCATGATTCGGGCGGCTTCGCGTTCGTCACGGCAGCAGCGTTTTCAGCGGTGCTCAGGCACCTTGCGCGGCATGCGGTCTGCGCCGATATGCACATAGGTGATCCGGGCGGTAGCAACACGAACCTGTTCTTCGCGACCGTCGGTGTTGCGCATCGAGAACATGGTGATGTCGACGCCGATCGAGGTGTTCCCCACGCGATGCACATCCGTATAGAAGCTCACCACGTCGCCCACGAATACCGGGCGCAGAAACGTGAATTCGTTGACGGCTACCGTCACCACGCGGCCACTGGCACGCCGGTAGGCGAGGACGGCGCCGGCAATGTCGGCGTGCGACATCAGCCAGCCGCCGAAAATATCCCCGAGACCGTTGGTGTCCCGGGGCATGGCCATCATCCGGACCGTGGCTTCCTGATCATCTGGCGGTGTTTCGCGATACACGGGTATTCCTCAGAAGGTCAGTGATAGCCAGCCGGCGTCCGGCTTGAAGCGGTCGCCGTAGCGCTGGTGGAGAATCTCAAGACGTTCGCGCATTTGCGCAGCCCCCTGGCTGCGAACGTAGTTCATCGGGCCGCCACGGAACGGCGCGAATCCGGTGCCGAAAATCACGCCGGCGTCGAGCAGGTCGGCGTCCGCGACGACGTCTTCGCGCAGGCAGGCGACGGCCTCGTTCAGCATCGGGAAAATCAGGCGGTCCTGCAGGTCGTCCGGTCCGCCCTTGGCGCGCGTGGCGTCTTTCTGCGGCTTGCCGTTGTCGTCATAACGATAGAAACCTTCGCCCGTCTTCTTGCCCAGCTTCTTCGCTGCAACCATTTCCTCGAGACGGGACGGGACGGCGTGGCCAAACGCCGCACCCAGGATTTTCGCGACCGACAGGCAGACGTCGAGCCCGACGGTATCGGCCAGTTCGACAGGACCCATGGGCATGCCGAAGTTCTTCGCGGCACGGTCGATGGCCTCGGATGCCACACCTTCTTCGGACAGCAGCATGGCTTCCATGAGGTAGGGCATGAGGATTCGGTTCACCAGGAAGCCCGGCGACGACTTGCAGGGTACGGGCAGGCGGTCGACGTGGCGCGCGAAGGCGAGTGCCTTTTCCATCACGTCCTGGTCCGTATCCTTCGAGTGAATCACCTCGACCAGCGGCATCTTGGCGACCGGGTTGAAGAAATGCAGGCCAACCAGGTGGTTCGGGTTGTCCAGCACCGTCGCCAGTTCTTCGAGCCGGATGCTGGACGTGTTCGTCGCCAGCACGGCGTCGGGCTTCATCTTCTTTTTCAGCTGCCGGTAGAGATCCTGTTTGGCTTCGACGTTCTCGAAGATGGCTTCGATGACGAGATCGGCGTCTTTCGCGCCATCGCCAGCGATGTCCGCCTTCAGGCGATTCCAGGCCTCCGCGACTTTTGCCTCGTTGCCCTTGAACTTGCTCTCGAACAGCTTGCGCGCGCGCTTCATGGCGGGATCGATGTACTGCAGCTCGCGATCCTGCAGCGTTACCGTGTAGCCCTTGTAGACGCACCACGCAGCGATGTCGCCTCCCATGGTGCCGGCACCCACCACGTGCACATGTTTGAGATCGAACGCTTTTTTATTACCGAGGGCTTTCAGCCGGTCCTGCAACAGGAAGACACGCACCAGGTTGCGCGCGGTGTCGCCGCACATCAGCCTGGCAATGGAGTGAGCTTCCGCCAGGTACATCTGCTGCGGATTGCCGACGTGTTCCTTCCACAGATCGATGATCGCGTACGGGGCAGGGTAATGGTCCTTGCGCGCCTTGGCGGCGACCTGTTTTTCGAGCACCTTCGCGAATACATGACGTGCGCCGGGCAGGTTCAGCAGGCGCTGCGGCAGCGGCGCCTGTCGGCGTCCCGGCGGATGCAGCGCGAGTTTCGCAGCCGCGTCGTCGAGCTGTTCCGCAGGAACGACCTTGTCGACGAGTCCGGTTGCGCGCGCTTTCTTCACGTTGAAGCCGCGACCGGTGAGCATCAGCTCCATTGCCGGCACCACGCCGATCCGGCGGATGGAGCGCACCGTACCGCCGAAACCCGGATGGATGCCGAGGTTCACTTCCGGCAGGCCGAGGCTGGTACGCGGATCGTCGGCCGCCACGATGTAATCGCAGGCCAGCGCCAGTTCAAGACCGCCGCCGAGCGCAAAGCCATGTACAGCGGCGACGGTGGGGCAGCGCAGGCGTTCGAGTCTTTCGAGGACGAGCTGGCCGCGGCGAATCAGATCGAAGGCCTGGGCGGGCGATTCAAGACCCGTGAATTCCTTGATGTCGGCGCCGGCGACAAAGCCGCTCTTTTTTGCCGATTTCACGATCACCGCTTTCGGCAGGTTTTCCTCGATCTCCTGCAGGCGCGCTTCGAGTTCGACCATGACGGCGCCGGACAACACGTTCGTGCTGGCGTCCGGCTTGTCGAATACCAGCCACGCGATGCCGTTGCCATCGCGGGTCAAGTGCCAGTTATTGCCGTTACCGGTGACCGTGTTCTGGGCCATGTCGTTTCCTCTGGAGATTCTTGATTATTGAAGGAATGGAATGCGTTGAAGGAATTCGGTGCCTAGCGGGATGCAGCCTGCTGCCCGGGCGCCGTCAGGCCGGCGACCAGGAAAGGAATCAGCTGCGTCAGCGTGATTTCCGGGCTGGTTTCCACGCGAGGGGCGCCCGCGTCCCGATCCAGGAGCTTGAGCAGGCCCGCGTCGAGAAACGCGTTATGCAGCGTGCCAAGCATGAAATTCAGCCGCCAGCAGATTTCATCAGGGCTGAGCGAGGGAATCGCACGTTGCATCGCATCGCGGTAGCGTTGCAGCACGGCGTCGTTTTCGCGTGCGTAGAAGCGCTCCACATAGCCGGCTGCTTCATGCAGGCTCTGCGCGAGCAGGCGTGTCAGCACCGCGCCGCTGTCGCCGGTTCGCGCCTGTTCAACCAGCGGTTCGACGAAAGCCCGTACGATCGTCTCAACGCCCGGCGACTGGCCTTTCGCGGCCAGCTCGATCTCCTCAAGCCTGCGCAGGCGTGCATGGTTGAGCGGCTCGAGGTGACGGCGATAGACGGCTTCGACGAGCGCGTCCTTGGAGCCGAAGTGATAATTCACGGCGGCGAGATTGACGCCCGCCGCCGTCGTGATGGTGCGCAGCGAGGTCGCCCCGATCCCGGCTTCGGCGAACAGCCGTTCCGCGGTCGCAAGAATGCGGTCGCGGGTCGAGAGTGCGGCGGATGATGGTATGGAATCCATGGTTTCGGACCGTTTAAAACGAGTGTTTCATGCTACAGGCGGTGCACTTTGCGGGCAACCGCCCGCCGAAATCACAGAGCCTGGGGGCTGGAGCGAATCAGCCGGACTGCCGTTCCATGAAACGGTCGAAACGGGTGCCCGGCAGGACCTTGAGCAGATGGGCGCGCAGCTGGCTGTCGACGAGGCTGATGGCCTGCTGGCGCGCATTGCCGTCGTCGGACAGTTCGCCCTGCATGCTGCTCATGATGTAATCGCGCGCCGTTCGCTGTTTCAGCCGCGCGGCGTGTTCGTAAACCTCGAACCAGTCCTGGGGCCCGCGATCGCCAAAGCGCCGGCCGGCGTATTCGCGCAACACTTCCAGTCGCAGCTCGTTCGCCGCCAGGTAGGCCTCGGCTTCCGCGTCGCTTGCAATGACATCACCCGATTGCGCGCGCAATTGCCGCCTGAGATTTTCAGGCAGCGCCAGTATTTCGCGATTGATCATGCGCCGGTCGATGCTGTCCATGAGTTCGCGCCGGATCGCGAGCAGTGGTTCGGGTTCGGCAAGCGCCTGTTGCTCGAAACGCTGCAGGTCTTCGAAGACCGCCTGGCGGTGCGCGGGCGCAACCAGGGTGAACAGCGCGTTTCGCCGCGCGCGTTCGGCGTCGGACTCGCCTGCCGCATCGGTCCATTCCTTCCAGACCCGGGCGAGCGGCAGCGGTTCTTCATACAGGGAATACATTCCGCGGCGTTGCCGGCGCAGGATCGTCCATGCCATGAACAGCACGACGGCGAGCAGCAGGACGGACAGTACTGTGATGTAGGCGTTCAAGAGCGTCCTCGCGAACAGTCGGCGCAATGCGACGCAGATCAGGTGGATGGCAAGTCTAGCAAGGATGCGAGGGTCGCGTGCAGGGCGCCCTCAGCCGCGCACCTCGAAATCGCATACCAGTGGCAGGTGATCCGAGTACGTGACCAATGGAATCTCGAAGTGCGTGATGACCACGCGTTCGTCGTGAAAGATGAAATCCAGTTCCCGGCGCGGCGAACTGCTGGGATGCGTCGGCTGTGAGCGGATGTTGGCACTGAGCATTCCGGTGCTCGCGAGAAAGGCGTACAACTCGGCTTCACCGAAGAAGGTGTTGAAGTCGCCCGCAACCATCACGGGATGTGGCGTCGCGTGGATGAGTTCCTGGAGATCGTGCAGTTGCCGCTGGCGGTCGCGGTATCCGAGGGAAAGATGCACGAGAAAGATCGACAGGTTCTCGAGTTCCAGTTCGATAATCAGCCGTTTCACGCCGCGGGAGAAAAAGTGAAATCGTTCGCCGTGCACTGAACGGCGCGTGATGAAGGCATTGCCTTGCTTGTTGAGAACGGGAACGAAGCGATGCAATGAGTCGTGATGATACTTGCATTGATGCACATGTGCATTGTGGCTGAGAGCCGTGGCAATGGTCTCGGCCTGGTTGCGGCGCTGACCGGTACGGAAGGAGCCGAGATCGACTTCCACGAGACCGAGAATATCGGGATCCAGCGCTTCGAAGAAACCGATCAGGCGCTCGAGATTGCCGTGCGTACGCCGCAGGTAGCCGGCACCCGGAACGGGAAGATGAAAGTGACGACTGGCACCAGTGGCGTAACGAATATTGTAAAGGACAAAGCGCATGCAGTGTTTCGGCAAGGAAAAATCTATACTGGTGCAGTTCGACTGCACATGGCAAGCGAGTTGACCCGCATGGATACGTCTGAAGCAAAGCCGCCGCTTGATTCAAGGCTGGATGAGTTCGCCGTATTCACCGACGGTGACGAACTTTACGCCGACATGCTGTGGCATATACGCAATGCGCGCAACAGCGTTCGGCTCGAAAGCTACATATTCGAGAATGACGCCATCGGCAGCGAATTCATCGAGGCCTGTTGCGAGCGGGCGCAGGCGGGTGTCGATGTGCGGTTGCATCTCGATGCACTCGGATCGCTGGCGCTTTCGATAAGCGATGCACCCGACCGGCTGCAGGCCGCAGGTGTCCAGCTCCGCTGGTTCAACCCGGCACGGCTCTTCCGCCTGTTCAAGTTGAATCGCCGCAATCACCGCAAGCTGCTGGTGATCGACGAACGGATAGCGTGGCTCGGTGGATTCAACATTCACGACGAAAGCTCACGTCGCTACAGCGGCACGGAATGCTGGCGCGATACCCAGGTTCGCATTGAAGGTCCGCTTGCACGCGTCGCGGCCGATTTCTTCGATCACCTGTGGCAGGGGCGGCGCAGCTGGCGCGCGGCGTTCGATACGGATGGCGATGCGTTCCTCGTTTCAAATCACAATCTTCGCCAGCAACACCGCTTGCGCCGGTTGTTGAAACACCGGATGCGCAACGCGGAAAAACGTATCTGGCTGACGACGCCTTATTTCATGCCGGACCACGGAACGCAGCAAGCGATGGCGCGTGCCGCCCGGCGCGGCGTCGATGTGCGGTTGCTGGTGCCTTTCAAGACGGACCGGCCGGTAACGCAGTGGGCTGCACGCGCCGCATACTCGCAGTTGCTGAACGCTGGTGTGCGTATTTACGAATTCCGGCCGCGCCTGCTGCATGCCAAGACCGCCATCGTCGATGACAGCTGGTGCACGGTAGGAACGGCGAACATCGATTACCGGAGTTTCTACGTCAATTTCGAACTCAACCTCATCAGCGACCGTGACGATCTCGCGGAAATTCTCAGCCGCAATTTCACAGACGACCTGCGCGTTTCAAGGGAAGTGACCGGTGAGGCCTGGCGGCGACGAAGCCTGACCGCCCGGTTCCCGGAGATCATCGGCTGGGTGGCGCGAAAATTTCTCTGAATCGAGGCACGTGAATTCTTTGTTACATATGCACAGGTCACCCTGACAAATGCGTTTCTTGCCCGATGGCGCAGACAACAGGACAGTTTGAGAGTCTCCGGTGTCAATCACGCGGCGGGAGGCAACAGTCATGATCGGAAGATATAACGGATTCCTTTTCGCACTCGCATTCATCGCAGCTATCGGAGCGGTTCACGCCGCGGAGCAGTCGAACATGCCGGGTTCGCGCGTACAGGCCGAGTTCCTCAATGGCGACGGCAAGAACACGGGTTCGGTCGTACTGACGCAGACGGCGCACGGCGTATTGGTGGACGCCGATCTGCGTGGCCTTGAAGCGGGCTGGCATGGATTCCACGTGCACGAAAAAGGCGAATGCCGTGTGCCGGATTTCGAATCGGCGGGAGACCATTACAACCCGGAAGATTCCGAGCACGGCTTCATGGCGACGAAAGGACGGCATGCGGGCGACCTGCCGAATATCTTCGTTGCAAAGGATGGAACGGCGCGCATCCAGTTTCTGCTGGACAAGATAACCCTGCACGATGGTGAAAGGGCGCTGTTTGACAACGACGGTTCGGCGATCGTGGTTCATTCCCGCGCCGACGACTATCGCTCGCAGCCGTCGGGTGATGCGGGCAGCCGTGTCGCATGCGTGGCGTTGCGCGGTAGCACCGGCTGACGTCACATTTAGCCTGAAGACGAGCCCGGGAGATGAGCATGGATCTGCAGTCGATTTACCGCATTACCGTATTCGTACCGAACGGGAGTCTGCGACACGTCGTGGACGGCGTGAAACGCGTGCACCCGCTGGGCGACGATTACTACGACAGCGTGTTGTGGTATGTAACCGCCGCGAATGAAGAATTTCGTCCGCGTTCCGGATCGAACCCGGTGCGCGGCAGGATCGGCGAACTGCACAACGAAGCGGTCAGCATGCTGGTGTTCTCGATTCCCCGTGATCGCGCGCTGCTCGACAAAGTGCTCGCGGACGGCATCAGGGCCAGCCATCCCTGGGAAGCGCCAGGCGTTTTCATCGAAAAGTCGTGGACACTGGAACAAGGGAAGAGCGCATCGACGTCACGAGGATGACGGTGTGCCCGATGACAGTGGGTCCACGCGTTTCGCGGAGCTGCGATACCACCACTCCGAGATCAACTGGCCGACCGCCGGATTCACCAGGTATCCGTAGATGTGATGCGGGTTAAGGCCTTCATCCGAACGGTAGTGGTTGTAGACGCGGCCGAGATGATCGCTGATGTTCTCGACCAGGCCGAGTTCGATCATTTCGCGATAGTCATCGCTCAGGCTCGCATCGAGCGCGGTGATGTCACCGACCGCGGAAACGTTGATCCACTCCCTGATGCAACCCGGAAAACGCGTCGCGCCCATATGATGGCTGCCGAGCAACCGTGACTTCACGAATTGCATCCCGAGCGGACTGCCCAGCGTGAGGAACGTGTCGATCTTGCGTCGCACGCCGTGCTCGTGCGTCATCAGCCACAGGGCGTTGTAGGCGATCACCGAACCAAGGCTGTGACCGATCAGCAATACGGGTTCGCTGGCTTCCAGGCTGGGCAGCACCGCGTTCATCACCTTGGCGTGCGCCAGTTCCGCGCTGCCGCCCATGTTCGTGAAGTAGCGATGCGTTTCCTTGATGGTGGAACGTGCGGCTTCGTTGGCAAAGACACTGATCAGACGCGGGAAAAAATCCGCGAGCATATAGGTCAGTGCGGTTGCACGATGTCGCCACTCGCGCGCATCTTCGAGATCCTGCGCCGTCGGACCATGCTGGTGGAGCAGGGCGTCCACCCACGGCAGGTCTTCGGCTATCGACGACTCCACGCCGTAGTACTCGCGGTTCCATGCAGCGACCCGGAAATCCTCGCTGCGCCCGGAAAGATCGGCGTACGCCTCGGGATTCGCGCGGCGCACACCTTCGAGAAGACACCGCCAGAGTTGCATGCGGTGCTGGGCGGGTGGGGGCTTGGGGTTCTTGCCGGGGATGAACACGATTTTTGCCATGCACGCATTTTAACGATTGTTCAGCGGCGCGCCATCATGGACATACCGGTTGCCGTCGCGTGCCTGCTCTGAAATGCTGCGCGCTATGCTCGAACTCGTCGCACACCGCGGCTATCCCGGCCGGTTTCCCGAAAACTCGCTCATCGGCATGCGCGCCGCGCTGGAAGCGGGTGCGCGCCATGTCGAATTCGACGTGCAGTTCACTCGCGATGGCGTCCCGGTCGTGCTGCACGATGCGAGCCTGCGTCGCACGACCGGGAAGCGCGGTACGGTATTCCTGATGGACCACGCGGACGTCGCCGCGCGCCCGGCCGGTGAACCGGCCCGTTTCGGCGAACGCTATCGCGAACTGCGAATTCCGCGACTGGAAACGATGCTCGAACTGATCGAGGCTTTCCCCGGCGTCACGGCGTTCGTTGAAATCAAGCGCGCCTCGCTGTGGAAGACGGGCCGGACAAAGGCGTTGCAAATCCTGCGACCGTTGTTGCTGCCGCGTCGCGACTGGACGGTATTGTTGTCGTTCGATCGTGAACTTGTCGCCATGGGCCGCAACGAGTTTCGTACCGGCTGGGCCTTCGAGCCATGGAAAAGCCATCACCGGCAAGTGGTGGAAGCACTGCAACCCGAGTTTCTCTTCACCTGCCTGCGCGGCCTGCCGCCAGGGGCGGACGCCTTCTGGCAGGGACCGTGGCGCTGGGCAGTCTATGACGTGCCGAATCTTGCGGAAGCGCAGATGCTGCACGCGATGGGCGCGCATCTCGTCGAAACGGATGACATTGGCGAATGGCTGCGCGAAAAGCCCGCCAGCGACGAGCGCTGAGTCATTCGCAACGTTCGCCCGTGCCGGCGTGACAGTGTTCCGGCGGCAGCAGTACCGCGCCGCGAGCGGCTGCTTCCGGAAACGTCGTAATGCCTTTCAGACCGCTCTCGCAGGACTGCCGATACAACGCGTCGTATTCGCCAAGCGGCGCGTCGGCAGCAAGACCAATGGTTTTTGAAATCCCGCTATCCACAAATGGCTGCAACGCGCCGACCATTTTCACCTGCGCGGAAGTATCGATATCGCGCGATCTCTGGAATGCGCCGATACGTTCCGCTGCAACGAATTCCCGCCGGTACATTCGCCACGCGTAATCATCCACCGCGAGTTCCGTCCGCCTGCCATCGGGAAGCAGAAAACGGCGCCGGTACGACCAGTCGAAGACGGGTTCGATACCGCTGGATACATTTCCTGCCAGCAGACTGATGCTGCCGGTCGGCGCGATGGCCGTGAGATGGCTGTTGCGCAGCCCGTCACGTCGTACGCGTGCTTGCACGTCGTCCGGTAATGGCGACGCTTCGCCGTTGTCGAGATACCTGTCCGCGTCAAGCGCGGGGAACGCACCTTTCTCGCGCGCCAGTTCGCAGGAAGTTCGATAGGCAACATCCCGAATGCATTCCATGACCGTTGCCGCGAGTGTCCGGCCCGCGGCGCTGTCATAGCGCAGGCCCAGCATGATGAGCATGTCGGCGAGACCCGTTATTCCGATACCGATGCGGCGTGTCGCCAGCGCCTTGTCGCACTGTTGTTGCAATGGCAAGCGGGCGATATCGCAGGCGTTGTCGAGCATGCGCACACCGAGTGCAACGGATGTTTCCAGGGATCGCCAGTTTACGGCTGCTTTTTCGGTAAACGCAGCGACAACGAATTGCGGCAGAATCAACGAACCCAGCAGGCAGGCACCGTACGGCGGCAACGGCAATTCACCACAAGGATTGGTGGCGCGTATCGTTTCGCAGTAGCCGAGACGATTGCGCGCATTGATCCGGTCGATGAACAACACGCCCGGTTCGCCGCCCTCACGATTGTTCGCGAGGATGGCATTCCAGACGTCGCGCGCAGGCAGCGTACGTGCCGGTCCGTTGCCGAACTGCATGTTCCAGCCGGCATCAGCATGCAGCGCCTCCATGAAGGCGTCCGTGATCAGCACGGAAATGTTGAAGTGCTGCAAGACTTCGGGATCGCGTTTTGCCGCCGCAAAATCCAGGACATCCGGATGACCGCAATCCATCACCGCCATCATTGCGCCGCGCCGCGGGTTGGTTGAAAGCACGGTTTCGCTCATCCGGTTCCAGACGTGCAGAAATGAAACCGGACCGGATGCCGTCTGTCCGGTTCGCACGGCGGGTGCGCCTCGCGGCCGCAACGTGGAGACGTCGATTCCGATGCCGCCACCTGCCTGCAGGGTCTTCGCACTTTCCTTCAACGCATCAAAGATTCCGTCGATGGAATCTTCGATCATGCCCATCACGAAACAATTCGCCAGCGTCGTGCTGCGGTCCAGTCCTGCGCCGGCAAGAATGCGCCCGGCGGGAATGAACCGCCGTGAAAGCAGCTCGTCACCGAATCGTCCGGCCCATGAAACTGCCATTCGGCCCTCCGGTGCCGCCAGCGCTGCTGCGATGCGCACAAACGTGGCGTCCAGATCGAATTCATCGTCCCCGCGGTAGCGCTGCGCCCACAGGCAGGGTCTTCGACATGTCCGGTTTTAATCTGCTGTTCCGGCCTCATGTTCGTATGGAGTTCACCGTAGCGATTCACCTCATGGCGGAATTCACTCATGCCATGAATCAGACATGCGGTTCACGCGGAGGATTGCAAATGGAGAAAATCTGGATTGTGGCGGCCGACAGAGTGCACGCACGGTTGTTTCAGGCAGAAAACATCACCGGGCCGTTAAAGGAAGTGCGCGATATGGTGAATCCGGAATCGCGCTTGCAGGATCGCGAACTGATGAGCGACGACGCGGGACGCACGGCGGCATCGGGCGATGGCGGACGGATGCAGTATTCGACCTACGAGGAAGCGTCGGAAAAGGATCATCAGGCACGATTGTTTGCGAAGGAAATCATCAGCGAACTGGAGAAATTGCGCGCGCGCGGCGAGCTTGAACGCGTGCACCTGCTTGCGGAACCGGGATTCCTGGGCGAACTGCGCGAGCAGTATTCGCGACCGCTGCAGAAATGCGTGGCATCGGAAGTCGGCAAGCGAGCCACGGAGCGGCGGCCGGAGGAGGTGCGCGAACTGTTGCCTTACCGGATGTGAAACTCGCCCGGACAAGGCGCCGTTCGCTGTGCACGGTATTCAGCCCGCAGTGATTTCGCGGATACAAACGCTGGTCCGCACTGCGCCTCGAAGCCGTCATCTGCACGCAGGCCAACGGAGTCTGATGCCACGCTCGTGTCAACGTCCGAACGGTGCCGAGTTCACACATGTCGTCGCCGTTCCTGCGACGTTCCGAAATGATGTTCTTTATATTGCTCGCTTTAATACGGCTCAGATCTTCGCGTTGCGCAAGCGCAACGCGTTCACGATCACGGATACCGAGCTGAAACTCATGGCCGCCGCTGCGATCATCGGGCTGAGCAGCAGGCCGAAGAACGGGTAGAGCAGGCCGGCAGCGATCGGCACGCCGGTCGCGTTATAGATGAACGCGAAGAACAGGTTCTGCTTGATGTTGCGCAAGGTGGCGTGCGAGAGCCGGCGGGCACGCACGATGCCGTCGAGATTGCCCTTGACCAGCGTTACCCCCGCACTTTCCATCGCAACATCCGTGCCCGTGCCCATGGCAATGCCGACTTCCGCCTGCGCGAGCGCGGGTGCGTCGTTGACGCCATCGCCCGCCATCGCGACCACGCGGCCTTCGCGTTGCAGCTGTTTCACCTTGTCGGCTTTCTGGTCCGGCAACACGTCCGCGAACACTTCGGTGATGCCGAGCTGGCGCGCGACCGCTTCCGCCGTCGTGCGGTTGTCGCCCGTCATCATCACGATATGCAATCCTTCTTTCTGCAACGCGCGGATGGCATCCGGGGTCGTGGCCTTGATCGGGTCCGCCACGCCGAGCACGCCGGCCAGCCGGCTGTCGATGGCAACGAACATCGCCGTCTGACCCGCGCGCCGCATTTCTTCCGCGGCACGGATTCCTTTCGCAACATCGACATCCAGGTCCTGCATCAGCTGCGAGTTGCCCAGGGCGACGGTACGTCCGCCGACCCTGCCGCGTGCACCTTTGCCGGTCAGCGATTCGAAATCCGCCGAATCGACTATCTTCACGCCGCGGCTCTCTGCGCCCTGCACGATCGCTTAGGCCAGCGGGTGCTCGCTGCCGCGTTCGACCGATGCGGCCGCCTGCAGCAACTCCTTCTCCTCGAAACCATTCAACGCGCGCACGTTGACGAGCGCGGGCTTGCCCTTGGTGAGCGTGCCGGTCTTGTCCACGACGAGCGTGTCGACCTTGCGCAGCACTTCGATGGCTTCCGCGTTACGGAACAGCACACCGGCATTCGCTCCCTTGCCCGAGGCCACCATGATGGACATCGGCGTCGCGAGTCCGAGTGCGCAGGGGCACGCGATGATGAGTACCGCGACCGCGTTCACCAGTCCGTGCGTGAACGCCGGTTCAGGGCCGAACAGGAACCACACGATGAATGTCGCAATCGCGACGAGTACGACAGCCGGCACAAACCACTTCGCGACGACGTCGGCGAGATTCTGGATGGGCGCGCGCGAGCGCTGCGCGTCGGCGACCATCTGCACGATGCGCGCCAGCAGCGTTTCATTGCCGACACGCTGCGCTTCGATGACCAGCGAACCGGTGCCGTTCACCGTCGCGCCGATCACGCGGGCCTCGGCAGTCTTCTCGACGGGCAGGGATTCGCCCGTGAGCATGGATTCGTCCACGCTGGAACGACCTTCGATGACGACGCCGTCAACCGGAATCTTTTCGCCCGGCCGCACGCGCAAACGATCACCCAGCTCGACCATCTCCAGCGGCACGTCGTGTTCCTTGCCGTCTGCGCCGATGCGGCGCGCGGTTTTCGGCGCGAGATTGAGCAGCGCGCGTATCGCCTTGCCGGTACGGGAACGGGCGCGCAACTCCATGACCTGGCCGAGCAGCACGAGCAGCGTGATGATCGCGGCCGCTTCGAAGTACACGCCAACCAGGCCGTGCGCGCCGCGCATGGCCGCCGGGAAGATTTCCGGGAAAAAGGCGGCGACCACGCTGTAGGCATAGGCAACGCCCACGCCGAGCGCGATCAACGTGAACATGTTCAGGTTGAAGCCTTTCAGCGAACGTACGCCGCGTGCGAAGAACGGCCAGCCGCCCCAGAGCACGACCGGGGTCGCGAGCGCGAATTCCAGCCACAGCGCGGTGGAATGGGGCAGTACACCGTCCAGCCACGGTCCGACGCCGGGCAGCATGCGACCCATGACCAGGAACAGGATGAGCGCGGACAACGGCAGGCTGACCCAGAAGCGCCTGCTCATGTCCTTCAGTTCCGGGTTTTCCTCTTCCTCCGCGGAAACGGTGCGCGGTTCCAGCGCCATGCCACAGATCGGACAGTTGCCCGGTTCCGTGCGGACAATTTCGGGATGCATCGGACAGGTCCATTCCGTCTTCGAAGCAGGTGCCGGGTGCGCGCGCTCCAGCGCCATGCCGCACTTCGGGCAGCTGCCGGGTTCGTCGGATTCGACGCCGGCGCACATGGGACAGTAGTACGCCTTGCCGCTGGCAGGCGCGTGTTGGGCGCGTGCATGGGAATCGGGTGTGTGGCAGCAATCGTGCTTGTGCTCGGACATTTCAACCTCAGTCAGGTTTCAAGGGCGCGCTTGCCCTCGCGTGTAGTGCGGATGCCGGTTTTCACTCAACCGTCGCGAGACAGTTTGCGCAGCGGTTTGTCGTTGACGCTGCGCAGTTCACGTTCCGCCGTAGCGGCTCAGAACCTCGAACAACTCGTCCAGTTTTCCGCGGCCGTCGGCAGGGTCGGGCGCCTTGAGTGCGCCGGCGACGCAGTGTTCGACGTGGCCTCGCAGAATCTGTTCTTCAACCTTGCGTAGCGCGGCGTGCACGGCACGCAACTGCACGAGGATGTCTACGCAATAACGGTCCTGCTCGATCATCCGGCTGATGCCGTCGACCTGGCCGCGAACACGTGCGAGGCGCTTCAATTGGTCGTGATGATCGGCTGCTTGTGAAGCGGGCGAGTGTGGTCTCTGTTTCATGCTGGAATTATACCCCCCTAGGGTATCGTCGCTGCAACAGGAAATTAAAGTAAAATATAGAATTCATAAAAAACAACAAGTTATTAAAGTTAACTGAAGTAACGCAGTAGTTGTTCCACGGCGGCCTGAGGGTATCGGTAACCCGTTTTGTCCAGCGAAAAGTCCGAATCTGAACTAGAATCTGCGCCTGTTCGAGCCCGGCGACGCACGGCATGCCGTCACGTTCCGACTCCGTTACCGGTAAATGGCGACCGGAACTGAACAAACGATCATGGGAGAGCGACTATGAAACTGCGTACATTCGACAGGCTGATCAAGGGGCAGGCGACCTCGGACGGTGCCGGCGTGCGGCTGAAACGCACGCTGGGGCAGACACCGTTTTCGCGACTCGACCCGTTTCTGATGCTGGACGAATTCCGCTCTGACGACGCGGCAGATTACATCGCCGGTTTCCCGGCACATCCGCACCGCGGCTTCGAGACGGTCACCTACATGCTGGCAGGCCGCATGCGTCACGAGGATCACCTCGGCAATCGCGGCGTGATCGAAGGCGGTGGTGTGCAATGGATGACGGCAGCGCGCGGGATCATCCACGCCGAGATGCCGGAACAGGAATCGGGCTTGATGCACGGCTTCCAGCTGTGGCTGAACTTGCCGGCGGAAGAAAAGATGAAGGATCCGGCGTGGCGTGACATACCTGCACATGACGTCCCGGTAACATCGTCCGGCGACGTTTCCGTGACCGTGATCGCCGGAGAATTCGGCGCGGTTCGCGGTGCGGTAAGCGGTGTCAGTACCGATCCTCTTTACCTGGACGTGCGGCTGGCACCGGACGCGGAATTCGAACTGCCGTTGGCGGACGTGCGCAACGCCTGCGCTTATTCTTACCTCGGAGAGCTGCGAAATTCTGCCGGCGGCCATCCGAAAGTGGAAGCCGGTGTGCTCGGCGTGTTCGGCAAGGGCGATGGCGTGCGTTTGCAGGCAGGCGGCGAGGGCGCGTCTTTCCTGCTGCTGGCAGCCAGGCCGTTGAACGAACCCGTCGTGCAATACGGTCCGTTCGTGATGAACACGCAGGAAGAAATCGAGCAGGCGCTGACTGATTATCGCAGCGGACGATTCGGGCGGGACGGCGGCGTGTAACATCGCCCGCTTTCAAGACACGACAAACAGGAAATTCAATGCAAGGCATCCCGCCACGCGAGCTGCGCGTTGTCGCGCTCGTCACGCTGCTGCAGTTCATCAACATCATGGATTTCATGATGGTGATGCCGCTCGGCCCCGACTTTGCGCTCGCGCTCGGCATGGATGTTTCGAACATCGGCATTGTCGCAGGCGCCTACACGCTGATGGCGGCCGTGGTTGCGTTGTTCGGCGCGCATTATCTCGATCGCTTCGATCGCCGTCCGGCACTCACGATCGCCATTGCAGGGCTTTCCGTTTCCACGCTTGCCGCGGCATTCGCCTGGGATCTGTACAGCCTGGTAGCGGCGCGCATGGCGGCAGGCATGTTCGGCGGTCCCGCCACGTCGCTGGCCATGTCGGCGTTGATCGATGTGGTTCCGGCGGCGCGTCGTGGCCGTGCGATGGCCATCGTGCTGACGTCGTTTTCCGCGGCATCGGTGCTGGGTGTGCCATTCGGTCTTGAGCTTGCGCGCTGGTTCTCATGGCAGGCGCCCTTCGTGCTGGTGGGCAGCGCGGGGCTGGTGCTGACGGTGCTGGCGTACTTCACGCTGCCGGCACTGCGCGAGCATCTCGACGGCCCGCCCGTCACGGATACGCTGCTGCGGTTTGTTGCGCGTCCCATCGTGCGCGAAAGCATGGTGATCATTTCGCTCGCAATGTTCGGCGCGTTCCTGTTGATTCCGCACCTGAGCACGTATTTCCAGTTCAACATGCATTACCCGCGTGAAAGGATCGGCCTGTTGTATCTCGTCGGCGGTGCGGTCAGTTTCGTCGTCATGCAGATCGCCGGACGCACCATAGACCGTTTCGGTTCCGTTGCGACCGCGTGGGTGGGTTGCGCGATACTCGGCCTGGTGCTGCTTGGACAGTTCATGCTGGAACTTGCCTGGCCGGCGTTGCTGGTGTTCGTGATGTTCATGGCGGGGATGGCGGTTCGCGGCGTCTCCGCACAGGCGCTGCTCAGCCACGTGCCGGAACCGGCACGCCGCGCGTCGTTCATGTCGCTGCAATCCGCAACCCAGCATTTTTCGAGTGGCAGCGCGGCGGTGGTTTCGGCATGGATGCTGTACGAGCGCCCCGACACTTCGCTGGGCAACGTGCCGCTGCTTGCAGGTCTTTGCTTTATCTGCATCCTGCTCGCGCCGGTAATGATGGGACGCGTGCAGAAGAAACTGCATGCACGGGAAAAAGCGGAAGCGGCCGCGCTCAGCGCCGCCTGAAGTTGGCGGGCCCGTCGCCGGGCCGTGGTATGGAAAACATTTCCTTGTCGCCTGTCCCGACAAGATAGCCGAGCACCCAGCGGCGGATGTCGGATTCCCGCAGGCAACCGCCATCGTGCGGCACGCGCACCAGGAACTCCGCCATGAAACTGCGATGCAGGCGCCAGGCAATCGCCGAACACTCGCCGTGCTCGCACTGAATGCCGGATTCCCCGTCGACACCGACAGGCAGAGACCAGTTCAGAATGTTGAGTGCGAGTTCAGCAGGTGCATATCCGATATATCCCCAGTCGAATGCATCCACGCAGTAATGCTGCACCTGCCAGGGCAGGCCGGCATAAACCTCTCCCGCGTCATCGCGATCCAGCACCACGTCCTTGTCCATGGAACGCTGCCTTCCCGGCAGCATGTTTCCCCCTGTGGCTCCCACCGGCGCTCCCTCCCCACCACCCAAAAAGCCGCTTCCATATAAGTAGCCGGTGCCGGAAGGTTTCGCTGTAAGCCAGGGCTGATATTTCAGTCAGCGGCCGCTCTGATTGAAGGAGGCTCGGCCGGGAATGTCCACGGGAAGCTCGGCGCGACGAACGACACCAGCATCGCCAGAACGAGACCGGTCGCGAGCAGTATGCGAGCCACTACAGGTTTCAACCACATTGCACTCTCCGATCCGTGGGTCATGCAGGTTGGATGCCCGAACGCCCATGACGTTTGGCGGATGGCAGGAAATCGCGAAGCGGGGAAGGCGGGCAGCGCGATATCACGCCCGGGTTTTCGGTTTCATCAGGGCGGTAACAATAACGCCGGTGAGCAGTCCGAGCATGAGCACGGTTCCGAATTGCACCATCGCCTGCGACAGCGGATCCATGACGAAATCCTTCATTCTTTCCGCGGCGACGATCAGTTGTTCGCTTTCTTCCGGCGTGGTGGCCTTCGCGCGCACGCGCTCCAGATACTGCGCGTAAAACCGCGAAAGGTAATTCGTGTCGATCACGGTGAAATGCAGCCAAGTCGTGATGCCGTAAACGACGGCCGCAGCAACGGCGGAGAGTACTGCCGCAAAATAGCGGGGAAGAAATTCTTTGGCGATCGTTGCCGGTTGCCGCGAAACGACGAACACCTGTGCGGCGCAGATCGCGACAACAATTGCTGCGATTCCGAGTATCTCCTGCGTGCCGTAGGACAGCGCGTCGCCCGCCGTGTGCAGCACGATGAAGGCCACGCCTAGAACAAATCCGGCCATCGCGCCGGGAAGCAGAACGCCTTGCATCGATTTCCCCTGTGAATTGAGTCGACTGGAGCATACCGGACTGAACGCGACCTTGCTGCAGGTTGCGTTCAATCGTGCTGTGCGATCCAGTCGGCCACACTGTTGCCGGACATCGGACGCGCGATGAAAAAGCCTTGTACGTAATCGCAGCCAACGCCGGCCAGAAAGTCCAGTGTCTCTTCATCTTCGACGCCTTCGGCTACGACGCGCAGATCCAGCTTGTGTCCCAGTTCGATGATGGAGGAAACAATCGTGCGCGATTCCCGGGAAACCATTGCGGTCATCACGAATGACTTGTCGACTTTCATCTCGGAGAAGGGCAGGCGTACGAGTTGCGTCATGGACGAGTAGCCGGTACCGACGTCGTCGATGGAAATGTGAAAACCTTTCATGCGCAGGCGCGTGACGAGGTCGAGCGCGAGCACGGCATCTTCCATTGCCGTCGTTTCCGTCAGCTCCAGTATCACGCGATCCGGATTGACGCCGGCATCCTCGCAAAGTCTCGCGAGGCGATCGGCGAAGCCTAGGTCGATGAGCGTCTTGGCGGAAAGATTGATGGACAGCGACAGCGACAGCGGCGCCACTGCTTCGACCTCCGTCATCCACAGCAGGGCCTGCTCCAGGATCTGTTGCGTGATTTCGTCGATGAGATCCAGCTTCTCGGCAAGCGGAATGAAATGATCCGGCATGATCTCGCCCAGCACTGGATGCCGCCAGCGCACCAGTGCTTCAAAACCCGCGGTCTTGCGGGTGCTGCATTCGATCTTGGGCTGATACACGACTTCGAACTGGCGCTCGGCAATGGCCTGTTGCAGGTCTTCCCGGGTAATGACAAATCTGTTCTTCTTCTCGGCGGACGTGCGCCGTGATCGCGCCCTTGAAGAATCCGTCAGGAACGACTGCAGCGCCTTGATGCTGATCGGCTTCGGCAGCACGCCGGCGACGTGCAATCCCTTCTCGGCGGCGGTACGGCGTGCGGCATCCAGCACGCGGCTTCCGACGCCGCTGAGTACGATGATGCGCGCCTCGCATTTGCGTTCAGCGAGCAGCCGCATGACTTCGACGCCGTCCATCTCGGGCATGACCAGGTCGAGCACGATATGCGTGGGCTGCCATTCGTCGACCGCCCGGAAGAATTCGTCGGGCCTGGTCACCGATCGCGCTTCCATGCCTGCGGTTTCAGACGCAAAGCCAATGGTTTCGCCGACTGCGGAATCGTCATCGAGTATCAGTACGCGGCCGCTCATGAACGCTCTTCCGGCTGGTCGCTGGATGAGTCTTTCAGCACCTGGCGCACTTTCCTCGCAAGATCCCTGCGCTGGTAAGGCTTTTGCAGAAGATGCACGCCGCGGTCGAGCCGGCCGTGATGCACGATGGCGTTCTCGGTGTAACCGGACGTGTACAGCACCTTCAACCGCGGCCTTATCCTGTTCGCCTTTTCGGCAAGATCGCGTCCGTTCATGCCACCGGACATGATCACGTCGGTGAACAGCAGGTCGATGTCTTCGTTGTCCTTGATCAGCTCGATCGCTTCAGGGCCGTTATGCGCGGTAAGCACGTCGTAACCGTATTCGGTCAGTTGCGTTTCCGCGTGCGCCCGCACGAGATCGTTGTCTTCCACGACGAGTATCCTTTCGGAACCGGCGAGATCCTGGTCGTCTTCTTTCGGAGCTTCCTCGACGTCTCCCGCGCGCGATGCCTTTGGCAGATAAAGCTTCACCGTCGTTCCCTGGCCCGGTTCGGAGTAGATCTTGATGTGACCGTGCGACTGTTTTGCAAAACCATACGCCATGCTGAGTCCGAGCCCCGTTCCCTTGCCTTTTTCCTTGGTCGTGAAGAACGGATCGAAAACGCGGGACAGGTTTTCCTCGGCGATTCCGGTTCCGGTGTCCGATACGGCGATCATTACGTACTGACCCGGCATCATGTCGGAATTCTGCGCGGCGTATTCTTCGTCGAGTTCCACGTTCGCCGTTTCGATTGTCAAGCGCCCGCCGTTCGGCATCGCATCCTTCGCATTGATGCTCATGTTCAGCAGCACGGATTCCAGCTGGCCGGGATCGACGTACGCGTCCCAGGCGCCCTCATGTTCAATGACTTCAATATCGATGTTCTCCAGCAGTGTACGGCGCAGCATGTTGTTCATGCTGTCGACGAGGTCGTTGACCCGAACCACCCGGGGTTCCAGTGCCTGGCGGCGCGCGAAGGCCAGCAGACGGTGGGTGAGTTCCGCACCGCGCAGCGCGGCGGTTCGTGTCATTTCGGCCAGTTTGTGCAGGCGCTGATCCTCGGGCAGCCGATCCACCATGAGCTCGGCATTGCCAAGTATTACCGTGAGCAGGTTGTTGAAGTCGTGCGCGACCCCGCCTGTCAGTTGCCCGACGGATTCCAGCCGTTGTGACTGGCGAAGCTGTTCCTCGAGCGCGAGTCGCTGTGTGATGTCCGCATCGATGGACATGATCGCTTCAGGCTTTCCCGATTCGTCCGTCAACAGCGACCACGACACTTCGGTCACGACGTGGCTGCCATCCTTGCGTTGCTTGGAAATTTCGCCGCTCCACTCGCCGGTTCGGATCAGCGTCTGAATGGCGTTGTCGAAGACGTCCTGGTCTTCATGGAGAAGCTTGTCGATCGGCTGGCCCCTGGCTTCGTCGGCGGTCCAGCCGTAGAGCCGTTCCGCGCTGCGGTTCCAGTACTGCACGCGATGCTGCATGTCGTGAACGATGATGGCGTCATGCGCCTTGTCGAGCAGGGTAGCCTGACGCGCAAGCCGGTTTTCTCTTTCCTTCGCCCTGGAAATGTCGTTCATTCCACCGACCATGCGAACGGCTTCGCCACGTGCGTCACGCACAACGTAACCACGCACCGCGACATCCGCGAACGACCCGTCCTTGCATTTGAAACGATACTCGGCGGACCACTCGTCCTTGCCGCCCGTTATGGTCTTCTGCACAAGGTCGACGATCCGCTGCTTGTCGTCCGGGTGAATCCTCAGCAGGAAGGAACGTGAATCTGGCTCGACCTCTTCCGGCTGGTAGCCGAATACGGTGCACATGCCTTCGTTCCACCACACGCTGTCCGTCAGCAGATGCCAGTCCCAGATCGTATCGGCGGTTGCCTTGGCGACAACCCTGAAACGCTCTTCGCTTTCGATGAGCGCGGCTTCGTTCCGCTTGCGATCCGTGATATTGCGGAAATAGACCGCCAGCCCCTCTTCGAAAGGATATGCGGTGATGCCAAGCCAGATATCGAACGGGTTGTAGTACGCCTCGAATTCAACCGTGCGCTGTTCATCGATGGCGCGGTGATATTCCTTGTAGAACGTGCTGTCCACCGCATCGCCGAATTCCTCCCAGACCACCGATCCCAGCAGTTCTTCGCGCGTTCTGCGAAGCAGTTGTTCGGCCTGCCGGTTGACGAACGTGAAGCGCCATTCCCGGTCCAGCGTGAAGAACGCATCGGTGATGCTTTCGAGTGTTGTAGCCAGGCGTGCGGCGAGGTCGCGTTTTTCCGCTTCGGCACTCTTTGCTTCGGTGATGTCCTGCAGCGCTCCCTGAATTTCGATAACGTTTCCATCCGCATCCCGTACTGCCTGCCCAATGATGCGAACCCAGATGTTGCGTCCTTTTGCGCTGACGATTTCCGCTTCCTCGTCGAACGCGCCGCCGTCCTGAAGGCACGCGTAAAAAAGCCTGCTGATCCGGTCGCGGTGATCCGGCGCAAGGAACTGCAGACCTTCTTCCCACGTCGGCATCGCACCGGCAGGTACGTCGTAAATGCCGCAGACGTCGTCGGACCACAGAACATGCGGATCCGATGGCACGACACGCCACGCACCGAGATGCGCCATGCGACCCGCTATCCTGCGCAGGGCTTCTCCCTGCCGCAGCACTTCGTCCGCAGCCTCCCGGTGCGTTGCTTCCGCGATGACGTTTGCAATGCTCTGGCAGAAATTGACATCGTCCTGTGTGAATTGCCGACGGTGGGCGGCGTAGCCGCCGAGCACGCCCCATGGACCGTGGTCACCGGCTATGATCACACTGATACCACTGACGGCTCCGTGATCGAGCAGCAGCTGCGATTGCCTGAAGCGCGTTTCCGTGCGCAGGTCTTCGATAACGACCGGTCCGCTGTTGCGCAAGGTGTATCCGGCGTGCGAGTCCGAATCGCTCTCCAGGATCAGTTCACCGACCAGACCGGGTTTCCAGCCGACGCCGGCGATCATTCTCATGCCGGCATTGTTGGGCAGGCGTTTCAGTATCTTGCAGAATTCGATGTCGAGCGTTTCGGTGATCGCGAGCGCGGCTTCCGTCTTCAGGGCCTGGAGATCCATCTGCTGCAACGCTTTCTGTCCGAGTTTCGCGACCGCTGCCTGCTGGCGGGCGCGCGCCTCGAGTTCTTCCTCCGAACGCGTGCGATGTATCGCCGCGGCGATGATGTTCGCCACGCTCTGAAAGAAATTGACGTCGTCCTCGGTGAACTCGCGGTGTCGCTTCGTATGCGCGCTCAGCACTCCCCAGGGCTCCTGCCTGCCGGCGATAACGGCGCTGATACCACTGACGACCCCATGTTCACGGAACAGGACTGGGCCGCTGAAGCGTTTTTCCGTACGCAGATCTTTCGATACGACAGGTTCGTTCGAACTCAGCGTGTAATCCGCCTGCGATTCCGTGCCGGTTCCGACAATTGCGCTGCCGATCACGCCTTCCTGCCAGCCGACGCCGGCGACGAGCTTGAAAGCCTGTTGTTCCGTCAGCAGTTGCAGCACCTTGCTGTACTCGACATCCAGCGTTTCCGTGACGAGTTTCACGGCAGTCTCATGCAGCCGGACAAGATCGTTTTCGTTCAACGCCAACTGGCCGAGCTTTGCGACCACGGCCTGCTGTCGGGCACGAACATGCGTTTCTTCTTCGATACGGTGATGCCGGGTGACATCCTGCATGGTGCCGTACAGCACCTGCGGCCGGCCGTTGGCATCGGTTATGAGCTTTCCACGTTGCACGACGTATCTGATTTCTCCATCGAGGCGAATGATCCGGTGTTCGATTTCCGGAATGTCTCCGCCTTTGAGTGCCTGTTCACGAGCGGCGAGAACGCGCTCGCGATCGTCTGGATGAATGAACTCGAGCATGGAAACGTCCTGCCCCGCGGATTCCGGGCTGATACCGAGAATCTTGTATATTTCAGGCGACCACGAACGCTTGAAATCCGAAACCCGCAGTTCCCAGCTGCCGATATTCGCCACACTTTGTGCGAACTGAAGTTGTTCGTTGATGCGTTTCAACGCCTGCGAACGCTGTGCCACATCCGGTTCCGCGCGCGGTGCAATCGCGCCGCGTATGTCATCGACAAGCGCGGGTGAACGTCTCAGTTCCAGCTGCACCATGACCTGCGCGGCCAGCACATTCATCGCGTTACGTTGCTGGCGGCTGATGCTGCGCGAGCGGGAATCCATCACTGCCAGCGCGCCAATGGCGATGCCTTCGGGCGAGATCAACGGAAGGCCGAAGTAGAACCGGATCCCGGGATGATCCGTGACGAGCGGCGAGTTGGCGAAGCGCGGGTCGGTTCCCGCATCTTCCACCAGCAACGGCGAGCAGGTCTGCACGACGTGTTCACAGAACGGGAGGCAGCTGTTGTTTTCGAGCCGGTCCGTGCCGTGCGTTGAGGCGAACAGTTCTTCCTTGTCGTTCAGGAAGCTGATGGTCGCCATTTCGGCATCACAACTGCGAGCCGCCAGGAACACGATATCGTCGAGGTCCGCAGGCACCCGCTCATCAATAACGCCGTATTCGACAAGCAAAGCGGACCTTTGTCCGGTCGTTTCAATCACGTCGTCTCGCCCCATCCGCGTGTTTCGCCACTTCTCCACCTGTCTGTGATCACATCTGCTGCAAGTGATCGCATATGACCGGAAGTCTATTCAATACCGGGATATTTGATACGGGGGAAAGCGCCTAGCCTCAAAAGACGCCGCACAAGGGCATCGCGGAGAAGTGCACTATCAATGTAGCCGGGAAGCGGATTTTACAAGGCAGCGTGCGGTGGTACATCGGTTGACGGAGTTAATGCGAAGGATTTACCTATTGGAAGAAAATGTGTTCAACATAAGACGTGATCATGCGGGGAATCTGCGCTGCTGCAGAAAGAAGGCAACGCCTGCGACTGAAGTTTGCATGCAGGCCGGTTCGAAACACATACGAACGGGGAACGCGAGAATCTAGTGATGAGATCCGGCGCTGTCCGGATTGTCATAAGTCGAGAGTTTTTCAATCAGGGCCTTGCCTTCGCCCTCAGGTGGAACGACCGTGACCTTCGAGCCGCTGCGTCGCAGCCTGGTGACGACTTTGTCCACGGCGCTGATTGCCGAGCTGTCCCAGAGCGAAGCGCGGGAAAGATCGATGCAGACCTCCGGAATCTTCATGCTGTAGTCGAAACCCGCGAGGAAGTTGTCTACGGCGACGAAGAACAACGCGCCGCGCACGCGATATGTTCGATGAAGTTTGTCTTCGCTGTCTTCGGCGGCTACCTCGATCTGCCGTGCCAGCTTGCGCACGAAGAACACCGCGCTCAGCAATACGCCGGCAAGCACGCCTTTCGCCAGATCGTGCGTGACGACTACCGTCACCACCGTCACGATCAGCACGAACGCATCCGTGCGCGGCATGCGATGGAGCGTGCGCAGCGACGACCAGTCGAAGGTGCCGATGGAAACCATGATCATGACGGCGACCAGCGCCGGCATGGGGATCATCGACACGTACTCGCCGAGCACCAGGATGAAGAACAACAGAAACGTGCTTGCGGCCAGGCACGACAAACGGCCCAGACCGCCTGACTTGATGTTGATGATCGACTGCCCGATCATCGCGCAGCCCGCCATGCCGCCGAAGAATCCCGTGACGATATTCGCCATGCCCTGGCCGCGGACTTCCCGGTTCTTCTTGCTGGGTGTGTCGGTCAGGTCGTCGACGATAGATGCCGTCAACAGCGATTCAAGCAGCCCGACCATGGTCAACGTCAGGGCAACCGGAAAGATGATCCGCAGCGTTTCCCAGGTGAGTGGCACCATCGGAACATGCAGGAACGGCATCCCGTCGGGCAGTTCACCCATGTCACCCACGGTATTCACGGACAAGCCCATCGCAACCGATGCAATCGTCAGCGCAATGATGGCAATGAGGGGAGCGGGCAGGGTTCTGTTGATGTACGGAAAGCCGTAGATGATCACGAGCCCGGCCGCGACCATGGCATAGGTCATCCACCCCAGTCCGACGAAATGCGGCACCTGCGCCAGGAAGATCAGGATCGCGAGCGCGTTCACGAAACCGAGCATGACGGTACGCGGAATGAACATCATGTAGCGAGCGAGACGCAGCCAGCCGACCACGATCTGCAATATTCCGGTGAGTATGGTCGCCGCGAACAGGTACTCGACACCGTGCTCGCTAACCAGCGTGATCATCAGCAGCGCCATGGCGCCAGTCGCAGCGGAAATCATTCCCGGACGACCGCCGGCAAAGGCGATCACCAGCGCGATCGAAAACGACGCGTAAAGTCCGACCTTGGGATCCACACCCGCGATGATGGAAAACGCGATCGCCTCGGGAATCAGCGCGAGCGCTACGACAATACCCGCGAGCAGATCGCCGCGCAGGTTGAAGAACCACGTGTGGCGCAGAATATCCGCGCCGTGACGTATCTTGTCAGACAGCATTCATGTCCCTTGTCCAGTCAGCCGTCGTCGTGAAAGGCGACGTGCCCGGGAGTATCGGATCGGTTGTTCGCGTTACGGACGAAGGGCAGGCGTGCGGTTCGAAATGCGGGCTGCGTGACGCAGCGGACTTCGAAAAGAGGTATCGCGGCGCCTGTATTTGCCGGTACGGAAAGGCCGCGAAGGATACGGACTTCCGCGAAACGCCGCAACGGCTGCGGAGCAAGACAGAACAGCTGGCATCGGGTAACCTGCTGCCGCATTCATCACATCGGGTCATTACCATCATGCTGCGTCGCATCCTCGTCCCCGTGAATTTCACGACCGCCTCCGCCCGTGCAGTTGCCGTCGCACGGGATTACCGCCCGGAGAACGCCGTCATTCGCCTGCTCTGCGTGATCAATCCCAGTGATATCGCAACAGCGACCGCGAATCCGGCGATCAACCCCATGCATGCCCGCGATGAACGCAACAAGGCGGAACACGAGGCAATGGAAAAGCTGCGGGCGTGGGCACGCGAAGGCGAAGAAGTCGCCGTCGAAGTCGGCAGCACGGCCGAGGAGATCAGCGCGCATGCCGATACCTGGGGCGCGGACCTGATCGCCATGGGTACGCGCGGCCGCACAGGTCTTTCGCAGTTCCTGCACGGCTCGGCGACCGAATGGCTGGTTCGCCACGCGAAGCAGCCGGTGCTCGCAGTTCACGATGTGGAGCTGGATCCGGAACAGGCAAAGCATTTACCGCCGGTGGAATAGGGCGCATTTGTCACTTCCCGCTGCACTCAATTTAAAGATAAAGGATAACCGCACTGTCCTCGGTGCCGACCTTCGGCACCGGCTCCTGCTCGACGTAGAGAACAACCTTCTTTTCGGTTCGGCATTGTCCGTCGGACGTCTCGCCACTTTCTCCCAACAACCCAGCGCGACGAGGTGGTCGCTGCTGACCACCTCGACCGGCAACGCTCAGGCGTGGCAGTCGCACGAGCGGTTGGAGGACTTTCTCCGCAGGTAAGACACTGTGAGAGATTTTCAAAACAACAGGTTAGAGAACAAACCTTGAATCCATCGAAACGATGCGAGCGACTGCTGGCCGGGCTCACCCCGATATGCGATTGACGGCTGGGTTGGCCATCCCAATAATGGCCTTAAGAATAGAACAAGCCGGAGACTTGCCGTGAATGCCATCAGCCTGAGCCAGCAACCCTTCACACCACGGGTATGGGCATTCGCCGCCCGCGTCATGCAGCCCGTCATCCGGATATTCCTGCGCATGGGTTTTTCCGCGGAGCAGATCAGCCAGATCGTCCGCAAACTGGCCGTGGACGCCGCCATGGAGCATCCCGAATTCCGGCCCTCGCATCGCAAGCGCGCCTTCATCGCGCACGCCGCGGTGCTGACCGGTCTCTCCCGCAAGGAAGTCGCCAAACTGCACGGCATCGATGATCTCGCCGACGTGCTGGACACCCGCCAGGTCGATCGTTCAGTGCGAGTACTCGCCGGCTGGATAAATGACGGCCGGTATCGTGACACCGGCGGCAACCGTCCGCTGGCAAGCCTGCCCCTGAAAGCTGCGAGCGGCGTCTCGTTTCACCAGTTGGTAAGAGAATACGGCGGCGACGTGCCGCCGCGATCCGTGCTGGACGCGCTGATCCAGCGCGGCGCGGTCGTCCGTCAAGGTAAATGCGTCGAGCTCGTTCGGGATTACCCGACACAGGCGGGCGGAAAAGAAGAGGAAATGGAGTTCATCGGCATCATGCTGAGAGATGTCCTGGACACCGCCGAATTCGATTTGCGCCCCGACACCCGCTCTTACCGTCTTTTCCGGGAGTGGTACCAGCAGTACGTGCCGAGTGAGCACATAGGGCAAGCGCAGGCCGTCATCCGCGAAGAAACCATGGCATTCGGGCGAAAACTGGAGGAGCGCCTGGCGGACCTGGCGCATCGTGCGCCCAAGGCGAACACCGAATACCGGCGGGTAGGGCTGGGCGCCTATTATTTCGAGACAGAGACCGATAAAAAGTAGAAGAACCGGAAGCAATTCCGAACAAAGTGGGCCGACGAGAACACGTTTTCGTACACTCTACGGGTGTTCAATCAACCAGGAGGCTCACCATGCCCCGTCAGCTCATTTTCACGATCATCGTACTCGCGTTCTCCAGCTTCATCGCCAACCCGGCGTTTGCCGACAATATCGGCGTCGGCAAGAACAGCGTGAATACCGTCACCACCAGCCAGGCAACCGTCGTGACCACCGATGACAACATCGGCGTCGGCCTTGAATCGTGGTACGGATTGCTGGCCGCATGGTTTGAGTCGAACGACTCCTGAGGAGCGGAGCGGTCAGGGCGTTGATTGCCCTGGCCGCTTTTTATTTTCACTGCATCGCTGCCGAGCCCGCTCTGTTTCCCGATCCAGAAGGACTTGTCCTTCCAGTTCCCAGACCGGACATTGCGCGATCTGAGGCGGGAAACCTGTGATGCGTATGTGCCGCCAGACTTGCCGGAGATCGAATCCGCGGGTGAACGCCGGCGCGTCCGTACGGCAAAAGCGCGGTAACGCGAAACCGTGCGAAAAAATGCAGTGTAATACCGATATAGAACAGCTACTTGCAGATCAAAGTAAAAGTGATCTAGAGGGGCCTGAGGTACGGAACAAAGCCTGCCGACTCCAGTTATCTCTTTTGCGCATAATGTATATTATGTTAAATAAAATAAACATAAAGAAACGGCCGCGTTGTTTATCTCCCAGTGGTTGGTACCCAGTTCATTGTCGGCGAGTTGTTTTGCTCCCGCCCATAACAATGTACGCAGAGCCCGGATTGGCCCCGATTGGTGATCCGTGCTGGGTTGAGATCAGAGTTGACGGATCTCCTGGATCGTGTACTGACCGGCCGGTCCCTCGCGGAATGTGAACTCGATTTTCGCGCCTGCTTTGATTCCCTGCAGTAACTGCGGATCCTGCACGCTGAATGGCATGGTCATTTCGGGCCAGCCCAGGCTTTCCACGGCGCCATGCGTGATTGTGATCTGCCCGGCCTTTGGATCGAGAGACTCGACTTCACCGGTTGCGGTATGCGTCTGTTGTTGCGGCCGTGCGTCCGCTGTCTTGCCGGTATCCACTTCACCCTCAGCCTGGATCGGCTCCTCCTGCTGCCTCGTGCCCGCGGGATTCAACGGCGTGTCTTCCTGTTTGTCTTCGCAACCTGCCAACCCGGCAACGAAACCGATCAGCGCGACGGCTATCCATCTGTACATCGTTCACCTCCTGCGCGAATCCTCCCGGATGCAGGTAAATCTTGTGGCGATCGTTGCGGGAATCAACGTGTTGAACTGTGCGAGATAACAGCAGGTAGAATATATTGGGTTTTCAGGAAGTTACGACAAATACTGAATGCCAGCTGGAGAAAAGCGGCGGATGTTTCCATCCGCCGCTGCTGCATTTTTTACTTATGATCCGGACGTTTCACCGTCGGTATCAGAAGCACATAACCCAAGCCACGATTCAATCAGCGAACACTCGCTTGGCGGTGTAGCCGAGCTGAGTCTTGTTGTTGAAGTGCTGTTCGTCTTGCCACCGCCGGTTTCGTCGGCAAGAATCGCGGTGGAACCAAAGGCCAGAATCGCAGCTGAGACGAGCAGTGAAAGCTTTTTCATGAGAATATCCTCTACCAATTGTGGGTGGGCGGCCCCCATTATTACTTATTGAAAAACGCCCAGCCACGACTTTGGTGAGACTAACCCTCGAAGTAGAACCCCCCCATACCTGCTCTCTTGTATTCTTTGCCCGGCTGCCGGTCCCGATGTGCCAGTTTCGCCAGTTGCGCATCAAGCTCTCGACCGAACTTGATGGTTGATTCCTGTATAAGTCGTTGAGCTTCCGGCAGATTTTCCAATGGAATGTTGTTCTGATACCAGACCCGCATCAAGCGCCGATCCGCACCATCTTCGTTAGTGACGTTGAAGTCAGCCGTGCTTCCCAGGGAGCTCATCACAAGCCCGACGGCCGGCAGGAAGTCTTCCGCTGGAGCGTACGGTCCATAAGCCGCGTCGGTCAGATGGATCAGGTCGTCTTCCTGACGAACGCAATTTGCACGTCGTAGCTCGTCCAGGACGGTGCGTGGCGGTACATCGCCACTGTAAGCAGTCACCAGAGCATGAAACGATGCCATCGATTGTTCCGATTTCAACGGTAGCGGCCGCGGTGTTCCTTTTTCATCGAGAAAGCGAGGGTCGTTGCGCCAGCCGGAAAGGACCCGAAGCGCCCTGTTATGCCGGTCTGTCATGACCGCATCTTCCACGGCGTCCACCTCCCGCAGCCGCCCTACTTCCTTGCGTGACAGGCCTGACAGCAGCGCAGCCCGCGAAGCAAACGGCTGGCGCCGATGCCACAGGCTCTCGGTTCGGTAAAACTCATCGACGAACAGCCAGCGCATCAGGTCGTTTGCCTGGTTGGCGGAAACGCCAAGGCGCATACACAGACGGATGACCGGCCGCATGACGGCGCCGAGGAACCGCAGCGCGGGGCTGATCTCGGATATGACAGGTGCGATTTCTTGCATGACTGGTACTCCGCTCCCATTCCAGTTAGCGCTAATTTAACGCAAAAAACGTCCCAAGTGAAATCCCCTATATATATATAAGGTGTCCCGTCTATCGCGTTTCCGCCTGCCTGCCCGCCCGCTCCCCTGGCCTTCCCTCGGTTCATGCCAGTGGGGAAGCGTGGTCTCCGAGCAAAAAGTGCGGCAGCAGCACCGCGGCTAAAATGGCATTCCGCCGTGCCCCCCCCCGCTTCCCGTGGGCGTTACGTTCGCACCATGCGAGATAGAGCGGGACAGGATTTTCTCTACCCAAAACTCCGCCGCGCCCGACGACGTCAACGGCGCTATTGCCAATGAGCAGTGCGGATCCCGCGACGATTGCATGAAGACGTATGTTGTGACGACGACAGATGCTGCTCGCAACGCACGAAACGAACTGCGTGCTGTAGATCAACAGCGTGATGAACCTCATCAATGTGAACAGCGCAAATCAATCCGGTTTCGCCGATCGTCGTCGCCTGGCCTCCTCAAAAGTCTTCCTCAAAAAAATCCGTCGCCATACCGCTTTCGATCCTCGGGTTTCCACAGTTTCCTTGTGCGCCGTTGTTGTACATAAAACAAAGTGCACGGGGTGACGCCACTCCATCACCGGGTACAACCACCCGAATACACCGTTCAATGCATTGTCCGAACGCAGGAATACCGGATATTGAGATAGCGGTACGAAAGGAACGGTGCCGAATTTCAATCCGGAGACTGATACATGGCTCAGAAATTCCTTCTGTTGCTTGCCCTGTTCCTGATCGCAAGCAGCATGAGCACCGCTGCCGGTGCGGCAGAAAACGACAACAACCATCTCGCTGTGCAACTGAATGTCGCCGAACCCGACAGCGCGCGCCGCGTCGATGGCAACGGGCTGGGCGCGACATTCATTTACGGATTCCCTATTCGCGAGAACCTTTTCCTTGAAGCGAGGGTCACGGGTCTCATTCTCGAGCGCGGTGAAGAGGGCGGCACCGATTTTTATCAGCAGGATCTTGGTGTGGATGCTGTCTACCGTTTCCGTTCGGGCGAAAGGGACGGTTGGCAACCTTTCGCCTTGCTCGGCGTTTCGGCAATTCGCAATGACGTCGATATCGATGAAGACGATGGCGTGACTGCCGGCATTCACGCCGGCGGCGGAATAGTCAGTGGCCCGTTGGGAAATATCGGCATGAAAGTTCGCGCCGACGTGCGTTATGTGCATGACGAGTTCCTTGAGGGCGTACAGGACGTGCGGCTGGGCATCGGCGTTGAAATTCCCCTGGGCGCTGACGGTAAACGCGCCGTTCCGGATTCCGGCAAACGCTACGGCGACAGCAACGAAGACAAGGATGAGGATGGCATCCTCGATTACGTGGATCGCTGCCTCAACAGCCTGCCTTACGTGCGGCATGACGAAAACGGATGCATGGAACCGAATCAGACGATTCGTCTCTACGAAGTCACGTTCAACAACGGTACGTCCATCCTGACACCCGCTGCCCGCGAAGAACTTGGTGCGATCGTACGCGCGTTGCGCGGCCAGCCCGACATGCCGGTACAGATCAACGGTCATACGGACGCCTGGGGCAGCTCCGAAGAAAACCGGCGGCTGTCTCTTGATCGTGCGGAAGCGGTCGCGACTCACCTGGCGCTGCAAGGCATACCGACACAACGGCTGAGCGTGAAGGGTTATGGCGAAAGCCAGCCGGTCGACACCAACTCGACCGACGCCGGTCGCGAGCGCAACCGCCGTATAGAAGTCGTATTGCTGGCGCCGCCGTCTCATTGATCAACGAGTGGAATTCAGAGAAATGCTGATGAAACGACGTTTTCTGCTTTTGCTGTGCCTGCTGCTCGCCGCGCCATTGGTGCTGTCCGGCTGCAACGCAGACAGCGCTTCCGATGGCGCCGGTATCGAGGATCCCGATCCGGGTGCAGTGGACGATGACGACGATGACGACGATGACGACGATGACGACGATGACGACGATGATGACGACGACTCATCCGACAAGGATTCCGATGGCATCGCCGACGCGGAAGACAACTGCCCTGACATAGCCAATACGGATCAGGCGGATCTGGATGGTGATGCCGTGGGAGACGCATGCGACCCGGACCGTGACGGTGACGATGTGCCGGATGCGAGCGACAACTGTCCTGCCGTTTCGAATCCCGACCAGCTGGACGACGACGGCGATGGCACCGGCAACGCCTGCGATCAGAACACCGACAGCGATGGCGACGGAGTCGACGACGGTATCGACAATTGTCCGGCGACGTCCAACTCCTCGCAGAACGACGGCGACAACGACGGCCAAGGCGACGCGTGCGACGCGGACGTCGACGGCGACAGTGTCGACAACGATTCGGACAACTGCCCCGCCATCTCCAATCCCTCGCAATCGGACCTGGACAGTGACGGCGCCGGCGACGCCTGCGATGACGACAGGGACGGCGATGGCGTCAATAATTCCGTCGACAACTGCCCCTCCATTTTCAATCCTTTCCAGCTGGATTTCGATGGGGATGGAATCGGCAACGCCTGCGATACCGACGCCGACAGTGATGGCGACGGCGTTCAGGATGCGGAAGACAATTGTCCGCAGGTATCGAACCCTGCACAGGAAGACCTGGATGGCGACGGTACCGGCGACGTATGCGACACGGACCTCGACGGTGATGGCGTCGACAACGGCCCGGATAACTGCCCAACCGTTGCGAACCCCGCCCAGGATGATTCCGACAACGACGGCATCGGTGATGCCTGCGACGACAGCATCGATTCCGACGGCGACGGTGTCGATGACGAACTGGATAACTGCCCTGCCACTTCCAATCCGGGCCAGGAAGACCTGGACGGCGACGGGTCAGGTGATGCCTGCGATACCGACGATGATGGCGATGGTGTGACGGACGATGTCGATAACTGTCCAACCGTCGCGAACGCCGACCAGAGCGACGCCGACAATGATGGTATCGGAGACGCCTGCGATGACGATATCGATGGCGATGGAATCGACAGCAGTGTCGACAACTGTCCAGGCATTGCAAATTCCGCACAACAGGACGATGACAGCGACGGCGTAGGCAATGCTTGCGACACGCTGACCGACAGTGATGGCGATGGCGTCGACGACGGTGCCGACAACTGTCCGGGCACGTCGAACGCGGATCAGGAAGACAGCGACAGCGACGGTACCGGCGATGCCTGTGATCCTGACACGGACGGTGACGGCGTGGACGGTCCGCCGGCAGGTACGTCGCCGTCCGGTGCCGACGGAACAACTTCGCTCATGACGAAGACGACTGTAATGGCGTTCGCCGACAACTGCCCGCGCACACCGAATGCGGATCAGGCGGACAGTGATGGTGACGGCATCGGCGACGCCTGTGAAACGCGATTGACGGCGAGTTGTGACGCAGAAGATTCGCTGCAGCCGGTGCTTGCGACGGATCCACTGCGCGCTATTGGATTGAACAGTACCGGCATCGGTTCCGGTTGCACATGGTGCACGATCAGCAATCCCGGCAACGTGACCGACGACCGTCCACTTAATACTGCGAGAATGTTCATTCCGCGTCACCTTGACGCCGACACGGCTATCACGCTAAGCATAAGCAATGGCCACGAACATTCAGGACAAGCGGCATTCGTGGTATCTGATCCGGCCGGCATCATGAGCCTCGATACTCTGGACAGCGTCACGGTGTCCCTGCTGCATCGGAATATCGAAGTGGCGACGGCGAACGGCAAGGATGGCAGCCTGCAACTGGCCGCTCACCCGGACGGGATTCGCGAATTGCTGATCATTGCCAACAGCGCGGTGTTCGATACGCTGCGGCTGACCATGAAGCCGGGACCCGTGCGCACGCTCGACGTGTACAGCGCGTGCACTGCCAGACCGAATGCGGACACCGCCAGGTAACGGACGTACGTGACGGCTGGTAGCAGGTGTGTTGGCGATTTACGTGTGGATGGGTGAACGGCGTGAAACCGGGAAACAGAATGCGCGTTCCCCCGGCAAGCGAAAGCGATAGCGTCAGCTCAGCATGCCCTTTAGGGCGGCGTAACGGATCAGCTCAGCAGTACGGTGCAGCTTCATCTTGCGCATGATTCGCAAACGATGATTTTCAACGGTCTTCTGGCGGATATCGAGGATGTCCGCGATTTCCCTTGTGGTCCGTCCCTGCGCAACCAGCTGGAAGACCTGGCGTTCACGTGCGGTAAGGCGATCGTAAGGTTCCTCGGAACGTTTGCGCCGGCCGCCGCCGGAAATGCTCTCATCACGCCCCGTGAAAACCTGAGCCGCTCCCGGACCAAAGTATCCATAACCTTCGGCCAGCGCAGTCGCCGCTTCCACGATGCGTTCAACGGAAACATCCTTCGACAGGAAGCCGTCCGCACCGCTTTGCATCAGGAATGAAATCAGTTCGCGTTGCTGCTGCACCGTCAGAATCAGGACACGCGTCTCGGGCGACATCTCCTTGACCTGGCGCACGATCTCAATGCCGCTCATGCTCGGCATGGCGATATCGAGTACCAGGAGATTCGGTTTCAATTCGGAGCACAGGCGAACGGTTTCCTCCCCGTCGCTTGCTTCCGCGATCACCTTGAGAGCATCGCTTTCCGAAAACATACGGATAAGACCGTAACGAACAATCGGATAAGGATCCGCTACGACGACTTCCGCCGCCTTGGCCTCTATGGCCATATCTGCACCACCCTCGCTGTTCTTGCGGCCGAAAAGCAGAAAGTGCTCCGGCTTCTGATGGCCGCGGGAAACCTGTTGCCAGATTACGCACTTTGCGCAAGCGCAGTATCCGGATATGGCTGTATCACCAAGGGCTTACGCGCGTTATTTCGAGCGGGACAAACCGCGCAAAGTTTTCTAGAACGAATCCTGTATTGCCTGCTGCCTTTCTCGTCGGTATTCCTAGTGCTACACGAAATCAGACACTTCACGGCCCTTGTTTGCCGTGATTAATTTTGTCTACACAACAGGGTAATCATGCTCATTGAATCCTTTCATTCGGGGTCACACGGACAACGACGATATTGCAGCCTGCACCGGCCGCTGACACGCCTGGTACGTTCCACCGGCGTTGTTCTCTGCTATCCACTCGGTCACGAGTATTACCGCGCGCATCGAAGCTACGTGAAACTCGCCGACCAGCTCGCGCGGCTCGGCTTTCCGGTAATGCGTTTCGACTATTTCGGTTCCGGCGACTCGGAAGGCGAATGCGGCCATGAGCGCCTCGAGGACTGGTTGCACGAAATCGCCGAAGTCGTCGAGGAACTCAGAAGCCGCGAGCCGGTATCCGGCATCGCGCTGGGCGGAATGCGTTTCGGCGCCACGCTGTCGCTGCTCGCGGCACAGCGCATCGATTCCGTGCGTGCACTCATGCTGTGGGACCCGCTTGCCGAAGGCTCCCGTTATATTGACGAACTGCAACATCTGCATGGCCGCCTGCTGAACGACCTGGAACGTTTCGCCCGTCCACGGCGGGCAGAAGACTGCAGTGAAGGCGAGTTCATCGGAACGCGTTATGGCTCGCGCTTTTTGCGTGAACTTGCCGCACTCCGGCCGGACGCGCTCTGTACCATCGATGACACCGACATCGTACTGGTCGGCACTCGTGGAACCGATCATTGCGAAGCGCTCACCGACGGACTCAGGAAACATGCACGCCTGCACGCGGTCGCCACGTCGCGCGATTACGGCTGGCAGGACGTGCATCGCATCGGCGAAACCATCATGGACCCCGACGCGGTGCGGCATCTCACGTCATCGCTGAATTCGGTGGCTGCATGAACGAGCAACTTCATCGCTTCGGCGCCGATGCACGTCTCTGCGGCATCCTGCATACACCGGCCGGGAACAGCAGCCGCACTGTAGTCATCTTCATCACGGCCGGCCTGCTGCACAAACCCGGTCCGTTCCGCCTCTACGTCGAGCTCTCAAGGACGCTTGCCGCGGCCGGTACTCCGGCATTGCGGTTCGACCTTTCGGGCATCGGCGAAAGCGGTCGCTGCACGAGTGGCGAAAGTGCGGAACAGGCGGCGGTAACGGACGTGTGCGAGGCCATCGACTGGTTGAACGCGGAGTTCGGATTCCGGCGTTTCATTCTCGCGGGCCTCTGCAGTGGCGCAGAAGTCGCACACCGCGCCGCAGTAAAGGATGAACGCGTCTGCGGCATGATTGCCATGGACGGTTACATCGTCCGTACGCCCGCCTACTACTGGTGGCATTACCTGCCGCGCGTCTTCAGCCTGAGCAAGTGGCTGGACTTCGCCGGCGGCTGGCTGCATCGCCTGCTCGCCCGCACTGCCCTGGCGAACGGCATCGCGCCGGAAGACGAAGCGCTCGCGTTCTGGGAAGGTCCTGGCCCCGACAGGAGCCAGCTTGCCGCGGAGTTCACTTCGCTGTGCGACCGGCGCGTACGGCAGTTGCAGATATTCTCCGGCGGTTCCGGCGACTGCAGTTACCAGCGGCAATTTCACGACGCGTTTCACGATGTCGATTTCAACGGCCTGGTGGACGTGCGATTCCTTGCGGAAACCGATCACGTGTACGTGTTGCACGCGGACCGGCTGCGCCTGGTGCAGCTGATCGCGGACTGGATCAGCGAACACTTTTCCGTATTCGCAGTTCCCGAAAGAGCCCGAACTTCCGCACGGCAGGCCGGGTTACCGGAAGAGCCTGCGTTTCCGTCCAGTCTTTCCAACGTACCGCATTCCATCAAGCTTGCGGGAAGGAGAAATGTCGAATGAACGACCCGGTCATTCTTGTCACTGGTGGTGCCGGCTATATCGGCAGTCATGCACTGCTGCGGTTGCGGGAACGAAACTTTCCGGCGGTGGTGCTCGACGATCTTTCCACTGGACGGGAAGACGCCGTGCTGCATGGCACGTTCATCTGCGGCGATGTCGGTGATATGGATCTCGTGCAGCGCATTATCCGCGAGCACCGTATCGATCTCGTCATGCACTTCGCAGCGAAAACCGTCGTGCCCGAGTCGGTGGAGGATCCGCTGCTTTACTACAGCGAGAACACGTCCAAGACCCGCAACCTCATCGAATGCTGCGCCAACAACGGCGTTCGGCATTTCGTGTTCTCGTCGACGGCTGCGGTCTACGGCATTCCGCCTGGCGGCATTGCGCGCGAAGACACGCCGCTCAAGCCGATCAATCCGTATGGCAGCTCCAAGGAAATGTCCGAGCGCATGCTTGACGATATCGCTGCCGTCACGCCGATGCGCCACGTGACGCTGCGTTACTTCAACGTAGCGGGCTCCGATCTGCAAGGGCGCATCGGTCAATCCAAACAGGGCTGCACGCTGCTCACGAAAGTGGCGTGTGAAGCAGCGATGGGCAGGCGTACTCACGTCAACATCTACGGCGACGATTACGACACGCCGGACGGTACCGGCGTGCGCGATTATGTCCATGTCGACGACATTGCCCGCGCACATGTCGCCGCTGTCGATTACCTGCTGCAGGGCGGCGAATCCGTCACGCTCAACTGCGGTTACGGTCATGGTTACAGCGTGCGCGAGGTCATGGACACCATGCAGCGGATTCACGGCCGGCCCATCGATATCCGTGTCGAAACCCGGCGGCCGGGAGACCCGCCGACACTGATTGCCGACGCTGCGCGCATTCGCACCGTACTTGGCTGGCAACCGGAACACGACGATCTCGAGGAAATCCTGCAGAGCGCATTGGACTGGGAACGCGAACTGCAACGGCACCAGCAACTCGTGTCCACACGCTGGCCGAAGACAGCCGGGGTTCGCGCTACCGCCGCGTCCAATCGCTAGTACATGGCGTCATTCCTGCCAGTGCCGAGTTTACGCATTGCGTACGCCCTCGCCCTCGCGCTGTTTACCGCGTCCTGCCAGGCGGCAACGGAACCGGATACCGTAGCGAAAGCGGTGGCGCCGCACAGCGAGTGCGGGGAAAACCGTTTCGCGCACCCCGCACTGAAAACGGGGCAGCATCGCGGTGCAGCGCGCGTTCATCCACCACGTCCTGCCAAGGGCGACAGCTATCGCGATGCGGACTACGGCGTCTGCATCACGCGGCTGACGGATCACCGCAAGGAACCGCCGGAAGGGTTTGCGCGCGTGCTGTATTCGCGGTTTCAGGCCTTCAACGCAGACGAATCACGAATACTGGTACTGGATCACGCCGGGTACTGGCACCTTTACGATGCAGAAAGCCTTGCACACATAAAGCAATTGAATCTCGGCGGCGCCAGCGTCGAGCCGCATTGGCATCCTTCGGATCCTCATCTCCTGCACCTGCTACCGAACAACGGCGGCCTTGCGCTGCACACCTTTCATGTCGAACGGGAACAACGCCGGACAATCGTCGATTTCACCGCGCTGCGCTCCATCGCCGGGTATCCCGATACGCATGACATCCGCAAGATCTGGCCAAAGGCGGCACGCGTATGGACGCGCTGGGAAGGCAGCCCTTCGCTGGATGCACGCTACTGGGCCTTCCAGGTTGAAACCGCGGACGAAGAACCGCTGGCGCTTATCAGCTTCGATCTCACGACGCAAAGCATCATCGCGTCGTACGACATTCAGGATGTCGGCCGCCCCGATCATGTCAGCATGAGTCCGAAAGGAAACTACGTGGTCGCGTCGTGGCCGGAAAAAGCGGCGGATTGTCCACTGTTCCGGAAGCGCGGCACGCTGAAAAAGCCCTGCGGGCTGATGGCGTTCACGCGGGATTTCAGGAAAGCGACAGCGCTGGCAGGAAACAGTCCGCACTCGGATATCGCCATCGACGCAAAAGGCCGCGAGGTAATCGTGATATCCAACTACGCATCAGGCGACGTGGAGATGGTCGACCTGGCGAGTGGCGATGTTACGCGATTGTGGCGCATGTACATCGACGGCGCTTCCACCGCCCTGCATGTTTCCGGCAAGGCGTACCGGAAGCGCGGCTGGGTGCTGATTTCGACCTACTGGGCGAAGGACCCTGAAAACGCGAAACCCTGGTACGAGAACCGGTTGATGGCCGTCGAGCTGAAGGAAGACCCGCGCATCATCACCATCGCAAACATCGTCAGCAAGACACGAACGTATTTTTCCGAACCGCATGCGACGGTGAATCGCGACTTCACCCGGGTGGTGTTCAATGCGAACTGGGGAACCGGAAAGGACGAGGACATCGACACCTACATCGCGTGGCTCGCACCCGGCGCAATTCCCGGAACCTGACCCGGTCGCCGCGTTGGCGGCACAAGCCACTGGTCCAGGCTCGTGCCGATCAGTTCCGCCGTGCGTTCGATATCGTCGCGAAAATATTCCATCAATTGCGCGCGCAGTTCCGGTGGCAGGGCCGGCGCCTGTTGCATGTTCGAGGCGCGCACGCGCCGCATCCATTTCAGCGTGCGCCGGGGCACCCAGGGCTCGACGGCGTGCCGGATTGCCGCGCCAGCCGTGAACGCACGTTCCAGCAACGGGCTCGCCGGCAAACCGCCGACGTTGTATGGCGTGTCGAAATCCGGCGTGAAGCCGGGATCGACACCGATGAACCGGTACACGTCCTGCACCACTCGCACCGGGTCGCGTTTCAGTTCTCCTGTAAGGAAGATGTGAATCCGCTCGCGAGGGAATGTGTCGTAATACCGTTTCAGCAGGTCGTGATAGCAGCTGACGCGCATCCAGTGGGAATCCGGCTGCACCCATTCCGCGGCGACCGACAGGTCACGGCTGGCGTCGAACTGCCTGCCGGTACCGCGCAGGTACATGAGATAGTCGGAATACGCGCGATCGACGGGGTTTCGCAGGCCACAGATGATGCGCACATCCGGAATGGTATTGCGGATGCGTTCCGCTGTGTGCGGACACTCCAGGTAGATCGGCGATGTTTCACCCGCCGCCTTTGCTGCACCGATATTCGCGAACAGGTTTTCGTAGGCAGTCAACGATCTGACAGGAAAGCGATGCAGTTCGGGAACGCCGTAAACCAGGTTCCCCGCGGCATCCAGCTCGTAGGCGAAATGATTCGTCTCTTTGACTTCACTCATGAACACCTCGGGGTGTTCCGCGAGATACCCATGCATGGCTGTGGTGCCGGCTTTTGCCGCACCGATCACGATGAAACTCGGAAGTGCCACCCGTACGCCTCCTGCTGCCAGCCACGCATGCACGATATTGCGCATCCGTAAGGCACGACTATCAGGGGCGGGATTTAGGGGGGAAGAATTCTGTCGGTTATCGGCAACAACAGAGCGTGCATGAAGCAAGAATCCTGTGATGGAAAAACAATGCCATGCACAAAATGCATCAACGGCGCGTGATTATTCACGAGCGCTCCGCGCGGATTTTTTTCCGCGTTGAAACAAAACTCATGGGTTTACGACGAACCGCAGACCACTAGGTGTTTTTCTTCACATATCTTGCGGCGCATTTTTTCTTTCCAACGGATTTCAAACGCGTCATTCCATGGCGCACCGGAAAACGAGCGCCCGTCATCGGAAAGCGATCACCCGCAATACGAGCTATCGTGATTTCTGATTTCGTTAAACGCATATCAATGCGCGCAAGCACTCCGAGGACACGCATTGCCATAAGTGCTGACGGCATGATGTTTTCGTTTTTTGTACTAACTCTCGCGGCCCACCAATCGCATCAAAAGCTCTCGATCCACAGAGCTCTCGTGCAGCCGTGAATCCCTGTATCACCGCTATGGCGGCGAAGTCGCCTGCATACAGCGACCAACCGGCACGTCGCCATCACTGCAGGAGATGCCGGTAACCGGCAAGATCGAGTGCGGACCGCACCTCCTGGTAGTTGCTGATCACTTCGCGGTGCGCCGACGTCTGGGTCTTGACCAACCGTGATCCGGAGCGATCTTCAAGCTCACCGGGCATGCCGATGAAATCGCAGAGTTCAATGAATGGCGCGTTGTCCGCGCACAGCGCTTCGTAGGAAACCTCGTGCATGGGGTTCGGCAGCATGCGCAGCATGCCCCGCACGATGCGCTGCTTCCTGTCCAGCCAGCGTACGCGGGCAGCTACGGTGACGGGGTCCAGCGACACGACGTCTTTCTGTTTGAATTCCTCGTCCTTTGTCGCATGAAACCTGCCCGTCTTTCCCGCGAGTTGCTCCGACAGGATCACGTCGAGATGATTGTTGCGCACCAGGTGTATGACGGCGATCTTCCGTCTCGAGAGGTACAGCAACAGTTCCGGATACTGCCTGAGAAACGGATACATCAGCTTGAAGCCGACCGCTTCCGGCCGGGCATACAGTGCGTCGAGATAGCCGAACACCGCAAACGGACGAATGCCATGTGCGAAACGGTTGCCGATTTCGACAAAGCGCGAATAATCATTGCAGCCCGCGCGCGGTGGCGCCTGGCTCGGCAGATGATTGAAAAGCTCCATGTGTCCCTGCGCGCCGGGCACGTTGTTGATCCGGTCCATCAACCATGTCGAACCCGAACGTGTCGGCGCCACGACGACGAAATCCTGCGGCTGGCTGTCTGGCGTACGCATATATCTCTCACCTCCGAATATCAGTGGATGCTTCGTTGATCGGTTTCGCGCGTGTGGTTCCAGCGGGCATATACCTGCCGGATGGTGTCGATCGGCGCACTGACGCGTGCGTCGACATTCGACGTGGCTTCGCTTTGGGCGAGCACCAGGTACTTCGCCAGCAGCCCGCTCATGATCCAGAAGCTCGCCATGATTTCGCCGAATGCAAACGTGCTGCTGAATATATTTCCCAGGCACACGGCCAGTGTCGATACGATGAATGCGCTACCCAGTGCGCCGGCATCCGGTGGGGAATCCAGCCTCCTGATCCGCAGTCCGAGGCGGATGAACGAAAGCAGCAGGATGAGAAATACGAGCAATCCCTGTATGCCGGTTTCCGCCGCGAAACGCAGGTACTGGTTCTGTGCATCGCGCGCCATTATCCATTCCGGCAGGTACGGCTCGACTTCGCGCTGGAACTGGTTCATGCCGACGCCGGCGGGATTGCGCTTGATGATTTCCAGCGCACCGCCCCACAACGCGTAACGGCTGGCCGCGCTGCTCTCCAGCACCTCTTCGCCGCTGGTCGTCGTCTGCTGCGTCATCGCGATACGTTCGATCACGCCTTGCGGTGCCCACAACGGATAAGCCGCCAGGAAAGCGACGATAGCTATCGCTATCAGCGGATTGCGGCGCAACGCCAGCAACAGCGTCGTCACGCCGATGACCAGGAATGCCTGTCGTGAAAATGTCGCCAGTATCGCAAGACAACCGATCACGTAGGCAGCGGCCGCCAGCATGCGCCAGGAGAATCCGATTCGCTTGCCAAGCAATGCGATGGCCAGCGCAAAGGTCGAGAAGATCGCGTAGAAGATGCCCGCGAAATTCGAATTTCCCGCGTCTTCCCCGAATGGACCTGAAGCGCGCCTGTCGTTTGCGTATTCGTGCAATCCGTAGTTGATGCCTTGCATGACGGCCTCGGCAGAAGCGATCACGAACACCAGCAGTATCACGATGACCAGGAAACGGACCTGCGAAAGGCTGCGAACGGCGTAGTACGCGAGAAAGTACAAAAGACTGTAACTGACGAGATTTTTCCAGGCGACGACGTCATCCACAGGATGCGGGCTGTTGCCCAGCAGCGCGATCGCGAGTGCGAGTGTCAGTACGCCGTAGTAGGCAAGCAGCACGTTGGTGAACGGCGGCCGTTGCCGGTCGCCAACGTTTCGCGCCGGCGTTTGCGTGACTGGCCGTTGCATGACAATAGTCAGAACGGTGAACGCGAACAGCAGATTGAACACGTTCAAACCCATCACGCCGAGAGTCGTCGGAAATAGTCCCTGGTTGGGTACGTAGAGAACAAGCATCGCAAGCATGAACACAGGCACGCTCATGCAGCGCCCTCCCCCCGCGCCAACCGGCGTCGCAGGAATTTCAGCAAGGAATCGACTTCATCGAGGCGCAACAGGTGCCCCGCGAAGAGATACGCGATGCAAGCCGGGACAAGCGCAAGCAGTTGCAACAGCATGGCGAGCCATTCCGGCATTTGCAGCCTGCCGATGAAGAAGAGCGGCGGTGCCGCAATTCCGCCCAGCGCGAGTGTCATCAGTGCGAGCTTTCCGAGCGGCTTCAGCATCGGACGCACGACGCTCGCGCGCTGCCGCCGTTGCAGCATGATGGTGGACACCACCGCACACGCTGCCATCGACAACGATGTTGCCAGAGCGATGCCGACGACACCGTAAGGATCGATCAACAGCATGTCGAGCACGACATTGAGGCACACGCCGAAAAGACCGATGCTGACCGCAGTCCACGCTTCGCGCCGTGCATGCAATACGCGAAAGTTGAAATAGTTGATGGCCCTGACCGGCAATCCGATAGCAAGCGCCGCCAGCGTCATCGCCGTCAGCGCGCCATCCTCCGCCGTGAACGCGCCGCGCTCCAGCAGCAGCGTGATGATGGCGTCGGATCCCATCACGAGCACGACGGTTGCCGGCAACAGCACGAACAACAGCAGGCGCATGCCGCGTACCTGCGCTTCACGCATGCCGGTGAAGTTGCCGTTGGCGTGATCGCGGCTCAAGGCCGGATAGAACGCGGTGAATACCGCCTGCCCGAACACTTCCATCGGCAGCAACGCGATCATACTTGCGTAGACAAGAACGGAAATGGCCCCGGAATCGAGCGTGGATACGAATATGCGATCCACGATGGATACACCGATCGCGCCGAAGTAGCCGGCCAGCAACGGCAACATATGACCGGCGGAACCGCGAAAATCACCGTGCGAAAAATCGAATGCAGGCCGCAGCTTGTGCCGGACAAGATCGCGGTTTGCCCACAGCATCAGGATGGTATGAATACCGAATCCGGCAATGACCGCGTAGGCCAGGCCGGTAACACCCAGCGATTCCGAGAGCAGGATCGTACCGGCGATGATGACGACATTCGTGATGATGCTTTCCAGCGACATGATTCCGAAACGGTGGGTTGCCTGCATTACCGCGGAAAGCATGGCATTGATTCCGAAGAACAGCACGGCAATGGCCATGAGCGCCGTCAGCCTTGCGGCCAGCGCGTGCACGTCGTCCGGCAGTCCAGGTGCCATGGCATGCACCAGAGGATCGCGCGCAAACACCACCACGAGTGCGATACCGACGATGACAAGACCGACCAGCGTGAACAGTGTGTTCAACCCGCGCCAGTCCAGGTTGTCGCCGTCTTTGCCTGCCGAGCGCATGAAGCTCGGGATAAACGCGGTACTCACCACGCCGAGAATCAATCCGGGCATCAACTGCGGAATCAGGTAGGCCACCCAGAATGCATCCAGCGCGCCACTTGCGCCGAACCACGCTGCGATAACCAGCGTCTTCACGATTCCCAGCGTCTTGCCGGTCATACGTAATCCGGTGATCAGGAATGTCGAACGGAACTCGCGCCGCCGTGCGGAGTCCTGTCGTGCAGCCGCGCCGGAGTCGTGACACTGCGCGTCCTGCGCGGTCATGTTTACGGCCATGGAACACTCTCGAAAGCGACAGCCTGTGGCGCGGCGCCAGCAGCCGTGGCGAGACATCGCTTGTAGTCCGAAACACCCGTGTCGGGTGCACCCAGCCGCCGCAGGCTGTACATGTCATACGGCGGACGGTTCAGGCTGCATGAAGTACCTGCAGCATAGGTATAACCGGTGTGCGCAACGAGTTTCTGCACATCGCTGTTCTCGCGCCCGCCGGGGTACGCGAAACCATTGACCGGTTGCCCGCTGACCTCCTGCAGCAAGCGTCGTGAAGCCTCGAGCTCGTGACGGCACGCGTCTGTCGACAGCTTGCGCATGTCCACATGCTGCTCGCAATGCGCGCCCAGTTCGACGTCATCGCCCGATACTTCTGCGATCTCGGCATGACTCATACGGGGCGCGAGCAATTTTCCGTTCATCACAACGCCCAGCTTCCTTCGAAATGTGTCGACCTGCTCCTCGATGCGGGCGGGCGGCTGGTTCCAGAAAAGGTCCAACAGCCGGTCCAGCGACCGGTTACGATGCTGAATCGACAACGACAGAATGTCGCTTGACGGTTCGTCCGACAGGAAACCGACATCGACGAATTTCCGTTGCGTGAGGAAAATTGCGTCCAGGACGCGGTCCCACCAGAAGACCTGACCGTCTTCCAACCCGCCGGTAGTCACGAAGACGGTCGATGGGCACTGATAACGTTTAAGTATCGGTAACGCAACGTCCTTGAAATCACGATAACCGTCATCGAACGTGACCGACACGGCGTTGCGCGGCAATGGCTTGCCAGCACGCACGCGCGCAACTGCCTCGCCGACAGTGATCGGTGTGAAATGTTGTACGTGGTACTCGATCTGTTGGGCGAACAGCTTGCTGTCGAGACACATACCCAATCGAAACGGGTCATCCGCGGCGTTGTCGATCACGCGGTGGTACATCACGATCAGCCAGTTGGACTGCGTAAAGACGCGTCGCTGCAGCAACGCATCGTAGATACCGCAGAAGTCCAGGACAGGACTCGCAATGCTTTTCACGATTCTCTTGGCGGTAACGTTATAGTTCATGGCGGTCTCGCTCGTTTTCCCTCGTTCTTCCTCGGTTTTGATACCCCGGGTCCTGGCTGTTCCGCAGATTCTTCGATCCGCTTGCATGCGCATGCAGTGGCTGCATGGCTTTCTTCGTGTCGCGGTCTGTTCGCCCCGTGGTGAGTCTGATTATGGTGGTCCTGATTTCAGCAGTGACACCGCATCCGTACCCTGCATTTGCATGCGCTCTCCTGCCGCAGCTATACGTATTCATCTCCCGCGACCTGTTTGATGAATGCGCTTTCTATTTCGTAAAGCCCCGCAAGCTGCGCAACAACGTTATCGATCCTTGCGCGTGCCACAACATAATGCCGAGCCTGCGCGCCGAGCTTCTGAAGGGTTTCCATGTCCAGATTTGCGATATACCGGAGCTGCGTGACCAACTGGGCCTTGTTATCCGAATCCACCAGCCATCCACAGCGTCCCTGTTCGATGTAGTCGACGGTTCCACTGACACGCGTTCCAAGCACCGGCAGTCCAGCCGCCATGTATTCCAGCAGTGCGTTCGAGAGCCCTTCGTACCGCGATGGCAGCACTGCAAAATCCGCGCTCGCAAGAAACGGACCAACGTCGACCTGCGGACCGAGCAGCCTGATGTCCTGCTCCCTGCCGTGCTCACTGATCATCTGTTCCAGCAGGTTTCGCTGCCCTCCTTCACCGACCAGCAGGAGCTGTATGCCTTCCCGTTTCCCGAACGCTTCGATCCAGGCATCGACCAGGACATCAGTACCCTTGTCCGGTTCAAGTCGACCAACGTACACCGCAGTCCTCGGATGCGGCGCGTCGGCTTTCCTGTTCCTTGCCGCATCTGCAAAACGATCGACATCAACGGCGTTGGGAATCACCTTCACGCGGTCCGCATGAAAGCCGTTCTCCAGCAGGCGCTCCTGAATTTCGCTGCTTGTTGCCTGGAAGTAGTTCGCGCGCTTCAATGCGCCGCGTTTGAGGCTCAAGGCGAGATTCTTCGTTCCGCTATCGAGAATGCCCTGCGCCAGTTCCAGGGAACCCGTCATCTTCACGATCACGGTCTTTCCGAGCGCGCGACCGGCAAGGCTGCTCATGACGGCGAGGTTGTTGGCGATATGCGCATGAATGACTTCGTAATTCCTGCGATTCCTGAAAAGAAACCAGGCAAATCTCGCCATCATCACGAATCCACCTAACTTGCGGATTCGCGGATACGGAATTCGCCACACGGGAACTCCATCGACTTCATCATGCTCCCGCTGCAGCCCGTGCGGCACCATCGGAACCACGATCGTTACCGGCACGCCGCATTGACGAAGGTACCCGCTCAGCGTACGCACTTGTCCTTCGGCGCCGCCGCCGCCTTCCGTCGGAAAGCAGCTTTCGAGAATCATCAGTATCCTTCTCTCGCTTGCCCCAGTCGTCATTGATATTTCCCGTTAAAGATACTGGTTCAACTTGTCGTATTACGGCGGCGGATTACGTCGGTATCCGTCTCGAAAATACAACGTTCGTAGATTCCTTCCAGCTCCGCCGTCATGCGGCGGGGATCATTGAAACGTCTGGCCACGTCACGCGACTCTTTTGCAAGACGTTGCCGCTTTTCGGAATTCTCCAGCAGCTCCAGCAGCATTTGCGCAAGACTCTCGTGATCGTCCGGCGGAAACAGCATGCCTGTGCATTCGTGAACGACCAGTTCGGGGTTGCCACCGACGTTGGATGCGACAACCGGAAGACCCGCTCCCATCGCTTCCATCACGGCGTTGCTCAATCCTTCCCGGTGCGATGCAATGACGAAAATGTCACTGTTGGCCAGAAATGAAACAACGTCATTGCGTTCACCGTGGAAGTGGACGCGATTCACGATACCCAGCTGTTGGACCTGCGCTTCAAGAGCCGTTCGCAACGGGCCGTCACCCACGACGTCAAGATTGGTATGCGGCAGGCGTTCGACGACGCGTGAAAATGCGCGTAGCAGGCATTCCAGGTTCTTGTGCGCGACCAGCCGTCCGACGAACAGCAACCGCAGTGCGCCGCCATCCCGGTCTTTTACTTTTGTCGCATCGAGTTCCGGCAGCACAATGCCGTTGCGCACGACATCTATCCTCTCGCGTCGAATTCCGGCGCGGTTTGCAGCGTAATCGGCGCCTGCCTGCGAATTGGCGACCACAGCCGCGGAACCCAGCGCAATCCAGCGCTTGATCGCCCATTGCAAAGGCGAATACCACTCGTAAACGCTGTGGACCGTGCTGACAAACCGCGCATTTCCCGCTACCGAATTCGCCAGCCAGCCCCACAGTTCGCCGCTGAAGGAGAATGCGTGAATGATGTCGAAGTCGTTCTTTCGCACGTATTTGCACAGCCGGATGAAAAATACCGGGTCCAGTTTCCAGCGCTTCGGAATGTATGTGACATCCACGCCCAGCTGCCGGAGTTCATCCACGTACGGTGACGTCGTCCGAAAATAGACGAGTGACAGCGAAAACGACGAGCTATCCATGCTGCGGGCCATGTCGACGATGTTCCGCTGTGAACCGCCGACTTCCATTTCATCAATTATTATCAGCAACCGTTTCGGCATAGGATTCCCCCCTTATTGACCGGATGATTCCGTGGATCCGTGCGCCTTCCGTTTCGGCATCAAATTCATCGCGCACCTTGCGCGCCGCATTCGCCACGCAGCGCGTCCTGAGCGTTTCATCTTCCAGCATCCGGCGAACGGCATGCGCCAGGGCGACAGGATCGCGTGGCGGCACCAGCAGGCCACTCGCGCCGTCTTCCACCAGTTCCGGAATACCGGAGACAGCGGTGCTCACGACCGGCGCCCCGGACGCCATGGCTTCCATCAGCGCAACGGGGATGCCATCCATGTTTCCCTGCCTGGAGCGTTGCGAGGCCAGTACGAACACGTCGGCCCGTGCGAGCAGCGCTTCCACGTCCTGCGACGGCATTGCGCCCAGCAAGGTCACGCACTCCTGCAATCCGAGCGATGCGATTGTGGCTTCCAGCGTCCTGCGCAACGGTCCGGTACCCACGATTTCGCAGCGGAACCGTACGCCCTGCTGCTTCAGTTCATCGCAGGCGCGCAACAGAGTGGGAAATCCCTTGACCTCGTCCAGCCGCCCTACCGACACGAGCAACGGTTCGCTTCTGTCATTCTTCTCGTGCGGGCGGCGCGCGTACCTCGGCACGCCACAGTGCACGACTTCAATGCGTGTATTGGCGACGCGATAACGGCGCCGCAGGTATTCGCGGTTGAAGCGCGAGATGACCGCGACAAATGCGACGGACTCGAGTTTTTCCTGCATGAGCTGGTCGTCGAGAAAGATATCGTGCGCATGCGCCGTGAAACTGAACGGGCATCGGGTATAACGCGAAATGATCAGCGCCGCGGTCGACGGATACGTCGCCCAGTGCGCATGGACGTGATGCGGCGACCACGACTCGATGTCATCGAGCATGCCCAGCGTGCGAAACCAGCCCATCAGGCTCTTGCCCATCACGTAGGGTTTCCGCCACAGCCGGCGCACGATAAGCAGCGGCTGTTCGATGGTCGCGAGCGGCTGCGTGAACAGTCGTCTAAGTACGCGATCCAGGTTGCGCAGCGGCGCAGGCGGATACAGCACGCGATCCAGCAGATGCGCAGCATCGCTTTGCACGAAAGCGTCCGAGCCGCGCCGCAAGGCAACGATGCGCACATCGGCACCACGTCCGAGCAGCGCCTGTATCTCGCGGACGATGAACGTCTCCGACAGCGAAGGGAATCGCGATACCACGTACAGGATGCGTTCGGCGTTGCCGCCGGTCGCTACGCGTTGCGGCAGAACCTGCTTCACGCCCGTTGTTTCTGTCGCTGCGAGTTGTGTCACGCGGGTTACCATGGTTGCGATCTCCGGTGCCGTGCGAAACTCACCAGTCCCAGTACGGCGAACCAGTTGAGCAGCAGGAATGTCGTCGGTATGCGAATGACGTGCAGCCGTTGCGCAGCCGGCAGCAGGATGCCGAACAGCGCCACGATGTAGAGAACGAGTTGCGCGACCAGCAGCAACCGGTATCCCGCCGATTCGACGCCCAGCGCAAAACTCGCCGTCAGCATCATGGCGAGCAGGAATGGCACGATCAGGCGCAGCAGCTTGTGCGACACGAACTGCAGCCAGACCGGGTTGCGAAACGGGTTCAACAGGCCGGGCTTCAGAAGCACCAGCTGGTAGTTGCCGGCGATGGTGCGGACCTTGCGCTGCTGTTCACGCGCGCGGTTGCCGGACGGAACATCGTAGGCTATCGCATGACGGTCGAACACGACGCGCATGCCGGCGGTGACGACGTTCATGGGAATCAGCACGTCGTCCAGTACCGTATCTTCGGGAATGGGCCGGAAACATTCGTGGCGCAACGCGTAAATGGCGCCGGTCACACCGACGGACGACGCAAAGCGCGCCTCGTTGACGCGTATCCATTTCTCGTACCGCCAGTAAAGATCCATGCCCGCGGCAAAACCATTTGCCGCATCCGGATCCAGCATCAGTTCACCGCTGACGGCGCCTACTGTCGGGTCGGCAAAATTCATGACCAGGTTTCGCACCGCCATGCGATCAAGCCGCTGGCGAACATCGGTGAAGATGATGATTTCCCCTTTTGCGTTGCGAACGGCCTCGTTGAGACACGCCGCCTTGCCCCGGTGTTCCGGGCACTCAATGACATCGACGCGCGGGCTTTCAAACGCCCGGGCGCGCGCAATGGTGGCGTCCGTCGAACCATCGGACACGAGCACGACCTGCAGCTGGTTGTGCGGGTAATCCATTTTCAGGCAGCTGCTCAGCTTCCCGTCGATCCACTGATCGCCGTTGCGCGCGATAATGATGATGGTGACGGACGGTTCGTGCGAACGGCGCAGCACGATGCGCGGCCTCAGTTTCGCGCGCAGCCAGACCAGCAGCGGATAACCGGCATAGGTGTAGAGCAGCAGCAGCAGCGAAGACCAGAACACGATTTCCAGGCCGTTCGATTCCATGCGATCAATGGCCTCCCAGGTAGCGGCGCCGCAGGTGATCGTAGACATCGTTGCCCAGCGCCCAGCGTGCCGCCTGCAGCATGCGGTAGCGTCCGGCCTGCGCGGTCAGCGCCAGCGTACGATTGCTTATCCAGTCGCCGATTTCGTCGGCTGTCGTCGATGCGCGCACGGGAATGCGCGGAATGACCGGCTTCGCGGAATGGCGCTGCCAGCGCCCCGGCCGCGAACCGCATACCGCCTTGTAGCCGACGCGGCGTGCGAGTGCGGCGATGAACGGATTGATGCGTCCTCCCGCGGCGGCGAAAACCGTCACGGCCTGTCCGATGCGATCCTCGATGACGCGTTTCGAACGCAGCAGCTCGTTGACTATTGCCGTGTCGTCGAGATCGTTGAGATAACGCGGCGAATAACCGTGCGACTGTATCGACATTCCCGCCGACGCCATGCCGCGCAGTTCGCTCCAGCTCAGGAAACCGGCACGGCCCACGTTCACCGGATAGACGAAGAATTCGCCGGGCATGTTGCGCTCCCACAGCATGTGCAGGACAGAATCCAGGTGTGACGCCGTTCCGTCGTCGAAGGTGAGCACGACCGCGTTTCCCGACAGCGGTCCGGGACCTGCCGCATTCATGCCGCCTGCGCGGCCGGCGGGCGCAGGATCGATGCCGGCCAGGTCGCTGATGGTCGAGACCGGCAGGCGCGCGTCACCGATGCGTTCCAGGTGTTCAGCGAACTGGTCGCCGGAAACGGTGTAGGTATCGTCGGCGCCCGGATCCATCCTGCCCCTTTCGTCGCGAATGCTGTGATACATCAGCGTCGTGACGCTGCGAACCTGCGGCATCCGGATGCGCTCCCGTGTCACGCCCTTGATCATCGTTCGTTGTCCCGCTGCGGCGAGTAGCTGGCGAAAAGCGACAGCATGGTTTCCGTGAACTCGTACGCCGGGTCATCGCTTTCCCGGTCCAGGTAGCGCGCGCCCGTCACCACCGACCAGTTGCGGCCCAGGCGATAATCGGCTTCGAGCAGGAGGCTGCGCACCAGGTCGGAGCGCGACAGGTCGCTGTAATCGATATCGGTTTCCGCTGCCGTCAGCGACAGCAGCAGGCGCGTGGACAAGGCAAAGTCCGCGCCCAGCCGGAACCCTCGGTGTTTCCGGTCCAAAGGTGAAACCAGGTAATCGTGCTCGCTGGCATTCAGCGCGACAAACCATTCATGCGCTCGCCAGCCGCGCGTATAACGAATGATCGCGTTGTCGGAAATGAAAGGATCGCCGGTGACGATGAATCCCGGCACCCCGCCCTGTTCGAGGAATGCTTCGTCGCGCAGCATCGAAGTCGCGGTATCGTTCGCGGTGCGTTCGACGGCGGCATAGATTACCGAATCGCTGGTACGGCGTGCGCGCAGCCGCAGCCAGCCCGTCGTATCGTTCTGCGAAAATCCGTCGTCAAGTTCGAAACGCGACCTGCCTGCTGCTGCAGCAAGAAACAGCGTGTCGTTGCGGCTTTCGAAATTCAGGTGCGCTTCGTGCTGGTCGAAATCGGTCGCATCGATTCCACCATCGAAATCCACCTGGCGCACATTGGCCAGGATTCCAAGACTGGAGTTCGCGCTGATGCCGTGCAGATAACCCAGTGCGCCCGTATTGCGCACGTGATCGATCGGCGATTCCTCGGCATTGATATCGGCGCGCGACACAGCCAGTGTCAGCTCGTTGCTGCCGCCGGGCCTGAGCGTCAGCCTGGGTCCGGTCTCGAGCACGTTGACGAACTGCACGTTGACGGGGCTGGTTGTTCCCAGCGGATCGACGGGCGCATTGGCGAGCCTGTCGGCGATATACCAATCCAGCGTTTCCGGAATGATGAAAACATCGCCGATGGCGAGGAAGTTCGCACGGCCTTCGTCGTCGAAGTCATTTCGCGTGTAGTTGCGGTACGCGATGCTTCCATCGAACGCCGCGGCAAAACGCCTTCCGACGGAATGCCAGTTGGCGCCGAATTCGCCGACGGCGGCAAGTTCGTCCTGTTCTCCGTCGGGTACGCGCGCGATGTTGTCGCTGGAGAACGCACCGGCACGGAACCGCCAGCCGGGCAACTCGCCCCCTTCCTCCCAGGTCTCCTGCAGTTCCTGCAGAAAGGTTTCAGGACCGGCAGCAACCGTTGCCGCGCCCGATGCGCGCGGCGACAGCAGCATGAACGACAACGCGGACAGCACGACGCACAACCACGTGGACATGACCTTTGCCCGCGTGCGGCAAGCGCCGGGATCGCGAGCATGGCCTGCGGTCATCGCCCGCTCCCTCCGGCGCCGTCATGTGTTGCGCTCGCCTCGTCATCACCCGACGACGCGTCGAAGTCGTTGAAGATGACGCCGACGAACTTCTCGCGGGGAAATGTCGCAACGGCTTCCAGCAGTTCGTCGCGGCTCGCTTCCCCGTAGCGCACCACCAGGATGACGTACTGGCACCAGTCGGCAAGAATTCGCGGATCCGCTGACGCCTGCATGGATGGCGCATCGACGACGGTGTAGCGGTCCGGATAGCGCGCGCGCGTGACGTCGAGAAATGCCTTCATGCGCTGGGTCGTGAAATATTCGGCAGGACGATCGCGGCCGCTTCCGATCGGAACGGCTCGCAGGCGCGGGACGCCGGTGCTGTAGATGATGTCGCCGATACTCAGCTTCGCCGGGTTCTCGAGCAGGTCGGTAAGGCCGTTCCTGGCATGGCCGCCGATGAGATTGTCGATGCTGGGCGAGTCGCGGTTGCAGTCCACCAGCAGCGATGTACGGGTTTCATCGAACGCCAGCGCGGCGGCGAGATTGCGTGCAACGAAACTTGCGCCGCTTCCCGGCCGCATGCCGGTCACCATGGTCACGAAGTTTCCGGCTCCCGCCTGTTGCAGCAACAGCGTCCGTACCGTGCGAAAGGACTGCACAACCGACGCATGTTCGGAGTTGTATTCGATGATCTGATGACGGCCGCGCGCTTTCGCCGGTACGGCTACCGGATCGCTCATGCGCCGGATCATCAACTCGGAACCGGGCTTGCGCAGCAGGTCTTCCTCGTTGGGCCGCCGCTTGACGTCACCGGTGACGTCATTGGCGATGTTGCCGGCGGCAACGCCTGTCTGCGGTTCAAGTCGTGGCTTCATGGGACTCGGCATGTGTCGGTTCTCGTTGTATGACAATGGCGGTCTGCGGCGGGCACAACGTTCATCAGATGGAATCGCTCATCCGCAGTGTGATGACCAGCGCGTAGCACGCGAGCAGCATCAACGCTGCAGCGATGACGGTTCCGCGCACCCTGCGCTGCCGGTGCTGCGCCTCTTCGTCGACAAGCATCGGCACGGTCGCCAGCACGGGAATCTGCAGTTCGCGGGATATCGTCGAGCTGGTGCGGATGCGTTCATCGAAACGCACTCGGACAAACACGTGGCCCAGCGCGAATCCCAGGCCCAGCAACGGACCCAGCGCCGCGAAGTGCACGAAACGAAGTCCGGACGGATGCAACGGCACTGTGGGCGATTCCTGGATCGACATCGTGACGTCTTCGCTGTTCTCGGCCATGTTCATGGCGATGCGCGCGTTTTCACGGCGCTGCAGGAGATCCTGGTAGAACGCTTTCGTGACTTCATACTCGCGCGTCAGTTCGGCCGCCTCGGTTTCGGCGCCGCTCACTTCGACACCGCGGCTGCGTTCCTCGGCAAGCCATGCTTCGTTTCGTGCCAGGCGCTCCTCCAGTGCAGCCGCCTCGATACGCGCTTCGGAAAGCGCCGCGCGGATTTCCCGGTGCATCGGATTGATGAACGTGTTGTTGGCCGGCGCGGAACCCGGCTCTCCCGAATCGAGACGCTGCAATTGCTGGTGCAGCGCTTCGATCTTGTGCTGCGTCGATACGATGTCCGGGTACGTATCGTGGTACTGCAGGCGCAGCTCGGCGAGCTGCAGCTCGAGGTCCGCAATCGCGCTGCGTATCCGGTCGCGTTGCGTATCGGCGGCCACGCCCGAGTTGTCGCCGTTGAGCTGCGCTTCCAGCGAACGCACTCTTACGCGCGCCGTTTCGAGATCCAGCGCCGTTTCCTGCATGTTCTGCAGCAGTTCGGTAACACGCGTATCCACACTTTCACCGGCGCCCGGGCGCAGGTTGCCGTTTTTCGCGTAGAACGCCTGCAGCCGCCGTTCGGATTCATGCAGCTTGTCGCGATAGCGTTCGGTTTCCGCCGAGATGAACGCGTAGGCCGCACGGCTTTCCTGCGCCTTGGCTTCATGCGCGCGGTTGATGAACAGATCCGTCAGCGCGAGCACGGTACGGAACGCGCGCTCCGGCGACGGATCGCGCAACGCGATCTCGATGACATTGCTGCCGACATTGCTGACTTCGAGCCGCTTGCGCAGCAGGTCGACAAGCTCGGCGCGCTGTATCGGCGTCAGGTCATCGGTCAGCCAGCCGCCTTCTTCCAGCGCCCGGTTGATGACATCACGGTCGTGCAGCACTTCAAGTGCCAGTTCCGCGCGATCACGCTCGATGACTGGCCGGTTGCGAGCACCCGAAGGAACCGTGGTGTCCTCGAGCAACCGGCCGATGATCTTTTCATCCTCGATGAGGATCGTTGCGGACGACTCGTATTTCTCGTTCCATAGCAGGCCAAGCACCAGCATGACGAGACTGGTAACCAGTACGATCGTCGCCATCGAGCCGATCCGGCGAGCGCTTTCCTTCCTGAGAATTTCAATCTGTTCTACCAATGACATGACGACCTCTGTCAGGCGCGGGTATTTACAGGCGAATAACCCGATTCGGACGAATCAGAATATGCGTTCGGGTATTGCGATAACGTCTCCCGGCCGCAGTGGATAGTTCGTCGCCAGATCGCCGTCATCCAGTATGTCGTCCAGGTAAATCTTCATCGCGCTGGTCTTGCCATTCACGCGGCGGTACAGGACCGCCTTGTTGGGAGACGCGAAATCGGTGACGCCGCCCGCTTCGAGTACCGCGTCCAGCACGCTCATGCCTTGCCGGTGCGCCAGGCTCATCGGTTCGCGTACCGCGCCTGTCACGCGCACGCGCGACAGGAACTGGTGACTGTTCAATTGTTCGAGGATGACGACGACATGCGGATCGCGGATGTACTGTCCGAGTGCACGCTTGATGTTCGCACTGACCTGCTGCGGCGTGAGACCGCCCGCCTGCACGTCGCCCAGCAGCGGCATGGAAATACGGCCGTCCGGCCGGACGGGAACGGTGACGGAAAGCTCCTCGTTCTGCCACACGCTGACGGTGACGACATCGTCGACACCGATGTGGTACTGATCGACCGCCATGGAGTCCGAGTCGGCGGCCTCCGCAATCGCGGGCGGTGCGGAGTTGCTCGCGCAACCTGCCACCGACAGTACGAAGACCGGCAATACGAAAAACAGGAAAACCGCGGATGACCTCATTGAACAAGCCCCTGTCTGAATTCGAATCAACAGGGCCGCCCTGCGACGACCCGGCCGTCCTGTGCATGGACGACGACGTAATCTTCTACCGACAGTTTGGGTGTTTTCGCGCCTGCCGTTGCCCGCATACATTACCAGCGGGCAGCGGGCGTACCATTGGGTAGATGACCTAGCAAAGCGCTTCGGGATCGGTGCTTTACCGTAAGCGCGTGCAATCGCACAGGTGCTTGGGAATATGGATGCGGGAGATGTGCGGCTTACCATGTCTGCAATGGCGAAACATCTGCGGCCGCAAACGCCGTGACGGTTTCGCATGTCCTGACCAACGGGGATCCGATGACGCAACTCTATCAACACTGTTACCGCGCGCTTGATGTCGAGAGCGATTGCACGTGGGAGGAATTGCGCCTGGCCTATCGGCGATGCGTGCGCCGCTGTCACCCCGACCTGCAACCTGCGGTTGATGGCGCGCCGGCTCGCGATGAAGAACTCCGGCAGGCGGTACGCGCATACCGACGGCTGTCACAGTTCCGCCGGCAGCATGGCAGCCTGCCGCCGCCGTGGTTGCCCATCGATGCAAAACCACCACCGGACCTGCAGGCATCCTCGATGCGCGCAACCGGTACCGGTAGCGAACCGCGTACGTTTCGCGGATTGCAGCGGATTCATGCAGCGGTGGTCGCCGCGTTCGTTTCAGGCGTCTGTACCGCTGCGCTCATCGACAGGATCGACGACAGCGAAACACGACGCGAAACCGTTACGGATCCAGGCCCGCTGACGGTCGGCATGGATGCGCGTTCGGTCGTCCGCAGTCATGGCGTTCCGAACCATACGAAGGGGTCGGTCTGGTTCTACGGCGAATCCGGCGTGATATTCGATGAAGGTTGCGTGATCGGCTGGGAGAATCAACCGCCCTTTCCGTTGCGCACGCTCGTCAGCATGACCTACCCCGCCAGCCGTTCGACCCGTGGTTCGGGCAACCCTGCAGCCAACCTTGCAACAATTGCAGCACCGGTAGCGGAACATGCAACGGAAATTCGCGACTGCACGCTTCCCGGAGGCTGACTGCGAATCGGGCGTCCCACCGGCGTGGCAGGATGAAATGTTCAGCGCGCGCCCTTGCCGAACAACACCACTTCGACGGTCCTGAGCAGGATTGCGATATCGAACGCGATGCTGTGATTCTTGATGTAGTACAGGTCGTACTTCAGCTTTTCGAGTGCATCGCGTGTCGACGCGCCATAGGGATATGACATCTGCGCCCACCCGGTGATACCGGGACGCATCACGTGCCGCTGCGCGTAGTACGGAATCTTCCTTGCAAGATCGCCAACGAACTCGGGCCGTTCGGGGCGGGGGCCGACGAGACTCATGTCACCCCGCAACACGTTCAGCAGCTGTGGCAGTTCATCCAGCCGCGTCTTGCGCAGGAACTGGCCGACGCGCGTAACGCGATCGTCGTTGCGGGTTGCCCAGCGGGCGATACCATCGCTTTCCGCGTCCTCGCGCATGCTGCGGAATTTCACGAGGCGGAATTCGCGGCCGTTGCGCCCGACACGCACCTGGCGAAAAACCATGCTGCAACCCGTTCCACCTTCGATACGGATCGCCAGCGCGCACGCGAGCATGAGCGGCGCCGCAATCACCAGGATGAGCGTGCCTGCGACGATGTCGAAAGCGCGCTTGACTGCCCGCCGTACACCGCCCCCGGCAAAACCGCTGCGATACAGCCACCAGCTCGGTTCGACAAGCTCGACCGGTATGCGACCGCATTCGCGCTCCACGAACGTCGCGGCCTGCGTCACTTCGATCCCGTGAAAACGGCATTCAAGCAGATCCTTGACCGGCAGATGGCCTCTGCGGTCATCGCTGGCGATGACGATTTCGCCGACGCGCAAACGCGCGCACAAGTTTGCCAGCGTCGTCCGGCTGTGCAGCAGCCGGCCAGGTTCCAGTTCTCCGGAACGATCACCTGCCATCGGCACGAAGCCGACGATGGCGAGACCGCGGCGGTCGGAACGCCTGCGCAAGGCGTCGTTGAATGCCTTCGCCCCTTCACCCGCACCGAGCACGACCACGTTTCTGCGCATCGTTGCACTGTCGATGAGCAGGTGCACGAACAAACGCCAGACGAACAGCATGCCGTAGCCGAACGCCAGTCCGGCACCAACCTGCGACGTGATGACAGGTTCCGTTTCCGTGGCCGACATCGCAACGATGATCCACAGCACGCCGAACGCAACACCCGCACTCGTGACGTACTTGAAAAACGCCTGCAAGGCGGACTGCCGGGTGCGCACGGCATGCATGCCAAGTGCGTGCAGCGTGGCGGCCATGAAAAACCCGAACGCCAGCGAAGCGGCAAGGTGCCATAGCGCGGTATCGACTGTCGCGATCGTGTCGACCGGTGCATGGAGGCTGAATGCGAGTTGCGCGGCGACGGTGAAGACCAGCACTTCACCCACCCCCAGCCAGCGCAACGGCGACCAGATGAGGCTGCGCGGTGCGGCGTTCGGCTCGGTCACGATATTTCTCCCCTGTTTCGATACGAAATGAAAACCCGCGCGCAATCGCTCGCTATTTTTCAAGCTCGGATACTAGGAAAACTGCGAGAAGCAGAACAGACGGACCCGCACCGAGGGGTAAGCCCCCTGTTCGCGTCTTATGTGACGTTGAACCGCGGCAACTTAAAGTGTTTTGCGGAATGGAAGGCCATCGCGTTCAGCCTACATTTGCTGCCTCGTGCCTGCGTATGGTTCCGCATCAAACAGGGGTGTGCCTGCATGGAATCCGAATCAACCGGCTATCACGCAAGAGGCAGCGCCGCCGTCCGCTTTCAACCGGCGGAAGCGTTGTCCGGGAATGAAAACGTTCTTTTCGACCTTGCACGCGTCAACATCGGTGTGATCGGTCTGGGTTATGTCGGATTGCCGCTGGCCGCCGCATTCGGCCGGCGCTTTCCAACGACCGGTTTCGACATCGATGCACGGCGCGTCATGGAACTCGAAAGCGGCAGCGACCGCACTCGCGAAGTGACGCGCGAAGAACTCGCGGCCAGCCAGCGCCTGACATATGCATCGGATGTATCCGGCCTGGCCGAATGCAATGTCTATGTGGTGTCCGTGCCGACGCCGGTGGATCGCCACAAACGGCCGGATCTCATGCCGCTGCGGTCGGCGTCGATAACCGTCGGCCAGGTGTTGAAGAAAGGCGACGTCGTCGTTTACGAATCGACCGTGTATCCAGGTGCGACCGAGGAAGTCTGCGTCCCGATACTCGAAGCCGAGTCCGGGCTGGTATTCAACCGTGACTTCTTCGTCGGCTACAGCCCCGAGCGCATCAATCCCGGTGATCGCGAGCATCGGCTGCAGGACATCGTCAAGGTGACGTCGGGCTCCACGCCGGAAGCCGCAAAGTTCGTGGATGAACTGTACCGCAGCATCATTACTGCGGGCACGCACCGCACTGAAACCATACGCGAAGCGGAAGCGGCGAAAGTGATCGAGAACACGCAGCGCGACGTGAACATCGCGCTGGTGAATGAACTGGCGACGCTGTTCAACAAGCTTGGCATCGACACGGCGAACGTACTCAGGGCCGCAGGCAGCAAGTGGAATTTCCTGCCCTTCCGGCCCGGCCTCGTCGGCGGTCATTGCATCGGAGTCGATCCCTACTACCTTACGCACAAGGCAAAGGAAGTGGGCTTCCTGCCGGAAATCATACTTTCCGGACGGCGCATCAACGATGAAATGGGAAGCTTCATCGCCAGCCGCGTCGTAAAACTGCTGACGCAGCGGCGCATTCATGTCGTCGGTTCGCGCATCCTGATTCTCGGCCTGTCGTTCAAGGAGAACTGTCCCGACATCCGCAATACGCGCGTCACCGACATCATCGAGGAATTCGATCAGTACCACGCGCGGGTCGATGTGCACGATCCCTGGGTGCATTCCGACGACGTGGCGGCGATGGGCAATGTCCGGCTGGTAGACGTCCTCGAGGCGGGTGCCTACGACGCAGTCATCCTCGCGGTAGCGCATCGCGAGTTCGTGAACATGTCGCGTGACGATTTCCTCGCGCTTTGCAAACCGGAGCATGTGATCTACGACGTAAAAGGCGTATTGCCGCGCGACATCGTCACGGAACGCCTCTAGACCGGCAACGAGGGGGAGCAATGCGGGTACTGGTAACGGGAACCGCCGGTTTCATCGGCAGTGCGGTTGCACGCAAGCTGCTGGAGCGCGGCGACGAGGTCGTCGGCCTCGACAACATGAACGACTACTACGACGTGAGCCTCAAGGAGGCGCGCGTCGAACCGTTGAAGGATTTCGGCCGGTTCGTGGAAGTGCGCGGCGACCTCGCAGACGCGCCGTTGCTGAACGAAGTGTTCAGCCGGCACCGGCCGCAGCGCGTGATCAATCTCGCTGCGCAGGCCGGCGTGCGGTATTCGCTGGAGAATCCGCACGCGTACATCGATTCGAACATCGTCGGTTTCCAGAACATCCTGGAGTGCTGCCGCCACAATGAAACCGAACACCTGGTCTATGCTTCCAGCAGTTCGGTCTACGGCGCGAACACCGCCATGCCGTTCTCCGTCAGCCACAACGTCGATCACCCGTTGAGCCTGTACGCGGCAACCAAGAAAGCGAACGAACTGATGGCGCATTGCTACAGTCATCTCTACCGTCTTCCGACGACGGGCCTGCGCTTCTTCACCGTTTACGGTCCATGGGGCCGCCCGGACATGGCGCTGTTCCTGTTCACGCGAAAAATCATCGCCGGTGAACCGATCCCGGTATTCAACGAAGGACATCACAGCCGCGACTTCACGTACATCGACGACATCGTCGAGGGCGTGGTACGCACGCTGGATCATGTCGCGCAGCCGGATACCGGCTGGTCGGGTATGCAACCGGACCCGGCGACAAGCGCCGCGCCTTACCGTCTTTACAACATCGGCGGCAACCGTCCGGTGAAACTGATGGACTTCATAGAAATTCTCGAAGACAGGCTGGGCATGCCGGCGAAAAAGGAATTCCTGCCGATGCAGCCGGGCGACGTTCCCGCAACGTGCGCGGACGTCGATGCGCTGAGCGAGGCCGTCGGTTTCTGCCCGTCGACACCGGTGACCGAAGGTATCGGCCGATTCGTCGCCTGGTACCGCGACTACTACGGAGTATAAGCATGGCGACAGTACTCGACCTGGACACGCAGGCTGCAACGGGCGACTCCGGATTCATCGAGGCGGTGACGAGCACATTGCCCGGCCCCATCGTATGCCACGGCGGATCCATCGATGCGTTGCAGGGAATGCTGCATCCCATCGAAGCGCTGGACGTGCAACATGCGGTCGAGAAGCGCGTACGCGAATTCACGGCGGGACGCACCTCGGCGCGCGCCGCACTGCAGCGCCTCGGTTACGACGACATCGCCATTCCCGTTGGCAAGCGGCGCCAGCCGGTCTGGCCAGCCGGCGTCACCGGCAGTATTTCGCATGCCGGCGATCACTGCCTGGCCGCCGTCTGCACACGCAATCATTTCAGTGGACTGGGCGTGGATATCGAACAGGCGACACCCTTGTGCGACCGGCTGGTGGACCTCGTCTGCACGCCGGAAGAAAGGATGCGGATGGCAAACGGCGCCGGCAGCATGACGGCACTGCTCGCGAAGTTCATGTTCAGCGCAAAGGAAGCGGTATTCAAATGCCTGTTCCCCATCTACGGCGAGGAACTGGAATTCCATGATGTGTCGCTCGACATTTCCCTGCACGAAGGCCGCTACACCGCGCATGTCTCACGCTTCGCGTTGAACGCCGGGGAGGATCTCGAGTTGCACGGCAGGTTCGCGTGTACAGCGCAACTGGTGATCACCGCCGCGATACTGCACGACGACGATATCCAGCATCTCACCGGCTGGAATCCCGGTACCCGGCTCGATGGTTGCACGGGCCGCTTTCTCTGCGGCGCCGGCGACTGGTAGACACAACGCGCCGCGCACGATGTGCGCGCTGTTCATCTCAGGCTGCCGTCATTCCCGGTACTCCGGGAATCCAGTGATGCCGTTCGCCATCCACCGTTTTGTTGCATCGTAACCAGACCGGACATTGCGGAAACGCTGCGAGGCCTGAATACGCCGTATGTTCAATGTCGTTGGTTCCTCATGGCACTGGCTTTGCCATGTTTCTCGCTGGATTCCCGGAGTACCGGGAATGACGGCAAGGCCGCGGCCAGAGTACCGGGAACGACTGCAGGAATGCCGAGAAGAACTACGCCCGGAGTACCGGGACTGACTGCAGGGGCGCACCTGAGGCTACGCACAGGGTACGGGACCGACAAGAGCGCTGCGGCGCTGGCGGACTTGCGCTACTCCTCTCTCCTCTCTCTTCTTTTCACGCCCGCCCGAAAAGCGCGTCCACCACCGACTTCCACCGCCCTGCTTGGGGCAGCGATTGATGCTCTTCGCTGCGCGCTGCCATCTCATCACAGGCCGCAGCAATTTCCCGCAAGGTGTTCAGGACCAGCAGGCGCGGTCGCAGACGCACACCAAGTTCCTCGCCTATGCGCGCGATCACTTTCATCGATGACAGCGAATGACCGCCGAGATCGAAGAAATTGTCGTTCGCCGACACGGTGTCGACACCGAGCGTTTCCTGCCAGAGTGCCGCGACGCGCCGTTCGGCGTTCGTACCCGGCGGTATGTATTCCCTGTGCGGCGTGACGAGCGGCGATGGCAGCGCCTTGCGATCGATCTTGCCACTGGGCGTGAGCGGCAGGACATCGAGATCCATGTAATGCTGCGGCAGCATGTACGCCGGCAACCGTTGCCTGAGATGGTTACGCAAGGCATCGATGCCGACACGCGCACCGTCGGCGAGCGTCATGTAGGCAACCAGGCGCGGGTCCCTGCCGTTGTCGAATCCGTGCACGGTCACGACAGCGCGTTCAACGGCAGCGTGCGCTTCAAGCGCGTGCTCTATTTCACCTGGTTCGATGCGGTGTCCCCGCAGCTTGATCTGGAAATCGACTCTGCCAAGACATTCCAGGCGGCCGTCGTCCCGGAAACGCACGCGGTCGCCGGTCCGGTACAGTTTCGAATCTCCGCGCGTACCGAACGGGTCCGGTACGAAGCGCTCGGCATTGAGGTCCGGACGGTTGAGGTAACCGAGCGTGACGCCATCACCGCCGATATACAGCTCACCCGGAACGCCGGGTGGCGTCAGCTGCCCCGAAGCATCGAGCACGTACACCTGCGTGTTCGCGATCGGCCTGCCGATGGAGACCGGATCGTCATCGCGTGTCACACGATGCGCAGTCGACCACACGGTCGTTTCCGTCGGGCCGTAAAGATTGAATACGCCGCGTGAGCGCTCAAGCAATGCGCGCGCCAGCGGTGCAGGCAGCGCTTCGCCGCCACTCAACGCCATGAGCCCCGCATCACCCTGCCAGCCTGCGCTCAACAGCAGTTGCCATGTCGCCGGCGTGGCCTGCATGACCGTCGGACGGAACGCCGCCAGCCGCTGTTGCAAGGCGTCGCCGTCGCGCGCCGTGTCGCGTGGCACGATTTCAGTGCACGCACCGAGATAAAGCGGCAGCAACAGTTCCAGCACCGCGATGTCGAACGTCAGCGTCGTCACTGCGAGAAAACGGTCGCGTTCCGAAACCTGCAGTGTTTCCTGCATGCTGCGCAGGAAATTCATGACGGCATGATGCGGCACCATCACGCCCTTGGGTCTTCCTGTCGAACCCGAGGTATAGATGACGTACGCGACATCGCCGGGTTCATGCGGTACGCGATGTTCCGGCGCACGGCTATTGTCGTACGCCGTTGGCGTTGTCACGGATAACAGCATGGCGAGATCGATGACGCGTCCGTTGTACGCGCTCAGTGCATCCTGCGTGTCACGCGCATCGCTGGCGATGACCAGCACGGCACCGGCATCGTCCAGCATCCACCGCAGGCGTTCTGCGGGTGCTTCAGGATCCAGCGGCAGATAGGCGGCGCCGCGCTCCAGGACTGCAAGCAGCACGGCGGGCAAGCGTTCGTCGCGTTCCAGCAGCACGCCGACGACATCGCCGCGGCCGACGCCGTTTTCCGCCAGTATCCTGCCGGCATGATTCGCGTATTCTCCCAGCGCAGTGTACGACAAACGTCTCTCGCCGCTGCTGCTCGCCGTCTCGCTGCCGCGCCGTGCGCACTGTGCGCGCAACATTTCGTCCACGGTGACTGACGGCCAGTCGCGCACCGGACCGGAACCCCATGCGCCGACGAGCAGATCGTGCTCCTCCGGCGACAACATCGGGACCTGGCCGATCTGCGCTGCTGGCTGGCGGACGAGCGCCGCCAGCAGTACATCGAATCGGCGCAGCATGTGCTGTGCCGTCCTGGCAGCAAACAGGTCCGTTGTGTATTCGAGATCGATGCGCAAGCCGGTATCGGTCTCGCGACACCAGAACGAGATATCCGCCTGCGCAGTGCCGGACCGAATGTCGAGCGGCGTGCGCGCCAGGCCGGCGCTGTTGCGCGAACAATTGTCATCCGGAACATACGTCACCAGCGCCTGGAATACCGGCGTGCGGCTGCTGTCCCGTTGCGGTGCGATGGCTTCCACGACCTTGTCGAAAGGTATTGACTGGTTGTCGAGCGCTTCCATGCAGCGGTCGCGAACCTGTTGCAACAGAATGTCGAACGTGGCCTTGCGATCGACATCAAGCCGCAAGGCCACAGGATTGATGAACAGGCCGACGACATTCTCGCTGCCCTTGCGTGTGCGGTTCTCCATCGGCATGCCGAGCACGATTTCGTCCTGTCCGGAGAGACGTGCCAGCAGCATGGCAACGACCGCGGAGACGAACATGAATGGTGAAGCGCCAGCGGCATGCGCGGCAGCCGACAATGCCGTCACTCTTTCCTTGCCGAGGTGCAGCGTGAATACGCCGCCCTGTCCCGAAGGCATGGCGGGCCGCGCATGATCGACCGGCAATTCGAGTTGCGGCAATTCGCCGGCGAGGCGCTGTTTCCAGTAGTCGAGTTGCCGTTGCGCGGCCGACCCGAGCAGCCAGCGCCGCTCTTCGCGTACCAGTTCGACGTAGCGCGCATCGAGCACGGGCAGGCGCGGCGCACGACGCTCACGGTGTGCCGCGTAAAGTTCGAACAGCTCGCGGCGCAGGATGGCCATGGATGCTCCGTCTGCGATGGCATGATCCACGGCAAACAGCAGCACATGAATGTCTCGTGCAAGACGGAACAGCCTGAACCGGTACAACGGCCCGCGGTACGGATCGAAGGGACGTACCAGTTCCTGTTGCAGCCTTTTTGCCAGCACGCGCTCGTTGCCGCCGGGAATGTTTTCGACAGGCAGCTCGACAGCGTGCGGCGGTTGCAGTTTCTGCACCGGCTGTCCGGCGTGTTCATCGATGACGGCTCGCAACAGTTCATGGCGTTCCAGCAACACCTGCACCGCATGTTCCAGCGCGGTGTAACCCAGTGCGCCCTGCAGCCGCTCGCACAGGTACAGATTGTAGACGCCGAGTTCGGGCTGTTCGCTTTCGAGATACAGGATCGACTGCTGAATGCCGGAGAGCGGATGTGTACCGCCCGGCAGGAACGCGGCATCCGCGTCCGCGGCATCCGCCGCAAGCGCC
>Ga0299914_10000044_pt1 | contig 74846 bp, 77 predicted proteins | sample RVTome_10_FD_201361 | JGI IMG/M metagenome (GOLD analysis project Ga0299914, IMG submission 201361) | Soil microbial communities from uranium-contaminated site in the Upper Colorado River Basin, Wyoming, United States - RVT153D57 (version 2) ... | reverse complement strand
CCCACCCCCCGGCACGTCCGTAATCAGGCGCGGGAGTCGCGATAATGGGGCGGTGAGCACTGCCGTCGAGAATCGCCCCGAGCCCGCCGCCGTGCCGCTGCCGCGGCGGGGGCGGCTGCGGGTCGTCCTCGTGCTCGCCGCCGTGCTCGCGCTGCTCGGCTACGCGATCTTCGAGATCGCCACCCGGCCGGCAGGCCGCGACGCCGTCCGCGTCGCCGGCATAGGCGACGCGCAGCGCATCTTTGGCGGCGTGCCCCAGGCGGGCGACCGGGTCGGCTCCGCCGACGCCCCGGTGACGATCCAGCTCTTCGCCGACATGCAGTGCGGCAACTGCCGCGCCGACTTCCTGGCGACGGTCCCGTCTCTGGTCGAGGACTATGCCCGGCCCGGCGAGGCGAAGCTGCTGATGCGCCACTACTCGATTGCCGCCAACCCGTTGGAGCTCGGCTTCTTCGGCGCCGAGGCGGCGGCGGCGCAGGGCTACGGCTGGCAGTACACCTACCTCTTCTTCCGCAATCAGGGGGAGGCGGAGCGCTTCGGCATCGGCGACGAGCTCCTCGCCTCGCTTGCCGGCTCGATCGGCGAACTCGACGTCGGCGAGTGGGAGCGGGTCCTCGAGCGCGAAGCCGGGTCCGACGGCCCGATCTCCCGGCGCCTGGAGGGCTACGACCTGCTCGGCGCCGAGCTGGGCATCCGCACCCGCCCGGCGATGATCGTCAGCGGCCCCGAGGGCACCCGCACGCTCCAGGACGGCCCGTCGCTGGCCCAGGTCGAGGCGGCCATCGAGGCCGTGCGGTGAAGCCCCCGCCCAGTCTGGGATAATCGCCACCTCTCGGGGCGTGGCGCAGCCTGGTAGCGCGCACCGTTCGGGTCGGTGAGGTCCCCGGTTCAAATCCGGGCGCCCCGATGTAGACAATAGGTTCCGGTGGATCGGCCATCATGCGGACATGGTCGGTTCGGCAGGGGAGAAGGTAGAGGTCCAGGTTGTCGCAGTGCCGACGATCGAGATGCGAATTGTGATCTCAAGCTCATGCGAGCGTTCGTAGAGTTGCGGCGCGTCGCTGGCTCCTTCGAGAGCCTGCGCGGTTGGAGCGGTTCCGTTCGAGCAACGCCAGGTCTTTCTCGTGCGAGCTCATACTGCACGCTTGCGCCAGGGGCCCCCCGTTAGGCTGCGGTGCCCTGGGGGGGCGCGACTTTCGTCTACCCGGGGGGTCAACGTTGGGACACGTGCGAAGGCTTTCGATCATTCCGCTGACCGTGGCGCTGCTGGCGCTCACCCCGGCGATGGCCGGGTCGCTCCCGGGCGGGAAAACGCCGCGGGGGTTCATCGGCATCTCGCCGCAGGGGCACACCGACGCGACCGACTACGAGCTGATGGGGCGGGCGGGGATCCGGAGCGTGCGCCTGCCGATGAACTGGGCCGACATCGTCCCCAAGCCGCGGGAACGGTTCGCGCCGAGCTGGGCGGGCTTCGACGACCAGGTCGCCTTCGCGGCGGAGAACGGCATCCGGGTCTTCCCCTTCCTCTGGGGGACGCCGAGCTGGGTCTCACGGCGGCTCGGCGCCGAGCCGGTCGCCACCGCCCGCCAGCGCCGCGAGTGGCTGCGCTTCGTACGCTTGGCCGCGCTGCGCTACGGGCCCGGCGGCAGCTTCTGGCGCGAGCGCGACGACCTGCCGGCCCTGCCGGTGCGCCAGTGGGAGGTCTGGAACGAGCAGAACATCGTCACCTTCTCGCGCGACCCCGACCCCGCGGTCTTCGGCCGCCTCGTCCGCATCACCGGCCGCCTGCTGCACCGGCTCGACCGCGGCTCGACGGTGATCCTCGGCGGCTTCTTCGGGCGGCCCCTCCAGGTCCCCCCCAACGTCCACTCCGACGCCTACCTCGCCGAGCTCTACGAGATCCCCGGGATCAAGCGGCACTTCGACGGTGTCGCCCTGCACCCCTACGTCGCCGACGTCCGCGCGATGCGCCCGCAGATCGAGCGGCTGCGCCGCGTCATGCGCCTCAACGGCGACGCCCGCACCAAGCTCTACATGACCGAGCTCGGCTGGGGCTCGGACGGCTTCGAGTCGCGCTGGGAGCGCGGCCCGCGCGGCCAGGCGCGCCAGCTGGACCGTGCCTTCGCCATGCTCACGGCCAACCGCGGGCGCTGGCGGATCGGCGGCGTGTGGTGGTTCTCGTGGGCCGACGTCGCCGGCTCCTGCCAGTTCTGCGACTCGGCCGGGCTGCTCACCGCGCGTCGCGAAGCCAAGCCCTCCTGGTACCGCTTCAACGCCTGGACCGGGGGCAGGGCGCAGGGGAGCGTCCCGCGCGCCTCGGCCCGCGCCCTGCGCGAAGCGCCGTAGGCGGCCCGGGCGCCGCGTATCGGCGAACGGTGCGCGGGTAGAGCGGTGGGCATGGACGCCAAGGGCCCGCTGCGCGCCCTCGACCGCTTCCAGCGGCGCCACGCGGCGCTGGCCGTGCCTGTCGCGGTGGCGAGGAAGTACGGCGAGGACAGCGGCGGCAGCCTCGCGGCGCTGATCGCCTACCGCGCCTTCTTCTCGATCTTCCCACTGCTCCTGCTGCTGACCACGGTGCTCGGCTACGTCCTCGCCGGCGACCCGGAGCTGCGCGAGGACGCGGTCGACTCCACCCTGGCCCAGTTCCCGGTGCTCGGCGAGCAGCTGCAGGGGCGCTCGCTGCGCGGCAGCGGCGTCGCCCTCGCCGTCGGCGTCGCCGGGGCGCTCTGGGCGGGCTTCGGCGTCGTCCTCGCCACCGAAGAGGCGCTGGACCGGATCTGGGCCGTGCCAGGGCGGGCTCGCGCCGGCTTCGTCGATTCGCGCCTGCGGGCGCTCGGTCTGCTCGCCCTGCTCGGCGGCGCCGTGCTCGCCTCGACCGCGATCTCGGGCCTCGCCGCCGGCGGTGCCGGCTGGCTCGGCACCGCGGCCGGCGTCGCCGTCTCGCTCGCCCTCAACCTGGTCCTCTTCGGCGCCGCCTACCACCTGCTCGTCTCGGCCCCGCTCCCCCTGCGCGCTTCGCTGCCCGGCGCCGCGCTGGCGGCGGCCGGCTGGACCGCCCTGCAGCTCGCCGGCGGCTGGCTCGTCGCGCACCAGATCCGCGACGCTGCCCCCGTCTACGGCACCTTCGCCCTCGTCATCGGCCTGCTCGCCTGGATCCAGCTCGGCGCGATGCTTGCCGTGTTCGCCGCCGAGCTCAACGCGGTTCGCGAGCGCCGCCTCTGGCCGCGTCCGCTGCCGGGCGCTCCGGTCGAGGGGGTGCGCGAGGCGTAGAGTCGTCGATGTGAGCTGGATCGCAGTCTCCGCGCTGGCAGCCGCGCTCGTCGCCGCCTGCGCCTGCCTGGTCGTCCTGGCCGTGCGGGGCAGGAGGTCCAGGCAGCGCTTCCAGGTCCTCGCCGAGGTCGCCGCCGTCTCCGACCGGGCGGGGACGCTGGAGGAGACGTTCGAGGCGATCTGCGACATCCTCGTCCCCGAGATCGCCGATTTCTGCATGATCGACGTGATCGAGGGCGGCGAGGCGCGGCGCCTGGCGGTGCGCGCCGCCGCCGGCGCGCCGCCCGGGGCGGAGGAGGGTCTGCGCGAGCGCGCGCCCTCGGTTCCCGAGGGGATGGTCGCCGCCGCCGCCGCCGAGCCGCGCTTCTTCGAGCGCCTCTCCGACGCCGACCTGCGCGCGCTGGCCCACGACGAGGGGCCCGACCTCGAGTTCCTGCGCGGCCTCGGCGTTCGCTCCGCGATCACGGTGGCCCTGGCTGCGCGCGGCAGGGTGACCGGGACGCTGACGCTCGCCGCCGCCTGGTCGGGCCGGCGCTACCGGCGCGAGGACGCGCGCTTCGCCTGGATACTCTCCGGTCGCGTCGCCCTGGCCCTCGACAACAGCGGCCTCTTCGCCGACCTCGAGCGCGCCGAGCGGGCCCGGGCCGAGATCGCCGAAACCCTCCAGCACGGCCTGCTGCCGTCGCCGCTTCCTCACGTCCCGGGCTGGTCGATCGCCGCGATGTACCGGCCGGCGGGCGCCGAGAACGAGGTCGGCGGCGACTTCTACGACGCCTTTCGCGTCGCCGGCGGCTGGATGCTGGTGATCGGCGACGTCACCGGCCGCGGCGCCCAGGCCGCCTCGATCACCGCGCTCGCCCGCTACACCCTGCGCACCGCGGCGGTGCTCACCAACGACCCCATGGTCGCCCTGGCGACGCTCAACCGTGCCCTGCTCGCCCGCCGCGGCACGGCGCTTTGCAGCATCGCCGCCGTGGCCCTCGTCGAGGAGCCGCTCGAGCCGGTGCGCATCGCCGTCGCCGGGCACCCGCCGCCGCTGCTAATCGCCGGCGAGGAGGTGAGCGAGGCCGCGCCCGTCGGCCCGCTGCTCGGCGCCTTCGCCGACGTCGAGTGGTGCATCGCCCACAGCCCGGTGGAGCCGGGCCAGCAGCTCGTCATGGTCACCGACGGCGTCATCGAGGCGAGCGGTCCGAAGGGCCGCTTCGGCGAGCAGCGGCTGCGCTCCCACCTGGCCGGCGTCGCCAACCCCGCGCACGCCGTGCAGCGCCTCGAGAGCGCCCTGCATTCCTTCACCGACGGCTTGCATGACGACGACGCGGCGATCCTCGCGCTCGCCCGTTCCAGCGAAGGGCCGCCCTCCGGAGCGATCCCGATGCTGGCCATGTCAGGCGGTGATCGGTGAGCGAGGATCGCGCGGCTCTCGTCGGCAGGCTGTTCCGCGCCTTCAACGAGGGTGACGCCGACGCGATCGTCGCCCTCTGCTCGGAGCAGGTGCAGTTCGTCGCCGTCACCGGCGAAACAGCCGGGCGCGAGTCCCCCTACACGGGGCCCGAGGGCCTGCGCGAGTACCTCGCCGACGTCGAGCGGATCTGGGAAGAGCTGCTGATCACGCCCAGCCGGGTCGAGCGGCGTGGCGAGCGCCTGCTCGTCGTCGGCCGCCTCTACGTGCGCAGCCGCGAGCTGGGCATTCGCGACATGCCCGCCGCCTGGATCTGGGAGCTGCACGACGGCCGTTTCGTCCGCGGCGAGGCCTACCTCGACCCCGACGAGGCGACCGCGCGGTTTGCCCCCGGGCTCGGGGGGTAGCGAATGCCCAGCTACCCGGCGACTATGCTCGCCGCGGCGGGGAATCGGCGCTACGGGGAGAATCAGGCAGATGGCAAACGTCTCCACCACCAGCGAGGGACCGATCGGGCTTCAGATGAGGCTTCCGGCCAAGGCGGAGAACGTCGCCGTCGTCCGCCACGCGCTCGCCGGGCTGGCCGAGCAGATCGGCATGGACGAGGCTGGGCTTGCCGACCTGAAGACCGTCGTCACCGAGGCCTGCACGAACGTCGTCGTCCACGCCTACCCCGACGGCGTCGGGCCGCTGCTGGTCGAGGCCGAACCCGACAGCGAGGGGCTGACCGTGATCGTCGGCGACAGCGGCGCGGGGATCAGCCCCGAGGCCGACTCAGACCGGCAGAGCCTGCGCCTGGGCCTCTCCCTGATCGCCGCCCTCTCCAGCAACTTCAGCATCTCCGGCGGCCTCGGCCGCGGCACCGAGGTGATGATGCGGCTGCCGCTGCGCGGCGGTGGCGCCAACGGCGCCACCTCGGTCGAGCGGCGGATGGTCCCCCCGGTCGAGGGAACCGAGATCGCCGTCGGGCGCTTCGAGCTGCTCGAGCCGGTGCTGGCTCGCATGGTCGGGGCGCTGGCGGCGCGGCGCGACCTCTCGGTCGAGCGCGTATCCGACGCCGTGCTCGTCACCGACGCGATCGCCGAGGCGGCGCCGGCTCGCTTCGCCGACGGCTGCGTGCGGCTCGGCCTCGGTGAGAGCGGAGGGGGGCTCGAGCTGCGGCTCGGGCCGATGGAGAAGGGCGGCGCCGGCGAGATCCGCCGGGCGCTGGAGGTGCCGGACCTGGGCGGCTCGCTGGAGGCGCTCGCCGACGAGCTCTCGATCGACGAGTCCGCCGACGGCGACTACCTGATCGTCTGCTTCCGCGGCCTGCCCCCCGCCTAACCGCCGCCTCCACCTAGCCTGGTGCGGTCGTAGTTGCTCCCGCTATGCGGGAGCAACTACGACCGCTCGCCGAGGGTGCGTTCCTGCTCGATCCGCTCGCGGATGCGGGCGAGGGCGCGGCGCAGGATGCGCGAGACGTGCATCTGGGAGTGGCCGATGCGCTCGGCGATCTGCGACTGGGTCATGTCCTCGACGAAGCGCAGCCGCAGCACCACCCGCTCCCGCTCATCGAGGAAGGGGAGGGCCGCGTCGAGGGCGATGCGGCCCTCGACCAGCTCGAAGCGCTCGTCCTCGCTGCCAACCCACTCCGACGGGGGCGCTTCGTCGGAGCCCTTGCCGCCGGCGGGCCGGTCGAGCGAGAGGGGACGGCGGTTGTGGCTGGCCTCGAGCACCTCGAGCACGTCGGTCTGCTCGACCTCGAGCCGGGCGGCGATCTCGCCGACCGAGGGCGAGCGCTGCAGCTCCCTGGTCAGCGCGGCGATCGCCTTGTCGACCTCGGCCATGCGGTCGTGCAGGCCGCGCGGCACGCGCACGGTCCAGACCCGGTCGCGGAAGTGGCGCTTCAGCTCGCCGAGGATCGTCGGCGCGGCGAAGGCGGTGAAGGGGATGCCCCGCGAGGGGTCGAAGCGGTCGACGGCGTTGAGCAGGCCCAGGTTGGCGACCTGGAGCAGGTCGTCGAAGGACTCGCTGGCACCCCGGTAGCGCAGCGCCAGGCGCTTGGCGAACGGCATGTTGCGCTTGATCAGCTCCTCGCGAATTCCCTGATCTCGCGATTGAGCGAATTCTCGCCAGAGCCGGGCTTCGTTCACCTGCATCCCGCCAGCTTAGGTACCCAGCGCGCTAGGCTCCGAACCTTCGCTTAGCTAAACCAGTCCGACCAGAGGAGACGCCAGATGGCCTTTTCGGTTCCCGATCTTCCCTACGCCTACGACGCGCTCGAGCCCCACATCGACGAGGCGACGATGCGCGTCCACCACGACAAGCACCACCAAGCCTACGTCGACAAAGCGAACGGCGCCCTGGAGGGGACCGAGTGGGCCGACCGCGAGGTCGAGGACGTGCTGAGAAACCTCGACGGCCTGCCCGCCGACAAGCAGGCGGCGGTCCGCAACAACGGCGGCGGCCACTACAACCACAGCCTCTTCTGGCAGATGCTCAGCCCCGACGGCGGCGGCGCGCCGAGCGGCGACCTGGCCGCCGCGATCGAGCGCAAGTTCGGCTCCTTCGACGACTTCAAGGCCAAGTTCAAGGAAGCCGGCATCGCCCGCTTCGGCTCCGGCTGGGCCTGGCTGGTCAAGGACGGCGACGGGGTCGACGTCGTCTCCACGCCCAACCAGGACTCGCCGATCTCCGACGCCAAGACGCCCCTGCTCGGCTGCGACGTCTGGGAGCACGCCTACTACCTCAAGTACCAGAACCGCCGCCCCGACTACATCGACGCCTTCTGGAACGTCGTCGACTGGGACTACGTCGCCGAGCGCTTCGCGCGGTAGCGGCTAGGAGCCGACCGGAACAGCCGGCCGCGCGGCCCGGGGGAGCTCGCGCGGCTCGGCGCCCTCCTTGGGGGGGATCAGGCTCATCGCATGCTCGGCCTTGGCGGTGATGGTGAGGCTCGGGTTGACGCCGGGGTTGGCCGGGATCGCCGCGCCGTCGCAGACGAGCAGGTTCTCGTAGCCGAAGACGCGGTTGCCCGCGTCGACGACGCCGCTCTGCGGGTCGGCGCCGACGGGGGCGCCGCCGAGGATGTGGGCGGTCGAGGGGATGTTGCGGATCGACTCGGTGAGCGCGCTCTGCGCGACGCCGTTCGTCCGCCCGGCGAACCAGCGGGCGACCTGCTCGGCGGCGGGGATGTAGGTGGGGTTGGGGCGGCCCGGGTCCTGCTCGGTGGTCAGCCGCACGCCGCGGCCGAGCAGGCGGCGCCTGGGCCGGAAGTGCATCGCCGCGTCGACCGTCTGCATGACCAGCAGGATCACCGTGCGCTGCGACCAGCGGTGCGGCACCAGCATCCGCACGGTGCGCAGCGGGTGGCGCAGCACCGCGGCGAGCCACTTGACCGGCCGCGTCAGCTTCGTGCCCGGCCCGGTCATCGCCGTGAAGGTGCCCGCCATCGCGTCGCCGCCCTGGCCGTAGGTGACGACCTCGATGTGGGTGTCGGGGTCCGGGTAGATGCTCGAGGTGATCGCCACCGATTTGCTGAAGTCGCGCTCGTCGTCGGGGGCGGTGACCGACTGGATCGACTCCGAGTTGGTGCGGACGAGGTCGCCGAGCCGGCCGGAGAGGTTCGGCAGGGCGCCGCTGTGTTGGCAGTTGGCGAGCAGGCCGTTGGTGCCGAGCGCCCCGGCGGCGACGATCACGCCGCGCGCGGTCTGGGTGCGTCGCCTCCTGCGCAGCCAGGAGCCCGAGCGCTCGCTGGTCACGGCGTACCCGTCGGAGCCGTCGGCTGCGCCGAGCGGGCGGATCTCGGTCACCTGACGTTCGGGCTCGATCCTGACGCCGAGCTTCTCGGCGAACCAGAGGTAGTTCTTCGTCAACGTGTTCTTGGCTCCGTGGCGGCAGCCGACCATGCAGCTGCCGCAGCGCGTGCAGCCGGTGCGGCGGGGGCCCTCGCCTTCGAAGAAGGGATCGTCGACCTCGACGCCGGGCCGGTCGAAGAAGACGCCGACGCGCGTGTTGGTGAAGGTGTCGCCGACGCCGATCTCCTCGCCGTATTCGCGCAGCAGCCGGTCGGCGGGGCCGATCCCCTCGTACTCGACCACGCCGAGCATCCGCTCGGCGGTGTCGTAGTGGGGCGCCAGCTCGCGCTCCCAGTCGCCCAGCTCGCTCCACTGCGGGTCCCCGAAGAAGGCCGGCCGGGCTCGGTAGAGCGTGTTCGCGTAGCCGAGGCTGCCGCCACCGACACCGCTGCCGGAGACGACGAAGACGTCCCTGAAGAAGGTCATCCGCAGCACCCCGCGCATGCCCAGCCGCGGCATCCAGAAGTAGCGCCGCGGGTGGCGCAGGTTGGACTCGGCGAAGTCCTCGTCGCGGAACCTGCTCCCGCACTCGAGCACGCCGACCGAGTAGCCCTTTTCGGCCAGCCGGAGCGCCGACACCGAGCCGCCGAACCCGGAGCCCACCACGATCCAGTCGTAGTCGTGCATCGCTGGGCGCGGGGTCGCGCGGCTCAGGCCTCGCCGGGCTCCAGGGGCCGGAAGTCCGACGTCCGCGCGCCGCAGACGGGGCAGAACCAGTCCTTGGGGATGTCCTCGAACTTCGTCCCGGGGGGGATGCCGCCGTCGGGGTCGCCGATCGCCGGGTCGTAGATGAAGCCGCAGCTCTCGCAGATCCAGAGTGTCGCTTCGGTGGTCGTCGCGCTCATCGTCCTGATCTTAAGGGTCAGCCGCGGTCGAAGCTGACGGAGACGGGCTCGCGCTGGGAGGGGTCCTCGATCTCGAAGAACTCGCGGCCGGTGAAGTTGCCCCGCCTGGCGACGATCGAGGCGGGGAACTGTTCGATCGCCGTGTTGTAGGCCTGCACGTTGGAGTTGTAGATGCGGCGGGCGGCCTGGATCTCGTCCTCGAGCTGGGTCAGCTCGCGGCTCAGCTGCTGGAAGTTCTCGGTGGCGCGCAGGGTCGGGTAGTTCTCGGCGACGGCGCGCAGGTCGGTCAGCGCCCCGCTCAGCTTCTGCTCGGCCTGGGCGGTGTCGCCGACGCTCTGCGCCGACATCGCCTCGGCGCGCGCCTTCGTCGCCTTCTCGAAAACCTGCTGCTCGTGCTCGGCGTAGCCCTTGACCGTCTCGACCAGGTTGGGGACGAGGTCGTGGCGCCGCTTCAGCTGCACGTCGATGCCGCTCCAGGACTCCTCGACGCGGTTGCGCTGGCCGATCAGCGAGTTGCGCTTGGCGATGTAGTAGACGACCGCCACGACGGCGATCGCCACGACGGCGACGACGATCCAGACCATGTGCCCGAATCCTACTTGGCCACCCGGCCAAGCCCCGCCCCCTGCCAACTGCATCGACTTTTCCCCCTGCCAGGGGGAAAAGTCGATGCAGTTGGCAGGGGGCTTAGGATCCGCGCTCGATGGGGGCGAGGAGGGAAGCGCGGGAGTGGGCCGCGGTCGTGCGGGGCTACGGGGAGGGGCGCGGGCTGCGCTACGAGCCCGTCGGCGGCATCAACCCCAAGGACGGGCCGGTGGCGCTCTGCGTGGGCGGGACCAACCGGCTCACCGGGCAGCTCGCGGAGGGCTTCTGGGGCGCCTGCTGCGACGCCGACGAGCGCGAGGCGGGCGGCATCTTCGGCCGGGCGCTGCTGCCCACGGCGCTGCTCGCCAAGGCGCACATGCCCGACCTGGCGCGGGTCGTGCCCGCCTTCAACGTGGAGTCGATCGAGGGCCACGAGCACGTCACCCAGCGCTTCGCCCGCCGCGTCGAGTTCGAGTCGATCGACTTCAACCGGCGCTTCCTCGCCACCGTGCCGAGCGAGCACGACCCCGTGGCGCTGCGCGAGCTCTTCGGCCCCGGCTTCCTCGAGTGGGCGACGACGATGACGGGCGAGGTCGACTTCGGCGTCAACGACCGCCAGCTGTGGTTCCTCTGGCACCTGCGCGAGCGCGGCGGGCGCGAGCTGGAGGCGATGCTCGCCGACGCGGGGCGGCTCTTCGCGCGGCTCCAGGCGGAGATGGAGGAGAGCGGCGTCCACACCTACCCGCCCGGCCCCTGGCACGCCGGGCTGGAGCCGTTTCCCGGGGACGGGCGCTCAGGCTGACGGGTAGTCCGGGTCGCCGGGCAGGACGACGCGGTGGTCCTCCTCGGAGGTGCCGACCAGCTTGGGCAGGATCGGCTCGACGGGGCGGTCGCGGTGGGCGCCGAGGGCTTCGTCGGAGGTCCGGAAGGGAAGCAGGGACTCGAGCTGCTTGACGGTCGGGAAGGCCAGCGCCATCTCGCCGGCGGCATGGGCTTCGAGGGCTCCGGCGGGCTCGAACCAGCCGGCGTCGACGGTCTCGACGCCGTCGGGGCGGGGTGGGGAATGGGCCGGGGCCAGAGCGAGGAAGAACCAGGCGTCGAAGCGGCGCGAGACGACCTCCGGCGTGATCCAGCGCGAGAACAGCACCAGCTCCTCGTCGGGCGGCAGCGCGATCCCCGCCTCCTCCTCCAGCTCGCGGATCGCGCAGGCCCGGTAGCGGGCCTTCTCGACCCCGTCTCCGTCGTCGACCGAGCCGCCCGGGAAGACCCACACCCCCGGCATGAACATGGCGCTCTCCGTCCGCTTCAGCAGCAGCACCTCGAGCGCCCGGTCGGCGTGCTTCCCGCCCCGCCTCAGCAGCACCACCGAGGCCGCGGGCCGCGGCACGGCCGGCTCCCCCAGGTTGGGCGCCTCCGCCGGCCCGCGCTGTCTCTCGCCCACCGACCCACCCTACCGCTGCGTGGGAGCCGTTCGAGGGCGCGGGTGTCAGGCCGCCTGCGCCAGTCCCGCCGGGTGCGCGGAGGCGCACGCGGCCCCGATCGACTCGGCGACGATCTCGACCAGGGAGCGCAGCTCGGCCTCGGAGATCGAGAGCGGCGGCATGAGGACCACGACGTCGCCGAGCGGGCGGACGATCGCCCCCCGCCGGCGCGCCTCGACCGCCACCCGGTGCCCGAGGCGCAGGGCGGGGTCGTGCTCGCCGAGGTCGATGCCGGTCATCGTGCCGCGGCGGCGGACCTCGGCGACCTCGGGCATCGCCTCGACGCCGGCGAGCAGCTCGCCGAGCAGGGCGATCTTCGGCTGCAGGCGCTCCAGGGTGCGCTCCTCCTCGAAGGCGTCGAGGCTGGCGAGCGCGGCCGCGCAGGCGAGCGGGTTGCCGGTGTAGGTGTGGCCGTGGAAGAAGGTGCGGTAGTCCTCCGGGGCGCCGAGGAACTCCTCGTAGACGCGCTCGCTCGCCAGCGTCGCGGCCAGCGGCAGGTAGCCGCCGGTGATGCCCTTGGCGAGGCAGAGCAGGTCGGGCGCCACGTCCTCCTGCTCGCAGGCGAACATCGTCCCGGTGCGGCCGAACCCGGTTGCCACCTCGTCGCAGATCAGCAGCACGCCGAAGTCGTCGCAGAGCTCCCGCACGGCGCGCAGGTAGCCGGGCGGGTGGACCAGCATCCCGGCCGCTCCCTGGACCAGCGGCTCGACGATCACCGCGGCGATCTCCTCTTCGTGCTGGGCGAGGATCAGCTCGAGGTCGGCCGGCTCGCCCGGCTCGGCCATGTGGGTCTTGAAGAGCAGCGGCCGGTAGGTGGAGTGGAAGAGCTCGATGCCGCCGACCGCGACGGCGCCCAGCGTGTCGCCGTGGTAGGACTCGCGCAGGTGGACGAAGGAGGTGCGGCGGGCGTGCTGGCCGCCGCGCTGCCGCTGGTACTGGAAGGCCATCTTGAGGGCGATCTCGACCGCGGTCGAGCCGGACTCCGAGTAGAAGACGCGTGAGAGCCCCGGCGGGGCGATCTCGACCAGCCGCGCCGCCAGCTCGGTGCCGCCCGGGTGGGAGAGGCCGAGCATGGTCGTGTGGGCGACGCGGCCGAGCTGCTCGGCGACCGCCGCGTCGATGCCCTCGTGCCGGTGGCCGTGGACGGTGCACCAGAGCGAGGAAACCCCGTCGATGTAGCGGCGACCCTCGTCGTCGATCAGGAAGGAGCCCTCGCCCCGCTCGATCATCGGCGGCTCTTCCTCGCACCACCCCCGCTGCTGGGTGAACGGATGCCAGAGGAAGTCTTGATCCAGTCGCGCGTGGTCCACCGCTGTCACCACGGCTGACCCTAGCCCCGGCCGCGGCGGCAAGCTCACGCGGGTCCTTCGCCGCGTTGCCGGCTGGTGGCCGCGAGGCCGCCGCCGTCGCCGAGCGATCGCCTGGCGGGTTACTCGGACATGCTGCGAAGGAAGCGCCAGCTGACGCGCCAGCCATCCGGATCGGCGCGATCGAGCGGGGGCAGGGTTTCGACCGCCACGTCGCCCAGGGCCGCGATCGTCTCGCGGTTGGAGCGCTCGATCTGGCCAGGCTCCCCGGGCCAGGGGGTGAGGACGACGGCGGCCACGTCGAGCCCGGCCGCCCGCGCCGCCTCGACGGTCAGCAGCGTGTGGTTGATCGTGCCGAGGCCCGGCGGGGCCGCGACGACGAGCGGCAGGCCGAGGTCGGCCGCGAGGTCGCGGACGAGGTAGCGAGGGGAGAGGGGAACGAGCAGGCCGCCGACCCCCTCGCAGACCAGCGCGTCGGCGTCCGCCGCCGCGGCGCGCGCCGCTCCGCGCAGCCGCCCGGGGTCGATCTCCTCGCCCGCCAGCGCCGCCGCCAGGTGCGGGGAAATCGGCTGCCTGTAGCGGTAGGGCGCGATCTGCTCGTCGCTCTGCGCCGAGCCGGCGGCCCGTCGCAGCAGCGCATGGTCCGCCTCCTCCCCCCGCCGACGGGCCGATGCGTCAAGGTGGCCTTGACGTATCGGCCCGTCGGCCCCCTCGTCGGGGGCGAGGCCGGTGATGGCGGGCTTGAAGACGGCGACGCGCTTGCCGGCCCGCGCGAGGGCCCGGGCAATGACGGCCGCGACGACCGTCTTGCCGACCTCGGTCCCCGTCCCCGTCACGAACACCCCGGACGTGCCGGTTGTTGACCGCCCGTATGGGTGGTCAACAACCGGCACGTCGTTGCTGCGGGGTCACGCGGCCAGCGGCACGGCCCGGGTGGCGCCGGCCTCGCGGGCCGCGCCGGCGATCAGCTTGGCGGCGCGCTCGAGCTCGCCGGCGCGGTGCGTCGACATCACGCTCAGGCGCAGTCGCGAGGTTCCCTCGGGCACCGTCGGCGGGCGGATGCCCTGGGCGAAGACGCCGCGCTCCAGCGCCAGCTCGCAGACCTCCATCGTGCGCGCCGCGTCGCCGACCGCGACCGGCACGATCTGCGTCCGCGAACGGCCGGCGGGCAGGCCCTCGGCGGCGAGCGCGGCACGCAGCGCCGCCGCGTTCTCGGTCAGCCGCTCGACCCGGTGCGGATGGGACTCGAGCAGCTCCAGCGCCGCCAGGCTCGCCGCCACGCTCGGCGGCGGCGGCGCCGTCGAGAAGACGAAGGAGCGCGCCGCGTTGAGCAGGTACTCGGTCAGCTCGCGCGAGGCGCAGACGTAGGCGCCGTAGGAGCCGAGCGCCTTGCCCAGCGTGCCGACCACCAGATCGACCTCCGCGCCCAGCTCGGCGGCGGCGACCGAGCCGCGCCCGCCCGGCCCCAGCGCGCCCGTCGCGTGGGCCTCGTCGACCATCAGCCGGCAGCCGTGCCGCCCGGCCAGCTCGGCGAGCCCCGCCAGCGGCGCCACGTCGCCGTCCATCGAGAAGACGCCGTCGGTGACGATCAGCGCGGCGCGGTCGCCGGCCTCGCGCAGGCCCCAGGCGAGGTGCTCGAGGTCGCCGTGCCGGTAGACGAAGGCCTCGGCGCGGCTGAGCCGGCAGCCGTCGACGATGCTGGCGTGGTTGAGCTCGTCGGAGAAGACGACCTCGCCGCGCCCGGCCAGGGCGGCGATCGTGCCCGTGTTGGCCAGGTAGCCGGAGCCGAAGAGCAGCGCCGACTCGTATCCCTTGAAGGCGGCCAGGCGCTCCTCGAGGGCACGGTGGACCTCCATGTTGCCCGAGATCAGCCGCGAGGCCCCGGCGCCGGCGCCCCAGCGCAGCGCCGCCTCCGCCGCGGCGCTGCGCACGCGCGGGTGGTCGGCCAGGCCGAGGTAGTTGTTCGAGCAGAGCAGCAGCACCGGCCGCCCGTCGAGCTCGACGTGGGGGCCCTGCGGCCCGCCGACCAGGCGCAACCGGCGGTGGAGCCCGCTCTCGCGAAGCTCCTCCAGCCGCTCCGCGACGTCGGTCATGCCGCCGTCTGGCTGGCCGGGTAGGGCGGCGGCTTCTTCGCCTTCTTGATGACCCGCAGCTGGGTCGAGGGGTCCCAGAAGTTTGCGTCCGCGCGGCGGTCGATCAGCTCGTCGATCGGGGTCGCCGGCGCCGCGCCCTCGAGCCAGCCGTCGCGGTTGTCGGGGCGCGGGTTGGCGCCGTTGTCGGGCTGGCGCGCGACGTTGAGGCCCAGCTCCTCGAACATCGCCCGATCCTCCTCCGGCTCGGCGCCGAGCGTGGTCAGGAAGTTGCCCATCATCACCCCGTTCAGCCCCGCCTTGACGGCGAGCGGCTGCAGGTCGCCGAGGTTCTCCACGCGCCCGCCGCAGAGACGGAAGAGGGCGCCGGGGATGATCAGGCGGAAGATCGCCACCCACTTGACGACCTCCCAGGCGTCCATCAGCGGGCGGTCGCCGAACTTGGTCCCCTCGCGCGGGTTGAGCAGGTTGATCGGCACCGAGGTGGGGTTTATCTCGGTCAGCTCGAAGGCCATCTCGACCCGTTGCCGGGGCGTCTCGCCGAGGTTGAGGATGCCGCCCACGCAGGTCTCCAGGCCGGCCTCCTTGACCGCGTCGATCGTGCGCAGGCGCCCCTCGTAGCGGACCGTCGTCGAAACCTCCGGGTAGTAGGAGCGTGCCGACTCGACGTTGTGGTGGACGCGCTGGATGCCCGCCTCGCGCAGCTTCCTGGCCCGCTCCGCCGACATGTGGCCGATCGAGGCGCAGCGCTTCAGGTTGGTCTGCTCGGCGACCAGCCTGGCCCCGGCGAGGATCTTCTCGAAGTCGCGCTTGGAGAGCCCCTGCCCCTGGGTGACCATGCAGAAGCGGTGCGCGCCGGCCGCCTCGGCCGCCCTGGCGTGCTCGAGGATCTGCTCGGGCTCCATCATCGCGTGCATCGGCGTGTCGGCCTCGGCGTAGCGCGACTGGGCGCAGAAGCCGCAGTCCTCGGCGCAGCCGCCGGACTTGGCGTTGACCAGCGAGCACATGTCGGTCGAGTCGGCGAAGTTCTCGCGCCGCACAGCCCAGGCGCGCTCGACCAGGTCGCCGATCTCCTGCCGGTCGGCCAGCTCACCCAGCGCCAGGGCTTCCTCGAAGGAGATCAGGGACGGCATCCGGGCGCAGGCTAGGCGCCGACCCGGACGGTGCCGCGGCCCGCGCGCTTGGCCTCGTACATCGCCGCGTCCGCCCTCGCCAGCAGCGTCTCGTAGCTCAGCCGCTGGCCGGCGCCGAAGGGGGTGACGCCGATGCTGGCGGTGACCGGCGGCGCGTCGTCGCTGCCGCTGCGCTCGCCGATCGCGGTGGCGATCTCCGCGGCGACCGCGCGCGCCTCGTCCACGTCGCAGCTGGGCAGGACGACCGCGAACTCGTCGCCGCCGAGGCGGGCCAGCACGTCGGTCTCACGGGTGCGGCCGTGGATCGTCGCGGCGATCTCGGCGATCACCCGGTCGCCCGCCTGGTGGCCGAGCGTGTCGTTGACCCGCTTGAAGCGGTCGAGGTCGATCATCATCAGCGCCCCCGGCGTCCCGTAGCGGTGGCTGCGGGCCAGCTCCGTGCGCAGGTCCTCCTCGAAGCGACGCCGGTTCTTCAGCCCGGTCAGGGAGTCCTGGTTGGCCTGGCGCCGCAGCTCCTGCATCCGCTCGTTGCGGCTCCAGATCAGCACCAGCGCGGCCAGCAGCGCCGCGAGCGAGAGGCCGACGACGGCGATCAGACCCGGCAGGCCGAGCCCGGGCCGGTCGGAGCTGCGCACGACCAGCAGCCAGCTGCGGTCGCCGATCCGGATCGGCACGCCCTCGGCTCCCTCGCGAGGCACCTCCTCGCCCGCAACGACCCGACCGTCCTCGACCAGCGCCGCGTCGAACTCCGCCGGCAGCGCCGCGGTCGCGGCGCCGACCAGGTCGGGGACGCGGAAGGCGCCGACGGCGAAGCCGACGAGGGCGGCGCGGCGCTGGCCCACCGTCGCGGTCGGGGCGCCGTCGCGGTAGACGGGCCGGAAGACGTTGATCCCGGTGCCCCCGACCGGCAGGCGGATCACCGGGGTCGCCGCCGGACGGCCCCTGTCGCGGGCGCGCAGCAGGTAGGAGCCGCGCCTGGCGTCGACGCCGATGTCGTAGCCGAGCGGCATCGTCGTCATCGCCCCGACGGCGGCGGCGAAGGAGAGCGGGTAGTAGTGGTCCCGCTCGCCGGCGGGCCGCAGCGCGCCGAGGGCGTTGCGCTCGACGACCGGGAGCCCCCGCTCGCGCTCGAACTCGTCCCGCTCCCCGGTCGGGACCGAGGCGATGAAGCCGGTCGCGGCGAGGGCGCCGCCCTCGAGCAGGGAGTCGGCGATCACGTCGAACTCGCGCTCGCTCAGCCCCCCCTCGCCCTCGGCCTGGTAGAAGGCGGCGGCACCGCCCAGCTGGCCCACCGAGAGCGCCGCCAGCGCCTCGGCCTGCCGCGCCGAGCGGATCGCCTCGCTGCGCTGCGCGCTCTCGAAGTTGTCGCGCTCGCGCTCGTGCACGACCAGGGCCAGCACGGTCGAGCCGAGCGCGATCGTCGCGACGACGACGAGGCCGAGCCAGAAGCGCGCACGCATCGCCCCGCTCTTGCCGACCGGCGCGCTCTCCATCACTCGACCGGGACGCTGGCCAGCGACTCCCACAGGTACAGCGAGGCGAGGCTGCGGTGCGGCCGCCAGGGCTCGCCGATCTCCAGCACCCGCGCCGGCGCCGGCATCTCCTCCAGGCCGTACTCGACCCGCACCGCCTTGCGGATGCCGAGGTCGCCGCCGGAGAGCACGTCGGGCCTTTCGAGGTGGAAGAGCAGGAACATCTCCGCCGTCCAGGCGCCGAGGCCGCGCACGGCGACGATCTCCGCGACCACCTCCTCGTCGGGGAGCGCGCCGAGGCGGTCCAGCTCCAGCTCGCCGCAGAGCACGTGCGCGGCGAGGTCGCGCAGGTACTCGACCTTGCGCCCGGAGAGCCCGGCGGCGCGCAGGTCCGTCTCCTCGGCCTCGAGCAGCCGCTCCGGGGCCGGCGTGCGGCCGCCGAAGAGCTCCAGCACGCGCCCGTAGATCGTTCGCGCCGCCTTGGTCGAGAGCTGCTGGCCGACGATCGCCCGCAGCAGCGCCCCGTAGGCGTCCGCCGGCCGCTCCTCCCGCCGCCGCCGCAGCCTCGTCTCGACGTCGATCGGCCCGAGCCGCTCGATCAGCGCCGCCATCGTCGGGTCCGAAGCGGCGAGCCGCTCGCGGGCCGCGCTCACCGTCCCTTCCACTCCGGCTTGCGCTTCTCGGCGAAGGCGGCGACGCCCTCGCGCAGGTCCTCGGAGGCGAAGCAGGACTCGCGCAGCGCGATCAGGCCGGCCTCCTGCTGCTCGCTGAGCGTCGGCGAGGCGTTGATGAGCTCGATCGCGCTCTTGTTGCCGCGCGTCGAGAGCGGCGCGTTGGCGGCGATCGCGGCCGCCAGCTCGACGGCGGCGCGCTCCAGGCGGTCGTCGGCGACGACCTCGTGGACGAGGCCGATCTCCTCGGCGCGTGCCGCCCCGTAGTTGCGGCCGGTGAGGAAGAGCTCCTTGGTGCGCGCCAGGCCGATCGTGTCGAGGAACTTGCGCAGGCCGGTGTGGCCGTAGACGAGGCCGAGCTTGACCGGCGGCATGCCCAGCTTGGCCCCGGCGGCGCAGATCCGCATGTCGCAGGTGATCGCCAGCTCCAGGCCGCCGCCGATGCAGTGCCCGTTGATCGCCGCGACCGTCGGCCAGGGATGGGCGGCGAGCGCCTCCATCGCCGCGTGGAAGGGATGGGCGACGAGCGCCTCGGCGTCGCGCTCGAAGGTTTCCGTGGGGATCGCGGCGATGTCGTATCCGGCCGAGAAGGCGGGGGGCACGCCGGTGATCAGCACGCAGCGCGTCTCGATCCCGTCGTCGAGCCGCGGCAGCGTCTCGGCCAGCGCGTCGAGGATCTCGTGGTCGAGGGCGTTGCGGCGGTCGGGGTTGCGGATGCGGAGGCGGGCGACCGCCTCGGCCGGCGAGTCGAGGACGAGCTTCCCGCCGGCGAGCTCGGCGCTCATCGCGACCCGCGCCTCGTTCGCCCGCGGGGCCGGAGGGCCGCGTTGGCTGGCTCCGCCCTCACTCCAGCACTACGAGGACGTCGCCTTCGCTGACCGCCTGGCCCTCCTCGCAGCGGATCTCCTTGACCGTGCCGTCGTCCTCGGCCTCGACCGGAATCTCCATCTTCATCGACTCGAGGATCGCGACCGTGTCCCCGTCCTCGATCTCGTCCCCGACCGCGACCTCGATTTTCCAGACGTTCCCGGTGATGTGAGCCTCGATGTCCATGGCGCGGCACCATATCCGTTGCTCCGGTGCGCCTTATGCACCTGTGCGGTGCATAAGGCGCACCGGAAGGGAGAATGTGCCGCCGTGGGGCCGGATCGAGCAGATTCGCTGGCGGCGATCGTCGCGGCGCGCAACGAGGCGGACCGCGTCGCGGCGACGATCGCGGCGCTGCGCGAGGCCTTCCCCGGCGCGGCGATCTGGGTCGCCGACGACGCCTCCGAGGACGGCACGGCGGAGGCGGCGATGACGGCCGGCGCCAGCGTCGTCAGCCGGGGAAGGCCGCACGGCAAGGGCGCCAACGTGACCGCCGCGGCGCGGGCGGCGCTGGGAGCGGCCGAGCCGCCCGGCCTGGTGCTGCTCTGCGACGGCGACCTCGGCGAGACCGCCGCGCGGCTGGCGCCCCTCCTCGCCGCGGTCGAGGCAGGCGAGTGCGACCTCGCCGTCGCCGCCTTCGAGCGCCGCGTGGGCGGCGGCTTCGGCGCCGCGCTCGGCTTCGCCCGCTGGGCGATCCGCCGTCTCTGCGGCTTCGAGGCCGGCGCGCCGATCTCCGGACAGCGGGCGATGCGGGCCGAGGTGCTGCGCGCGACCCTGCCCTTCGCCGCCGGCTTCGGCATGGAGCTGGGCATGACCGTCGACGCCGTGCGCGCCGGCTACCGCGTCGGCGAGTACCGGCTCGACCTCTCCCACCGCGCCACCGGTCGCACCGTGGCCGGCTTCGCCCATCGCGCTCGCCAGCTGCTCGACTTCGGGGCGGCCTTCGCCGCCCGCCGCTGATCGGTCGCCGCCCGACGGCGATTGCAGCATGGAATACTGCGCAATCGTGGCGCGCAGGGGGCCCCTCCGCAGTGCCGGGCGATCCGCCGCGGCGATCGCGGCCTCGCTCGGCGTCGCCCTGCTCGCCTCGGCGTCTCCCGCGCCCGCCGAGCTGGTCGAGCGCGGTGACCTCTTCGTCAAGTTCAGCGGCGGCATCGACCCGAGCGCCCTGCCCCGCCACCGCTACGCCCCGATCGAGATCGGCGTCGCCGGCGCGGTGAAAACCCTCTCCGGGGAGCGCCCGCCCGCCCTGCGCTGGATCTCCATCGCGATCAACCGCGGCGGTCGCCTCACCACCAGGGGCCTGCCCCTATGCCGCCCCGCCCTGCGCGGCCTGCGCGGCGCCGCCCGGCTTCCCCGGCGCGGTCTTCCCCTTCGCCCGCGCCTCGATGGCGTTCGCCGACGGCCGCCGGCTCTCCAGCACGCTGACCCGCAGACTGCCGCGTGCGCCGCTGACGAGATCCGGCCGCGCGCGATCGATCGTGTCAGGGCCTTCAGGCCCGCAGCTCGGGCCTCGGCCAGGCGCCCTCGGCGCGCTCGATCGAGGCCGCCAGGGAGAGCAGCGTCGCCTCGTCGCTCTCGCGGCCGAGCAGCTGGGCGCCGATCGGCAGGCCCTTGGCGGTGAGGCCGGCGGGCACGCTGAGCCCCGGCCAGCCGACCACGTTCCAGGCGAAGGCGAAGGGGCAGGTGGCGCTCGCGGTGCTGCTGGTCGCCCAGTAGCCGCGCCCCTCGAGGTGCCTGACCGGGGGCGGCGGCATCGCCGTCGCCGGCGTCAGCACGACGTCGCAGCGCTCGAAGACGCGACCGAGGCGGCGGCGCAGGCGCGGCTCGGCGGCGCGCGCGGCGCGCAGCGGCAGGCCGCGCAGCGCCCTGCCGAAGCGGGCGTGCACGCGGGTGCGCGGCTCTAGCGAGCCGCGATCCTCGCCGTGGGCGGTGAGCCACTCGTCGACCCCGGCCATGCCGCGGGGGATGATCGCCGGGCCGACCATGCCGTAGTCGGGGTCGACGCGGACGATCTCGTGGCCGAGCCCGGCGAGGCGCTCGGCGAAGGACTCGATCGCGGCGCGGTGCTCGTCGTGGACCTTGTTGGCGAGCCCGAACGGCGTCGCGAAGGAGACGGCGATGCGCAGTGGGCCGGGGTCGCGGCCGGCCGCCGCGGCGAAGGGCTCGCTCGGCGGCGCGGGCTTGTGCAGGTCGGCCGGGACGTTGCCGTGGACGGCGTCGAGCAGCAGGGCGGCGTCGGTCGCCGACCGCGCCAGCGGGCCGTAGCAGCTGAGCCCGTTGAAGGCCTCGGCGTCGGGCCAGGTGGAGACGCGGCCCCGCTGCGGCTTCAGCCCGACCAGGCCGGTCCAGGCGGCGGGGATTCGGATCGAGCCGGCGCCGTCGGAGCCGATCGCCACCGGGACGACGCCCGCGGCGACCGCCGCCGCGGCACCGCCGCTGGAGCCGCCCGGCGTGTGCTCGGCGTTCCAGGGGTTGCGGGTGACGCCGTGGATCGGCGTCTCGGTGAAGTGCCACTGGCCCACCTCGGGCGCGTGCGTCTTGCCGATCACGATCGCGCCCGCCTCGCGCAGGCGGCGCACCGCCTCGGCGTCGCGGACGGCCGGCCGCCCGCCGCCGCAGCCGAAGGGGGTGGTGTGGCCGCTCAGGTCGACGTCGTCCTTGATCGCCACCGGCACGCCGAGCAGCGGCGCCTCCTCGCCGGCGGCCAGGCGCCGGTCCGCTTCCTCGGCCGTCGCCAGCGCCTCCTCGGCGCAGATCACGCGGAAGGCGTTGAGCGTGGCCTGCGTCGCCTCGGCCCGGGCGAGGGCCGCGTCGACCAGCTGCCGCGCGGTCGCCTCGCCGCCGCGGAGCGCCGCGACCGTCTCCGCGAGCCCCGCCGAGGCGCTCGCCGTGCCTGTTTCGCCGCCGCCGGCGTTCGTCGTTGTGGTCGACATAGGGCCTCCTCTGGTACGTCGGGCAATATTCGTTCGAACGAACGATAGGCGAAGGGGTAGGCTGGTGCTTCGTGGCAACCGTTGCGACTCCAGAGGGGGCCGTCGCCCCCGCCGACGCTCGCGAGCGGATCCTCCGCGCCACGGTGGAGCTGATCGGCCGTCGCGGCGTCGCCGCGGTGACCAACCGCCGGGTCGCGGCGGCGGCCGGCGTGGCGCTCGGCTCGCTCACCTACCACTTCCCCAGCAAGGTCGACCTGCTGCGCGAGAGCCTGCGCCTCTACGTGGAAGAGGAGGTGGCGACCCAGAAGGCGATCGCCGAGAACCTGCGCAAGCGCTGTCCCAGCGTCGAAGAGATCGCCGTCGAAGTGGAGCGCATCGTGGCCGAATCGGGCAACAGCGTGCAACAGCTCGCCGAGATCGAGCTGCACCTGCAGGCAGCGCGCGACCCCGCCCTGCGCGACGCCTCGCAGCGCTGCTTCGAAGCCTACGAGGAGGTCGCGGTGACGACGCTGGAGCTGCTCAAGGTCCCGGACCCCGAGAAGCACGCCCGCTCGATCGTGGCGCTGATGTACGGGATGGGCCTGCGCCGGCTCGGCAGCGGCAGCGAGGACGCCTCCGGCGTCGCCGACGCGCTGCTCACGGTGGTCCGCGGAGCGGTTCGCTGATCCTCGCCATCGACCAGGGGACCACGGGCACGACCTGCCTGGTCTTCGACGCGGCGGGGCGCGTGGCGGGCCGCGCCTACTCCGAGTTCGAGCAGCGCTTCCCGCGGCCGGGCTGGGTCGAGCACGACGCCAACGAGATCTGGGAGGTGACGCGGCGCGTCGCCGCCGAGGCGCTCGCCGCGGCGGGCGTCCGCGGCGCCGACCTGGAGGCGATCGGGATCGCCAACCAGCGCGAGACGGTGGTCGCCTGGGACCCGGCGAGCGGCGAGCCGGTCCACAACGCCCTGGTCTGGCAGGACCGGCGCACCGCCGACCGCTGCGCGGAGCTGCGCGCGGCCGGCCACGAGGCGCTGGTCCGCGAGCGCACCGGCCTCGTCCTCGACCCCTACTTCTCGGCGACCAAGGTCGAGTGGCTGCTGCGCAACGCCGCCGGGGCGGAGCGGGCCGTCTTCGGCACGATCGACTCCTGGCTGCTCTTCAAGCTGACCGGCCGGCACGCGACCGACTACACGAACGCCTCGCGGACGATGCTCTTCGACATCCGCCGGCTCGCCTGGGACGGGGAGATCTGCGAGCTGCTCGGCGTCGACCCGGCGCGCCTGCCCGAGCCGCTGCCCTCCGGGCACGTCTACGGCACGACCGGCGAGCTCGGCGGCGAGGTCCCGGTCGCGGGAATCGCCGGCGACCAGCAGGCCGCCCTCTTCGGCCAGGCCTGCCACGTCCCCGGCACCGCCAAGAACACCTACGGCACCGGCAGCTTCGTCCTCCTCCACGCCGGCCCCGAGCCCCCCGAGCCGGCCGCGGGCCTGCTCACCACGATCGCCGCCTCCACCCCCCAGGGCCGACGGGCCGATAAGTCAAGTCAGCCTCGACTTTCCGGCCCGCCGGCGGCGGGAGCGGTAGTGTCGGTGGCGGACTACGCGCTGGAGGCGTCGATCTTCGTTACGGGGGCCGCGGTGCAGTGGCTGCGGGACGGGCTGGGCGCGATCGAGAGCGCCGGCGAGAGCGAGGCGCTGGCCGCCTCGCTCGACTCCAACGACGGCGTCTACTTCGTCCCGGCGCTGACCGGGCTCGGCTCGCCGCACTGGGACCCCTACGCGCGGGGCACGATCGTCGGGCTCACCCGCGGCAGCGGCCGGGCCCACCTGGCGCGGGCGGCGCTGGAGGCGATCGCCTACCAGACGGTCGACGCGGTGCGCGCCCAGGAGGCGGCGTCGGGCGAGCGGCTGGCGGTGCTGAAGGCCGACGGCGGCGCCGTCGCCAACCGCTGGCTGATGCAGTTCCAGGCCGACGTGCTCGGCGCCGAGGTGGTCGTGCCGGAGATCGCCGAGACGACGGCGCTCGGCGCCGCCCACCTGGCCGGCATCGCCACCGAGCGCTGGACCGCCGAGCAGGTGGGGGAGATGTGGCGCGAGGCGGCTCGCTACGAGCCGGCGATGGGCGCCACCGAGCGCGAGGAGCTGCTCGGGGGCTGGCGCCGGGCGCTGGAGCGCTCGCGCGGTTGGGCCGCGCCCCAGGCACCCGACCCCGCCGCGTAACCCCCCACCCCCGCGGGGGTAGGCGAGGGCGTCGGGGGCCGACGGGCCGAGGTTCGCGCCAGGCCGCCGAGGGCACGCCCGTCGAGGAGAGCGCTATGTCTGACATCAAGCCACAGGTCTACAGGGACGAACGTCCCGCGGAGTACTTCGACCAGTTCCACGAGGCGGCCCGCGGGGGCGTCGGCTGGACCTACACCCTCGTACGCATCCTCGTCACCCTGCCGGCGCTGCTGATCTACCGCGTGCGCGCGATCGGCGTGAAGAACGTCCCCGAGGCGGGCGGCCTGATTCTCGCCCCGAACCACTTCAGCCAGATGGACCACTTCTTCATCGGCCTCTACCTGCGGCGGAAGATCCGCTTCATGGCCAAGTCCCAGCTCTTCGGCCCGCCCGTCCTCACCTACGTCTACAAGCACGGCGGCGTCGTGCCGATCCGCCGCGGCCACCGCGACGAGGAGGCGTTCAAGACCGCCTTCACGATCCTCGAGCAGGGCGGCATGCTGCTGATGTACGCGGAGGGGGGGCGCTCGCGCAGCGGCGAGCTGGGCGGGGTCAAACCGGGGATCGGGCGCCTGGCGCTGGAATCCGGCGTCCCGGTCGTCCCGGTCGCGATCCACGGCTCGGCCAAGGTGCGGCGCTGGAAGCGGCTGCGCTTCCCCAAGGTCACGGTCCAGTTCGGCGAGCCGCTCTCCTTCCCGGTCGAGGAGTCGCCGAGCCGCGAGCGCCAGCTCGACGCCGCCGAGCGGGTCTTCGCCCCGGTGCGCCAGATGTACGCCGAGCTCGACCGGCGCCGACGTGCCGGTGATTGACCGCCCATATGGGTGGTCAATCACCGGCACGTCGGCGCGCGGCGCGAGGGCTACTCGTAGCGCTCGCCGAGGCCGGCGAAGAAGTCCGCGTCGTGCCCGGGGGTGACGATCGCGTCGGGGTACTCGCGCTTGAACAGCCGCAGCTCCTGCAGCGAGCGCCGGTAGTTGTGCGCGTCGAAGGGCCGCGGGGCGAGCGGCGCGGTCCCCTCCAGCTGGCCCGCCGTGTAGGTGGCGTCGCCGCCGATCGCGAAGTCGCGCTCGGCGAGGCGGGCGATCACCGAGACGTGGCCGGCGCTGTGCCCGGGCGTGTAGGCGAGGCGGATCGAGCCGTCGCCGAAGAGGTCGAAGCAGCGGCCGAAGGTCGCGTAGGAGTCGATCCCACCGCGGTCGAAGTCGACCGTGCGGTAGTCGAAGGCGTAGTCGAAGTGGGTGCGGCGGTAGCCGTTGAGCGCCGGTCGCGGCCCGGTCGCGGCCGCCTTCCACTCGGTCTCGCTGAGGACGAAGGTCGAGTTGGGGAACTCCGAGATCGCCGAGGTGTGGTCGAGGTGCATGTGGGTCATCACGACGACGGGGATCTCGCCGGGGTCGAGGCCGCGCTTGCGCAGCTGGGCGGGTACGTCGGCGCCCGCGTCGAGGGCGGGCTTGCCGACGCGGGCGCCCATGCGGCCGAAGTTCTCGCGCCCGTCGGTGGCCACGGAGGGGTGCAGGCCGGTGTCGACGAGGATCGCGCCGGCGCTGGGGTGGCGCAGCAGGAAGGCGGGGCAGGGGACGGTTGCCGCCGGCTTGCCGGTGAGCAGCGAGCGCAGCAGCTTCAGGGTGAGCAGGCGCCCGCCCGGGCTCTCCATCATCGTGCGCGGCCAGGTGACGCTGCCGGCGACGATCGGTTCGACCGCGACGGTGGTGCCGGGAGTTCCTCCGGCGAGCGGCTCGTGCAGCGGCTTCGGCTCCACGCGGACCTTCATCGCGGCTCAGATTACCCTGATCGAGGTCGTCTATAGGCTTGGGCGGGCATGGCTGAAAGCTCACATTCGCGCATCTTCAAGCCGGATCTGCTCGCCGGGCAGGTCTGCGCCGTCTCCGGCTCGGGCAGCGGCCTGGGGCGGGAGACGGCTCTGGAGCTGGCGCGGCTCGGCGCCGCCGTGATCGGCTGCGGGCGCCGCGAGGAGCCGCTGGCCGAGACGGCCGCGCTCGCCGCGGGCCTGCCCGGCTCCTTCGAGCACGAGACGATGGACATCCGCGAGGAGGAGGCGGTCGACGGCTTCTTCGACCGCCTGCTCGAGCGCCACGGCCGGCTCGACGTGCTCGTCAACAACGCCGGCGGCCAGTTCCTCGCCCCGGCTGAGTCGATCACCCCGAAGGGCTTCCGCACCGTGATCGAGCTGAACGTGCAGGGCACCTGGCTGATGACCCACGCGGCGGCCACCAAGGCGTTCATCCCGCAGGGCGGCGGCAAGGTGCTCAGCGTCACCCTCTCGCCCCACCACGGCATGCCGGGCATGGTCCACTCCGGCGCCGCTCGCGCCGCCGTGGAGAACATGATGCGCACGCTGGCGGTGGAGTGGGCCCGCTTCGGGATCAGGACCTGCGCCCTGGCCGCCGGTCAGTTCGCCACCGAGACGCTGCTGACCAAGTATCCCCAGGTGGTCGTCGACAACCTCGAGCGCTCGATCCCGATCGGCCGCGCCGGCCGCGCCGAGGAGATGGCCTGGCTCGTCGCCTACCTCGCCTCGCCCGCGGGCGACTTCTTCTCCGGCACGACGATCACGATCGACGGCGCCCGCGACAACTGGGCCGGCCCCTGGCCGCCCGAGGCGATCGCCGGCGAATCCGGCGACCCCGTCGCCGAGGAGCGCCGCCCCAAGCCCTGACCTCGCCTGCATCAAGCTTGTCCCCTTGGGGTGGCAAATTTGACGCAGGTGGGGGGCGAGCGCTATTTGCGCGGCTCGAGGACGACCAGCGGGATCTCGCGGCCTCTCGTGTGGACCGCGTAGTCCTCGTAGCCGGCGTAGGCCGCGACCGCCAGCGGCCAGAGGCGCTCGCGCTCCTCGGGGGCGGCGACGCGGGCATGGACCTGGCGCCTCTCGGGACCGACCTGCACGGTCGTGTCCGGGTTGGTCTTGAGGTTGTGGAACCAGGCCGGGTGCTTGGGGTGGCCTCCCTTGGAGGCGACGATGACGACGTTCTCGCCGTCCTCGACGTAGAGCAGGGGGGAGGTGCGCTTCTTGCCGCTCCTGGCGCCGACGTGGTCGAGCAGCAGCACCTTGCCGCCGCGCACGCCCGGCATCGCGTCGAGGCGCCCGCCGCTGGCGCGGTAGAGCCAGACGTGGAAGCCGGCGAAGCGGCGCAGGGCAGGCCAGATCCGCTCGACCACGTCGAGGTAGCGAGGCGGGCGCCTGCCCTCTGTCGTCGTCGCGGTCAGGTGTACATCCCCCCGAACTGGCCGCCGGTGACGTTGACGATCTGCCCGTGCACGTAGTTGGCGTGCTGGGAGCAGAGGAAGAGGACCGGGCCGGCGGCCTCCTCGGGCTGGGCGGGGCGGCCCAGCGGGATGATCGCCGAGGCCATCGCCCGCATCTGCTCGGGGATGCCCAGCTCGATCTTCTCGCCACTCGGCGAGGTCATCTCGCCGCCCTGCTCCTTGGCCGCGGTGAGGCGGGTCTCGACGAAGCCGAAGGCGACCGCGTTGACGTTGACCTTGAACTGGCCCCACTCCTTGGCCAGGGTCTTGGTCAGGCCGACGACGCCGGCCTTGGCGGCCGAGTAGTTGGCCTGACCGGCGTTGCCCATCGTGCCCGAGATCGAGGAGACGTTGACCAGCTTGCGGAAGATCTCCTTGCCCTCGTTGCGCTCCGCCTTGGCCGCCTCGCGCCAGTGCGGCGCCAGCGCCCGCGTGATCCGGAAGGGGACGATCGTGTGGATGTCGAGCATCGCCTGGAACTGCTCGTCGGTCATCCGGTGCACGACGCCGTCCCAGGTGTAGCCGGCGTTGTTGACGACGATGTCGACGGCGCCGAAGGCGTCGACCCCGGCGGCGACCAGCTTGTCGGCGGCCTCGGGCTGGGTCAGGTCGCCGGCGTGGACGGCGGTTTCGCCGTCGATCTCGCCCGCCGCCTGCTCGGCGACGTCGGCGTCGAGGTCGTTGATCAGCACCTTGGCGCCCTCGCTGGCGAACAGCTCCGCCGTCGCCCGGCCGATCCCCCGCGCCGACCCGGTGACGATCGCCGCTTTTCCATCGAGAAGTCCCATCTGTCTCCGCTCTCCTGTTTCCGTTTGGTGGAAGTCGGCTCGGGAGGCTATAGGGATCGGGCGCTGGCCGATTGGCCAGCGAGTCTCCGCGCTGGCCACCGGCGGATCTTCAGGCCCTCGCCCTGGGCCCGGCTCTGTTGCCTCGCCGGGTCGGCGGGCGTTGACGGCAACCGGCCCCGGTGGTTCAATCGGGTGCGTCCCGACGAAGAGGAGGCGCCATGTCCCGTCCAGCCCCGGCGATCGGCGCCCTGATCGCCGCCTGCGCCCTCGCCGCCGCACTCGTCCTGCCGGCCGCCGCCGCTGGCGCTGTCCACAGCCTCAAGGGCAAGGTCAAAGGCGACGCGAACGGCACGGTCACCCTCAAGGTCGTCGTCAAACGCGGCGCGCCGATCAGGGTCAGGTCGATCTCCTACAGCAAGCTCGACGGCTTCTGCGACCAGGACGAATCGGTCGGCTACGAGACGCCCGCCGGCGAGCGCAGCGGCGCCCTCAAAGGCTCGGCGCGGGTCGAGTACGGCGGCGCCTTCATGGCGATCCGCTACGGGCCGAACCCGCAGCGAACCGGGGTCTTCGGCAAGGTGCGGCAGAAAGGCAAGAAGGTGAAGGCGACGATCGAGGTCTACTTCGACCTCTACTGCAAGGCGGGCGGCACCTTCGTCGCCACCTGAGCGCCTCGTCGCCCCGCCGTCCCCGCTACTCCATCGAGCGTTCGTCGATGACCTCGAAGACGCCGTCGGCGCCGACCGACTCGACGAGCTCCTCGGTCGCGGCGCGGCGCTTCTCGTAGGCGCCGCCGTCGGCCTGCTGGCCCGCCCGCAGCTCCTCCAGCGTGCCGTCGAAGAAGCCGAAGGTGATCACCTCGTTCTCGTCCTCGGCGTTCTGCAGCGCGTAGAAGCGCTTCCAGCCGGCCGGCACCTCGGACATGTCGTCGGGAGCGAAGGCCTCCCGGAACCGGTCGAGTGTGCCTGGCTTGAGCTTGCGAACCGTGAGTGCGCAGAGCATGTGATTCTCCTTTCGTCGCCTGCCTCGCATCGATCCTAAGCCGCGCTGCCCGGTCCGTCCAGCGACTCCTCGCATCCCGAGCGCCCCGCTCTCTACCATCGGCGGCGATGACCCGGAGCGACGAGGACGTCCTGCGCGCAGCCTGCGAGGCTTTCAACGCCCGCGATGTCGACGCGGCGGTCGCGCTCATGCATCCCGACGTCGACTGGCCGAACGCCTGGGAGGGCGGCCGCCTCGTCGGTCGCGCCGCCGTGGCCGCCTACTGGCGCCGCCAGTTCCAGTCGATCTCCAGCACCCTCGAGCCGCAGCGCTTCTCCCACGAGCCCGATGGCACGGTCGCCGTCACCGTCCGCCAGGTTGTCCGCGACGCCGCCACCGACGAGCTCCTCTCCGACTCCCAGGTCACCCACCGCTTTCGCCTGCGGGACGGCCTGGTTACGCGGATGGACGTGGGGGAGGCGGGCGGCTGAGCACTGGTGATCGCCGGAGCTGAGCAGCGCTCGAGCAGCTCCCCGTTGAAGCGCTCCAGGGCGTCGAGCAGCGCCGGATCAACCTGCTTATTGAGCATCCACTCGCCGGCGACCCTGAAGGCCGCGTTAGGGTCGTCGCTTGTCCCTAACGTTGATAACGTCAAACGTTATAGTCAGGTATGGTGCTCCCCCGTGGAGCCCGAGACGTACGCACCGACTCCGTTTGGCGAAGCGCGCCGCACGCGGGGGCGCCATGGCTATCTGGCCTACTTTCCAGCGCCGATACCGAGGGCCCTGGTCCTGCCCGCTTCGACGGTGCGCCTTCTCGCCGAGGCGGAGGGCGCGCTGGGTCGGCTCGCCGGAGTCGGCCGGCTCGTGCAAAACCCCGATCTCCTCATCCGCCCCTACCTCCTGCGGGAGGCGCTCTCCTCAACCCGGATCGAGGGGACGCGAGCGGACATGGCCGACGTCTTCGAGACAGACGCCGGTTCCGAGGCCCCGAACGCCGACGTAGAGGAAGTGGTCAACTACGTCGCGGCGATGCGATGGGGGCTCGATCGGCTGGAGAAGTTCCCCCTCAGCACCCGCCTCCTCTGCGAGATGCACGCCCGCCTGATGGACGGCGTCCGTGGCCGCGAGCTCACCCCCGGCGAGCTGCGCGCGAGCCAGAACTGGATCGGCGCCCCCGGCTCAACGATCAAGACCGCCCAGTTCGTGCCACCGCCGCCCGCCGAGCTGCCGGTCCTGCTGGCCGACTGGGAGCGGTTCGCACATGAGGAGCCGGAGGTGCCGCTCCTGGTCCAGAACGCTCTGCTGCACTCGCAGTTCGAGACGATCCACCCCTTCCTCGACGGCAACGGGCGGCTCGGGCGGCTCCTGCTCGTCTTCTTCCTGATCGCCCGCGGCAGGCTCGGCGCGCCGCTGCTCTATCTGAGCGCCTACCTGGAGCGCAATCGGCAGCGTTACTACGAGGCCCTCCAGACGATCCACGAGACGGGCGATCCCATCCCCTGGATCGACCTCTTCCTGGCGGCGGTCCAGAGCCAGGCCGACGACGCCGTTCAGCGCTCCCAGCGGATCATCGACGTCCGCGAGGACTACCTACGGGCAGCGGTGACCCTGGGGACCCCGAACGCCCTCGCCCTCGTCGAGCTGATCTGCGAGAACCCAGTCGTCACCACCAGGTCGATCGAGAGCCGCCTGGATGTGAGCCGGCCGACCGCGCTGCGGTTGCTGAAGCGGATGGAGGAGCAGGGCGTGTTGAGCGAGGCCGATTCCGGGGCGCGTGGACAAAGGCGCTACGTTGCCCGGGCGATGATGGAGGCCGTGGCGGGGGGCGACCGTGAGTGAGTGGGCGGAATGTGCGCTAGGCGAAGTGTTGACGCTCCAGCGTGGTTTCGACCTTCCCAAGCGACTGAGAAAGCCTGGACCGCATCCAGTGGTGTCGTCCGCTGGTGTGACCGGATTCCAACTATCTCCTTCATGAGTCCCGAGCATGGCACGGGAGGACACGCGGGATCATCCGAGGGCAAGGATTCCCAGCAAATGAGCTTGTTCGAGGATGAGAGCGATGATCGGCCGTGATCGGGCTCGGCCCGGCCGATGTCCGGACTGTGTCCGCCGCGTGTAAGTCCCGCACTCAGCGACGGCGACGTTCGGGGTTGCCGCGCTCCCACCAGTCGATCGTCTCGCCGCGCTCCTGCATCTCTTCGAGCGTCCGGGCGATGAAGCCTGCGCTGACTCCCCCGGTCATGTCGGCGCAGAACTTCCACAGCTCCCGCGCCGCCTTCTTGTAGCGGTGGATCAGTTCGTCCAACTCGAAGGCATCCAGCTCACCGGAGTCGTAGCGATCAAGCCCCTCTCGCACTCGCTCCAGAAGGTCAGCAAGCCGCGCCTCGTGGTAGCTCACAACGAGGGCCATGTCGGCCTGGCGTTTCGCCTTCGACGGTCTGGAAGGATCAGAACTCACGCCGATCCGACGCTATCGCAGGAAGTGGCACCGGCCGTAGAACGACGAAACCCCGGCGGTTTGGCCTGCCTCCCAAGAGAGGCTGCACAGGACCGTTCCGGGGCCTTCCTGCATACCGTATGGTGTTCCACCCGGCGACCATGTGTCTTGAGGAAACCTCTCGCCTTGGCGCTACCATTGCCATGTGGCCACAACGCCAACCACCCGCGTCGAGATCGACACCGATCTGCTCGACCGCCTGCGTAAGCGCCGTCCTGAGCGGAGCGACCGCGAGCTGCTCGAAAGCGCTGTTCGCATCCAACTGGGACGCGAGGCAATCGTCCGCGTGAGGAAGCGCTTTGCCGGTGTGCCGATGGAGGAGATCGAACGCGAGGCCGTCAAAGCGGTGCATGAAGCTCGCCGCGAACGCGCCGTCGGTTGAAACGGCTGGTCATCGACGCCAGCACGCTGGTGTCTGGAATCACGGGCTCGCGCCTTGAGAGCCCGCCTTGCGTGATCTACGACGCGGTTTCGGAGATGAGCGTCGAGGCGATCATCTGCCCGCTATTGCTCGGCGAGGTTGAGCGTGCGCTGCGAAAGCCCTATTTCCGTGAGCTGATCGAGGACCGGGAGATTGCCGAAGCCGTCTCGATCATTCGCGATGCCGGCACCATGCTCGACGATCCCGCCAACCCCCCAGCCGTCCTACGTGATCCAACCGACGACTACTTGATCGCGCTTGCCTAGGAAGCCGGTGTCGAGGCGATAGTCACCAGCGACCGTGACCTGCTCGACCACGGCGGTCTGAAGCCCCCAGCGATGGACCCCCGGACAGCCTGCAAGTTGCTCGCGCTGATCGATTAGAACTCGCTACAGCCCGAGCAGCCGACGCCTTGCGGATTCGGCAGAGCAGCCGGCAAAACGATACGCCAGAGCTGGGAACTAGCAGTGAGCGTGGCCGTCCGCTAGCGGGAAAATGAGCCCATCCCGGCTAACCCAGCGGTGGCGTAGACGATGAAGCGGCGTCAATAGTCGGCCAAGCTCGAGGCGCAAGCGCTCTTTGACGGGGATCGGAGAGCGTGCCTCCTCAAAGCTCATCCCGTCCTCAATGCAGCTATCGAGATACTCGATAACAAGCTCTTGCAGATTGCGGAGGGCAAGACCCTCTGATGCGCCCTGTCCGACGATGTCAAACTCCGCTGCGAGGGCCTGCCAGCCATCTTGCTCTCGGACGAGCCAAACCGAGACTCGGATTACGTCCGGCCAACTTTGCGCGCTCTCCGGCGGCTGCTTGGCTGCTTGATCGCTCATGACGGGCATTGTCTAGAACCCTCGTGGGGTCGGATCGGTTCGATGATGCTCGTCCGGAACACCATGGAGAGTTCCACGGACGGATATTCGCATACCGGGGTCAGCGGCGCTAGGCCCTGCTATTTCGGGTCGAGGCCGTTCAATAGACGCAAGAGTTCCTTGGTCGTCAGACCTGCCTTGCGGGCGACGCTCCGGACGGAAGGCCAGGATGCCGCCGAAGAAAAAGAAGAAGCGTGGTTCTAAAAAGGGGCCGCCACTCCGTCGAGGTCCGTTCGACTTCAACGATCTCCACCAGGCCATCAAGAAGGATGGCCGAAGAAGTCGGGCAAGGTTCAGCTGGACAAGAAGTGGACCAGCATCCGCGCCAACGACCTGATGTTCCGGACGGCGTGCCATCCTGCAAAAGCCAGCCTGGAAGACACGTCAATCGATTTGAATTTCTGAACCCGCTCGGTTGCCCGCCGGGCGGGTTCTCTATTTGAGTATGCCCCGAGTATCGGACGCCGACTCGGGTTGTTGCTGTAAATCGCCACTGAGTTTTGACGGAGCGGCGCTAGGCATCGAGCTTGTCCGCGAGCTTGCCTAGCTTGCCCATCGAGACGCCGAGGGTTGCGGCGATGCCCTTGACGGTGCCCCAGGTCGGGTTGCCGGTGCCCTCGGGGTGCCGGTGGGCGACTTGCTGGACGGCATGGCCTGGCGGCCGGGTGACGTGCAGCTTGGGCGGTTCGAGCAATTGCCTGGCGGGGGAAATGCTGAGGATTGAAACCCCCGAATCGACCTCTCAAAACAAGGTCCGTAGGGCAGATAGGCAGATCGAAAAATCGAGCGCCTCAAACCTCGGTTCGACTCGCCTCGATTTACGTCCAGACCGGCCAGTCGCGCACGGTGCGGCTGCTCGCGCCGCTCGCCGCCGACCTGGCCGAGTGGCGGATCGCCAAGGCGCGGCGCGATGGTCCGAATCGTGTCCGCCCGCCTCAGAGGAGCCGCAGGAGCAGCACGAAACCCCTGCTAACCCTCACAGCCCCATCAACTTCCCCAAGATCTCCTTCATGAGTTCCGAGCATGGCACGGGAGGGCACGCGCGGTCATCGGAGGACACGGATTCCCAGCAAATCAGCTTGCTTGGGGAGGAAGGCAATGACCAGTCGTAATCACGAGTGGTCCGGCCGATGTGTCCGGATTGTGTCGAACTTGTGATCCACTTGTGTTGCCTTCAATCGAAGACGCACTCCAGATTGTCATCGAGACTGTCAACCACGATCAAGCCAGCTGGTGGTGGTGGCGGAGGTCCCGGACTAGCGCGTCTCATGTAGCGCACAATCGTCCCCACGGCTGGGTCGCCGTTCAGAGTCTCGAGGTCGTGCTCGAAATCAATCCCTTTGCCGAACTTGCTTGTCCAACGGCCGGATGGGAGCTGTCGCGCTGCGTGGGTGGGCGCGCCGTCTGCATCAGCAAAGATCGCGATCTTCTCCATGTCTGGCTCCAACGAACCATCCTCACACTCCTCAAAATCCAAGCGGGAGTAAGCGCGAACGTAATTCTCAACAGTGTCCCACTCTGGCAAGTCGTTGGGCCAACAAGCCCAAGGAGCAGTTCCCGGCGGCTCTACCCAAAAATTCGACTCACGAGCAGCCCACGCGAAGCAGTTATAGGCTGGATTTCTCGGGCTTTTCGGACTCCAAGTCGAACCGTCGAGCGATCGGATTAGGCGCAGTGCCGTTGTGGCTCCATCCTCGTCAGTCACCTAGGTAGCCTTTTTCGGCTCCCCAATGCAGCCAAGCAGCTCTAGCCTGCGTAAAGGTTCGAGCGTTTCGGGCTGGATCTTCGTCACTGAGGACAGACAAAGCCCACATCCAGTGATCTGGCTGATCGCGCAATGCTTCAAGCAATAGAGGGATGGCAGTGGCACCCATGCCGATGATCTGCTGGTACGCCCTGTGCATGATTGCCCGACTGTGGATCGAAATACCCTCTGTATCGTGCATCCATTGGCTCGCGAGACGGCGAAATTTCACACGATCCGCAGGCGTCGGACTGATTGTCTGATTGCGAGCGGTTGCAGCTGCTTGTGCTTTTGACAGGGCGGTAAGAAGGTCAACGTTGCTGAGAATGCGGTGGTACTTTGGCCTCAGGCCACCTACGGGGACAATGGCGACTCCCCCGTGGCTAGATCCCGCAGCCAATCTATGCGTTGGATAAGCGTGAGTATCAGAGGATCCTGGAAGAAACTTTCCAATGGATTGGGGGACGTCTGTCTCTTCCTCCCCGAGCGGATCCGGAAGACTTGGGGTTGCTGACAACTTGGAAAGCACTGTCCGCGCTCTCGTTGGCTGGGTCGTTTGCGGCATATAAAAGGTCACCGAGCGACTAGCTTCGGGCGGTTCGAAGGCGCTCTCTCGATCAGCTGATGAGACTTCATGCGCCTGCAAAACGGAAGAAAGAATTTCCGTGAAGTCAAGTTCCCATTGTTGATCCCGTTCAAAAGGAGGCTTGGGCGGCTGTATTTTGTCGAGGATGTCACCCTTTGTGTCAGTTGCCATCGGTTGCTCCCATCACGATGTCGCACTGCTTGCTGAGACTCACTTCCGCGTCTTCGAACCAAGCAAAAATTGCATTTTCTGCGTCTTGGTCAGTAGGAAATGCGGTGTAGTGCCGATTGATTGAAAAAACCCAGCTTCTGTCATGTCCAATTGCGGGGACCAATTCGACCCACCAACGGGATGAGTCATCGTCTTGGTAAACGAGCCAAGCGCCTCCGCGTGGCTCGGATCCACCTAGCCTTTCGACTAGAGCGCTGGCGTCCAAAATTTGTGCAGTTGGATCAGGCTCACTCGGCTCTAGATCAAGCCGAAGATTGGCGTTAAACCCAAACGTATTTGTTTTGAAGTCGGAGCGGACGATCCGAATAAGCTCTTCAACGGCACTTCGAACTAGTTCGTGAGAGGCGCCTTGGCGGAACCCGAGTTGGATGCGATCCGGAAGGATCTGAAGCCGGAGATCCGAGTATTCCCAGATCGCGAATTCGGGAACTTGGATCTGTTGCTCGACTTCTCCGAGATCGAGCTTCTCCGCGAAATCGGCCATTGGGAAAGCTCCTGCCGGGATTGAGATTGGGCAGACGACATTGCGAAGGGTCAGAATGCGGAGCACGTTGGGAAGTATAGGTCTGGGGTCCGGCCTGAAGCTACATTTGCTACCGGTCGACTCTGTCAGCGAGTCTTCCTACCTCGCCCATGGAGACGCCGAGGGCGGTGGCGACGGCCTTGATGGTGCCCCAAGTCGGGTTGGCGTGGCCGCGCTCGATCAAGGAGAGGGTGCCGGTTGTGATCTCGGCCGCATGGGCCAGATCTTCCTGGGTGATGCCGCGCTTTTGGCGAAGCTGGCGGATCGCTTCGCCTAGGGCGGGCTGGGGTTGATCGGAGCGGCGCATCCTGGTTGGGACGCTTTCAGACACGAGCGACATGGGCTAGGGCACGAAACAGTAGCGATATGTGCTCTGTTGGTGCTAGGCTCTTCTCCATCTAAAAAAGTGCCCCCGCGCTGCCTGAACAGCCGGGGGCGTGGCACAGGAGGAATTAGCTCCCATGCACGACGAAGATATCCGGCGGCGCTCACTCGCGCCTGCCCACGAGGACGAGATCATGGAACGCTCGGTCCTCACCCAGGTCCTCGTTCTCTACCCGGCGCAGCTGACGATCCTGGAGCTATCGCTCCGGGTTGAAGCCGAACGCCAGGATGGAGGCCAGGACGCCGTAGAGCGCGCTGTGCGCGAACTGAGCCGCGATGGCCTGCTCAACTGCGACTGTCGGCGAATCGCTCCCAGTCGGGCTGCTATCCGCTTCGAGGAGCTTGTCGGGGGCGTGTCGTGAGTGGCGCTGTCGTCTCGCGGGGTCTGAAGGCCGAGCTTGGACGAATCCTGCGCCGCCATCGCAAGCGAGTTGGCCTCTCCCAGGAAGAGTTGAGCTTCCAGGCGGGACTGCACCGGACAGCGGTCGGCCAGATCGAGCGAGGGGAGCGGATCGCCCGGGTTGACACCCTGATCAAGCTCGCCGCCGGGCTGGGCGTTTCGGTAGCTGAGCTTGTCGAGGGCATCGCCTGGGAGCCGGGAGCGTTCCAGCCGGGCGGGTTCGCGGTCGAGGCGGTCGGGCGGCGAAATGCTGAGGATTGACGGGCCGGTTCCGGCGAACTCAAATCACCCAAAGGCAAGATCAAAATCAGAAGCAAGAAAAGCCAGCACCGAGAACCGAGAAGCATCGGCCCGGAACGACAAGGCAGCCAGTCCCCACGGGTGGCGTTTCGGGGTCTCTCCTCGGTAGTCGAAACTCCAACCCCGAACCGCCGACACATTATGAACCCCCCGGTTCGGTGCCTGAGCCACATTTTGCCGATCCACAAGGTCAGCAAGGCTTCGGCGGTTCGGTGGGCGGTGACTTCGGCCGGGCCTCCGGCGGCCGATTTTGGCACGGCTTCGCCGTGCGGCGGCCGCACGTATGGAGGCCCGGCGGGATGTGTCCGCGCGGGCGGGTGGGGCGATTTCTTAACAAAGAAAGCGGGGCATTCCTCCTCTTTTTTGGACAGTAGGTGCAGAGGAAATTGCCCGACCACCACCACAGCGATTTCGATGCGTTGCTTTCCCCGGAGGAGATTGCCCGCGTCTGCGGCCTGTCGCGCCGTGCGGTCTACCGGGCGATTGCGCGGGGCGAGTTGCGGGCGGCTCGGCTCTGCAACCGGCTCCGGGTCCAGCCCGGCGAGTTGGAGCGTTGGATCGGGGAGCAAACCCTTGCCCTTGATTCCCCGGCCCCGCCTGAGAGGCCACGCCGATCGAACGCGGTTCCGGGAGGGGGCCTGCGCGCCCTGCTCGATCAGGCGAGCGATGGATAGGCGGCGATTGCGATGAGCGTCGAAAGGGTTGAGCGGAAGGGCGGTGCGGTTTGGCGGGTGCGCTGGCGCGACGAGCAGGGGCGCGAGCGGTCCAGGGTGATCGGCCGCAAGCGCGACGCGGAGTCCTTCGAGGCCGAAGTTGTGCGGCGCAAGCGCACCGGCGATCTCGATCTGCTCACCGGCGGGCGGGAGACGCTGGCCGAGTTCGCGGAAGAGTGGTGGAAGCTCTACGCGGTCCCGAACCTGGCATCACGCACTCTGCGCAGCTACGCGGGGCTGTGGGATCGCCACATTCAGCCACGGCTCGGCTCCATGTCACTCAACGCGATCACGCCTGAAGTCGTGGAGCGCTATCGGGCCGAACTCGAAGCGGACGGGGTGGGGCTGCCGACCGTGCATCGGGCGCTCGTGCAGCTTCAAGGTGTCCTGCGCTGTGCCGTTGAGTGGCGCCGGATCGCGCACAACCCGGTCAAGGCCGTGAAGAAGCCGAAGGTCCGGCGCTATCGCGAGGTTCGGCCGCTGTCGCCACTGACCGTTGAACGCCTGCGCGTGGCGGCGGCGGGAAGGCGACGGAAGCATGGGCCGCGAGACGCGACCCTGATCGCGGTTCTGGCCTACGCCGGGCTGCGCCCGCAGGAGGCGCAGGCGCTCCGCTGGTCAGACGTTCGCGAGCGAACGCTCCTGGTCGAGAAGGCCGCTGACGGTCAGGGCGGCGTCAAGACGACCAAGACAGGCCAGGCGCGTACGGTGCGGCTGCTCGCGCCGCTCGCCGCTGACCTGGCCGAGTGGCGGCTTCGCTGCGACCACGATGGCGACGATGACCTTCTGTTCCCGAACCGCTCCGGCGGCGTTTGGAACGACGGCGCTTGGCAGTCATGGCACCGGGACGCCTGGCATCCGGCCTGTGCCGTCGCGGGCATCGAGAACGCCCGCCCCTACGACCTGCGACACAGCTTCGTCTCGCTTCTGATCCATGAAGGACGCAGCGTGGTCGATGTCGCGCGGCAGGCCGGGCACTCACCGACGATGACGCTCGACGTTTACGCGCACGTCTTCGATGAGTTCGACATCGCAGAGCGCATTTCTGCCGAGGATCAGATCGCCCACGCGCGGAGCGACGTGTCCGAATCGTGTCCGCCCGGCTCAGACGGGGCGGGGGAGGAGTCGAAAACCCCTGCTAATCCTCACAACCCCATCAACTTCCCGAGGATCTCCTTCATCACCTCGTCCGTCCCGCCGCCGATCGGGCCTAGGCGGGCGTCGCGGACGGCTCGCTCTATGCCGTACTCCTTCATGTAGCCGTAGCCGCCGTGGATCTGGAGGGATTGGTCGGCGAGGTCGAGGACGGCGCGCTGGGTGACGAGCTTGGCCATGGTGACGTCCTTGATGCAGTCGTGGCCCTCGTGGAAGAGGCGCAGGGCGTTGTAGGTGAGGGCGCGGGAGGCCTCGGCCCTGGTCGCCATCTCGGCGATGTGGTGGCGGATCGCCTGGAACTTGCCGATCGGGCGGCCGAAGGCTTCGCGCTCCTTGGCGTAGGCGACGGTGACGTCGATCAGGCGCTGCATCGCGCCGACGGCGCCGATCGCCATCAGCAGCCGCTCCCAGGCGAAGTTGGCCATGATCAGCTTGAAGCCGCCGTTTTCCTCGCCGAGCAGGTTCTCCTCGGGCACCTCGACGTCGGTGAACGCCAGCTCGCCGGTGTCGGAGGAGTGCCAGCCCATCTTCTCCAGCTTCCGCGCCACCTCGTAGCCGGGCATCTCGCGCTCGAGGACGAGGAAGGAGATGCCGCCGTGACCGCCCTCCTCGCTGGTCTTGACGGCGCAGACGAGGAAGTCGGCCCGCACGCCGTTGGTGATGAAGGTCTTGGCGCCGTTGACGACGTAGCCGCCGTCGACGCGCCGCGCGAAGGTGGAGATGCCCGCAACGTCGGACCCCGCGCCCGGCTCGGTGATGCCCAGCGCGCCGATCTTCTCGCCGGCGACCCCGGGCACCAGCCAGCGCTGCTTCTGCTCCTCGGTGCCGAAGTTGAAGATCGGCGGCATCGCGATCGAGGCGTGCGCGTTGAGCCCCGCCGCCACCCCGCCCGAGCCGCCGCTGCGCGCCAGCTCCTCGACCCAGACCGCGTCGTGCAGGTGCGTGCCGCCCTGGCCGCCGTAGCGCTCGGGGAACTTCAGCCCCAGGAAGCCCAGCTCGGCGCAGCGCCCGTACAGCTCGCGGGGGAATTCCCGTGCGTCCTCCCAGGCGTCGACGTTGGGCGCGATCTCCTTGCCGACGAAGCGCCCCACCGTCTCGCGCAGCTCCTCGTGCTCCTCGCCGAACGGCGGCAGCGTCGCCCGCGTGCCGCTGTCCTTGATCACGCTCACGCCGCGCACGCTAGCGCGAACCGGGCCCGCGGGCGGCGCTACCATCGGCTCATGTCGCCGCCGGTGCTGCTCGTAGTCGACGAAGACCGCGAGTCGCTGCACCGCACCGAGGAGCAGCTCTCGCGCCGCTACGGCGGCGACTATTCGGTTCGCGCGGAGCGCTCCGCGCACGCCGCGCTCGCCGCCCTGGAGTCCCTCCGCGAGGAGGGGGCGCCGGTCGCGCTCGTCCTCGCCGACCAGTGGCTGGAGGAGACGAGCGGGGCGCACCTGCTCGCGCGCGTGCGGGCGCTGCACCCGAGCGCCAAGCGCGGCCTGTTGATCGAGTGGGGCGGCTGGGGGGAGCCCGCCACGGCCGAGGCGATCTTCGAGGCGATGGCGCTCGGCCGCATCGACTACTACGTGCTGAAGCCGGAGCGCTCCCCCGACGAGCTCTTCCACCGCACCGTCGCCGAGTTCCTCTTCGAGTGGGCGCGCGCCGAGTCCTCGGTCCAGGGCGAGATCGAGATGGTCGGCGACCCGGGCGCGCGGCGCACCCACGAGCTGCACGACCTGCTCGGCCGCAATGGCGTCCCCTACGTCTGCCACCGGCCGGACTCGCCGCCGGGGCGCGCGCTGCTCGCCGAGGCCGGGCGCGAGGACGCCGCGGTGCCGGTCGCTCGCCTGCGCAACGGCACCCTCGTCGTCGACCCCTCCAACGTCGAGCTCGCCGCCGCCTTCGGGGTGAGCACCGAGCTGGGCGAGGAGCGCGAGTTCGACGTCGCCATCGTCGGCGCCGGGCCGGCCGGGCTCGCCGCGGCCGTCTACGCCTCCTCGGAGGGGCTGCGCGCGCTCGTCGTCGAGCGCGAGGCGATCGGCGGCCAGGCCGGCTCCAGCTCACTGATCCGCAACTACCTCGGCTTCTCGCGCGGCGTCAGCGGCGCCGAGCTGGCCCAGCGCGCCTACCAGCAGGCCTGGGTTTTCGGCACCTCGTTCCTGCTCATGCGCGAGGTCGCCGCGCTGGCGCCGGGCGAGGAGCGCCACCTGCTGCGCATCGCCGGCGGCGAGGAGGCCGCGGCGCGAGCCGTCGTGCTCGCGCTCGGCGTCTCCTACCGCCGCCTCGACGTCCCCGGCCTCGCCGAGCTGGAGGGCTCCGGCGTCTTCTACGGGGCCTCGACGGGGGAGGCCAAGGCCCTCGCCGGCCGCCGCGCCTTCGTCGTCGGCGGCGGCAACTCGGCTGGGCAGGCGGCGATGCACCTCTGCCGCTACGCCGACCGCGTCACCCTGGTCGTGCGCGGCGAGTCGCTCGCGGCCAGCATGTCGAGCTACCTCTGCGACGTGCTGGAGGCGGCGGACAACGTCGAGGTGGTGCTGGGCACCGAGGTGGTCGGCGCCGAGGGGGCGGGGCGCCTGGAGCGCCTCAGCCTGGGCGACCGGGCGACAGGCGCGACGCGCGCCGTCGATGCGGACGCCCTCTTCGTGATGATCGGCGCCGAGCCGGGGACGGCCTGGCTCCCCGAGGAGATCAAGCGCGACGATTGGGGCTACCTCCTCACCGGCGCCGACCTGGTGGGCGCCGGGCCGGGCGCCCCCGGCACCGCCGGTCAGCCTCCGCCGATGCTGGAAACCAGCGTGCCGCGCGTCTTCGCGGTGGGCGACGTCCGCCACGGCGCCGTCAAGCGAGTCGCCTCGGCGGTGGGGGAGGGCTCGGTCGTGATCCAGCAGGTGCACCAGCGCCTCGAAGCGGCTGAGGGCGCCGCCGCGCCCGCCGCCTGAGCTTCGCCACAGACGCGTATCTGCTCCCTGCTAAAGGGCTCCCGGCGCCGTCGCCCTACAGCCCGTAGCTCTTCCCGATCACGTCGAGCATCACCTCGTCGGTGCCGGCGCCGATGCGGTTGAGGCGCACGTCGCGGTAGGCGCGCTCGATCTCGTACTCCTTCATGTAGCCGTAGCCGCCGAGGATCTGGATGCACTCGTCGGCGACCTCGCAGGCCATGCGCGAGGAGAAGAGCTTCGCCATCGTGATCTCGCGCACCGGGTACTCGCCGTTGGCGAAGCGCCAGGCGGTCGCGTAGGTGAACTGCTTCGCCGCCTCGGCCTTTGTCGCCATCTCGGCGAACTTGTGGCGGATCGCCTGGAACTTGCCGATCGGGCGGCCGAAGGCTTCGCGCTCCTTGGCGTACTCGAGGGTCTTCTCGATCATCCGTTCCGCCCCCGCGTGCGAGCCGGCGGCGGCGACCAGCCGCTCGCCCTGCAGCTCCCAGGCGATGTGGTAGAAGCCCTTGCCCTCCTCGCCGAGGATCGCGCTCTCGGGCACGCGCACGTCTTCGAAGGCCAGTTCGCCCGTGTCGGAGGCGTGCATGCCCATCTTCTCCAGCTCGGCGGAGACGCTGAAGCCGGGCACCTTCTCGCCCTTCTCGTCGCGCAGGTCGACGACGAAGAGGGTGATGCCGGCGTGGCGCTCCTCCGGGTCGGTCTTGGCGACGAGGACGATGAAGTCGGCGCGCGGCCCGTTGGTGATGAACGTCTTCGAGCCGTTGATGACGAACTCGTCGCCGTCGCGGATCGCGGTCGTGCGGATGCCGGCGACGTCGGAGCCGGCGCCCGGCTCGGTGATCCCCAGGCAGCCGATCTTCTCGCCCTTCATCCCCGGCTCGAGGTACCTGCGCTTCTGCTCGTCGCTGCCGAGCAGGTGGATCGGCGGCAGCACCATGTCGGTCTGCACGGCGAAGCCCATATTGGTCCCGCCCGAGCCGGTGTAGCTCATGCACTCGGCGCGGACCAGTGAGTAGTAGTAGTCGCCGCCCTGGCCGCCGTGCTCCTCCGGGAAGCAGAGGCCGAGGAAGCCGAGGTCGCCGGCGCGCTTCATGATCTCGGTCGGCCAGTAGCTCTCCTCCCACTCGTTGCGGTGGGGCCACATCTCCTTTTTGACCCAGGCCTCCATCGACTCGCGCAGGTCTTCGTGCTCCTGGCTGAAGATGAAGTGCTTGCGGCCCGACTCGAAGTCGGGCTTGATGACCTTGGAGTCGTTGGTCGTCGCGGTGGCCATGTCTCTCTCCTCGTTCGCCGGCTTGCGTGAGCGTCGTGGACAGTAGCACTTCCTACTTTCGACGCGGTTCAGCTATGGTCCCGCCGGGATGGACTACGAGGTCGTCAAGTACGAGGTCGCCGAGGGAGTCGCGACGGTGACGCTGAACAACCCGGAGAAGCGCAACATGCTCTCCGGGCAGATGCTGGTCGAGCTGGTCGACGCGATGAAGACCGCGCGGGACTCCGAGGACGTCCGCGCCGTCGTCCTCACCGGCGCCGGCGACAAGGCCTTCTGCGCCGGCGCCGACCTGGGCGGCTTCGCCGCCGACGTGCCCCTCGTCGCCAAACATTTCGCAACCGACCTATTCCTTGAATATTTCAGGCTGATGCCGCGGCTCGGCAAGCCGAGCCTCTGCGCCGCCAACGGCCACGTGCTGGCGGGGGGGATGGGACTCGCTCTCTCCTGCGACCTGCTGATCGCCAGGGAGGGAGCGACCTTCGGCACGCCGGAGATCAACGTCGGCGCCTTCCCCTACATGATCATGGCGATCATCTACCGCAACGTCCCGCGCAAGAAAGTCAACGAGATGATGCTGCTGGGCGAGCGGCTGAGCGCCGAGCAGGCCGTCGAGTACGGGCTCGCCAACAAGGTCGTGCCGGCGGGGGAGTTCGGCGCCGCGGTCGCCGAGTGGGCGACGAAGCTGGCCTCGAAGAGCCCGGTGCTGATGCGCCTCGGCCACGACGCGATGTATCGCCAGCAGGACATGGGGGTCGACGACGCGCTGGAGTACCTGCGCTCGCAGCTCTCGCTCACCTTCTCGACCGAGGACATCGTCGAGGGCGTCAGCGCATTCTTCGAGAAACGCGAGCCCGAATGGAAGGGACAGTAGGAGTGACCACCGATCAAGAGTCCAAGCACCTGCTGCCCGGGACGGCGCCGCTGGGCGAGCTGACCGAGCAGCTGCACGAGCGGCGCGAGAAGGCGAAGCTGGGCGGCGGCGAGGAGAAGATCGCCAAGCAGCACGAGCGCGGCAAGCTGACCGCGCGCGAGCGCATCGACCTGCTCGTCGACGAGGGCAGCTTCGTCGAGATGGGCATCCACGGCCGGCCCCACTTCGCCCAGCGGGCGATGGAGGGCAAGGAGGCCCCCGCCGACGGCGTGATCACCGGCTGGGGCGACGTCGACGGCCGCCCCTGCTGCATCGCCGCCTACGACTTCACCGTGATGGCCGGCTCGATGGGGATGACCGGCGAGCTCAAGGTCACCCGCCTGCGCGAGATGGCCCTCTCCAAGCGGATGCCGTTCATCTGGCTGCTCGACTCGGCCGGCGCCCGCATCCAGGAGGCGTCGGGCTCGCTCTTCGCCGGCTCGGGCCACCTCTTCCGCGAGGAGGTCGAGATGTCGGGCGTGATCCCGATGGTCGCGGCGATGATGGGTCCCTGCGCGGCCGGCACCGCCTACATCCCGGCGCTCGCCGATTTCGTGCCGATGGTTTCCGGCCAGGGCGCGATGGCGCTCGCCGGCCCGCACCTGACCAAGGCCGTCACCGGCGAGGACATCTCGATGGAGGAGCTCGGCGGCGCCAAGGTCCACTGCCGCAAGTCGGGGGTGGGGGACCTGGAGGTGAAGGACGACGAGGAGTGCGTCGCCGCGATCAAGGCCTACCTCTCCTTCTTCCCCGCCAACTGCGAGGAGAAGCCGCCGCTGGGCGAGGCCGCCGACCCGGTCGACCGCCGCTCCGAGAAGCTGATGGAGATCGTCCCCGACTCCTCGCGCCAGCCCTACGACATGTACGACGTGATCGCCGAGATCGTCGACGACGGCGAGTACTTCGACATCAAGCCGAAGTTCGCCAAGACGCTGATCACCTGCTTCGCCCGCTTCGGCGGTCAGCCGACCGGCATCGTCGCCAACCAGCCCAAGCACCTGGCCGGCATCCTCGACAACGACTCCGCCGACAAGGCGGCGCGCTTCATCAACCTCTGCGACGCCTTCAACATCCCGCTGCTCTTCCTGCAGGACGTGCCCGGCTTCATGGTCGGCGCCAAGGTCGAGCACGCCGGGATCATCCGCCACGGCGCCAAGATGCTCTACGCGGTCAGCCGCGCCACCGTTCCCAAGGTGACCGTGGTCGTCCGCAAGGCCTACGGCGCCGGCTACTACGTGATGTGCGGCAAGGCCTACGAGCCCGACCTGATCGTCGCCTGGCCGGGGGCCGAGATCTCGGTGATGGGCGCCGAGGGCGCGGTCAACATCATCGGCCGCTCGATGATCGAGGCCGCCGAGGACCCCGAGGCCACTCGTGAGGCGATGCTGAACGCGGTGCGCGAGCAGATCGACCCCTACATCGCCGCCGGCAACGCCGTGATCGACGACGTGATCGACCCCCGCGAGACCCGCCCGGTCGTCGTCGAGGCCCTGCGCATGGCGCGCAACAAGCACGTCGAGAAGCCGCGCAAGCGCCACGGGGTGATGCCGGTATGACCCCCTCGGCCGAATTCGCAGCCAGCGTCGAGGACCGGGGCCAAACGCGAACTCAGCCGGGGGGTTGGGGGCGATGAGCCGCTTCGAGGACCCGGTCGTGATCAGCTGCTCGATCAGCGGCGTGATCGCCAACCGCGACCAGTGCCCGGCGATCCCCTACACGCCCGAGGAGTACGCGGCGGAGGCGCGGCGCGCCGTCGACGAGGGCGCCTCGCAGATCCACATCCACGCCCGCAAGCCCGACGGCACGCCCTCGTATGAGATCGAGGACTTCCGCGCGATCACCGAGGCGATCCTGGCCGAGGTCGGCGACGTGATCGTCAACTACTCGACCGGCGCGATCGGCATCCCGATCGAGAAGCGGATCGAGTACCTGCGGGCGCTGCGGCCCGACGTGGCGGCGCTCAACATGAGCTCGATGAACTACGCCAAGTACAGCTCCCGGCGCAAGGATTTCGTCTTCAAGGCGGTCTTCGAGAACAGCTTCGACACGATCATCGAGTTCCTCACCGCGATGAGGGACCTCGGAATCAAGCCCGAGCACGAGTGCTTCGACGCCGGCCACGTCGCCAACCTCGACCCGCTGATCGACATGGGGCTGCTCGAGCCGCCGCTGCAGATCTCGCTGGTGATGGGGGTCAACGGCGGCATCCGGCCGACGGCGCGCAACGTCGCCTTGATGAGCGAGCAGATCCCCGGCGGCGCCGAGGGCGAGAACCAGTGGCAGACGATCGGCATCTCCCGCGACCAGTGGAAGCTGCTCGGCGCGGCGCTGGTGCTGGGCGGCAACGTCCGCGCCGGCGTCGAGGACAATCTCTACCTGCCGAACGGCGAGATGTGCCGCTCCAACGGCGACCTGATCGCCAAGGCGCGGCAGATGGCCGAGGACGTCGGCCGCAAGGTGGCCAGCGTTGCCGAGGCCCGCGAGCTGCTGGGGGTCCCCAAGCGTGAGCGCTCTGCCGCGTAGCGCGCGGACGCGGAAGGTGGAGGGGTGAGCGTGTCCCTGCCGCTCAGCGACATCAGGGTCCTCGACCTGACCCGGCTGCTGCCCGGGGGCTTCTGCTCGCTGCTGCTCGCCGACCTGGGCGCCGAGGTGCTCAAGGTCGAGGACACCGGCATGGGCGACTACATCCGCTGGGCGCCGCCCTACTACGGCGGCGACGAGCAGCAGGAGCTGGGCACCCGCTCCGCCCTCTACCTCTCGCTCAACCGCGGCAAGCGCTCGGTTCAGCTCGACCTGAAGAGCGAGCGGGGGCGCGAGGCGCTGCTGCGGCTGGTGGAGAGCCACGACGTCGTGCTCGACGGCTTCCGGCCCGGCGTGCTCGACCGGCTCGGCGTCGGCTACGAGCGCATGCGGGACGCCAACCCCGGCGTCGTCTACTGCGCGATCACCGGCTACGGCCAGGACGGCCCCTACGCGCAGCGGGCCGGCCACGACATGAACTACCTCGGCCTGATCGGGCTGCTTGGCCTGACCGGCGCCGGCGACGGGCCGCCGGTCCAGTCCGGCGGCCAGATCGCCGACATCGGCGGCGGCGCCCTGGTGGCCGCCTTCGGCGTGATGGCGGCGCTGCACGAGCGGCGCCGCTCCGGCGAGGGGCAGATGGTCGACGTCTCGATGGCCGACGGAGCGCTCTCCTGGTTGGCGATGGTCGCCGGCGCCTACCTCTGCGACGGCAGGGTGCCGCGGCGCGGCGGCGAGCAGCTCACCGGCGGCGTCGTCTGCTACCTGCCCTACGAGGCGGCCGACGGCTGGGTCACCTGCGGCGCCCTGGAGCCGAAGTTCTGGGCCGCCTTCTGCGAGGGCGTCGACCGTCCCGAGCTGGTCGGCGAGCAGTTCGCCGCGCCGGGCTCGGAGGCGTGGGAGAAGGTCGCCGCGGTCTTCCGCTCCCGCACCCGGGCCGAGTGGAAGGCCTTCAACGACGAGCACGACTGCTGCATCGAGCCGGTGCTCGACCTGGACGAGGCGCTCGACTCCGAGCTGGTCCGCGGCCGCGGCATGGTCGTCGAGATGGAGCAGCCGGAGCTGGGCACGATCCGCCAGCTCGGCACGCCGGTGAAGCTGAGCCGCACCCCCGCCGACCCCACCCGGCCCGCGCCAGCCTTCGGCGAGCACACCGACGAGGTCCTCGCCGAGGCCGGCTACTCCCCTGAGCAGATCGCCGCGATCAAGGCCTCCGCCACCACCCCATGACCCCCCACGCCAAGCCGCCCGATGCGCCAAGCGGTGGGGCCGATGGGCCGATATGTCAAGCCTGGCTTGACATATCGGCCCATCGGCCGGGGGTGGGGGCGGCGTGAGGGCGCCGGCGGAGGCCGGGCTGCTGCGGGTGGGGGAGCTGGCCGAGGCGTCGGGGGTGCCGGTGCCGACGATCAAGCACTACCTGCGCGAGGGCCTGCTCCCCGAGCCGGTCAGGACGAGCCGCAACATGGCCTACTACCCGCCCGAGTTCGTCGACCGGATCAAGCTGATCAAGCAGCTGCAGGAGGAGCGCTTCATGCCGCTGCGGGCGATCAAGTCGGTCCTCGACGAGGACCCCGAGCGGGCCCGCGCCCTGGTCGAGCTGGAGGACCGCATCCTCGACCGCGCCCTGGCGGGCGAGCGCACCCGCACCAGCGCCGCCGCGGTGCGCGAGCGCTACGGCGTGCCCGGGGAGGTGCTCGACCGGCTCGCCGAGCTGGACGTGCTCAGCCCCAACAGCCGCGGCTACTCGCCTTCCGACGTGAAGATCATCGAGGCGATCAGCCGCTTCCGCGCCGGCGGCTACGACGAGGAGATCGGCTTCACCGTCTACGACACCCTGCGCTACAAGACCGCCCTCGAAGACCTCGTCCGCCAGGAGGTCGAGGTCGTCATGGACCGCATGGCCGGCGAGGTGCCGCCCGAGCGCGTGGTCGAGATGCTGGAGAGCGGCGCCCAGCCCCTGCAGGACCTGATCGCCGCCCTCCACACCAAGCTGCTCGTCGCCGAGCTGGAGCGCCACCGGGCCAGCCGGGGCTGAGCGCGGGTTAGAGCGCCGGCCTTCCGAGAGTCGTCCAAGTGGCGGCTCGTTCAACCGTCCACTTCGCTTGGGTGGCGGGGGCGCCGCTGATACGGATGGGCGACCCGGCCCGCCCCGCGCGGGCGCAAATCTCGTAAACCGCGGAGGAAGACTCCATGCAGACCCTCGTTTTGCCAAGGACCTCGATCGTGGCGCTTGGCCTGGCGGCCTCGATCGCCATGCTGCTGGCCGGCGCCGATCTCGCTCAGGCCGGAGCCGACACCGCCTCGCAAAAGGCGAAGAAGGGCAAGCGAGGGGCGAAGAAGGGCAAGCAGGGCAGGCGTGGCCCCAAGGGACGTCGAGGCCCCCGCGGCCCCGAGGGACCGCAGGGACCGGTTGGCCCCCGCGGCCCGATGGGCTTCCCGGGCGAGAAGGGCGCGGCTGGCACGGCCGGCGATGAGGGCGCGACCGGCGCGGATGGAGCGAAAGGGGCAACCGGAGCCGACGGCACGGATGGAGCGACCGGCGCCGATGGCGCAACAGGCGCAACCGGCGTAGACGGCACGGACGGCGCGACCGGGGCAACCGGTGCTCCCGGAGTGGCGGGGGCAACCGGAGCCGACGGCGCAACCGGAGCCGACGGCACGGACGGGGCGACTGGAGCCGACGGAGCGACCGGAGCCGACGGTGCCACCGGCGCCACGGGCGCCACAGGTCTGCAGGGACCGGTTGGCGCCACCGGCGTCACGGGTGCCACCGGGGCGACCGGCCTGCAGGGCCCCGTCGGTGGGACCGGGGCCACCGGCTCGGACGGATCGATCGGGGCGGATGGCGCCACCGGCGCCACGGGTCCCAGCGGCCTGACGGGCTACGAACAGGTGACCGGCACCACGACCGCGGCCACGTCGACAGCGGACTGCGAAGTCGGCGACGTGGTGCTCGGCGGTGGCTACGAACTGAGCGGCACCGTGGCCGAAGCGGACATCGTCACCGTCAACCGCGCCACCGACATCGACACCTGGACCGCCTCGGTCGAAGGCGGGGTGGCGGAAATCACCGCCTTCGCGATCTGCTCCACTCCGTAGAAGGGCTCCAACCCTGGGGAGCCCAGCGAATCTCCAGCCCCATGCCCCGGCGGGCACACCCCGCCGGGGCATGGTGAGGGAGCGATGGCGTCGCGATCTGGCACCGTAGTCTTGCCGCGTGCGATCGGCCCTGATCACCGGCGCCTCCACCGGCATCGGCCGGGCGGCGGCGTTGCGGATGGACGCCGAAGGATGGCGGGTCTTCGCCGGGGTGCGGCGCGAGGAGGACGCCGAGGCGCTGCGTGAGGCTGCCTCCGAGCGCCTGCTGCCGCTGCCGCTCGACGTCACCGACGTGGCCCAGATCGCCGCCGCCGCGACGACGGTCGCGGAGGCCACCGGCGAGGTCGGCCTCGCCGGGCTCGTCAACAACGCCGGCATCGCCGTGCTCAGCCCGCTGGAGACGATCCCGCTCGAGGACCTCCGCCGCCAGATCGAGGTCAACCTGACCGCCCAGGTCGCCGTCACCCAGGCGATGCTGCCGGCGATCCGCCGCGCCCGCGGCCGGGTCGTCTTCGTCAGCTCGATCGGCGGCCGCATGGCGCTGCCGTTCGGCGGTCCCTACCACGCCTCCAAGCACGGGATCGAGGCGGTCGCCGACTGCCTGCGCCAGGAGCTGCGCCCCTGGGGGATCGAGGTCGCCGCGATCGAGCCCGGCTCGATCGACACGCCGATCTGGGAGCGCGGCGAGCGGATCGCCGCGGAGGTCTCGGCGCGCGCCCCCGCCGCCCAGGAGGAGCTCTACGGGGAGACGATCGAGCGCTTCCGCGCCGCCGTGATGCGCACCGCGGCGCGCGGCATCGCGCCGGAGAAGGCCGCCGGGGCGATCGCCCACGCCCTCACCGCCCGCCGCCCACGCACCCGCTACCTGGTTGGCGCCGACGCCCGCGCCCAGTCCATCGCCCGTCGCCTCCTCCCCGATCGCGCCTTCGACGCTCTCGTCCGCCGCGCCATGCGCGTCTGAAGCCCGACCCCACCTCGCCGGCGAGGCCGCGCAACAGCTCCCGGGTGTCAGCAGGCCCGAGAGCCTGGAGCGCGACCTCGCAGTAGCGCGGCGAGCCATCCCAATCGGGTGCATAGTTGGGATGGAAGTTGACTACTACAGAGTACCCGTTTTGTCGAGAGACGCAACCCCGTCCGCTGGCGCCCCTCGACTGTGGACTTGACCACCGTTTCCGTGGGTCAAAGCGACGGGCTGCGGGGTTTGCCACCGGGCGCTGGGGCTCCGCGCCGCGCTTCGGCCTCGGAGCGATCGGATCCGCGCTGCCGGGACCGGGATCCGCGCTGCCCGCACCTATACTGGGCAGTAACCGATTGACTGGTCAATCGGCCACCATCCAGCCCGGAGAAGCCTTGCGAGCAGCGGCCGTACAGCTCAACTCTACGAACGAGAAGGACCGCAACCTCGCGGCGGCCGAGCGGCTCGTGCGCGCCGCCGCGGCCGACGGTGCCGAGCTGGTGGCGCTGCCGGAGAAGTGGAACCTGCTCGCCGCGGGGGAGGAGCTGCGCGCCGGCGCCGAGCCGCTCGACGGCCCCAGCCTCGCCGCCGCCCGCGCCTGGGCGCGCGAGCTGGGCATCCACCTGCTCGCCGGCAGCGTCTCCGAGAGCGGCCCCGAGGGCAGGGCCTTCAACACCTCGGTGCTGATCGGCCCCGACGGGGAGGATCTCGCCGCCTACCGCAAGATCCACATGTTCGACATCGACGTCGGCGGCGTCTCCTACCGCGAGTCCGACCACGAGGAGCCCGGCGAGGAGATCGTCACGGCCGAGGTCGCCGGCGTCACCGTCGGCCTCAGCGTCTGCTACGACCTGCGCTTCCCGGAGCTGTACCGGATCCTCGCCGTGCGCGGCGCCCGCCTGCTCGCCGTCCCCTCCGCCTTCACGCTCGCCACCGGTCGCGACCACTGGGAGGTGCTGCTGCGCGCCCGCGCGATCGAGGACCAGGCCTTCGTCCTCGCCCCCAACCAGTTCGGCGAGGCGCCGCCCCACTTCAGCTCCTGCGGGCGCTCGGCGATCGTCGACCCCTGGGGCGTCGCCCTCGCCACCGCGCCCGACGGCGAGGGCTTCGTCGCCGCCGAGCTCGACCTCGCCGCCCAGGAGCGGATCCGCGCCTCGCTGCCCTCGCTGGCCAACCGCCGCCCGCGGGCCTACGCCTGGCCGGAGTCGGTGGCCTCAGACCGGGAGCGCGGCGAGCGCGAGCAGACGCGCCCGATCCGCTACGAGCGGCGCGCGGGCGAAATCCGGGAGGCGCGCGGCTGATGGCCCAGGTACCGGCGCCGCCGATCGACAAGCGGCGGCAGATCCTCGACGCGGCGATCCGCGTCTTCGCCCGCCAGGGCTTCCACTCGACCCGCGTCTCCGACATCGCCGACGAGGCCGGCGTCGCCTACGGGCTCGTCTACCACTACTTCAAGTCGAAGGAGGAGGTGCTGAACGAGCTCTTCACGGAGCGCTGGTCGCTGCTCCTGGCGGCGATCGAGGAGGCCGACCGCGAGGGCGCCTCGCCGCGCGCCAAGCTCGAGGACGTGGCCGGCTTCATCGTCGACTCCTACCGCCACGACCCGGAGCTAATGAAGGTGATCATCGTCGAGGTCACCCGCGCCGCCAACTCCTTCGGCCGCACCCACCTGCCCGAGATCCGCCGCGCCTACGACTCGATCGCCAAGATCGTCGCCGAGGGCCAGGCGGCGGGCGACTTCCGCGGCGACGTCGACGCGACCTTCGCCTCGATGTCCTTCTACGGCGCGGTGGAGCAGCTGCTCTCGGGCTGGATCTTCGAGCTGATTCCCGCCACCGACGCCGACTTCGACCAGGCGAAGGGTCTGCTCGTGGCGACCATCTGCGACGGCCTCGAGCCGCGATAGGTAAGGTCGGGACCGTGATGGAGAACGAGATCGTCAAGCGACTGGCCTGGAGCGGCCTGCTCGCCGCCAGCAGCGCCCTGGCCAGCGTCGCCGCCGCCCGCCTCGCCGCCTTCGCCTGGAAGCGGGTCGTCGGCGAGGAGCCGCCGGAGTAGCGTGGCCGACGGCGCCGGCACACCCCCGCCCGAGCAGGATGAGCGCTCGGTGACCGAGCTGGTCTTCGACGTCGCCGAGCGGAGCTCCTCGCTGGTCCGCGAGGAGATCGAGCTGGCCAAGGCGGAGATCGCCGAGAAGGTCGGCAAGCTGGCGCGCGGCTCCGCCGTCGCCGTCGTCGCCGGGGTCTTCGCCTTCCTGGCGCTGATCCTCGTCATGCAGGGCTTCGCCTGGCTGCTCGCCGAAGAGCTCTTCGACGGCAACGCCTGGCCCGGCTTCTTCGTCGAGGCGGCGCTCTTCCTGCTGATCGCGGCGGGCGCCGGCTTCGTCGCCTACCGCGCCGTGCGGGCGGGCGCGCCGCCGGTCCCCGAGCAGGCGATCGAGGAGGCCAGGGAGACGAAGCGCGTACTGGAAGGGGAGGGGGGCTCGTGAGCGCGAAGCGGCCGAGCCCGATGAGCTTCCGGTGCGCCTTTTGGACCCCACAGGTGCATAAAGCGCACCGGAAGGGGCGGTGGGGGCAGTGAGCGCCCAGCCCGAGCCCCTGCGTCCCTCGACCGCTGGCATGCCCGGCCGCTCCCCCGCCGAGATCCGCCGCGACATCGACCTGCAGCGGCGCGACCTGGGCCGCTCGGTCGAGTCGCTGCGCGGTCGCGTCGCCGAGCTGACCGACTGGCGCCGCCAGGTGCGCGAGCACCGCGGCGAGCTGATCGTCGGCGCCGCCGTCGTCGGCTTCGCCGTCGGCGGCCTGATGATGCTGCGCCGCCGCCGCTAGCCGCGCCGTCCGCCCGTGGCCGACCTGCAGGAGATCGAGGCGATGATCGCGGCGGCCCTGCCCGGCGCCCGGGTCGAGGTGGTCGACGAGACCGGCACGGGCGATCACCTGCGCGCCAGCGTCGCCGCGCCGCAGTTCGAGGGCCTCTCGCGCATCGACCAGCACCGCCTCGTCAAGGCCGCCGTCAGGGAGCGCTTCGACGACGGCACGATCCACGCCCTCTCGCTGAAGACGACTCCGATCTGAGCCCCGCGAGCACGCTTGTCGAGTTTGCCCACGTATCCGGTGGCAAAGTCGACAGCCTGCGACCTTTACAATCGCCCGAGTGGCCGACACCGAGCTGAAGCAGAAGGTCGAGGAGCTGATCTCCGGCAACCCGGTGCTGCTCTTCATGAAGGGCACGCCCGAAGCGCCGCGCTGCGGCTTCTCGATGCGGGTCGTGCAGGTGCTCGACGCGATGGACGTCGAGTACGGCGCGGTCGACGTGCTGCCGGCGCTGCAGCCGCTGCGCGAAGTCACCGCCGAGCTCTCCGAGTGGCAGACCTTCCCGCAGCTCTACGTCAACGGCGAGCTGCTCGGCGGCGCCGACATCGTCGAGGAGATGTTCGATTCCGGCGAGCTGGCCGAGGCGCTCGGCGTCGAGCAGCCAGCGGCGCCCGCACCGGGGTCGCCCCCAGCGCAGTCGCCGCCGCTGCAGATCGAGTAGCGCCCGCGCCGCGCGCTACCGGCCGCCGCGCACCCGCGCGGTGAACTTGAGCCAGCGCGACTTGCACTTCACGCCGCCCTTGCGCAGTTCGTCCTTGACGCGCACCTTGCCGCGCACGACCCGGCCGCGCCGCTTGCCCTTGATGAACACTTCGTCGGTGCGGCCCACCTGGATGTCGCGGAAGCGCCCGTTGGAGCGGATCGGCGTCCGCACGAAGCCGCGCTCGTCGACGATCAGGGTGCTGCCGTCGCGGCAGCGCAGATTCGCCTTGAAGTGCAGGATCTTCAGCGAGTTGCCGCGGACCATCACCTTCATCGGGTGACGCTGGGCGGTCTTGCCCTTGTAGACGCGGCGGGGGGCGGCGTCGGCGGTCGCCACGGCAGCCGCCGAGAGCGCTCCGCAGGCCACGATGGCCCCCACCGTCAGTCCTGAAAGGCGTCGAAACAACATCCCTGCCTCCTCCGTAGTCGATTTGGCTGGAACCCCTCGTAACACGAGGAGGGCCGCTCTCGTTGCGGCCCGTCGGCGACATACCCGTTTCTCGGAGGTTTAAGCAGCGGCGGGGCGGGAACCCCGGAATTGAGCAGAAGCGTAAAAGCGAGAGCCATCCGGCGCCCCCCGAGGGGCGCCCAGGGGAGGGAAGCATGCGAAGGACACTGCTCGCGACGATCGCGCTGGGGGTCGCGGTCGCGGTTGCGGTCGCCGGCGTCTCCGTGGCGGCCAAGCCGACCGTGGTGCGCGCCGGCAACCTGGTGATGAGGATCAACGGCGGCGTCTCGCCGCAGAAGCTGCCCAGGGGCCGGCTGGCGCCGATCACCCTGCGCGCCTCGGGCAACATCCGCACGACCGACGGCTCCCATCCCCCGGCCCTCCGCGAAGTCCGCATCGACTTCGACCGGCACGGCGCGATCAACGCCCGGGGCCTCAAGGTCTGCCGCTCGGGACAGCTGCAGGCGCGCGACACGCAGAGCGCCAAGAAGGCCTGCCGCGGCTCGGTCGTCGGCCACGGCAGCACCCGCGTGCGCGTCGCCTTCCCCGAATCGACGCCCTTCGAAGCGAGCGGGCCGCTGGTCCTCTTCAACGGCGGCGTGCGGCGCGGCGTGACGACGATGTTCATCCACGCCTACGTCAACGTGCCGGCGCCGACCGCGATCGTCACCACGGTCAAGGTGCGCAAGATCCGCAAGGGCCGCTACGGCACCCGCGCGATCGCCCGCGTGCCGGTGATCGCCGGCGGCAGCGGCTCGGTGACGCACTTCAACCTGGCCGTGCGGCGCATCTACCGCGCCAACGGCCGCCGTCAGAGCTACCTGCTGGCGCGCTGCGGCCGTGGCCGCCTCTTCGCCAAGGCGATCGCCTTCTACCGCGACGGCACCCGCCTGGCCGGCAACGTCGTGCGACCCTGCCGGCCGCGGTAGCCAGGCCCCGCGATGCGCCGGTTGGCAGCGTCCGCCTAAACGGCCGCCGCTTGCTCGGCGTCGTCCTTGACCTGGAAGGACGACCCGCAGCCGCAGGCGGCGACGACGTTGGGGTTGTTGACCTGGAAGCCGGCGCCCTGCAGGCCTTCGACGTAGTCGACCTCGGAGCCGAAGACGAACTGCATGCTGGCCTTGTCGACGACCACCGAGACGTCGTCGACCGCGAAGACGTGGTCGTCCTCCTTGGCGCGGTCGAAGGCGAGCGCGTACTGGAAGCCCGAGCAGCCGCCGCCGCGCACGGCGACCCGCAACGCCTGCTCCTCGGAGCCCTCCTGGGAGCCGAGCAGCTCGGCGATCTTGCCGGCCGCCTTCTCGGTCAGCGAGATCGCGGCCTGCGCGGTGTCGGCGGTTGTGTCCGTCACTTCACAAAGTGTAGCGGCAGGTCTGAGAGAATCGCTCATCTTGACCTCGAGCACCCCCACCGCGGTCGTCTGCGACACGACGGCCTACCTGCCCACCGACCTCCTCGTCGCCCGCGGCATCCAGACGATCAGCCTCTACGTGACGGTCGACGGCGTGCAGGAGCGGGAGTCCGAGATCGCCGACTACGCCGCCTTCTACGAGCGCCTGCGCGCCTCCGAAGACGGCGCGACGACCTCCCAGCCCTCGGTCGGCGACTTCGCCGCCGTCTACGAGCCGCTGCTCGAACAGGGGCGGGAGATCGTCTCGATCCACATCTCGGCTGGCATCTCCGGCACCTTCGAGGCGGCCGGGCAGGCGCGCGAGCGGCTGATCGCCGAGGGCAGGGGGGGAGAGCGCATCCACCTCTTCGACTCGCGCTCGGCCTGCGGTGGCATGGGCTACTCGGTGCTGGCCGCCGCCGCGGCGGCTCGGGCGGGGGGCGACGGCAAGGCCGTCCTCGCCCGCGCCGAGCGGGCCCGCGAGGAGCTGAAGATGTGGTTCGCGATCGACACCCTCGAGTACCTGCGCCGCGGCGGGCGCATCGGCGGCGCGCGCGCCTGGATCGGCTCGGCGCTGAAGATCAAGCCGATCCTCACCCTCGAGGAGGAGATCACCCCGGTCGAGCGCGTCCGCACCCGCGCCCGCTCGATCGAGCGCCTGCGCGACTACGCCCGCCAGCGCCACGAGTCTGGCCTCGACGCCTGGGTGGTCCAGCACATCCAGGACTTCGACACCGCCAGCGCCCTCGCCGACGACTGCCACGAGATCTTCGGCTGCGACCCCGTCTACATCTCCGAGATCGGCCCCGTCATCGGCGCCCACGTCGGCCCCGGCCTGATCGGCGTCGGCAGCGTCTCGTGGGACGTGCTGAGCTGAGCTGACTCGCAACGTTTCCGCTGCGCCGGTCGCTAGGGTTGAATCGGTGGCGAGGGGGTGTCGGGTGATCCATGGCCTCCTCTCGGGCCTGGGCGTCGTCCCAGATTTGTCCCGAGAGAAGGGAGGTTGGATGGAGAGCCAGTGCATCCTCACGTTGCTTCTGCTCTGGATGATTCTCCAGAGCGTGAGGCGATAGCCATCGGCTCCGGTGTCGTTCCCTGTGCGGCGCCGGAGTTCTCCGGGCAGCGAAAAGCCCGCCGGAGCGGGCCTTTCGACGATCAGTGCATCCTCACGTTGAAACTGCTCTGGATGATCGTCGCCACGATTGTCGCACGATGGCCGGCGTCACGCAAGACCGCCGGTGGCATCGTCCTCGCGACCGACCTCAGCCCGACACCCGCTCGCCGAGGGCGTCGAGCATCTCCTCGACGCGGACGAACTTGACGCGGGGGCGGTCGTGGGGCTCGCCGCGGCCGACCTCGGCTTGGTCGATCGCCTGCCAGTCCTCGAAGCTGACGTAGCGGATGCCGCGCTCGGCGAGCAGGGCCTCGACGGCGGTCGGCTCAGGGCTCTCGGGGTCGAGCAGCGTGCCGGCCTCGACGTCGGCGAGGAGGTGCCGAACCGTCTCCAGGGCGTCCTTCTTGTTGGTGCCGATCACGCCGGAGGGGCCGCGCTTGATCCAGCCCGCCGCGTAGTGGCCGACCCTGTGGCCGGCGTCGTGGGAGTCGAGCACGCGGCCGCCCTCGTTGAGGATCAGGCCGCGCCGCTCGTCGAAGGGGACGCCCTCGATCGGCACGCCGGTGTAGCCGACCGAGCGCAGCACCAGGCCGCACTCCAGCTCCTCGCGCTCGCCGGTGTCGCGGGCGCGCAGCGCGCCGCCCTCCTCGACCAGCTCGTTGCGGCCGATCACGACGCTTTCCACCCTGCCCTCGCCCCGGATCTCCACCGGCGAGGAGAGGAAGCGCAGCACGATCCGCTGCTTCTTGCCCGCCGGCGCGCGCTGGGAGAACTCGCGCAGCGTCTCGACGTTGACGCGGGTCGTCTTGTCGGCCTCCTCGGACTCGAGGAAGGCGGCGCTCGCCTGGTCGAGCTCGACCTCGGCCTCATCGACAACCACGTCGGCGTCCTCCATCTCGCCCAGCTCCTTGATCTCCGGGTTGGTGAAGGCCGCCTGGGCCGGCCCGCGGCGCCCCAGCACGACGATCTCGCGGATCCGCTTCGCGTCGAGCGCCTCGATCGCGTGGTCGGCGGTGTCGGTCCGGTGCAGCTCCGCGTCGGTCAGGGCGAGCATGCGGGCGACGTCCATCGCCACGTTGCCGTTGCCGATCACCACGGCGCGCTCGCAGGAGAGGTCGAACTCCTCCTCGCAGTAGTCGGGGTGGGCGTTGTACCAGCCGACGAAGGCGGTGGCGGCGTGGCTGCCGGGCAGCTCTTCGCCGGGGATGCCGAGCTGGCGGTCGGTCTCACAGCCGACCGTGTAGACGACCGCGTGGTAGAGGCGCTCCAGCTCCTCGACCTCGACGTCGTGCCCGACCTTGACGTTGCCGAAGAAGCGGAAGCCCTCGCGCGCCGCGGTCTTCTCGTAGACGCGGATCACCGACTTGATCTTGGGGTGGTCGGGGGCGACGCCGCCGCGGACCAGGCCGAAGGGCGTCGGCAGGCGGTCGAAGAGGTCGACCTGGGCGTGCAGCTCGTCGTCCTTGAGGATGTGCTCGGCGGCGTAGAAGCCGGACGGGCCGGCGCCGACGATCGCGACGCGCAGCGGCTTCTCAGCGGTTCCGATCTTGGTCATGGTCAAAGGGCCTCTGAAATCGTCGAACTGCATCAACTTCTTCCCCTGGCAGGGGAAGAAGTTGATGCAGTTCGGGGTTGGGGGGCGCGAGCGGGGAAGGATAGGGGACGGTGCGCGCCGTTCGCCTACGCACCGGCGGCCACGGCGCTGGGCGTCCCGTCGAGCGCGTCGAGGGCCTTGCGCAGGGAGAGGGCGACGCAGGTGAAGATCGGCGTCTCCAGCTCGGTGTACTCGCTCGACTCGGTCGAGCGCAGCTCCTGGACCAGGTCGAGGAACATGCCCGGGTCGTCGCCCTCGAAGGCGACGACGAACTCCTGGTCGTCGAGGCCGAAGGAGTAGGAGGTGTTGATCGCGATCTCCGGGTAGCGGCGGCCGACCTCGATGTGGCTGCGCATGATCCGCTGGCGCTCCTCGGCGGGCAGCCCGTACCAGCGGCGCTGCTTGACCATCGGGTAGAGGAAGAGGTAGCGGCGCTCGCTGACGCAGATCTCCGGGCGAGCCTGCTCCTCGGAGTAGGGCGAGCGCTTGGTCATCGAGAGGAATGAGTAGGGAGTCTCGGCCCATTTGGCGAGGCCGCTCTGGCCCAGCACGACGTGGAAGGTGTGCAGGTCGTCGAGGCTGGGGCTCTGGCTGAGCAGGACGAGGTCGGCGTCGCCGCGCGTGCCTATGGTTGAGTAGGCGCGCAATGAGCGATCCAGGGCGAAGTCCTCGCAGGCGGCGAGGAACTCCTGCTTGTCGGCGGCCCGCTGGGCGGCGTCGAGGCGGCGCCAGGCGGGGTCCAGCTTGAAGAAGGTGAACTTGGCGAAGGTGCGGTCGGCCATCGCGCTCACGATAGCGGCCACCGGCCTGGCCGCCCCGAGCACGGCCTCGGCCGAGGCGGAGGCGATGATCGCCCTCGTGCCGCGTGGCACCGGGGTGGGGGAGCTTGCTCGCGCCGGGCTCGCGCCGGGGCTGCTCTCGGCGGGGCTGGGGAGCGTGCCGGCGGCGCAGACCTACCTGGACGTCTCGCAGGGGAACCGGGTGTTCGACTCGCTCTACGACGAGGAGCTGCCGGCGGACGTGGGGGGCGGGATGTGCGGGCCGGCATACTCGCCAGCGGTGGTCGAGCGGGCCGAGTCGGCGCCGGCGGACATCGCGCCGGGGCTGCTGGCGGCGACGCTGCGCGGGGCGGGGGAGGGCTGCGAGGTGCGCGAGGTCGGCCCGCGGCGGCTCGAGCGGCTCGTCGCCGGGCTGCGCGGCGAGGAGCTGCTGATCGCGATCGAGCGCGCGCCGCCGGGGGAGAGCGAGGCGCTGGCGGTGGGGATCGCGGGGCGCGGCTTCGACGGCAACCTCACCTCCGCCAGCACGCGCACCGACGGCTACGTGCTCAGCACCGACGTCGCGCCGACGATCCTGGCGCGGCTCGGCATCCCCGCCCCCGACGCGATGTCCGGGCGGCCGATCGAGGCCGAGGGGGGGAGCGTCGACGTCGCCGCGATCGAGTCGCTGGGCGAGCGCATGGCGGCGATCTCGGCGCGGCGCGGGCCGGTGATCGGGGTCAGCCTGCTCGCCTGGCTCTCCGCGCTCGGCCTCGCGGCGCTCGCCGGCTCGGCCCGCACCGCGCGCCGGGCCGTCCAGCTCACCGGCCTCGCCGTCGTCTACCTGCCCCTGGCGCTGCTGCTCGCCGCGGCCCTGGAGCCGAGCCAGGCCGCCGAACGCGCCCTCGTCCTGGCCGGCGCCCCCCTGCTCGCCGCGCTGACCCTCGTCGCGCTGCCCGCCTTCCGCGCCCTCGCGGTCGCCTGCGGCGCGGTCGTGCTCGCCCACGCCGCCGACGTCGTCGCCGGCTCGCCGCTCACCGCGCTCTCGCTGCTCGGCCCCAACCCCGGCCTCGGGGCGCGCTTCTACGGGATCGGCAACGAGCTCGAGGCGCTGCTCGCCGTGCTCGTCGTCGCCGGCACCGGAGCCGCCCTGGCGGGCTTCGCGCCGCGCATCGCGCCGCGCCGCGCCGCGAGGACCTTCCTCGCCGCCGCCGTGCTCTTCGCCGTGCTCTTCGCCGCCGGCCGCTTCGGGGCCGACGTGGGCGCGGCGATCGTGCTGCCGATAGGTGGGGCCGCCGCCGCTTTGGCTGTTACTTGGCCACAGAGAGGAGTCCAGCGAACGGCCCCACTCTTAATTCTTATCGCATTTTGGGTCGTTTTGGTACTTATCGGTCTGATCGACCTCGTTTCGGGCGCCGACGCGCACCTCACGAGGTCGGTCCTGGAGGCGGGTGGGCTGGGCGACGTGGCGCAGGTCGCCGAGCGCCGTCTGCAACTTTCCGCCCAGAGCTTCGCCCGCCCCGTCGTCCTTGCTTTCCTGCCCCTCGTCCTCGCCTTCGCCGCCCTGGCGATCCGCCATCGAGGCCGCCTGGGAAGCCAACTGGGAAATTTCCCAGTTGCGCGCGCCGGCCTCCTCGGCGCCCTCGCCGCCGTCCTCGCCGGCACCCTCGCCAACGACTCCGGCGCCCTCTTCCTCGAGATCGGCGCCGCCTACCTCCTCGCCCTCACCGGCTTCGCCGCCGCCATCCGCGCCCGGCCTCCGGGGGCCGAGCGCTGAACCCGACCCCGCGGAGCCCGCGATCGCGCACGAGTGGTCATTTGACCTCGCGATAGCGAGGTCAAATGACCACTCGTGCCACCACTTGTGCGCGAGGGGGGCCTCGGCACGGTGCGTCGCTGCTTTTCTCCCGGCTCGGGCCGGTGGATCGACTACTCTTGGCGACTCGTGCGGATTGCGCTCGTCTCGCCATATTCCTGGACCTACCAGGGCGGCGTGAACAGGCACGTCGAGGCGCTCGCGGAGGAGTTCCTCGCACGCGGCCACCACGTTCGCGTGCTCGCCCCCTTCGACCCGCCGGGGCGGCTCAGCAAGGGGCTGCACCGGGCCGCGCCGGAGGCGCGCGCGGCGCCCGAGTACCTGCTGCCGCTCGGCCGCACGGTCGGCATTCCCGCCAACGGGGCCGTCTCCAACCTTGCGCCCTTCCCGGCCGGCGGCATCGCCGCGCCGCGCCGCGAGCTGCGCGGCGAGCGCTACGACGTCGTCCACGTCCACGAGCCGCTGGTGCCGCTGGTCGGCTGGAACGCGGCGCTCGGCGCCGACGCGCCCGCCGTCGGCACCTTCCACGCCTACTCGACCAGGGCGCTGCCCAACCACGTCGCCACGGCGCTCGGCGCGCGGCGCGTCTTCAACCGGCTGGCGGCGCGGATCGCCGTCTCCGAGGCGGCCGCCTGGACCGGGCGGCGCTGGTTCGGCGGCCACTACGAGGTGATCCCCAACGGCGTCGAGCTCGCCGCCGCCCCGGCCGGGCCCAAGCCGCCCGGCGAGGAGCTGCGCGTGCTCTTCGTCGGCCGCCCCGAGGAGCGCAAGGGCCTGCCCGTCCTGCTCGCCGCCTTCGGCGCCCTGGTCGAGCACGTGCCCAGCCGCCTCACCGTGATCGGCGCCGAGCGCGAGGACGTGCTGCGCTACCTCGCCGACCCCGAGGCGATGCGCTTCGTCGACGTGCGCGGCCGCGTCTCCGGCGCCGCCCTGCACCGCGCCATGCACGAGGCCGACCTGCTCTGCGCGCCCTCGCTCTCGGGCGAGAGCTTCGGCATGGTGCTCACCGAGGCCTTCGCCGCCGGCACGCCGGCGATCGCCTCCGCCATCGCCGGCTACAGCGACGTCGTCAGCGACGGCGTCGACGGCGTGCTCGTCCCGCCGGGGGACCCGCAGCGCCTCGCCGAGGAGCTGCAGCGCGCCCACCACGAGCGCGAGCGGCTGGCGGCGATGGGGGAGGCGGCGCGGCGCAGCGCCGAGCGCTACGCCTGGCCGCGCGTCGCCGAGCGGGTGACGCGCGTCTACGAGCGGGCGATCGAGGCCCCCGCGCCGGAGGGCGTCGCCGCGCGCGCCGCGCACTGGGCCGGGTTGCGCCCCGCCGACGGCATGCCGCCGCGCCCGCCGCGGCGCCTGCCCTCGCTCGACCCGGCGCCCGCCCAGCCCGGCAGGCGCCGCGGCAGGCTCGCCCGCCGCGTCGGCCTCGGCGCCGCCGGGGTCGCCGGGGTCGGCCTCACCGCGCTCGCCGCGCGGAAGATCGGCGTCGACAACGTCGTCGCCAGCATCGTCCGCTCCGACCTCACCTGGGTGCTGGTCGCCTGCGCGCTGATGGCCCTCTCGCTCTTCTTCCGCGCCGCCTCCTGGTACTGGATCGTGGGCGCGGCGCTGCCGCGACGGCCGCTGCGCCGCCGCGACGTCACCTCCGCGACGATGATCGGCGTGCTGATGTCGGCCACCCTGCCGGCGCGCCTGGGCGAGCCGGCGCGGGCGCTCTCGCTGGCGCGGCGGGTCGGCCGCATGCGGGAGACCTTCCCCGTCCTGCTCGGCACGCTCGTCTCCCAGACGGTGCTCAACATCGTCGCCCTCGGCCTGCTCGGCGTGATCATCGTCTCCAGCACCGACCTCTTCCACTCCAGCACCGAGAAGCTCTTCGCCTTCAGCCTCGTGCCGCTGGCGCTGCTGCTCTTCGTCCTGCTCGGCCCGCAGCTGACCCGCCGCAACGGCAACGGCCGCCTGGCCCGGCTCGGCGCCGCCCTGCACGCGGCGCTGGTCCAGGTGCGCGCCGGGCTCACCGTCTTCCGCAACCCGCGCCGCGGGCCGGCCGCCGCCGCGGCCCAGCTCGGCGCCTGGGCGATCCAGCTGGCCGCCTGCTGGGCGCTCTTCGCCGCCCTCGGGCTCAGCTCGCAGGCGGGCATCGGCGCCGCCGCCGCGGTCCTCTTCGCCGTCAACGTCACCGCCGTCGTGCCGGCCACCCCCTCCAACGTCGGCGTCTTCCAGCTCGCCACGATCAGCGTCCTGCACACCGGCTTCGGCATCGGCACCGCCGACGCCCTCGCCTACGGCGTCATCCTGCAGGCGGTCGAGATCGCCACCGCGGTCGCCCTCGGCCTGCCCGCCCTCGTCCGCGAGGGCCTCACCTGGAGCGACCTGCGCGTCCAGGCCCTCTCGAGCACCCCGGTTCGCCTCAAGCCACACCGTGCGCCGAGCCGTTACTGAGGGCCTTTCCGGCGTCGTTGTTGTTATACTTACGGTATGACTCACAAGGTGGGGACGAAGGGCCAGGTGGTGATCCCGAAGACGATCCGCGAGGAGATCGGGGTTGAGCCCGGCGATGAGGTCGCCTTCGAAACCGACGGCATGGAGGTGCGAATTCGACGCGCCGCCGACGAGCCCCAGGCGCGGGCGAGGGAGATCAAGGCCCTGCGCGGCATCTGGGCCGACACGCCTGGCGGGGGCACCGAGGACCTGCTGGCGGAGCGGGGCCGAGAGCGCGAGCTGGAGGAGCGCAAGGCGCAAAGGTGGGACGTTGGTCGTCCTTGACAGCTGGGCCCTGCTGGCGTACCTGAAGAACGAGCCTGCGGCAGGGAAGATCGAGGAGGCGTGGCTCTCGCAGGGCGCGGCGATCTCCTCGGTCAATCTCGGCGAGGCGCTGTACATGCGAATCCGCGAGCGGGGCGAAAAGGCCGCGACGGGCGACATCGACAGGATTCGCAGGCGCAGCAAGGTCATCGGTGCCGATTGGCCCTTGATCCGCTCCGCGGCACGGGTCAAGGCCGGGGGTGGCCTGTCCTATGCCGACGCCTTCTGTGTGGCGACGGCGCTGAGCCTGGAGGCACCCCTGTGGACTGGCGATCCAGAGATCGTGGAGCTGGCGGAGGGGCTGCGCTACGAGGTTGTGGATCTGCGCACGTCGCCCGAATAGTCGAGCATCCCAGTCCGCCTCAAGCCACAACCGGCACGTTTCGAATAAGGTATCGCCGTTGCTGACGGCGAGTATCGATAGAAGACCACGGAGTTACCGGAGGTGATCGAGCGATGCACGTTGACAGCAGACCCCCTGCCCGCGTTCGCGCCGGCGGCACGGTCCTCTCGCTGCTCGCCGCGCCGCTCATCGTCCCCATCCTGCGCGCCCACGTCGAGGGCCCGCTGCGCCTGCCGGACCTGCGCGAACGCATAGGCGGCGCCGCCCAGACGACCCTGCGCGGCCAGGTCGGCAAGCTGCGCGACATCGGCGCGCTCGAACGCGAAGTGCAGGCCGGCGTCATGCCCTACACCGTGGTCAACGAGATCACCCCCGCCGGCATGGGCGTCCTCGCCGTCGCCGAGCTGGTCGAAGCCTGGCTCGCCCGGGCTCCCCAGGGGCCGATTCCCCTCGGCAGCGAGCCCGCCAAGGGCGCGATCCGCTCCCTGGTCGGTGGCTGGGGCTCGACCATTCTGCGCGCCCTCGCCGCCGAGCCGTGCTCCCTCACCGAGCTCGACAGCGCCATCCCCGATCTCAGCTATCCGGCGCTCGAGCGCCGCCTCTCCGGCATGCGCGCCGCCCGCCAGGTCGAAGCGCGGCCCAGCGCCGTGGGCACGGCGAAGCCGTATGCGGTGACGGAATGGACTCGTCAGGCGGTCGGCCCGCTCGTAGCCGCCGGACGTTGCGAGTGCCAGCACTTCTCCGAGGACGCGGAACCGCTGACCAGCGTCGACGTCGAGGCCGCCTTCCTCCTCGCCGTCCCCCTGGTCGAGGCGGAAAGCAGCCACACCGGCTCCTGCCTCTTCGCCGTCGACACCGACGACCAGGAGGAGGACGAGCCAAGCAACCGCCTCGCCGGCGTCCACGTCGAAGTCGAGAACGGCTACGTCGCCTCCTGCATCTCGAAGATCGAGCAGAACCCGCAGGCCTGGGCGCTCGGCGCGGTCGAGTCCTGGGTCGAGGCGATCCTCGACGGCCGCATCGAGAGCCTCCGCCTCGGCGGCCACGACCAGGACTTCGTGCAGGGCTTGATCGAGGGCCTGCACGGGGCCCTGGCGGGGGACTGATCGGACGTCAAGCGATCGAGCTTCATCAATGACCAGATACCAAAAGAAACCCGGTGCGTACGCCGGGAAAGGAGAAAGAGATGAGAAGCACGAAGATGTTCAGCTTCGCTGCCACCGTGGCCTTGGTCGCGATGGTGGCGCTGGGTGCCAGCACGGCCTCTGCCGGGAGCACGGCGCTGTGCGGTGCGCACGAAGATCCATGCCTCGAAGACCCACTCGCGGCGGTGCATCTGGAATTGGCGGAAGGAACTATCTTCCAGCTGTTAAGCAGCGTCTCGACGATCTTATGCTTAGAGGTCTTAGCTACAGCAGGAGCGACTGAAGGCACGACGGGCAATCCCCTGCCTCTGCAGATGTCGCTCTCGTTCGCCAACTGCGGCTCCAACAGCGCTCACAGCAATTGCACGATATCGGCGATCGAACAGCCTGTGGTGGAGCTCTTAAGGACGAGCTTAAACTTAGCCACACTCAGCGGAACCTCTGAACAGCCGGGCGTGGTCAATGTCCAGTGCACGATCATCGGCTTCCCGGTCGACTGCGACTACAGCGGCGAAGAACTCACCTTCCCGGTCGAAGGTGCTGAACACACCGAAGGCGCTGGCAACGGCAGGCTCGTCGCCGAAAAAACCCCGGCGAAACTGACCGAAGCGTTAGGCGGGTTCTTCTGTCCAGAAAACTCGACCCTCGACTTCTCGCTGGAGGCCTTAGAACCGACCTATGTCGTCTCTGAGGCCGATCCACTGACTACCGCCCTGTGCGCTACTCACGCAAGCACCGGCTGCGCCGAAAAAGACCTCCTCGATGAAGTTCATCTCGAGTCGACACAGCCTGTGTCCTTCCTCAACAGCGTCGCCGACATAGAATGCGAATCCTCTTCGCTGGAGGCGAGCCTCTTAGGCTTAGGAAACGGCAAACCTCAGGAAGCCCACGTCACCGAATGGAGCTGGAAAGGCTGCCACACTCTGGGTGCGACGGGCAACTGCAGCGTCGAGACCGCGGAGCTGCCCGACATCGGGATCGAACGGACCGAATTAAACGTGGCGATCGCTACCCTCGAAGTCGAGATCGCGGTCGAATGCCTCGTCCTCGGCTTACACGAGATGGAATGCAGCTACGGCGGCACGCTCGAACTGCCCCTCGAAGGAGCGTTACGCAAAGTCGCGACGCCTCATGGAAAGCTCGAGGCCGACCGCATCGACCTCAAACGGATCGAAGAAGGCACGGGCTGCGCGCCCAGCGCTGAATGGGACGCCACCTTTGAGCCGTTAGAGCACGTCTACATCGTTTCCTAGCCCGGAGAGCGCGGATCGGCGTGCGCGCCGATCCGCGCATCTCTCTGCGCGAATCTGCGCACGCGCGAATTTGACATGCCGGGATTTCCAGGGGAATCACGTCCACCATTTAGGGGCATTCTTGACCCTCGGCCCATCGGCCTCTATCCCTATCCCTGCCCGAATGATCGGGCAACGCAAACCGACCTCGGCGGCGAGGCCGCCGAGAAGGGAGATACAAAGTGAGACTCGTCAAGATGTTCGGCCTTGCCGCGCTGGCGGCCCTGGCCTCGATGGCTTTCCTCGGGGCGGGTACGGCCTCCGCTGAAGGTATTGCGATCTGCGAAGAAAACGCATTACCTTGTCCTGAAAACAAACTAGTTAGTTTAATTCACGCGGAACTGGAAGCAGGCACAGTCGGTCAGCTGTTAAGCAGCCTGGCCACAATTTTATGCTTAAACGTGTTAGCGGAAGCCCATGCTGAGGGCCCGCTGTTACACGCGACTACCCTAAATGCAATTATATTAGCAACATTCACGGGCTGCGGATCAAATGGTGCCCACAGCAACTGCACGGTGAAAACCCTCGAAAACGGCTTAGCTGAACTTACGAAGACTGGCACCAACTTAGGTGTTATTAGCGGCACCTCGGGAGAAGAACCCGGTGTCGTCAACCTCCAGTGCACGATCCTCGGCTTCCCAGTCAACTGCGACTACAGCGGTGCTGAACTCGCATTCCCCGTCGAAGGCGCCGGCCACACCGAAGGGGCAGGCAACGGCAGGCTCGTCGCCAATAAAACCCCGGCGAAACTGACCGAAGCGTTAGGCGGGCTCTTCTGCCCGGAAAACTCGACGCTGGACGCGAAACTGGTGGCCTCAGAAGCGATCTACATCACCGGTTGAGCCCTCGCTGAGAGACCCTCTCGGCAGGACCCAGCACGAAGCGACCGCCCCATTGAATGGGGCGGTCGCTTCTCGTTGTACGCCCGGCATGGGCACCAGCTCGGGGGTGCGAGTCCCCCGTGGATCAGATGACAGAAACCACAAGCCGAAGCCAACTGCGTCGTCGCGAGACGGGGTGGGGAGGAAGGTGGAGGCGAACCCGTGGCCCGAGGAACACGAATCGCGTAGAAGGCGGGGCGATCCGGGCGAGCCAGCAACGCGTGGCAAAGCCCGTGTCATCAAGGGATCGCAACGTAGACGCGGCGGGCGTGCGGGGAAGGTTGGTGCCCTTATCCGGGGAAACCTGCCGGGATGTCGGCCTCGACGTATGTCGCCCGACCCCGGTCGCCGAGAGGCGGCCGGTCACCCGGCAGGAGTCAGCAGAGGCCGTAGTAGCGGCGGGATCGTGCGCCGCGAAGGGCCGAACGCGAAGCCGAGGCAAAGCGCGCCCGTGCTCGCGGAAGCCACAGCAGCCAACCCCGCCCAGGCGGGGCCTTCGCGCAATGGACGCTCAAGGTGAAGCCTTGTCAACGGCCATTCGGATCTCCCCAGGGGCGGCCATCCAACCTCCCCACTCACGGCCACGACTTCTCCCCACCGGTGGCCATCGGATCTCCCCGCTTGAACCCGTCCGTCGCAGCGGCGTAGCGGAGGCCGTAGGCCGGAGCTACTCCGCTGCGAGCGCGAGCTCGCACGGTCAGCTCAGCGGCACCACCCCCTTGCCCTCGGTCGCCTGCGTGAGCCGGTAGCTCTCCGAGCCCTCAGTGACGATTACGTGGGCATGGTGGAGCAGCCGGTCGACCGTCGCGGCGGCCAGGGTCCTGGGCATCAGCTCGTCGAACCCGGAGGGATGCAGGTTGGAGGTGATCGCCAGCGAGCGCTTCTCATAGGCGGCGTCGACGAGGCGAAAGAGCGCCTCGGCCGCCTTCTCGGAGACCGGGACCATGCCGACGTCATCGACGATAACCAGGTCGGCTCTGATCAGCTTGGCGATCGCCTTGGCGACGCTGCCGTCGGCGCGATGGCCGCGCAGCAGCGCCTCGAGGCTCTCCAGCGTGTGCCAAGCGACCGTCTTGCCCCGGTCGATCGCCAGGTGCCCGAGCGCCTCGACGAAATGGCTCTTGCCGGCGCCGCTCGGCCCGCAAACACACAGGTCCTCTCCCCGCTCCACCCACTCCAGGGTGCGCAGCGCCCCCTGAGTGGGCTTCGGGATCGAGGAAGCCTTTTCTTCCCATGCGTCGAAGGTCTTGCCGGCGGGCAATCCCGAGCGCTTGCGCCGGGTGCCGATCGCCGCCTCGGCCCGTCCCTTGGTCTCGGCCTCGAGCAGCACCCGCAGCGCCTCCAGGGGCTCCCAGCGCTGGGAGGCCGCGGTGGCCAGCACCTCTGGCGCTTCCCTGCGGATGTGGGGCAGCCGCAGGGTGCGCAGCTGGCGCTCGATCTCCGCCGGTAGCGGTGGTGGCTTGGGCGTCTCGACGCTCATCGCCTCCCTCCCGTGCGCTCCGCCGCCTCGGCGGCGGCGAGCAGCTCGAAGGCCAGCTCGCGCGCCTCGGTGACCGAGAGCGTCACGATCGCCGCTTCGAGCCGGCGCTCGGGCGCGATCGGAGCGGCGTGCTGGGTCATGATCACGCTGACGTCCTGGTGGACGGCGCCGCCGGGGTCGATGTCGGACTGCTCGGGGTCGATCGCCGTGCGGATCTCTTCGTAGAAGACGCTCATCTTCCAAATCCCTCCCAGACGGCGGTCGAGCTCTGCAGGGTCTCTGCCTCAGTGCGCCGCGGCGGGAACTCGATCACCTGACCGCTGCCGCGGTGAGTGAGGATCGAGGCGAGATCGCCGTCGCCGAAGCGCTCGACGTCGGCGGCGGCTTCCAGAGCGCCATCCACCTCGCGGGCTCCGTGCATCTTCGCCAGGTCGACAGCCTCGGCCATCTTGCGGCGCACCCTGGTGGCGCCGACCGCGGCGGCCCTGGTCAGCCACTTCGACGCCCCGGGCCCGATCGCCAGGAAGGCCGCCTCCTCGGCGCCGGCGGCGCGGGGACGGCGGCCCAGAGCTCCCGGCGGGCGGGGCGGGTAGTGCTCGTCTGCGATCCGCGGCGAGCCGGGCGTGGTCAGCGGATGGCGGGCGACCTCGCGCGGGCCGTGGGCGCCGTCGGCATGCACGGCGACGAGGCAGCCGTCGTGGGTCCTTGCCCATACCCGCTCGCCGATCAGCTCGTGGGGGACCGAGTAGATCGCCCGGCCGATCGAGATCGTCGACTCCCGGGAGACCTTGCGGGTCTCCCCGAAGCAGACGGTGTGGGGCGAGTCGGGGAGCGGGTGCAGGCGCTCGCGCTCGGAGCGGAGCATCTCCGCCGGGGCGCGGCCGGTGACGCGGTGCTCGCGGCCGTTGACCTGCTCGCAGAAGGCATCGCAGGCGGCCTCCAGCTCGGCGAGGCCGGCGTAGCCGGCTCGCAGGTTGTGATCGGTGGGAACCAGATCGGCCTTGGCGATCCGAACCGTCGCCTCCGAGCCTCCCTTGGACTCGGGGTCGGCGGGAACGCAGGTGGCCACGCTCAGCCCGTAATGCCGCGAGGCGGCGGCGATCTGGGGGTTGCGCACCGCGATCCCGCAGATGTGGTTGACCGTGACGGTCTTCTCGTTGTCGGTGAGTGCGTAGGTCGGGGCGCCGCCGAAGGCGCGCAGGGCGCGGTCGAGCGCCATCACCACGCTCGGCAGAGTGCGGTCGGCCAGAGGCAGGACGACCCGGAAGCGCGACCAGGCCAGCCAGGCGCAAAACAGCGAGGTCTGCCTGCCATCGATCGCAGGGCCCTCGCCGTAGTCCCACTGCATCCACAGGCCCGGCTCGGTCACCCAGGGGCGGGTGACGCGCAGCTGCCCGGCGCTGTGGGCCTTCTTGGCCCGGGCGACGGCTCTGCGTGTCGTTCGCTCCGAGCCCTGATATCCCATCGCCACCAGGCGCTCGTGGACCTTGTCGGCCCTCACCTTGCCCTGGGAGCGCTCTACCAGCTCGACGATCTTGTCGTCGTGGGCGTCGGTCCTGGGGCAGGGCCTGCCCTTGCGCCGCCAATCTCCGCCGGCGGCTTCTCGCTCTTGCACGTAGTGGGCCACCGTGTGGTGATCGCAATTGGCCAGCTCCGCCGCTCCCCGCAGCGTGCCGACCAGGTCATATGCCTCGAGAATCTCCATCACTTCCTCCGCTTTCTTCAACCCGACCCCTCCTCGCTTGCCTGCCGAATGGGCGAGGCGTAGCGGGGCGGGCGGTCGGTACCGGCTCGGTGAGCCGGTGGTTTTCAGTTCTCGATGGGGAGATCCGATGGCCGCCACTGGGGAGGTTTGGCGTCCACCAGTGGGGAGATCCAGTGGCCGCCTATGGGGAGAATTTCATGGCCGCCGTCAGGAGAAGTTCCTCTCCCGCGGCAACCTCGCGGCGGCGCTCAGACGCGTCGAGCGAAACGCCGGTGCACCCGGCGTCGATGGCATGCAGACGAAGGAGCTTCGCTCCTGGCTGCACGACCACTGGCCCGAAGTCAGGGCAGCGCTCGACGCGGGCACCTACCGACCGCAACCCACCAGGAGGGTCACGATCCCAAAGCCCTCCGGCGGCGAGCGGGAACTGGGGGTGCCGACGGCCCTGGATCGAGTGATCCAGCAGGCCCTATCGCAGGTGCTGGTGCCCGTCTTCGATCCCGGCTTCTCGGAGCGCAGCTTCGGCTTTCGCCCCGGGCGCTCGGCCCACCAGGCGATCAAGCGCGCTCAGCGCGACATCGCCGAGGGGTTCGAGTACGCCGTCGATCTGGATCTCGATCGCTTCTTCGATCGGGTCCAGCACGACGCGCTGATGGCCAGGGTCGCAAGGCGGGTCATCGACAAGAAGGTGCTCAGGCTGATCGGCAGCTACCTGGAAGCGGGAGTCATGGCAGACGGCGTGAAGCAGCCGAGCGAGGAGGGGACCCCACAGGGCTCCCCGCTCAGCCCGCTGCTCTCCAACGTTTACCTCGACGACCTCGACCGGATGCTGGAGAAGCGAGGGCACCGCTTCGTCCGCTACGCGGACGACATCACGATCTACGTCGCCTCAAAGAGGGCGGCGGACCGCGTGATGCAGAACACCTGCGAATTCATCGAGCGACGCTTGAAGCTGCGGGTCAACCAGGATAAGTCCTCGGTCGGCTCGGCATTTAAAGCGACCCTTCTGGGGTTTGGCTTCTTCAGGCGCGATGGTGAGATCAAGGTCAGGATCGATCCGAAGGCGCGCAAGCGGGCCAGGGATCGCCTGCGGAAGCTCACATCGCGGCGCTGGGGCGTCTCAATGGAGCGGCGAATCCGCGAAGTCAATCGCTTCACGGTGGGATGGGTGGCCTACTTCGCGTTGGCCGACACCCCGCGCCCGCTCTCCGATCTCGATGAGTGGTTGCGCCGCAGGCTGCGGCAGGTGAGATGGAAGGAATGGAAGCGCTACCGAACCAAACGGCGCAACCTCCGAGCGCTGGGAATCCCCGAGCGATCGGCCCGAGAGTGGGCCGGATCGCGTAAGGGTTACTGGCGACTCGCCCGTACCTGGGTCCTCTCACGCTCGCTCACCGATGCTTACTGGCGCGAGCAGGGTCTACGGGGATTCACCGACCCATACGGTCGTTTCCGGGATGCGACGTGAACCGCCGGATGCGGACCCGCATGTCCGGTGGTGTGGGAGGGGCGGGGGACATAGCCCCCGCCCCGACCCGATTCGATCTGGATAACCCAAGGCTCCGGTACGCTCAAGATGCTTGACAGGGACGCGATGGTCCCCTAGCCTCATGGGTACTAGCTAAAACGCTGGTGCCAGGGAAGGGAAACGGGGGAGAGGGGAAGTTCTCGCTCGGCTTGTGGCGCCGGCCTGTTCATGGGAGGAAAGCAAGCTGATGCTCTCAACGTTTAGAAATCGCCTCGGGGCAGTGGGCGTACTCGTCGTGGCCGCGCTGGCCTTCGCGATGCTCGGTGGTGCCTACGCTTTGGCGGGACCCGATGGCGGAGCCGACGCCTCGAAGCGTGCGAAGAAGAAGAAGGGCAATCCGCCTCTCAGCGGCAAACAGAAGCGCGAAGTTCGCAACATCGCCAAGAGCTTTCAGGGCAGGGGCCCCCAGGGCCCCGCTGGCACCAACGGCCAGGACGGCGCGGCCGGTCCGGCTGGCCCGGTAGGGCCGCAGGGGCCGAAAGGCGCCACCGGCGCCACCGGCGAAGACGGCGCCACCGGCGAAGACGGCGCCACCGGCGAAGACGGCGCCACCGGCACCACCGGCGAAGACGGCGCCACCGGCTTCAGTGGCTTCACCGCCACCCTGCCTCCGGGTGAAACGGAGACCGGAGCCTGGGGGGGCATAGTGGACAACGAACTCGAAGTTCTTATTGATTCGGTGTCCTTCCCAATCCCTCTGGCATCCCCAATTCCAGGTGCCAACGTCAAAGCCATCAAGAAGGGTGAAGCGATTCCGGCCGAGTGCGATGACGGGGAAGGCGAAGCCGCGAGCGCCGGTAATCCCGAGGCCGATCCAGGATGGTTTTGCGTCTTCCAGGCACCTTTCGCCCCTTCCCCAACGCCGGAAACCTTTGCAGTCGCTAATCCAGCTGGTACCGGTGCTGGGACCGGAAAGACCGGCGCAAAGATCGTCGCTTTCGAAGGCTTGGCGGTGACAAGTGAAGTTTTCGGTACCTTCGCCGTAACTGCATGCGGAAACGCCGAATTCCCCTGCCCGTAGGTTTCGTCTGAGGCGGATAGGAAAAACGATGGCTGGGCCGGGGACGCAAGGGGTCGGGGCGGCTGGTGTCGCTCCGACCCCTTCCCGGCTTCTCCGCCTAGTGCTTTGGTAGGTCCGCGTTTGGCGCCGAAGTGCTCGCCGAGGCGACCAACCGCCCGGTGCAGTTGGCAAACGGCGGGCTGTACCTGCGTGGGTTGATCGAGCAGGGTGCCCGCAAGTCGCTTGAGCCGATGGTCGCGCGGCTGGGCGGGGAGGCGGACTACGAGAGCCTTCAGAACTTCCTCGCCGTGAGCCCGTGGGACCCCGCCGCGGTAGTCGAGTCGGGAGCGAGTACGTGCTCTCGGTCGGCCCGACAACGAAGGTTTCCTCTTTGCTCGGGTGCGCGCCGCCCACCACTGGCGCGAGCACGCCGGCAAATGGCGAGGCGGTGCGCAGACCCCTCCGCGCGAGGAGTGGCTGATCGTCGAGTGGCCCGAGGGGAAGGAGGCGCCGACCGACTACTGGCTCTCCAACCTGCCCGCCGACACCGAGCCCGAGCGCCTGGCCCGCCTCGCCCGGCTGCGCTGGAAGGTCGAGCTCGACTACCGCGAGTTGAAGGACGAGCTCGGCCTCGACCACTACGAGGGCCGCTCCTACCTGGGCTGGCACCACCACACCGCGCTGGTCACCGCCGCCACGGTTTCCTCACCCTGGAGCGCCTTCGCCCAAAAGCCCGGCGGCCGGCCTGACACTTCCTGCCGCAGTCCGCGCGCTGCAACCTCTGTTCAAGTGTTGGACCGGCCGCTGCCAGACCTGCGAGCAACCCGTCGAGCTCGATCGGCTCGACTTTCATCTTCCGCTACCTGATCGGTGAAACCTACCAAAGCACTACTAATGAGATAGGTCCTAAGACATATCTACATCGTCAGTTGAGGCGGCGCCGAGGGGCGTTCGGGCAGTGAAGCGGTTAGACAGCTCTGTTTCCTCGTGCGCCGAGCGGCGCGTTCGTGAAATTTACATCCCCATGCCAGAACGTATCCCGCGCTCCTCACCTCCAAGTCGCTTCGAAATACTTGACCGCTGGCCCCGCCAGCGGCTATGAACTCCCTGGCCCGGACGATCGGGCGCAATCAAGAAACCGAGCTCGGTGGCAAGACCGCCGGGAAGGGAGAATCGAAAGTGAGACTCATGAAGACATTTGGCCTGGCCGCGCTGGCGGCGCTGGCCGCGATGGCGGTGCTGGGGGCGGGGACGGCCTCGGCTGATGAAGACACGGCGGTGTGCAAAGTGCACGAAGAGCCGTGCGCCGAAGAAAACCTGGTGAAATTACTCGACTTCCACCTG
>Ga0299914_10000043_pt1 | contig 75585 bp, 57 predicted proteins | sample RVTome_10_FD_201361 | JGI IMG/M metagenome (GOLD analysis project Ga0299914, IMG submission 201361) | Soil microbial communities from uranium-contaminated site in the Upper Colorado River Basin, Wyoming, United States - RVT153D57 (version 2) ... | reverse complement strand
CCATGCACTCGGAATGCTTGGTGTTGCTTTGGCGGCGATGCACTGGCCCAGCGGCATGCTGACGACGGCGGGCTGGACGATGTTCGCCGGCGTGTTGCTGTTCTCGGGGAGTCTCTATCTGCTCGCACTCACCGGTACGCGATGGCTTGGCGCCATCACGCCGCTTGGTGGTGCCGCGTTCATCGCCGGATGGTTGTTGCTCGCGGTGGCCGTCTGGCGGTCATCGCAATGAATTCGCGTCAGGGCGACGGCAAGGGTTCGCGATCCGGCGGCACGAACGTCTTGCGTGCCTTTTCCGACTCAAGCAGCTGACTACTGTAGTAACGCGCAATCAATGTGTGCGCATTGGTCTGCAGTTCGGGGCAGGCCGCCAGGAAGGCTTCCCAGCTGGTCGCCGGATGCCGCACGCGCAACCCGGCAATGATGTGCATGAAGGCGAGCGTCAGCGTCAGATGGAATTTTTCCGGCACGCCGAGGCCGGTGGCGTATGCGCGGATCGACAAGGCGCAATACATGGCCGCTTTCGGCAATGGTTGTTTTTCCAGGTAGAGCCACGCGGCGCGCAAGTGACTGCGATGCGAGAATTCGGCTGCCGGCAGGCTGCCGTCTTCCAGCGCCGCCAGGAATGTTGCGTCCGCAGGCGCGAATTTCACGTCGTCGTTCATTTCCTGTCCTCCGCTTTCTCGACCAGCCGGTGCGCCGCTTCCGCGCCGTAATCCATGCCGTAGACCAGCTTCAGGCGCTCGATCGCCTTGAGCAGTTCGGGTTTTCCGGCAAAGGCCGAACGGCCTTCGAGGGCGTGCAGCGCGATGCCCTCCAGCAAGTCGCCGAGACTGATATCGAGATACTCCGCGAGGCCGCGCAGTACCTTCAGGAGCGATTTTTCCAGACGGACTCCCGTCTGGACTCTTTCGACAGTGCGTGGTCCGTTGCTCATGACACCTCCATATCCTTCGAAGAGTACCCTTCGAGGAGTATGATAGTATTTATGTACCAAGTTACCAACTATATTTTATATACTAGCGCGAATGCCTTCGGCGGGATCGGGATACTCAAGAAAAAAACCCTGCAGAGACAATAACTTGCGGTTATCGATATGGCGGGAGGCGGCGAGGAAGCTGCGCATTCCGGGAGAAATCTCCGGTGAGTCGAGCGGAACGCGGGGCGGTCTGGCTACCCCGATGGCGTCGGCGATCAGGTCGTTGAAGCCGGCCGTGGACAGGAGATTTCCATCGCTGACATTCCAGGCGCCGCCGCGACCACTATCGGCGATCGCGACAGTCGCGGCGGCGAGGTCATCTATATGTATCCGGTTGCCCGGGCCGGTATCGGCAGGATCCGGTGTCGGCGCACCCGACCGGACGCGATCCAGCGGCAGGCGACCGGGACCGTAAATGCCGGCGATCCGCAGGCGCGCTGCAGTACAGCGGTTGGCATGGGCCCAGTTCTCGACAAGTTCTTCGGCATGAACGCGCCGACGAGCGCGATCATTGGCGGGAGAAAGCGGTGTTTCCTCGCTGACGATTGCACCGCCGTGGCCGCCATAAACGCCTGTCGTACCGAGGTAGACGAAGCTTTCGGGTACCGGCAGGCGTTCGAGCAGCCGTGCGAGGCGCGTATCTTCATGACCTTCGCCAGGCGGCGGTGCCGTGTAATACACCCGGTCCGCTGCGGGCAGCGTTGCACCAAACGGCGCATCGAGATCCAGGCGCAGAGCCTGGACACCTTCGACGGGAATATCGCCGGAGCGGCTGCTGCCCGTTACGAAGTCGCCGCGGTCGAGATGCAACCGCGCAATGCGTACGCCGGTGTAGCCGCAGCCAATAATGAGAATCCTTGTCATCTCGGTTCAGTTTGACGCCTGTTTGCGGGACAATACATGACTAATTCAGTCAGGAAATCGGCGGTGAGGCAAGCGGGATTCCCGATACCGGTTCGCCGCATCATCCGGCGCCCTTCCACCACGAGTAGCGCATGAACTGCACGGTCCGCCTCATTCCCAGCCAACGCGAATTCGCCGTCGCGCCGGGCGAGAGCATTCTGGACGCCGCTTTGCGTCAGGGCGTGGCGCTGCCTTACGGCTGCCGTTCGGGAAGCTGCGGCGCCTGTGCCTGCGGGCTGATCTCCGGTCGTATTGATTATCCGGAAGGTCCGCCGTTGGGATTGAGTGACGAGGAAATCGCGCAGGGCCTGATTCTCGCCTGTCGCGCCCATCCGCAGGAAGCGGTCGTGATCGAAGCACAGGAACTGGCGGGGCTCGGCGACGTTGTCATCAAGACGCTGCCGGCGCGCGTCGTGAAGATGGAGCGCATGAATCACGACACCATGCGCGTCCTGCTCAAGTTGCCGGTGGTCGAACGGCTGCAGTTTCTTGCCGGACAGTATGTCGACATCCTGCTGCGGGACGGCGCACGACGCAGCTTCTCGCTTGCCAACGCACCGCACGATGACGAGTTGCTGGAATTGCATATCCGTCACATTCCCGGCGGCGAGTTCACGACAAAGGTATTTGCGGAAATGCAGGAGAAGGCGCTCGTGCGTCTGCAGGGGCCGCTCGGAACGTTCTACCTGCGCGAAGATTCGTCGCGTCCGATACTACTGGTGGGTGGCGGCACCGGCTTTGCGCCGTTGAAGGCGATCGTCGAGCACGCGTTTCACACCGGGCTGCGACGTCCGATCCATCTGTACTGGGGCGCGCGGCAGCCGCGCGATCTTTATCTGCCGGACCTGCCGCAACAGTGGTCCGACGAACACGGCAATGTTGCCTACACGCCCGTGTTGTCCGATCCCGGTTCCGGCTGGCAAGGCCGCACGGGATGGGTGCACGACGCGGTCGTCGAAGATTATCCGGATCTTTCGGCTTATGACGTGTACATGGCGGGACCGCCCCCGATGATCACGGCCGCGAAAGGCGCGTTTCTCGCTGCCGGCCTGCCGTACGAACACCTGTTCTTCGATTCGTTCGATTTTGCGCCGGACGTGCAGGCGAAACTCGACGCGTTGGCGGATGCGGCGCGGCAGGTGGAGCAGGGATACTAGTGAGCAGTGAAAAATTTGCAGACGAAAAAGCCGGGAATATCCCGGCTTTTTGCTTGTTGCTTTCAATCGTCACTTTTTACCGCCTTTAACTGCTCTTTGATTCCGGGCAGAGTTCCAGCCCTTTGCGGAACGCGAGCATTGCGGCTTCCGGCTGCCCCAGTTCCTGCAGCAATTGGCCGAGGCGGCGATAGGTGCGGGCGCGCGGTTGAATGCGCGCGCTGCTTTCAAGATAGCTGCGCGCCTTGCCCCAGAGTTTATTGACCGCACACAAATGGCCGGCAGTGTAGAGCAGGGCCGCACTGTCGCCATGTTCCTTCAACCAGGATTCGACGCGTCCGAGCTGCTTTTCCGGCTGGGAGCTGAGCACTTCGCCATACATCAACGCCAGCCTGTCATCCCATTGCGCCTTCAACGCATCGCGTAACACAGCCTCGGCGCGATCACTCGCCTGGTTCTGCAACAGCGCGGCCGTATAGGACAGCACGATGTCGCGGTGCTTGCGCAGGCGTCGCGGAATGTTTTTCCAGACGGCGTCCAGCGCCTCGACACCGTTGGCCGCCATCCGCAGGAATGCTTCCTGGAGCGTACGAATCTCGATGCGCTCAAGCTCTTCGGGTTTCACGACATTCGTCTTGCGCAGTCTCGGGATAAGTTCCTCGAGATTGCGCCATTCGCCGAGACGCTCGTATACCTTCGCCAGCAACTTCAGGCCGAATGCGTGACCGGGACTGTGATCCTGCAGCCGTCGCAGCGTTGCGAGTGCGTGTTCGACCTGGCCGTGGGCAAGCTGCAGTTCGGCCTGCGTGAGCAGTACGGCAACGGTGGCCTGCGGCGTGCTTTCATACGCGGCTTTCAGGTACGTATCGCGACGCTCGTCGGCTTCCTGCAACTGCGCAGCGCGTGCCGCGGAAAGATAGTTGATCAGCGGCACTTCGCTGTCGCTGGCGTGACGCACGAGGCGGCGCTCGCCTTCGCGCCAGCGGCCTTCGGACATTTCTATCAAACCCTGCGTGAGTGCGCCGCGCGCACGCAACTGACGCCGGCGCACCAGCCGCGCGCGCAGCCGCGAGGGCAGTTCCCACAGCCAGATGACGAGCGTGACGAGCAGCCACAGTGCGAGCAGCCCGCCGATGCACAGCAGCGCAAAGACGGCGAGCGTCATTTCGATGACATCGCCGCCACGAAAAATGCGCACGAGGCCGGGATCCTGTTCGAGTCCAAGACCGATCGCGACGGCGGCAACCAGTGTCAACAGCAGGAAAAGCATCCAGCGAATCATTCGTCGCGCGCTCCCATGTCGCGCAATGGATTGCCTGACAACGTGCGAAAGCGCGCCAGCGCCGGCGTGATATCGGGCAGTTCGGTTTGCAGCGAAACCTCAAGCAGACCGCCGATGTCCGCAATGGCGTTGGCGACGGCGGGATCGTTCTGATCGAAGAAACGCAGCAGCCATTCGCGCGCCATTTCCAGGCTCTGCCGGTAGACAGCGGTATCGCGCATGACCAGTGCGGCACGTGCAGCCGCAAGTTGCAGTTCGACGTTGCGATACAGGAAGAAATGCTCTTCCGGTTGCAGCAGGGGCGCCGGCGGTTCGGCGCGCTGCACGACAACGAGCTTGTCGAACACCCGGCCGACGCCGCGCTGCAGCCGCTCCCACCAGCTCGCGTCGTCCGCCGGCACATCGGCAAGTTCTTCGACGGCGCGCGCGTGCTGCGTCTGGCTCAGCGGAAGTTCGGCGACTTCGCGCATCAGGCTGCCGAGCTTGAGCGTCATGCTGCTGGTATCGGTGACATTTACGGCACCCAGCGCGCGCAGATGATCGGCGATCAATTGCCGGACGGGATTGAGCCGCGGCTCGGCGAGTTGGCGCAGACGATCATCGGCTGCCTGCAGCGCATAGATCGCGACATCCACATCCTGCGTGAGATACAGCTCGTCCGCAGCGATGCGCAGCAGGTATTCCACCTCCGCCTTGATGAGATCGCGCCGGCCCCCCTGCGCCGCTTCGCGCAAGGTATCCATTTCGCCCGCTATCGCGTCCATGCGATCGCGAAGCCGGGTTCGTGCAGTGTCGACCTGCTGGCGCAGCTCTTCGAATTCGTCCTGTACGACTCCTGTTTCGGCGAGCCGGTCCAGACGGGTTTCAAGATGTGCAATCGTTTCCGACTGGGCTTCGATGCGTGCGTCGTAGTCCGACTTTTCCTGTTGCAGCCATTGCCAGCCGAACCAGCCGCCAGCGGCCAGTGCGCCGAGCAGCGTCAACAGCAGTAGTGTCAGGAACAGCCGCCACGCACCGCGCCCGCTGCGCGCAGTGGGGCGTGTGGTCTTCGCGGTACGCGGCGCGCTGTTCTGCGCCGTGTGCGCGTCACTCACGGCGCCCTGCACGATGGGTGGTTTCGTGGCCTTGTCGTCGTGGTTTTCTGTCTTGGAATCGTTGGTCATCGGGAATCCTGAGGCCGGTCGCGCCACCATTCCTGCAAAGCCGACAGTACGGCGGCATCTGCAATATTCGTGGCAATTATTGGCGCGGGGCGTATGTGAAGATCGTGGGCCAATTTAAGCATACGCTCCGTGGGCATAACCAGTTGGGTTTCACCGAGAAAACGCCGGCCTTCGGCGTCGAGCATGGCGTGCAGGTTCACCAGGCTGCTGTGACTGGAAACCACAATGGCGTCGACTCTTCCCTGCCGCCACCATTCAAGCAACGGTGCGACGGGCGTCGCCGGCAGCGTACGTTCATACACATCGATCACGGTGACGCGCGCGCCGCGTGCAAAAAGTGCACTCGCCAGCAGCTCCCGGCCGTCCCGGCCACGGATGATCCAGCAGCCAGCGTCCTGTACGGCGCGAAACTCCGGTAATTCCAGCAGGCCTTCGGTTTCCTGGCGGTCAGGTAATGCATCGACGCGGATACCTGCATCCTGCAATGCCTTCGCCGTTGCGCCGCCGATCGCAGCGACTCGTGTCGCCGGCGTCATGCGCCGAACGCAGATATCCAGCCCATGGTCGACGGCGGAAACGCTGGTGAATATCAGCCAGTCCGGTGCAGTGGCGGGCAGGGCCGGTGCGGGCAAGGCGCGGATCGCGATCACCGGGAACAGCAACACCTCACCGCCGGCCGCAATAATGTGCTCGCGCAATGTTTCGCCGCGGCCTTCGACACGCGCAATAACGATGCCCGCGCCTTTCAGAGTGTTCGCGTCATGCGTCACGCCGGTATCAGTCCTGTTCGCGCAGCGACGCCAGCACATCCGCCGCGCCGCGCGAGAGCATGTCTTCGGCGAGTGATTCACCCAGCGCAACCGGGTCGTCGATGGAACCGCGCTGTTCGCCGCGCACGATGCGGGTGCCGTCAGGCAGGCCGACCAGCGCGCGCAAGCGGATTTCCCGGCCTTCGAGTTCCGCGTATCCCGCAACGGGAACGTCGCAACCACCCTGCAGGCGGCGGTTCAGGGCGCGTTCGGCAAGCGTGCGGATGGCGGTCGGCTCATGCTCCAGCACGCCCACGAGGTCGATGATGTCCTGCCGGTCGCTGCGGCATTCGACGCCCAGCGTCCCCTGCGCGATGGCGGGCAGGCATTGCTCGGGCGGAATGCGTGAGGCGATGCGTTCGGGCATTTCGAGACGGTCGAGACCGGCAGCGGCAAGAATGATGGCGTCGAATTCACCGGCGTCGAGCTTGCCGAGGCGCGTACCGACATTGCCACGCAGTGTCACCAGTTCGAGGTCCGGGCGCAGCGCCTTCAACTGGCATTGCCTGCGCAGGCTCGATGAGCCGATGCGCGCGCCGTCCGGAAGCGCATCGAGTTGCGCGTGATGATTCGACACAAATGCGTCGCGTGGATCTTCACGTTCCAGGAATGCCGCCAGCACAAAGCCGTCCGCCATCTCGGCGGTGACATCCTTCATCGAATGGACCGCGAGATCGGCGTGGCCTTCCTGCATCGCGATTTCGAGTTCCTTGATGAACAGTCCTTTGCCGCCGACTTTCGACAGCGCACGATCGACGATTTCGTCGCCGCGCGTCGACATCGGGAGAAGTTCTATGGTCAGGCCGGGGTGTGCCGCGCGCAGGCGGGCCGCAACGTGTTCGGCCTGCCACAGTGCGAGCGGTGACTTGCGGGTTGCGATGCGTAACGTCGTGGACATGCGGTTTCCAGTGCGGTGCGCGCGCGGCGGGTGGACGACGCGCGTACGGGTTCGGCAGAAGGCGGTATTCTACGGCGTGCGGATAAGGCGGCGCACGTCCGGTACGAGGCGGCGGCTCACTTCCAGCTTTTCATCCAGCCCGCGCAGGCGAACGTGAAAATGCCCGTGATCGTTCTTTTCCAGCGCGTCGATGGCGCGCACGGCCACCAGTGCGTTGCGGTGTATGCGTACGAATTCGTCCTGGAATTCCTCTTCCAGCGCCTTGAGCGAATCCTCGATCAGCACTTCGCCGGTATCGTGCCGCACGGTCACGTATTTCTGGTCTGCGCGGAAGTAATAAATGCGTTCGACATCCACCAGCCGCAGGCTGTCACGCACCCGCACGCAGAGCTGGCGACGGCGGCCTCCGGGTACCGCAACGCTCGTGGCCTCCAGCGCGGCGCGTTGCGCGGCATTCGGCCGTTTCGCGCGCGCCAGCGCCGCTTCCAGCCGCTCCTTGCGCATGGGCTTCACGAGATAGTCCATCGCTTGTGCTTCGAAGGCTTCGATGGCGAAGCGGTCGTAGGCGGTGACGAAAATGACGGCGGGCGGCGTCGACAGCGCAGCCAGATGGCGTGCGCATTCCAGGCCGTCCATTCCCGGCATGCGGATGTCGAGCAGCACGACATCGGGGTTCAGTGCTTCGACCTGTTTCAGCGCGGTGCCACCGTCGCCCGCTTCGCCGACGATCTCGACACCGGGAAGTTGCTGTAGCAGGCTGTGCAAGCGCAGCCGGGCCGGTGGTTCGTCGTCAACGATCAGAATGCGCATGCTTGCTTTCCTGAGGCAGGCTCATTACCGCTTCAAAATAGCTCCCCTTGTGGCGTGTCGCCAGTGTGCCGCGCTTGTCGAGCGTCAACGCGAGGCGTTCGCGCGTATTTTGCAGAGCGATATGAAAGCCGTGCGAGGCGACGGCTTCGGCGGGCACCGGGTTCGTGATGCGCAATTCATAGCCGTTGTCCGTCGAGCGCCCTTCGATGACGACCGTGCCGCCTTCCGGCAATCGCTCGATGCCGTGATGGATGGCGTTTTCCAACAAGGGCTGGACGCTGAGGCGAGGCAGCATCACGTCGTCGGCGGGCGGTTCAACGCGCCATTCGACCGTCAACCGCTCGCCGAGGCGTTTTTCCTCCAGCCGCTGGTAGAGTTTCGCGAGTGTGATTTCCTCGTCCAGCGTAACCAGCACGGCCGCGTCATCAAGGCTGGCACGGAACAGGTCGGACAGATCCTCGACGGCCTGTTCGGCCTCCGCAGGCGCAAAGGGAATGAGTGCCGCGATGGTATTCATGGTGTTGAAAAGAAAATGCGGGCGAATGCGCGCCTGCAATGCCTCGATCCGCGCGCTCGCCTCGCGGCGAACCTGGCTGCGCCACTGGTACTGCACGTGGAAATATCGCAGGGCAACGGCGCTGACGATGGCGCTGATGCTGAGATTCCGGCCGATGAAGGCGAGCGCCTCGTTTTCCGCGATTGCGCCCATGTGGGTCCATTGATCGAGCCCGAGCGCCATGACGCTGATGGCGATGGTTGTCAGCAAGAGCAATGCATAGCAGGTGAGGTAGGCCAGCCGCGTGTTGACGGCGGCCAGCTTGCGGCCGGCAATGCACAGCACAGCGGCCGACGCGAGCGCCAGCCACAGTATGAACAGGGAAATGCCGATGAAGTCCTGCAGCACGTTGACGTGCCCGCCCAGGCCACGCGCCATGACCAGTACCATGGCGACGAGTTCGGCGATCAGCAGTATCTCGACGACGGCGGGACCGTTGCAGAAATCCGGCAGGAAACGCAGGCGCCGGTCCGTCGGCGTTAAGAGGGCGTCACTCATGCGTGCAGTCTTGACCGGTGCGGGGAATGAATCAAGAACAGAGTGAAAAGCGCGGATATGCCCGCATCGCAGCCATCCGCAGCGACGACGCCAGGCGCGCGCCTGCGATGCTCCCTCGCAACTTGTCACTCGTCACTGGTTACCGGCTTTTCAAACATTGCCCGCTTCAGCCGGTACAGCGAGGAAATGTCCTCATCGCTGTGCCCCTGCTCGATCAGCCGGCGGTAATGCAGCAGCGTCATTTCCACGACGGGCAACTGCACATCGAACGTTTCCGCCATGCGCTTGCAGATATTCAGGTCCTTCTCATGCAGCGTGACCTTGAAGCCGAGCGGGAACGCCATGCGTTCCATGTTCGGCCCGCGGTTCGTCATGAACCAGCTCGCCGCCGCGCCGCTGCCGACCACGTCGATGACCTTGTTCAGGTCGAGCCCGTGCGCGTGCGCGAAGGCCAGCGCTTCCGATACGGCCTGATTCACGCCGGCAACCGCGATCTGGTTGACGGCTTTCGTCGCCTGGCCGCTGCCCGCCGGGCCCATCAGCGCGATGCGTTTGCCCATCGCGCTCAGAACAGGCCGGGCACGTTCGAAATCCGTTTCGCTGCCGCCGCACATGATTGCGAGCGTGCCGTGTATCGCGCCTTCGGTGCCGCCTGAGACCGGACAGTCGAGGAAACCGATGTTGCGCGCCGCAAGTTTTTTCGCCGCCTGCTGCGCGGTTTCGGCGTTCACGGTCGAACAGTCGATGACCAGTGCGCCTTCGGGAAGCGATGCCGCGAGTGTATCGACGACGCCAAGCACGTCGGCATCCGCGCTGACGCAGGTGACCACGCATTCGCATTCGGCGGCGAGCGCCCCGATATCCGTAGCGGCGGTCACGCCGGATTCCTGCGCAAAACGCGCCGCCTTGTCGCGGCTGCGATTCCACACCGCCGCCAGCAATCCGGCCTTGTGCAGATTCTTCGCCATGGGATAACCCATCGCACCCAGACCGATGAAACCTGTCTTCATGATTTTGCTGTTCCCCGGACGAGTTGCGCGCTTGTGTGCGCGCGAGATGAATGTGCTGTCAGGAATCGACGCGATTGCAGGCGCCGAGGAACGTCTCTTCCACGGTGAGGCCTTCCATTTCCTTGTCCAGCTCCGCGTAGACACCGGCGTACTGTTCCTGGAAATGCCGGAAGTTCGTCTCGTTGCGCCAATGATCCTGCGTGTACCAGAGGTTTTCGTCATCCGCGTCCTGCCACAAGGTCGTGCCAAGGTAGCCGTCGGCGCGCTGGAACAACTGCGTCCACGTGCCTTCCGTCGAATAGTGGTGCACGAACGCCTTGCGCTGTCCGGCAGCGACACGATAACGCCAGATACGAAGATGTCCGCTGGCAGGGATTTTTTCCGTCATGCGATGTGTGCCTCGCTGCGCGGGTAGCCTTTGATTTCGATGAGATAACCGGTCGGGCATCTGAGATACATTTTCCTGCGCTCCAACGGCGTGCCCGCGTCGGTCACACTGGGCGGCATGACCACGCTCACATTCGCATCAGCGATCAGTTCCCGTGAGAGCGTTTCGAAATCGTGCAAATCGAGATTGACGCCGAAATGCAGACCGGGAACGTCCGGCACGGCGTCCGGACTTTCGTGCAACGTGATCTGGCTGCCGAAAACGTCAAGGTTCACATAGCCGGCCGGATCACGATGCATCACTTTTGCGCGCAGCACGCGAATGAAGAAGGCGACCGAGTCCTCCAGCGAGCGAACCATGATCGAAAGATGGAAGGCGCCGTTCATTTTTCGAGATACGTGTAGCCGGCAAGCCCTTCTTCCAGAGCTTCCATGAAATGCACGCGCGTTTTCTTGTCGAGGCCGGCCTTGAGAATCTTTTCGCGATAGCAGGCGAGCAGGTCCTCGGCGTTGAGGTGAACGTAGGCGAGCACTTCGTCGGCACGATCGCCCTTCTCCGGACGCACCATCACGAATTTGCCGTCTTCATCGCGCTCCACGTTCACCGAATCGGTATCGCCGAAAAGATTGTGCAGGTCGCCGAGAATTTCCTGGTACGCGCCAACGAGGAAGAAGCCGATGAGATAATCCTCGTCCTTCTTCAGCTGGTGTACGGCGAGCGTCGCTTCCAGGCCGTCGCGGTCCACGTACTGTTCGATGCGTCCATCGGAATCGCAGGTCATGTCCTGGATGACCGCGCGTCGCGTCGGTTTCTCGTCGAGGCGATGCACCGGCATGATCGGAAAGATCTGGTCGATGGCCCAGACGTCGGGCAGCGACTGGAACACCGACATATTGCAGAAATACTTGTCGGCGAGCTTTTCGTTCAACTCGTCGAGCAATTCGCGCTGCGGTTTCCCGGTGGGGCGCAGTTGCGATTGCACGCGCTGACAGATCACGTAATAAAGCTGTTCCGCGCGCGCCCGCTGCTCCATGTTGATCACGCCATGGATGTACATGGCGTGCGCCTCCGACAGCCAGTAGATCGCATCCTGGTAGATTTCGGCGTTCGAACGTTCGTCGGTGTTCTCGTAGCCTTCCCACAGGTCGTGCAGGATCATCGGGTCGTCGGCGGCAGGCGCCTGCGGCTGGAATTCCAGAATGCTTTCCGCGTCGACGACATTCGTGACCAGCACGGCGTGATGCGCGGTCATCGCGCGGCCGGACTCGGTGATGATGTCGGGATGCGGCAGCTCGTACTCTTCGCAGATCTCCCACAGCGTGCGCACGATGGTGTTCGCGTACTGCGACATTGAATAGTTGGTGGAATAGTCGCGTCGCGAACGGGTGCCTTCGTAATCGACGCCAAGGCCGCCACCGACATCCATGGTCTTGATCGGCACCCCGAGCGCGAGCATCTCCGCGTACGCGCGCGCCGACTCGCGCATGCCGCGCGCGATGTCGCGGATATTCGCGAGTTGCGAACCCAGGTGAAAGTGCAACAGCTCCAGGCAATCCTTCATGCCGGCGTCTTCCAGCTTGGCAACCGCTTCCAGCAGCTGCGAGGCCAGCAGGCCGAACTTGGATTTCTCGCCGCCGGTGTCGGCCCAGCGACCGCCGCCCGCGTTCGCGATGCGTACACGCACGCCCAGCGTCGGCCGGATGTTCATGCGCCTGGTGATTTCGATGACGTGATCGATTTCGTTGAGCTTCTCGATGACGATGAATACCTTGTGGCCCAGCCGCTGGCCGATGAGCGCGAGTTCGAGGTATTCACGGTCCTTGTAGCCATTGCAGACGATGGTCGAGCCTTCCGGCGCCAGCGCCAGCACCGCCATCAGCTCCGGCTTGGAGCCGGCCTCCATGCCCACCTTGTCCGCGCCGAACTGCAGGATGTCTTCCAGCACGGAACGCTGCTGGTTCACCTTGATCGGGTAGACCGCGGTGTAGTTCGCCTTGTAATCGTAGGCTTGCATCGCGCTGCCGAAGGACTGCACCAGGCTTTCGATGCGCTGGCGGATGATGTCGCCGAAGCGGAACAGCACCGGCAGCGACAGGCCGGCTTCGTCGACGCGGCTGGCGAGATCGAACAGGTCGACTGCGCCATCGGCCTTGTCGCCCGTCGGATGCACCAGCACCCGGCCCGCCTCACTGATGTCGAAATAGCCTTCGCCCCAGCGGCGGATGTTGTAGAGGTCGCGGCAGGCCTTGATGGCGTCTTCGGTCATGGGTATCCCCGGCGGGTTGATCGGGTGGCGCGCGCGGAATGCGCGTGTCGACAGGTGCCGCAGCTCGTGCGCTACGGCGTGCATTATAGGCAATCCGGCCTGCGTGGCGAAGAGCGGGTCGCTATACTTGGCGGCCTGTTTCTGACCGGAACCCTGAGGAAGCGCAGATGAGCGAGGACAAGGCATTTACCAATAAGGGCTGGTTTACCGAAGCTGCGGTTGAAACCGGCTCGGCGTTTTCCCTTGAGGTTCGCGCCCTGTTGCATGACGAGCAGACGCCGTACCAGAAGATACAGGTGTGGGAGACGACGCACTGGGGCAACCTCATGGCGATCGACGGCTTCGTCATGCTTTCGACGCGCGACAACTTCCTCTACCACGAGATGATGGCGCACACGCCGTTGTTCTCGCATCCCGATCCGCGACATGTCCTCATCATCGGTGGCGGCGATTGCGGCACGCTGCGTGAAGTGTTGCGGCATGACTCGGTCGAAAAAGCGTGGCAAGTGGATATCGACGAGGGCGTGACACGCGCCGCCGAAAAATATTTTCCCGAGTTGTGCGAATCCAATGGCGACCCGCGCGCTGAACTGCATTTCGCCGACGGCATCAAGTGGGTGAAGGACGGTGCTGCTGAAAGCGTCGACGTCATCATTGTCGATTCGACCGATCCGATCGGTCCGGCGCTCGGATTGTTCACCGAAGCGTTTTATCGCGATTGCATGACGCTGCTGCGGCCGGGCGGCATCGTCGTGCAGCAGAGCGAATCGCCGCTGCTGCACATGCGCATCCTCAGGGAAATGCACGCAGCCATGCGGGCGGCAGGGTATGCGGATGTTCAGACCTTTCAGTTTCCGCAGCCCGTGTACCCGTCCGGCTGGTGGTCGGGCACGATGGCGCGCAAGGGGCAGGCGTTCGACAGTTTTCGCGAGCATGAGGCGGGGAAATTCAAGACCCGGTATTACACGCCGGACATCCATCGCGGCGCGCTGGCAATGCCGGCGTTTTTCATGGACGAAATCTCCGGCTGACGTTCCGCTCCGAAACGGAAAAAGCCCCGCTCGCGGGGCTTTTTCGTTAACCGGCCAGATTCACTTCCCGCAGAATTCGTTCACCTTGTCCTGCGCCTGCTGTTGCTGTTCGAGCACGCCGGCCGAATCCAGGTATTCAAGATTTTCGCCTTCGCCTTTGGTCACGCGTCGCGCGCTCATGAGTTTCTGCAGGCGATCGCGTGCCGCGGCACATTGCGTGCTGCGCTGTTCGGCTTCCTTCGCCGCCTTGGCCGCCGACTCGGCGGCCTGAGCCTGCGTGGCATCGAGTTCGGCGATTTCCGCCTTGCGCTGTTCGGTCTGTTCCTTCACGGCGCTGCTGTCGGTCGGCCGGCTTTCGATGTCGAGCTTTTCATTCCGGCCGTCATTGCACGGTTTGTCCGAATAGCGAACCACGCCGGCATCCGTCACGCAGCGATGGACTTCGGCGCCGTCGGCTGAAAACCCGAACGCGCCGAGCAGGATGACGATGGCGAGCCGCAGCATCAGCAGCGTTCCTCGATCTGCCGGCGCAGCTTGTCCTTTTCGGCTCGGGTTTCCTCGTCGCTCAGACGGTGCTCGGTGCCGTCCTCGTTTTTCCGGACGAGATACGGCGCGTCTTCGTAACGCTGGATCTGGGTGCGTGCAAGTTCGCAGCGCTGCTTCTCGATTTCCAGCTGCGCCTTGACGACAGGATCGGTGGCCTCGGCAATACGCTGATCGAGGGATTTGCGGGTCGTCGTCGTATCGCCGGCATCGTCATTCGTTGCCGCGCGAGGAACGCGAAGTTTTTCCGCCGTCTCGGATTTCGGGCAGGCCTGATCGGCGTAGTAGGTCTTGCCGTCGGCATTGGTGCATTTGTAGACGCCGGCGGCGCCGGACGGCAACGCGAGCAACGCGAATGCAAACAGGGTGGCGAGTCTGAAGTACATGTTTCGTCTCCCTTTCCGGACCCTATAGATAATGTGTCTTTTCAGGTGCTGCAGCGCACGGGTTCACAAGGCATCCGCATCGGTCTCACCGGTGCGGATGCGAATCGCCTGCTCCAGCGGACTGACGAATATCTTGCCGTCGCCGATCTTGCCGGTGCGGGCGGCGTTGATGATGGCCTCAACCACCTGGTCCACCAGTTCGTCGACGATCGCGAGTTCTATTTTGACTTTGGGCAGGAAGTCGACGACGTATTCCGCGCCGCGGTAGATTTCGGTGTGTCCCTTCTGCCGTCCGAAACCCTTCACCTCCGTGACGGTGATGCCTTGCACCCCGATGTCGGAAAGGGCCTCGCGCACGTCGTCGAGCTTGAATGGCTTGATGATGGCGGAAATCATCTTCATGTTATTGGTTTCGGCTCCCGTTATGACACGCAGAGTCTAGCATCGCACGACCCGATTGCGTCCCGTGCATCGCAGCGGGTAACCTTTCGAGCTGGTGTTATCGATCGGCCTGGTCGATCAGCCTGGGGAACATCGATGAATCTCGATCCGAAAATTCTCGACGATCTGGCGCGGCGTTTGTACGAAGCCGTGCCATCAGGCCTGCGTGACGCGCAGAAGGACCTGGAAAACAATTTTCGCGCCGTGCTGCAGAACATGCTGGGCCGGCTTGATCTCGTCACCCGTGAAGAATTCGACGTGCAGACCGAAGTGCTGAAACGCACTCGTGAAAAACTCGAGAGCATCAACCACCGGCTGGTCGACCTCGAAGCCGCGATGCGTCCGCCAGCGAGTGGCAAGGGCAACGGGAAAAGCGGCAGCAACAAATAAGCAGCGGCATATGCCGCTGCAGTGAACAGGGAGCGTTCACATGGCATTGGCCAGGGTTTTCAGCCGGGCACGGCTCGGCATCACGGCGCCCGCCGTTGAAGTCGAAGTGCATCTCAGCGGTGGCTTGCCGGCATTCAATATCGTTGGATTGCCGGAAGCGGCAGTAAAGGAATCGCGCGACCGCGTTCGTTCCGCAATCCTCAACAGCCAGTTCGAATTTCCCGCCCGTCGCATCACCGTCAACCTCGCGCCTGCCGATCTGCCGAAAGAGGGCGGTCGCTTCGACCTGCCCATCGCGCTCGGCATACTTGCAGCAGGCGGCCAAGTGCCGGGCGAGGCACTCGATCGTTTCGAATTCCTGGGCGAACTTGCCCTGGATGGCGCTGTGCGAATGGTGCGCGGTGTGCTTTCCGCCGCCATGGCGGCTCGGAATGCCGGGCGCGGACTGATTCTGCCCGAAGGTAACGGCGCCGAAGGCGCGCTGGTCGAAGGCATGGAAATTTTCGAGGCCCGGAGCCTGCTCGCGGTCGCCGCCCATCTGGAAGGCGGCGAGCTTCTGCAAGCCGTACCGCGTCGCGACCTTCCGGCTGCTCTACAGGAAAGTCCGGACCTGGCGGAGGTGCGTGGTCAGTCGCGTGCACGCCGGGCACTGGAGATTGCAGCAGCAGGCGGCCACAGCCTGCTGTTCATCGGTCCTCCCGGTACAGGCAAAAGCATGCTGGCGTCGCGCCTGCCGGGAATTCTGCCCCCGATGACCGAAGAGGAAGCGCTGGAAGCCGCAGCCATCGCCTCGATCAGCGACAGCGGATTTGCGGTTTCGAGCTGGCGACGACGCCCGTACCGCGCGCCTCATCACACCGCTTCCGCCGTTGCGCTGGTCGGCGGCGGTTGATAACTCAAGAAGACGATGCGAATGACCAGAAGTGGTTGCGAATCAGCCTCGTTCTATTGCTATTGGCGCCTTGGCTAGAGCTTGAATTATCACCGAAAGTGCGTCGGAGATTCTGGCGTCTCCTGACTGGTGCAACTGGATAAGCTGTTCCGCGAGCCGGCGCTCCCGCCGCAGTTCGCCCGACTCCTCAAGCAGAATATTCGCCACACGAATAATAAGGTCTGCTGGCGGGCTTTCTATTTCCCCAGATTCGTACCTGGAGATCAAACTTTGCTTACTACCTAACAAAGTTGCGAAAGCGTCCTGATTCATATTCTTTTTTCGTCGTGCGCTGTAGACGAGTTCTGCCGAAGTGCTGGGAAGTTTCATATGGGATCGTCGCCTCGAACGCGCGTATGACTGATTCAATAATACTATAAATATTCGCCATGCGGATATTTTTCATGCTATAGTTGTCATGGAAACAAACAATAGGACGATGGGCCATGGCCAGATCCGACTTACTGCTGACCTTGGTAAAAACCGGATTCAACGGGGACGTCTCGCTTTTCCGGAAGACAGTCGAGACGATTGCCGAGGAGGCACGTGCGAAGAGCCAATTCGTGTTGGCAGATCGGCTTTCGAACCTGTTAACTGCGTCCGTTTCTCAGCCGGGGCGCTCGCTTCCGACTTTCGACCCGAAGCTCCAGAACGCGTTCTATGAAATCACGCCGAGCCGCACGCTGGACGACCTGGTTTTGCCGTCCATCGCCCGCCAAGTATGTCGGGAGCTGATTGAGGAGCATCAGCGACGAGATTTACTTCGTTCCTACAACTTGCAACCGAAGCATCGCGTTCTGTTGCTAGGTCCTCCGGGTAACGGCAAGACGACATTAGCGGAAGCACTGGCGCACGAGCTGATGGTCCCGATGTTCGTCGTGAAGTACGAAGGGGTCATCACAAGCTTGCTTGGCGAAACCGCCCAGCAGCTTGAGCGGCTATTCGAGCACGTGAAGCGACAACGGTGCGTGTTGTTCTTTGACGAGTTTGACGCTTTGAGCAAAGAGCGCGGTGACACTAACGAGCTTGGAGAGATCAAGCGCGTGGTGAACAGCCTGCTTCTGCAGATTGATCAGTTGCCCAACCATGTCATGATCATTACCGCGACCAATCATCCGGATATGATTGACCGGGCAGCTTGGCGGCGCTTCCAGGCTCAGATCGAGTTGCAGAAGCCGACGCAGGCGCTTGCCGCAGAATGGATCGCGCAGTTTGAGAAGCGAGTCGGCCATGGGCTGGGCCTTTCGCCGAAGACATTGGCGGAGAAACTCAAGGGCCGAAGTTTTGCTGAGCTCGAGCAATTTGCGCTGGACGTTCAGCGTCGATATGTTCTCAGCGGCCCGTCGTCCGATATTCGACAAATAGTTCAATCTCGGTTAAAACAGTGGGCGCAACATTCCCACAATTAATCGCCGCATTCTGGAAGATGCCACAAGGAGGTGCTGATGAAACCCATCCTTATCTTCCCTCCCGCGACGACTGCTACGGCACAGCCAGGTCCACAAGGCTTTACCCCTCCTCCGAGAACTCCTGGGCGGCGAGCGCAACGTCAGCGCCTCGAGGCGAAGTTCGATTCGCTCGCTGATCGATTTCAAAATATCCAGTTAGGAGATACTGCGGCCGGCTACGAACCGGAGAAGACGCTCGTGCTTCAAACGGCCGGGTCTGTAGCGGACTTGGCGAGAGTATGTGGTCTCATACCGGGCCTAGAATTCATGACGGACGCGCTGACCGGAGAGTTGCAGCCGGATGAGTATTTCTGGATGGAAGACCAAGCTGGCCTTCGTCAGGAAAGGAAGGCCATTACGAGTTTCCTATATCTGACGACGACGAATGCCCGCGGCATGCAGTGGCTACTCGCGCAATGGAATCGATACAAGGCCGATGATGCCTATCAGGCACCCGAACGGATGGCGCCGCTCAGGCATCTCTTCGAACAGCTCGTTGATATTCGTTATTGGTCAACGGAGGATCGTTTGCGAGACACCGGTCTTCTCGCGGATTGGCGGGCACGTGTGGCGCAGGATAGTGCTGTCCTTCCACTCGAAATTGAACTTTGGCACCACGATAGCCCAGAACATCGTGCGATCCGTGAAGCCGAGGTCGCCGGGCTTGTTCGAGCACTGGGCGGCAACGTTCATGGTTCATGTCTGGTACATGAGATTGGATATCACGCATTGCGTGCCGACCTTCCGGCACAAGGTGTGCAACGCTTACTTACTCAGGATGACGACAACATAGATCTTCTGAAGTCGGATGCCGTGTGGTATTTCCGGCCCGTGGGACAGTGTCTCGCGCCTGACGACGAGTTATCGGAACCTGCCCAAGAGACCGTGGCGGAAGCGGATCAAACGGAGTTGCCAACGCAGCTTCCAATTGCCGCGCTGTTGGACGGCCTACCGCTGGAAAATCATAGTTGGCTGCAAGGCCGGTTGGACGTGGATGATCCGGATGATTATGTGTCCGCGTATCATCAACCTGAATCGCAACGGCATGGCACCGCGATGGCATCGCTCATTATGTATGGAGACCGAAACGCCAATAGCACGCCCCTGAGTTCGAGGTTGTATGTACGACCGATTATGCAGCCCGAAACCATGCACTGGGATCCAAATCACCGTCGAGAACGCGTGCCGGAAAACGTTCTTCCAGTCGATCTGGTACACCGATGCGTCAGGCGACTGTTCGAAGGCGATGGTAATGAGCCGCCGGCGGCGCCCAGTGTGAGGGTCATCAATCTGTCGATTGGCGATGCGCACCGTCTGTTTGATAACCGTACGGTGAGTCCGTGGGCGCGATTGCTCGACTGGTTGTCGGAAAAGTACGACGTGATTTTCGTCGTCAGCGCAGGTAATCATTCGCACGACATCAAGCTTGCGGTTGATAACAAGACGTTCAACGCGATGACTGATGATGGAAAGCGTCTCGAACTGTACAAGGCACTGTGCGAGGACATGCACAACCGACGCTTGTATTCGCCCGCGGAATCCATCAACGCTATAACCGTTGGTGGTCTGCACGATGATGATTACGACGGCCAGATCCACCCAAATCTTCTTGATCTGGTCAATTCCCCCGATTTGCCCAGCCCCATCAATCCACTTTCCTGGGGGTCTCGCCGGTCCGTAAAGCCGGATGTGCTGATGCCATCGGGAAAGGTGGTTTATCAGAACGTCTCCTATCGTGACGATGAACCAGTCGTGTTGCGTGTAAAGGCGTCGTCTTTGCATCCGCCAGGGCAGAAAGTCGCAGTGCCGACAACGCGTGCCGGCGAACTGTCCGGCTTCGGATACACATGTGGTACGAGCAACGCCGCGGCGTTGGCTACCCGCCAGATTGCACTGTTGCATGAGACACTGATCGACCTGTATGGATCGGACCATGGACTGCTTCTAAATCGACGGCATGAGGCGTTGATGTTGAAGGCGCTGTTGATCCACGGCGCGGAGGTCTCGGAAAAACATCAGGGCTTGCGCGATTTGCTCCCCCAGGGGCTCGGTAACCTATTCAAGGCGCTTGCAGCAAGATTCACCGGCTACGGTCCGGTAAACCAGCTACGCATCCGCGGTTGTAGCGACAATCAGGCGACCTTGCTCCAATCCGGAATTATCGACGCTGCTCAGGACCTACTTTTTGAACTGCCATTACCTAATTGCCTTACAAAGATTGGTCACCGTCGATTGATCATTACGTTGGCATGGCTTTCACCGGTCAACCCCAAAAGCACGTCTCGTTATCGTCGGGCTAAGCTGGTCTACTCACCGCCAACCACTTTAGACCCGCAGGAGAACCCGCTTGCGGTTCGCACGCGAGCCTATGATCACAACATGATCACGATGGGCACCGCGTTGCACGAAATCATTAGTGACGAGAAAGCGAATCCGTACGTCGATGGTTCGACATTGAAGATTCGGGTGCGTTGCTATACAGACCCTGCCGCCGGACAACTTCAGGTGCCTTTTGGCATTGTCGCCACGTTGGACAGCAAGGACGCAACGCTTCCGATCTATGAAGAAGTTAAGGCGTCCCTGACTAACATACTGAAACAGCGTGCGAGGGTTGGCACTTAGAGGTCGTGCAAGCCGGCGCACTAGATGCGACGAGCATACGGAAACGGATAACGCAATTAGAAAACTTCGGTCAAACGTTGACGCAGAATGGACCGTCATCAACGATGCGTTAGCGTTTTCATAATCTCGCTAACCTACTCGTCGTTTAGCAGGGACCTTTCCATGAAATTTCATGTTATCGATTCGTTACGGGGCCTGCCGACGTCCTATCCGTATTTTACGTTGTTCATCGACAACTGGGATGATTTTGGTACAAAGTGCCTGTTCCGTTTGCGGCTTCATCAGTCGGCCGACGATGTCATTGATGTCGGTGACGTGAAAATCTTACAGAAGGACTCGCCGCGCACGAAGCTTCCTGGGCGATTCGATGCACTGACTCCCGGTAAGTGCATTTCACTCGGCCAGAGTCTCGATTTTTATGAGGCGCTAACGAAGGCACTAGGCCAGCAGCGCACGATGGCGGTTTTGGAAGCGTTGCAAGATGTCGCTCTATACCCGGGGCGCGCTAAGCCGTTTGATACGCTGCCGCCCTTCCGCAATGCCCTTCTCAGGTTTAATGGAGCCCAGAAAGCCAGGCGCTATGCACGTTCGGTGGTGTTTGGCGACACCGTTGATGAAGAACTGAAGTTTACGTACGAGACGACTATCAAAGATGCCATAGCACCGCTGTCGTGCAGTTTCAACTTTGACGATGAAGACGTTTTACCTGGTCGTATCATTGGGATCGTCGGCAGGAACGCTGTCGGAAAAACAAGGCTCTTGGCTAACCTGGCTAAAGACCTTGTTCAGATTGAACGTACAACAAACAAGAGCGCGGCGAGGAAGGAAGATAGGTTTAGCCCGCGGCGACCGCTCTTCAACAGGGTCATAACGATCTCGTACAGTGCTTTTGATCAGTTTGCGCGGCCGGAGTCGGAACACGCGAGCTACGTGTATTGTGGGATTCGAAGTGACCGGGGGAGTCTTTCCCGAGCTAAGCTGATCGCGCGCTATCGGAATAATCTCGAAAGGATCAGGGGTCAGGATCGCGGTAGAGCGTGGACGTTACACATGGAATCCATCCTCGGCGAACGCAGCAATGCCGTGGCGGCCCATCTGCACCAGGAAATATCAAAGTCCAAAACGAATGAGGGTGACCTTTCGCTACTGAGTTCGGGACAAGCGATTCTGACGCATTTCATCACATCACTGCTCGCGTGGATTGAACCTGGCAGCATGGTGTTGTTCGATGAGCCTGAAACGCACTTGCACCCTAATGCTGTAGCAAACCTTTTCAATGTGTTGGATCGGATTCTTAACGAGTTCGAATCCTACGCGATTCTAGCCACACACTCGCCCGTCGTGCTTCAGGAAATCCCAGCCAAACGTGTCATTTGGCTGGAACGCGAGGGCAATATAACGACTGCGGGCAGATTGCCGGTTGAAACATTTGGTGAAAGCATTTCGGAACTGACGCGTCACGTTTTTGAGACGGTAGAAATCAAAAGCTATTACAAGGCAAAGCTGGCCGCCCTAGCGAAAGATTACACATTCGATGAGGTGATGGATTTGTTCGACGGCAATCTAAGCCTTAGCGCGCAAGCGTTCCTGCTCGGTCATTACGCGAGAAAACAGTAATGAGGAGCCTTGCCAAGATCAAGCCGCCTTACATCGACCACTTCAAAGAAATCGTAAAGGCAAAGCGGAATGTCACCGTACGGCGGCGGCTAAAGAAACTGATGCCCCAGATCAGCGAACATTATGAGCGTTTTGAATCTGCGGTCGAGCGCCGCCAACTAGACGTATTGGGTAAGAGTGGTTCACTAAACGTGCATCGGAGCGACTTGGCGACCTGTTACTCGCCATCAACCAAGAGACTGGAAGCGCTCAAAAACCAGATCAAAGAAACTCAGAATCGACGCACACTTACGCGATGCCCCTACTGCGGCATCACTCCACCAACCACGTACGATCACTATCTACCCCAAGAACGATTTCCAGAGTTCGTCGTCCATCCCTTGAACCTGGTGCCGTGCTGTTCAGTATGTAATCAATCGAAAGGGGTTCGTTGGCTCAGTGGTAAGAAGCGATTATTCGTCCATTTTTACTCCGATCCAATACCCGAGGTGAGCTTCCTATTCGCACGCCTTAAAACGTCATCGAAAAGCGATGCGGTCGGCATCACATTTGAACTTCGAAAGCCGCACTCGATCAAGCAGCAGACATGGGAGCTGTTGAAAGCGCACTTCGTGGCCTTGAAGTTGATCGAAAAGTACAACGACCAAGCTGTCGACGAATACACGGAGATCTTGGGGGGCAGCGTTTCACACTGCATTGCCGGCGGCACGAACGTCTCAGGTTTCCTTGATCATCGTGCTTTACAGCTGGAAACTGATTTCGGGATAAATCATTGGCGTGCCGTACTGTGTAAAGTGCTTGCAAGCCATGTTGAATTCTTGGACACCGTTGCGAAGCAGACCGCAATAGAAAAGCGGCGGATCCAGCTAGCGAAGCTGCGGCAGCTGTAGCAGGCGTTGATCTTGGCGCGCTTGGATATCAATAACCTTTGCGGGCACTTTGGCCGCAAACTTGAATTTTGGGAAATAGTTTGACTTAATCTCGCTCAATAACTGAATCGGCGAACCAATCTGATCCTAAAACGGAATTCGTCGAGCGCCACAACAAAAAATGAGCAAGGCCGCTAAAGCGGCTTTTTTGAGCCACTGGGGAGTAATAGGGAATGTCGATTTTTCCGATTCGCGCACTTGCGCGTGTCGCCGGGGGGGCTTTGCCTCTTGTAGCGATTGTTATCGTGTCTCTGCCGATGACGGCAGCCTCACGAATTACCTCCAGTCAGGATGCCGATAAACATCCAGGTACCCTATGGATTGCGACCTCTAAGGGGCTCGTCAATCTTGCAACCTATACTGGTAATCTTCGTTACGTGCTAAACGCGCACCCGGAAACTTGGGCTGTGGGTGTGGACGCCGAAAACGGAAACGCGTGGGTTTACGACGCGAGCGGTCTTCATGGGTATGCGCCAGATGGCGAGCCCGTTCTCATATCACCAGTAGCGCCGTTAACGAAGCAGAAACCGAAGCACGTACATTTAGTGGTCGACGGGCGCTCCGCTGTGGTTTGGCTCGCTCTGGACAACGTGCTTTACCGAATTGGCGTCAACGGCTCTATTTACGGCAAATCCGCTTTCCCGGGTTTAATCGAAACGTTCACCCTGGATCGCGATGGCAAAACGCTCTGGTTGTCGGAATCCGCATCTTTGCACGCGGTTGCAGCCAGTGGCGGTATTGCCTTCTCGCACCGTTTATCCGAACCCGCAACCGATATCGCTTACGACAACAGCTCAAACTCGCTTTGGATTTCTTTTCGTGGCGAGATCGAGCGTCGTGCGCCCGATGGATCCGTGATCGGCGAGATAGCGGCCCCATTTCGCAGTCCAGTTGAGTTCATTGCTCCGGACTACAAAGGCGGTGTTTGGTTTGCGAGCAATCAAGAGATTGCTTATTCAAATGCAAGTACGCAAGTGGTTTTTACTTCTCGACCATTTCATGACGAGGAGTTGGTGAGGAAGGGGAACAGTGCCAACGGTGGCCGAATCACCCAACTGCTGGCAGATCCATGGGATCAAAGCGTTTGGGTAGGTAATAATGCGAGAGTTCGTCAATTCAACATCGACAATGAACTGCTTCGCGACATCTCGTTCCAAGGCCAGCAGCCGACCATCAACGCGCCCCACCCAAGTTTGAAAGCGTTATACGCTGATATCGACCCGCCAAAACTTTCTATTCTCGAGCCAGAGTCAGACATCTACACCAACGACAATCGACACACGATTCGTCTAGGCTACGCCGATGTTGGTAGCGGGGTGGATAACGATTCGCTTGATCTTTTCCTGGATGGGGCACCACTAGGAACTGACTGTCTTTCTGGACCGCTAGAAGCCACATGCACGCCGTTGACACCGCTGCTGGACGGCTATCTGACTGTCAGCGCCACGGTTGCGGACTATGCATTTAATCGTTCGGACGAAGCGGAAGTTAGCTTTACCGTTGACACAGTTCCGCCTGAGATTTCGCTCGACTCCCCATTGGATCAATTGATCACGAACCAACCGCAGTTGATGGTCCGAGGCGGCGTCAAAGAGTTCGCAACGGTAAGCGTAAACGGAAAACAAGCGGCGCTGACCAGTGACTATCGCTTCAATCACACCGTCACTCTGCAAGAAGGTGAAAATACAATAACTGTATCGGCGAGGGACCGCGCGACGAACAGAAGTGTCGTGAGCCGCACGGTTGTACTCGACACAATCCCGCCAGAAATTCTGTTGTCGAGTCCAGACGAAGGTCTGGTCACCGCAGACCCTAGTGTCGTGATCGCCGGTGCTATTACTGAGAAGGCTGCGCTTCATTTGAACGGCGATCCGGTTCAGCTCAATGACCGAATCGAGTTTAACGTCACGTCCGAGTTGTCTGACGGGGTTAACGGTTACACGTTGATGGCCGAGGACTTGGCCGGTAACACGACGACTGTTTATCGCGATGTCGTTTACGACGTACTTCCGCCTGCCATCCCTGACACTGATCTGATTACAGTGAGCGAACCTGATGAGGACGGCTACATCACGATTACGGGTGCCGCAGGAAGTGTGGAACCTGGAAGCACGGTGACGTTGATCGTCGGAGGAGACGGCAGTCTGGCTGTTCAACCGCTAGGGGCCGACGTTGGAGCCTTGGGACTTGGATATCGAACCTACACGACCACCGCAGACCGTTTCGGCGGATTCCTGATTCGTCTCCTGCCAGAGCCGACGATGGAAGATTTCAGATTGCAGCTTCAGGATACTTTGGGGCGCCTGAGCGACGCCATTGATCTCTCGGATGTTATTACCGATGCACGAGATGACGTTCTTGAAGTGAACGCAGTCGGAAGCGTTTCCGGTAAGGCGAGCGTGGGTGGAGGCGCTGCGACGTACGAAATTCCCATTGCCGTTCCTCCAGGTCGTAGCGAGATGCAGCCTTCGCTTGCGCTCGTCTATCAAAGTCAGGGTGGTAATGGCCCGGTTGGTATGGGGTGGGCTATCGCGGGCACGTCAGGAATTCAACGTTGCGGATCAACGGTAGCCCAAGACGGTATTTATTCCACTGTCGCCTACACGACACGTGACAAGCTCTGCCTTGATGGACAACGACTGATCCTTATCGAAGGGCAGTACGGAGAAGGCGGGTCATTGTACCGGACCGAAATTGAAAGCTTTTCTCGGATCAAGTTGAACGGCGATATCAGTAGTGCCAACTCCTCGTTCACGGTGGAACATCAGGATGGGCGAAAAGCGTATTACGGTTTCGATTTTACCGGGCAGACGGGCGCTACTGTGCAGACGATGGAAGGTCGCTCCGAGCCATTTTCCTGGATGATGTTCAGAGTCGAAGATCCAGCCAAGAACAGCATTCATTATCAATACAAAACCGTAGGACCTGGCGAGTACGTGCTTTCAGCCGTTAACTATACGGGCCGCGGCAACATCAAGGGTGACAGGGCCATAAGTTTCCTCTACGAAATCCGCCCTGACCGATCAGAGCAGTACCTCGCCGGAGGCCGTTCGGCGTTATCCAAGCGCTTGAGCAGAATCGATACTTTCGTTGGAAGCGCAAGAGCGCGTTCCTACCACTTATCGTATGGCGCAGTGAGTGCGGCCACAGGACGGAGCGTATTGCGGAGCGTTCAAGAGTGCGCGCAGCTGGATGGCGATGGATATTGTTTGCCAAAGACAACGTTCAAGTGGCAGGCAAAAGCACCGCGCAATGAAGCAAAACGCCTTGACCTTGATGACCTTATTCCAATACCTGCGCCGGGTGAGACGGGTGGAGGGAACCAGAGAATGTTGCGTGTGGTTGGCGACTACGACGGGGACGGCAGACGAGAACTGTTGTACGGCGTTGGCGGCGTTGCTGGAAGGAAACTGGTGTTCTATGGTGCCGGGAAGGAAATCAAGCGAACGGTTGACGTAAATGTTGATGATCTGTCTGACATAGCACCTGATTTTGACAACGATGGACGAGCGGATGTCATCAAGTACAACGCCAATAGAGATGTCGTAGTTCGCTTCTGGCGCGGAAGCGATTTTGACGAGAAGGTTCTACCGATAAAGAAAGCGACCGCTGCAAAAATTCATTTCGAGGACTTCGATAACGACAGCGACATCGATGTTCTCCTGATGGAAGAGGCTGCGTCAGATGATTGGCGCTTATACCTCTATGAGAATATTGGCGATGCATCGAACCTACGCTTCACTGGTGCAAAACGCCAAGTTTTCGACCTTCCTGAAGTGACGGTGAAATTTACGAACGGCACCACGGTTGTGCAACCGGCTGAACCGAAACGGGTGGTCGATTTTGACGGCGATGGCGTTCTCGACGTTATCCTTGAGCATCGCGATCTCGCGCTCAACGGATACCTGGATACCGTACTCATGGGGAGAGTCGGATCAAACGGTAACGCTTATTTTGTTGAATCGTCCATGGCGCAACTCGGTATTTCGGAACGTCTTTATCAGTCCGACTTTCACATTTTTGCCGACGTCAACGGGGACGGCCTGGAAGACTTTCTATTTGCAAAGGAAAGGGAAGGTGTCGGTAGAACATGGCATATTCGCCTGAACCAGGGCGGTCAGTTTGGACCGGTTCAGGCAACCAATATTGCAGACGGTCTTGTATGTGGTGGCAGCGCGCTGACGTGCCGCCAGCAATATTTTCCAAAATATGCTGGATCCTTGTATGCAGTGGATTGGGACAACGATGGTGCACAGGAAATCCTGATCCCCGATCCCACGCGTCGTGTGGCGACGTACTGTCTTCGTACTTACAGAGACCGGCAGCTGCCTGGCGAGCTCCGTCACTATGACGTATGTGGCGACAGTCTCTACAGCACAGACGCTGGGAAGATCGACCGCAGCCTTTACAAATTCAAATCCCTCGAGTTTGTTTTTGATGTGAGTAAAGGACTGACTGCAAAGATAAAGAACACGGATATTGTTGCGCAGGCAAATTTCACGAGCGCGGGCGACGTTTTCGGTGACGGTCTGACAGATCTCTTCTTCTACGCCGGAAAGGTTTACTCAAGCGATTATTTCAAGACCGGCTGCGGTGATGCATGTCAACCCTATAACGGGATATACGTGCATGAAATACAAACCGAAGCGCCCGACTTGTTGGTTGGAGTCGAGAACGGTTTAAACGCGAAGGCTGAATGGCGCTACCACGCATTATCGCAAGAGGCAGGCCGTGATAGTTCGAGTCCGTTCTACGAAGTGCCTGAGGCCATTAACGCGCGCAAGCTTGATGCGAATCATTATTACTTCACTTCCGCGATGCACGTGGTCTCGTCATTTCACGAGAGTCATGGCGGTGAAGTCTCGGCATGTACCGACAGGCCGTCGCGCTACCGCGCCGCCTGTCGAGAGGGGATGACGGCGACGCAGTACAGTTATCGCGAGGCTATCTATAACAACAAGGGTCGCGGGTTCCGCGGCTTTCGCACGATTGTTGAGGAAGACTTCGATCTGGGGCTGCGTAAAACATTGCAGTTCCACCAGGAATTTCCGCTCTCAGGAAGGCTGAAGCAGGCGCAGACCGGACTGCTTTCTGCCGCGAACGACGGTGAGTACATCGAGCAGACGGTAAGCACGTGGGCTACCGGCAGACCGCTGGAGGGGAAAACCTACTGGCCTCACGTAGAGAACAGCAGTCGGAAGGTGAAGGACTACCGGCACGGATACGGGTCGGTCTACAGCGCCAACACCGTGTTCGAGAACGATGCGGTAAACGGGTGCCCACGTCGCGTCATCCGGACAACTGACGACGCGTACGGCACCTATATTGCGGAAACTGTAAACGCGTACACAAATCAGGCCGGTTCCTGGTGGTTGTGTCGACTGGACAAACAGACATCAACAGCCACGGTGACGCAAAAGATCTCGCCGTTTGCGGAGAACGGTGCGATCGACACTCAGGTAAACGTTGCCAGCTACGTTTACAACAGTCGGCGTCAAGTCGCGCGGGAGACCCGTCAAGTTATCGAAAATGGCGTTGTAGACCCTGCATTGACGATCAAGACCGACTATGGATACGCGGAGACGAGCGGATCCGTTGATTTCGGAAACCTGACTAGCGTGACGTTAACAGGCGGCAATGGCATGACTGCCATCGATCCTCGGACGTCGCATCTGACCTACAGTAATGACGGATATTTCGTCGCTTCTACCAGCAATGCAATGGGGCATAAAACAACGACGGAACTTGACAGTGTTCACGGCCAGCCGGTCGTCGCGACTGATGCGAATAAAGTCACCACGACATTCCGCTATGACGCGTTTGGTCGCCGGACCTCAGAGCGGCTCGCTGCGTTCCCCGCCGTCGTTACCGAGTATCGCGAGTGTAAGGCGTGCATAGACGGCGGACATTACCAGACCGTAAAGCGACAAGATGGTTCGCCGACCGTGGTGACCACATACGATCAGCTCAATCGTGCGCTTCGTACCGACACGCAGGGGTTTGGCGCCAGTCAGTGGATGCGGATTGACGTGCGCTATGACCGGCTGGGCCGACCGACCACTCAGACCGAACCGCATTTTGCTGGTGCGAGCGTTGTTCCGACGACGCGTTTTCACCAATACGACGAACTGGGGAGGCTAACGAGCAGCACCGACGCGAAGGGTGTGACAAGCGCGTACGTCTACCAAGGGCTCGCAATCGTCAGCAGCGTCACGCCTCCGGACAGTCCCGCTTATAGTCAGCGTCAAGTCAAGAATGCGCTGGGGCAACTTGTCGAAACCGAGGACGCAGAAGGTCATCGCACGCACTTTCGTTACGGCGCGCTCGGCGAACCGCTGTTGATCCAGGACACAGCGGGCAATCGTATAGAAACCCGCTACAACGGTCTCGGGCAGAAAGTGCGCGTGAACGATCCAGACATGGGCGTGTGGACGTACACGTACGATGTCGTCGGCAATCTCGTACGGCAACGGGATGCCGAGAACCAAATCACTGAACACGACTATGACGAGCTAAATCGCCCCGTCGAACGCCGCGAACCAGAGGGCGTGACAACCTGGATCTGGGATAAGGCCGCCGATGGGGTTGGTCAGCTGTATCAGGTCGAACAATACGACGGATATGTGGAAAGACATGAATACGATCAGTTGGGGCGGTTAACATCCAAACGAGCCGTCGTTGACGGCATTGCGTACGATGTCACTACTGCCTACGATAATTTTAATCGTATAGCAGCACTCACCTATCCAAGCATCCATCGAATAGAAGACGTTCCTCCCAGGGCTCCAGGTGTTCCAGTAAATGTCACCGTCTCGTCCCCTGATACGCGGGGTGGCCACATAGTGTCGTGGCAGAAGCCGGATGCCGGCGACGCACCGGATACCTATAACGTTGTCGTTTCAAAAGATGCCGGAAAGTTCCTGACCGCTGGTACCGTGAACGCGCCGTCTACGAACTACACGGTTACGAGTAGCGTAAATGGTACATACGCTTACAAGGTGTCTGCCTGTAACGCGATCGGCTGTAGTGCGAACAGCCAAGCATCCGCACCGATATCTATCGAGTTGCCGCCAACATTGACCGCAACGCCGGTTGTAAGTGTTGACGGCAAATATAGGATTGGCTGGGGTATGCCGTCCGGTTCAGGACCCGCGGATTCGTTCAAACTCTATGAGAGAAGCACCTCGGCTGACTGGCGTCTTATAGGTACGATGCCCGGCTCGGCACGGAGTCTACCGTTTCAGAAGGCGGACGGCCGTTATGAATACAAGATAAGAGCATGCTTCGAAGGCAAGTGCGGCCCGGAAAGCAACATTGTCTTCGTCAGGGTTGTCCTGATCGATGGGGGTGGTGGTCATTGTGAAGGATCAATTTGCTGGGAGCCGAACTCGACGGTCGAATCGACGTTGGTTGATATTCAGACCAAGCCCTTACCGCCGGGCGATCGACTCAAGGTTCGTTACGTCTATACCACTCGTGGCTATCTTGAAAAACTGACCAATGACAGTGGCTCGACGGTCTATTGGCAAGCAAACGCAATGGATGCGCGTGCGAACGTCACGAAGGAAACTTTCGGTAACGGCCTTTCGACCATCCGTGATGTCGACACTGCGTCAGGTTACCTGGAAAGCGTTTCTACGGCGCCCGCGAGCGGTCTGAGTGTCCAGGAGCTGCGTTATCAATGGCACGCACTCGGTAATCTGAAGTCGCGTCAGGACACGCTTAGAGGATTCACTGAGCAGTTCACCTACGATCTGCTGAACCGCCTGAAAACCACAACGCTTACGAAGGGAGGAGTCAGTGCGACGACTCTGACGCTGAACTACGACGCCGTCGGAAACATCACATCCAAAAATGACCTGACCTACGGTTACGGTGTCAAGCCACATGCCGTCACCGCCGTCAGCGGCGGGACGGTGTCCCGCAGCTTTGCTTACGATGCAAACGGCAACATGGATGAGCGCGACGGCGTTGGTATCAACTGGAACAGCGCTAATCTTCCGACGCTTATCCAGGCCAATGGTGAAAGCGCCGAGTTCGCATACGGGCCATCCCGGCAGCGATACAAGCAAACGTCCACCTATGCCGGCAGCGTGGAAGAAACGATATACATAGGAAAATATTTGGAAGAGGTAACGAAAGATTCCGATCGTGAGTTCCGACACACGCTCTTTGCAGGTGGTCGGAGTGTAGCGCTGGTTGTCCGCAAGACTTCCATTGCGGACCGGGTGCGTTATCTCCATACCGATCACCTTGGGAGTGTGGATACGATCACCGATGCGAAAGGTAATGTTGTTTCCGGAACGAGCTTCGATGCGCATGGACAACGTCGCGATTTAGGCGCTTGGGACGGCGCGCTTTCCTGGTCGGACACCGCATTGCAAGCTACGCTTCGGGAGCTGCGCTCGGATACGCATCGCGGGTTTACCGGTCACGAAGTGCTGGACAACGTGGGTTTGGTCCACATGAATGGCCGCGTCTACGATCCGACTGCTGGTCGATTCCTCAGCGTGGACCCTGTATTCCAGTTCCCGGAGAACACCCAGAGTTTGAACCCGTATAGTTACGTCCTGAATAACCCGTTGAGCTATACGGACCCGACGGGCTATTCAGCGCGAAGTCACTTCGCGTGCTCTACAGGATCCAGCTTCTGCAGAACGATTGGACGCAGTTCAGCACCGCTCTCAGGCAAAGGCGGTACGTCGTCAGCGACGGGGTGTAGTGGCGGAGGATGCGCTAGCCGTACCGAAGCATCTAATGGTGCTGTTGAACGTGAGTCGAGGTCAGACAGAGCCGCTGATGTTGCTGGAAAAGGTCAGCCTTCAAATATCGCTGTGGATGATTTTATCGACTCTCACGTACTACATGAGATTGAGATAGATAATCAGGGTAATACGAAACCAGCGTCACTTTCGAACACAGCTCGCGAGAGCCTTACGGACTATCTATCGTCACCTGACGGAGCAAGAGTGATGGCCGAGTATATGAAAGGCGACCTATCACTTAAGCTTATAAAGACATTGGACCCGTCGACTGCCTTTTCGGCCATTGAGCAGCCTGGGATGGATATTATTTATTACCACGAAGATGTGGGCGCGTGGCTCAATGCGAAAAAGACCACAATCAATATACCGGCTGGCGCCAACTTGGAAGTTGCAACAGTGGGCGTTCTGATAGCTCACGAGTTTGGCCACACGAAGGGAGGCCGACGTGCATTCAACCTTCCTGAAATTGATTCGCGTCTGCCACCAAAATTCGAAAATGGCCGATGGATATTTAGCTTTGATAAAGCGAAACTTGACGCCGATGAAATACGTGCTACTAGGATGTTTGAGAATCCGTATAGAAAGTATCGAGGTCTACCGTTAAGGGAAAGCTATTTTCAACCTGGCGATGTCACACAATAGTGGGTAATAGATCATGGATAACAGTATGAGAGCCCGTTCGTCATTGGCGTTTTGGGCGCTATTGTTTTTCTCTTTATCACAAGGGTGCGTCGCTACGGCGAGTAGTCGTGACTGCGCTAATGATCTGACTCAAGAGCAGATGGATTTGTTGAAACGGACTAGCGAGAAAATCAAGGTACTGGTGGAACCAGAATATCCCAAGAGTATGGACGCGGCGTTTCTGGCGAAACGAAGCCATGGTGACGGCCACCTTGGATGCGTTGTGTTGTCTTTTGGTCTCACAGAAGGCGGAAAAGCAAAAAATGTTTCGCTGGTTCTTGAATCTCCAAAGGATATATTTACTCGGGAATCGATATCCGCGCTAAAAGCCTCAACGTTTGAAGAATCAGCGTCCTCGGACGAGGATCTGTGGTTAATCATGTTTGAGTATGCTGTAACAGATGACTGATGGATTAAGCGGTCGGCGAGAACGAACGCGCTGGCTTTGAATATATATACTATTTCTTAGCTAATCTGAAGACGGCCGACCCTCGTTGCGGATGATCGAAGCGTGGCGCTGATTGTGCGCAACCGGAAAGAGGGCGCTAGGTCCGCTATCTCTACGCCGATCATTTGAGCGGCATCGATGCCATCGTAAGCTCCCCGCTCGCGGACACACTTAAAGAGTAGAGCTTTCTGGCAAAATTGTGTGCATGTAACCTAGAGGGCTCACAATGTCCATTGACCCAGCCGCAAACCCGGCGACCATCGCTGCCGTTCGGGAGCGTTTCGGCAATCACATGCGCCACGTCGGCAACGATGTTCTTCTTATCCTTCTCAAGGGACATCTTCTCGTTGAAAAATCAATGAACGAGTACCTCGCGGAGATACTTCCAAATCCGAAACCTGCCTTGAAACAGGACGGCCCTGCGACATTCTTTCGCAAGATCGAGTTAATCGAGATGGTCTCACCCTTCGCACAAGCACACCGTGGAGCACTCATCGAGTCGCTAAAAGCGCTCAATACCGCACGCAATGAACTTGTGCATTACTTGGATTCAAAGGATGGCGAAACGAAGCTGGACTCGTTCTTGCGAACACAGTTCGTGCGCGCGGCTCGTGAAGCGGTCCCATCTAGCCAAGATATCGGATTAGCAGACTTGGACGACAACGGACTGGCGCGCACGCTTAAACATGCGCTGGAATCTATTTGCGTAGTTATGAGAATTCGAACGGATATAGAAATCGTTCGAAACAATGCCAGAATGCACACCGGATGACGAGCGAGCAGCTGTCACTCCTGTTGGAGGACGTTTATAAGTGCCTCCGTTTGGTATCTCCAGATTTCAGGCGGGAATGGCTCACGCCAGTCTATCTAGCGTCACCTCATAAGGCCCCAGCTCTACCGAATGGGTGCATGGCGATCTACACTTTTTTTTGGAGCGATAAGTGCCTAAAGGTGGGTAAAGCCGGGCCAAGGAGCGCTGCGCGCTACAGGGGCCAACATTATACCCTTAGTGCACCTTCCACCCTTGCAAAATCATTACGAAACAAGGGAGTCGACAAAGGGATAACTGGGTTACCAGAAAATGAACACATGATTGGCGATTGGATTCGGCAAAACACCTCTCGGGCTGACATTATTGTTCATGGTCATTGCCGTATAGAACTTCTCAATCTCATTGAAGCGTTCTGCATCACTAAGTTGAATCCTTTGTTCGAAGGATTTGACGCGCAGAGGTAACGCACACGCGGACTACCGACGAGTTGTTTGGCGGTACGTGGGATGAGAAGCAGATCGAAAGGATTCGGAAGAAGGTCATCCGCTGGGCTCAACCGTTGCTGCCGGTATATGGGTATTTGGTGCTTGGCCCGTCTTCTACACGGCCAGCAGTATTTCGCTCGCACAGTTGGAAATTCTCGTGCACTTGGATCGAGACGACGTTCCAGACCTTGCTCTCGCCACGGCCGAAATCCCTCATGACATCGGTATCAGGACACACGATGTGGCGGCTCTTCCGCCTGACTGGAAGGCGCATCCGCAGCCGCGTTCCAAGGGTGAGGTTGGTGACTGGTGGTGGGCCAGTACGGAGACCGCCGTGCTGTGCGTGCCGGCCGTGATCAGTCCCGAGATGAATCATCTGCTGAATCTCCAGCACCCGTCCTTCTCGGCCATTCGTCTTGGCGAACCCGAGCCGCTCACCATGGATTCCCGGCTGTTCGGACCGTGGGCTGAGGAGCCCCCGCCGGAATGCACTCCCTAACAACTAAGTTGACGGCAGTCAAAGCGCTGCTACTTTTAGTTGATGGACACCGTCGGCTCCGAGCCCGAACTTTCACTGTTTTCGCGGCTTCCCGAGAACATCTTTCGGCCCTTGGCTTCTGCTAATCGGAGGGCCTGCTGGCGTTTGCTTTGTTATCTCTACCAGGAGCGATTCGGACCGGATGCACCGGTACCTCCGAGCGACGGGTTTTCGCAGCATGCCATCGTGCAAGATCTCGAAACGGCGGTGTTGGGCGAGGCCGAATGGGTTGATGAAGACAACGCGACGACGGCAACACCACTTGAACGCGCTCGTCAGACGTACTACCGATTCCGTGATAGCGGCTGGTTGCACGAAACACGCGTTGGCGCTCGTCAGCGCGTCAACATGAGGCCCGCGGTCAGTGATTTTCTCGGATCGCTCATCGACTTCGCGGAGAAGGGACCGACGTTTCTCGGAAGCAAGGTGCGTTCTATTCACCTCAATCTCAGAGAAGTGATAGAGGGCAAGGCGCAAGGCGACACGCTCACAGAAGCGGCGGAGCAAGCAAGAAATCTGCTGAAACACGTTGCGTCAACAGGTCTGGAGGTGCGCGAATTCATGGACGGACTGCGCGCAATAGACTCAACGGCCGAATTCGCCGCACGGTTCTTCACCGATTACATCGAGAAAATCTTCATCGGCGACTACCGTGATCTACGTACCAAGGACCATCCGCTGATTCATCGAGCCTCAATTGTCGAAATGGCCCTGAGAATCGAGAGTGATCGCAGTCTTCGCGATCGTGCGTTCGAATGGTACGTCGACAAAGCATGTAGCGGTGATCGTTCACGTGCGGAAGCGCTGTTCCAGCGTGACGTCAGCCGGCTCCTTCAGTTGAATAATCTGGAAGACTACCTCGCCCGTCTGGACGCCGAAATCGACCACGCCAATCGTAAAGCACTCGCGTACCTCGATTACCGTATAAAGGCACCGAACCGCCTGGATTTGTTGATTGAGCGCGCGATTCGAGGTGTTCTCGACGCGGATGCCAGCGGTGAACGTCCACCAGTTCCATTTGCCGCTGGGCAGATGCTCTCCCCGCAAGCACTTAAGGAACCGAGGAAGATTTCCGAGCCCATTCAGCCCGCTGTCATCAAGAAACGCGTTCCTACACCTAAAATGGTAGCGCTAAGATTGTTGTACGAGCGATCTCAGCGTGAACGGCGCGTGTCCAACCAGGACATCATCCACTACTTAGCACGTCATCTGGATGGTCAGGACGTACTCGACGCCTCAGCCCTACGTATCGAATCCATCAAGGACTTCCGCATCTATCAAACCTTGCTTGCCAAAGCGTTTCAGTGCTCCGTGCTAGCTCGAAGGCATCCTTCGCATCGATCAGCACGAGCGCCGCAGGTTTTACCAGGATTCGAAATTGAAGCGACCGATGACATCGTCGACAACGGCTATTTAGTGACCACCGGCTTCAGGTTGAGGCGAAGAGGAGACACTACCGATGCGTAAACGCTGGGAGCGCTTGAGTGAAACAAACGCAGAACGACTGACCTCAGCGGACTTCGAGCTGGCCGCGTACCGACTCGTAACCGAACAGGTGATCTATTGGTCGGATCGACGGAGCCGGGCGATTTATTCCACTATCGAACGCTACTTCTCTTCGTTCGCTGACGCGCTGAACGACGTGGGACTGGACGTCAAACTTAACCCGCATTTCAAATTCATCTGTGCTGTCCCCCGTTTTGGGGCAAACCTGCCTGTCTCCGTCCAGGAAACGTTGTTCGCATTAGTGCTTCGCAAAGTATACGACGCGGCTATTCATAGCGGAGATGTCAATGAGGGCGAGTATACAATCCGGCTCGACGAACTGGATCAACTATACCGAGATGCAACTCAGAGAGAGTTTCCCCGTCGGGGCGAGCTACAGGGAATCGTGTCGGCCATGGAGCGTTACGGGATTGTACGGCGCATAGACGACGTTGATGGCGAGCAACCCTACGACCTCGTTATTCGTCCAGCTATCGTCGATATTCTCGGTGAGCAGGCGTTACATCGGTTGGACGCGTACGCAAAGACAGGTCATCAGGAAGACGAAGTCAGGGAGGCCGAAGATGAAGATTCTTGAAACGGTCCAGGTTGTTCAGTTCTTCCTCTACGAAGAGGAAGAAATTGAAATCAAGGGAAACACCGCGTTCTTTGGCCCTAACGGTGCTGGTAAGAGCGCACTCCTGGATGCCGTACAGATCGTCATGTTGGCTTGTGACGCGAAGTTCATTGACTTTAATGCGCAAGCGGATACGGGGCCGGATGCGCGCAGTATCCGAGACTATTGTCTTGGAATATATGGCCAGACGGATGCGGAACGCGCGCGTGATAGTGCACGGACCTACATTAATCTCGTGTTCACGGATAGCGAGACGGGCGTTCCATTCTCCGCCGGCGTCTGTATTGAAGCCTCGGTAGATCGTGACACGCATAACATGCGCGGTCTGTTCATTGCGCCGGGCGTCGCGCTGCCAGTATCCGCATTCAGCATTGAGAACAGCCGGTCCGGAAATTCACCAATTGAATGGAATCTTTTTCGAACGCAACTTGCAGAGCGCTGTAAACGAATAGGAACCAGTGTACTAATCACCGATGTCAGAGAAACATTCTCCCGAGAACTCCTGCATCAACTTTGCGGGAAGATCGGCGACTACCATGCCTTTCGCATGGCGTTCAAACGCGCGCTGAACTTGCAGCGTATAGCGAGCGTGGATTCGGCGATCCGAGACTACATGGTGGAAAAGCGACCTACCAATGTCCGCAAATTCCGCCGCATTGTCGAATCCTGTAACGAGTTGCGACGACTTGTCGCGGAGGTGAAAGCCAAGATTGATCAAGGCGAAAAGGTTGAACGCGAGTACGACAGAGCCGCAACTGAGGCTACACGGTTAGCTTCGATGAAAGCCTTGGAGAAAACCTACGAAGTCGAGTGGAATCAGGCGTTACTGGAAGAGACCAGGCAGCTGGAAGAAGCCGCTCGTGAGGAACTGGACAGTGCGGCACACAAGAGGCGTGGGTTAGATTTTTCAATAGAACGCAAGGAAAAGGAGGTACTTGATCTCCATGACCGGATCAAGGGACATCGCGCCTACTCCAGCGAAAAAGAGCTTCTCGAACAAATTGAAAGGCATGGCGAAGCAGCAAACCGTGCGGGTTTGCAACGGCGTGAATATCTCGTGAAGGCTCTAGACGGATTGCAGCGCGTGGCTAACCTGTCGATACCGGACGTCGCCGCAGGTGCTGTGGCCAAGACCGAGCAACGCTTGCGCGCTACTTGCGACACGGAAGACCCCTCCGCCGTGGAGCAAACCAATGAAGCCTTAAAAGACGCATTGGAGATCATCAAGAAGGCGTACCGGTTCGTTGACGACGAAAAACTGTCACGGAAGATGACCCTCCAAGGCGACGAGGCTTTCCATAGACAGCTGCAACTGGACTCGGCCCGCGCGGCTATTGGGCGCGCCGCACTTTCTGATGATGCCTCAAGGCTTCTGTCGGAACTCAAAGAGGCTGGCGTAGAGGCAATCCCTGTCTGCGATCTAGTCCGAGTGAGTGACGCCGCCTGGCAGCCAGCGATTGAAGCGTATTTAAGGTCACACGTAGAGGCATTGCTGGTGCCCGAGCAAGATGAGGCTCGGGCTTTTGCTGTGTATCGCAACCTGCGCGGTAGTCGCGCGATCTATGGTGTGAAGTTGGCACTCTCCAGTCACGCGCGACGGTGGAACAAAAGCGTTGACGAAACGCACGCAGCATCCCTGATCGTTGGTGCCGATGACGCGGCCGTCAAATACCTGAGGATGCAGTTAGGAAACCTGCGCCGCGTGGACGGGGAAAAGGAAGCCGTCGCTGCCGACAAGGCCCTCACTCGCGACGGCATGCTCGTCAAAGGGGGGAGCGTCGAGCGATTACGTTTACCTGTTGGAAGCGAATTGAAGCTGGGCGCCTCGAGTGACCGGTCGCAGCGAGCGTACCTGGATCGCCAGTTGAGAGAAGTTACTGCGCAAATCGCGGCGCGCCGGAACGAGATCGAGGAAAGTGAGCGGCTCTTGACTCGATTTGCGTGGGGTTTCGATAGCGACGTTCTACAACGCTGCCAACGTGTCGTTGCAGAGTGGGCTGACAGTGTCCTGGCGTTGGAAGCTGCACGCCAAAAGCACCAGGAAGGACGCAACCCGGAGCTCGCCGGACTTAGCGAGAGACACGATAAGGCGGATCGGGAGCTAGACGATTTAAGGAAAGAGCAGATCAAGATCGTCGAGACGATCGGGGCAGTGGAACGCGAACTTAAAACGCACTCGGAAGATACCAAACGGTACGCAGAGGCGCTGGAGCAAGAGCGGTCTGCCGAAGCGGCCTGCAAGAATGCGCCGGAGTACGATCCGGCGATATTGGAAAGGGAGAGACAAGCTATCGATCGAGAAATCGAAGAGCCGGTTGCTCGAATCCAGCGTTGCCGAGAAAAGTCGTCTGAACTCTATGAGCGGCATAGAGAGAAAACGCTACCGACAGCTAGAGAGATGCTGGCGGATTTCCGACGCGATTTCAACGTCGATATTGATAAGCGGTATCTTGCTGACTGGCAGGAAGGTCGTCGATGGATCAAGGATCACATCGGCCTGCTAAAAAATAGCGACTTGGTTCGGTACCAGCAGCAGTCAGAGGACGCCTACGAATCAGCGGTGCAATCATTCCGCACAGATGTCGCATCCACCATTGCCGACAACTTCGAGCGCATGCGCTTGCAAATGGATGCGTTCAATCGAACGCTTCGCCAGTGTCCGGCGTTCACCAACGGAGAGCGGTACAAGTATAGGGCTACCGTTGTCGAGTCGTTGCGTCCGTTGTACAGCTTCATCATGAAAGTTGGAAAGTCCGGTGCGGAAGATGATCTATTCGGCGGGCCAGGAGAAGTTCCAGAGGTGTTCAAAGAGTTGCTGGACGGCCAGATTTCGGACGATGTCGACGGGCAGAATCCGCTTGACGACTATCGAAGATTCTTCGTCTTCGATGTTGAGATTGAGCGTGACGGCCGCTCAGTCGGTGTATTGAGCAAACGCATTGGCCCTGCCAGTGGAGGCGAAGGTCGAGCGCCGCTCTACGTCATCACAGGTGCGGCGTTGGCAACGGCATACGGTGCGGTGATCGGCCAGTCAAAAGGCGCGGGACTGATGTTGATTGATGAAGCTTTCGTGAAGATGGACTCGGAGAACCCAATAGCGACCGCAGGCTACCTGCAAGGCTTGGGGTTACAACTGGTCATGGCCGCCCCGGATACGTCGCTGGCGTTCACCACGCCGTTGCTGGACCGGTACTACGAGATGTTCCGGGTCGAGGATTGTATCGAGCTGGTTTCACGTGAGGTGAGCGATAAGGCGAAAGAGTTGATGGCCAGCGATTTGTATCAAGCCCATCCCGAGTTACTGGACGAGGAGATCGCGAGAGTCAAAGCCCAGGAGAAAGCCCGTGACGCCGTGCGCTCGTGAAGCATTGGAACTTCTGTTTCGGTTAGGCGAGCGGGCATTCCGGTCGGCGTCTTCAAGGCGCGTCACTGTTCGGTTCGATGGTGATCGTTTTACGGCTTACCACGATATTGGGAGCTGGCATGAGAAACAGGATGTGCACGCGGAGCTGAAGGCAGCGGAGGTCAAAGGTGCAATAAGCATCGAGTGGGCTCGTGTAGGCGGTGACGACCCCCCAATCTCTCGCATTGTCCTGCAAGATATTTCCCGCTTGGCTCAAGTCCTCGATCTCCCGCTGTATCACGATGCCGTTGAGAGCGCGGCAGAGCAGTTATTGAAGTGGAACCGGAAGTACCCTCGTGTCGATGAAGTGCTAGCCGCGTGGCGTGTCGGGCGTAGAGTTAGGCGACGCGAACCCAGCCAAGTCGACGAGCTTTTAGACGCAATCCGCACACTCGAGCAGTTGTCCGGCGTTGATGACGACATGGTATTGCGGAGGGCTAGCGCCCGATGGTTCGGTGACAGCAAGCGAATTGAGCGGATTACGCCAATGCTGGACGTTTTGACTGCGGAGTCGCTCAACGCGCCTCCACGGCCATCTGCCGAAGTCTGGGCATCGATCGGGCTCCGCAAAGAGCCACAATCCGCCTTGTTCTCAGGAGTTGCATCAGTTGTGCTGGCGTCCGGCACTACGATACCCATGGTCTCGCCGTACTTGGGACTCTCACCGAAAACGATCGATAGAATTACGGGCGAGCTCGAATTCTTGCTAACCATCGAAAATCTCGCATCGTTTCATGAAGTGGCAGAGCAGCAACCGATCCGGGGTGTAGCGCTGTACACCGGCGGCATGCCGTCACCCGCATGGCGCGCGATGTACAGCCGGTTACTGTCCACACTCCCGAAAGATACCTTGATCACGCATTGGGGCGATGTGGACGAAGGCGGGTTCCGGATCGCCTACCGGTTGGCTGCCGATGCGAAAGCGGTGGGTCGGCAATTGGCAGTACGCCAAATGTCGCCCTCCTCAATAGATGTTCGCGTGCGACGCGCTGCTTCGAAGGCCAAGGCGCAGCGGATGTCCCAACTGGCTGCGCGCGCAGGTTGGGAGAAACTCGCGGCGGAGTTGCTGGAAGAACCTTGCACGACGGAGCAAGAGGCGCTCTCCGCTCGGCGCGCTGAAGAAATCGTTTTTCAATAACAACAAGTTGACGACAGTCAACGTTGTGTTACTGACTTCACAAGGTGATTGAGAACATGTCGACTAGCGACTCGATGCGTTACATCTCGCGGATTGACTCTTCGTCAACCCACGGATATTACGTTCGGGCAGGTCTACAGCAGGGGATCAGGGCGAAGCTGTTCTCCGATCGTACGTATGGCGGCAAAGCGGCAGCATTGCGCGCGGCAAAGCAACACCGCGACGAAATCCTGGAGCAGCTTGGTACCCGGGCCCCGTCGGGCGTCGTGGCGGGTCGCATGAAAAACAAGCGTACGCGATCCGGTGTGACAGGGGTGCATCTGCTTCGAGGGCGGTTGGACGGTGAGCTTTATTGGCGGGTAAAGGTTAGCGGTAAGGTGGACAGAACCTTTTCTGTGAAAAAGTACGGTTATGCCAAAGCTTTCGAACTGGCGGTGTTCGAAAAGTACGAAGCCATTGACGAACCGCCTCCGAAGATCAAACCACCCCCTTTGCGGACATTACTGACGCGTACGAGTCACGACTAGTTTGGCGACCAGTGACCTATCCGAAGGTTGACGGCGGTCAATTGTGTGTTAGTAATTTAGTTCCAGCCCACGCTGGGGCCGGTACCCTTTTTAGGTGTTCTACTATAAGCCTGGCGAAGGCGCAGAAGAATCGCGTCCTACTAATCAACGAGCAGTCGATGAGGTGTAATAACGTTACGGCCTAGTTTTTCTTGTAAAGGTGCAGGAATCCCTGCTTCGTCCGCAACAAGCCTCCAGTTGTCAGCGATAAGGTCAGCCAGCTCTATATGAATACCGCGCGCTTCCGTCCGCGTTAGCCCGAACTGCGAGCACTTCGATAAGCTATTCACTGCGTCAGCTGCAGTCCCCTGGTTGCCAACAATCATTGCTTGGGAGCTTGTCAGACCAACGCGGGGAAACACCACGATGTCATAGGCTGGCGATAATCGGCATTTGGATCCGTCCCAGAAGACTGAATGATTTCTGGCGTGATCGTCTGTATTCCCAACCATCATGTTAAACACCATGCGCCTGTATAACTCGCGGCAATCTTCAGCAGGCGCATGGCTGTAGCGCATAAGGAAATCGGCAAAATCTGGGTAGCTGGCATACCTCGCCTCGAAGTCTGCTAGCTGCAAGGCGGTAAGTGCCGAAAACATGTGTCGGCGTAGAGAACCATCACGCGCAGATTCGATATCGAATCTCTCGACCAAGAGTACGTCCTCTCCATCGATATCAATCAACTCCACATCAGCGGTGTCCAGGCTGGCGAGTCGCGCGAGCTGCATGCCGAGAAATTCAGTTTGGACGATAGGCCATAAATCGGTTGGAGATGGAAACTTTGCGATCAAATGGCGACCCGTATTCAACTCGACCAGCGCTTTCGGTCGTGCGCCGCCGACTCCCGCTGTAACGGGCGCCAATTTCTGTGCGTCTGCTTGATTGCTGTCGCCCGTTTCGATTTTGTGACTCAGCTCAAGGCAAGCAGATAAATCGTTTCGTAGATTCGTTGGTAAGGCTTCAGCGTGCATGTCTCGAAAGGAGATCGCGCCGGTTCGATTACACGTTGGATAAAACTTGAAGATTAAGCTAGACGGGTCGACGCCTGCACATGCGAGAACCTTTTGTCCCCACGCGCTCGATTCAGCATCGGACAGAACGTAGGGAGGCTGTTCTTGCCATGATGTTTTCTCTGATCTTGAGAAGGCGTGTGGACTGAGTTCGAAGCCATTCTTACTAGTAAGAAAGCTGGAATCGTAAGAGAAGCGATAGTTCCGGAGCTCGTCACGAATCAATGTGCCGCAGAGTAAGGGTTTAGATGCATCCCCGGCGGTCGGCACGAAAACGGAAACCTTCTCCATATGCTCAACGCCCTGCAAGCGATGTTGTGGCGGCCACGCCAGCATACTCGCCGACGAACGCTTCCTGATCGAGCGTCTCGATGGCGCCAGGTCGTGCTGCGCGAACCATAGCAATTGCGCTGTTTACGTCGACATTAAGATCGACGAGTAGAATGGCCGCCACAGTGCCTGTACGCCCGAGGCCGCCTCTGCAATGAATTAAAACACGCTCGTCACACCGTAGCTGCGACGCCAGCGTGGCGCTAAGTGCAGGCCATCGATTGAGGAAGCGGCCATCTGGTCTCTGGCCGTCCATGATTTCTACATGATACCAATCGATGCCACGTTGTTTGATAGCCAGTCCCAAGCCATTGACACCGAGCATCTCGAACTCGTTGGATTCAAGTAGCGAAACGATGCTTTTTGCGCGCCAGGCGACAATGGCGGATAGATCGGCTTCGAGGTCACGCGCCCAAGTGTGACGCTGAGCGCTAGGGCCTTTTTTTCCGGGGCAAAGGGTCAAGCCGATCTTGCCGTTAATGTTGGGAATAGAGATTTCGGCAATTCGAAGGGGAGATGTCTGCGAGGTATACAGTTTCATAAACACGCACCACCGTTCGTCGTAACCATTGTTACGATTCGAAGAAGCTCCGGTAAGGAGAGTGAGTGTGGTGCTCGCGGCGGGACTCGAACCCGCACCTGCCGATTATCTGTCGTGACGGCTTATAAGGCCGCTGCTCTACCGATTAAGCTACGCGAGCGCTGCTTTCTTTAGAAAGCAACGTGCATATTCGAAATGGCAGCAATGAAATCATGTCAGGCACGGAACCAGTTAGGAATGGCACGACTATTTTAGCAGGTGCGAGTGCCTTTGCAACGTTAAACCTGTCCATTTTGAAAACCGTTCCGTTAGCCATTTTTAGCTCATTGCATCGACGTGATGAATGCAGTCATCTTTTCCCCACCATCACTCGCTGCTGAGCCACCGGCTGTTCGCCTCAGCTTCTACGGTTTCCTCCAGCGTGTCTTCCATGCTCCAGAAGAAGTTGAGGCCGGTCGCCGCCTCGACTACATCGACGCTTACAATGTAATCGTTAAATACGGCACTTCGCGGCGTGTTCTGCGGAAAAATGAACGCGACAGCGCGTGTTTCACCCATGTCCTGCGCACCGATCGCAATGACCTTCCAATAGCCGGAAGGAACTCGGTGAACCTCATCTGCGCGCGGCAGAGTCAGCGATTCGTCCGCGTAGAGAGGTCCGGTCAAGACATACACTTCCGCCGATTTCGCCAAGTCCCTCTCGAGATCCTCCAAGCGCTTCCATGGACCCTGATTTAGGTCGCTCTTCTGCGGTGTGATATTGCTGAGAAAGTTGGTGTCGAACGCGTGAGCGGTCCCTTTGAAGCTTGCCAGCGGTGCCTGATGGCCGCGATCCGTCCGCAGTGTGTCGTTCGCGTCCTCGTAATCATCTGGCTCCAATGTCTCTTCCGGCGGAAGGAGCGGGTCCGCTTTCCAGTCCCTGGCACTCACGGAAGGCCCGCTTACGGTGTGCGCGTCCAACCGATAAGCGACCCAGTCTGCGAACTTGGTCGTGGGGTTGTTCGAAAGCAAGTAGATCTGTCGAACAACCAGGACGTTTTGTGTTGACGTGCTGTTCGGACAACCGTGATAGCAGAGGTTGCTGACGACCCGATTGTCGAGTTGCGGTGATGGCGCGAACGCAGGTGTCTCGACCAAGGGCGCCGCCGCCGAGTATCGCCGTGCGCGATTCCGGTAAATCCAGCCAGGAGTACCACTCGTCGGGGCAGCAACTTGATAGTAGCCGTTCGACTGAATGCCATCGTTCAGCAGTACCAACTCCGTCCCGGTGGGCGCTGATTCGAGTACCGGAGCGTCTCCATCCGGTTGTGTTCGTATCTGGCTCGACCGCGTAACTACGAGGTAGTCGTCGGCGACGACGATGGCGGAAGAAGTGAGGGCGAGCGAAACGACAACCGACCAGACCTTCATGCTGATCGTTCCTGCTTGCCGCCAACCGGCGCAGAAGGCGACGCAGTCGCTTCAGTTTGCTTCTTTGGAACGCTGACGCTCGAGCGAACATGCAGGATATCGCGGAATAACCGCAGGGACGCCTTTGCGCCGCCGGCGATTACCGCACCAGTAAGGATGGCGCCGAGGACGGTTGATGATTCCTGCAGTAGCACGATGCTGACCGCGTCGAATCCCCATGCGATGCAGACCATCGCGCTCAGAACGAAAGCGGTGAGCGGCTTGATGTCCTCGCGATGCGTGCCCTCCGCACTTCTGATCCAGTTCACGAACCACGAGCTTTCGAAGAGCGGTGCGAGCGCGCGTTCCAGGAGGAACGCGAGCACGATGATGGCTGTCAGCACCTCGGTGATTGCCGGCCAAGATAATGCGAACGTGTTTGGGTCCGCTCCCAGCGCTTGCGTCGGAATGATTAGCGGCTCCACTTAAACCTCCCCGTCGGTTGCTTGTGGGACTGGTCCAGCGGATTGCCGGACAGTCGCCTTATAGTTGAATGATCTAGACCGATTAAGTATCGCCGACGCGAAGGCTGGAGCAACCGAAGATTGTGTAAGCAAATGCTGAATTGGCAAGCGAACTTCAGTCGAGGAGTTCCGGCCGAGCAGCCCCGCAGACCCGGTGTCGGCCCCCCGTTTCGATCCTTCGCCCAGTACTCTCTGAAGGCTCAAAACCTTCAGTTTGGCAAAAGTGGTCCAGCGCGACGTCGGAGATTCCAAGTTGGGATGCGACCTTCGTCGCGGGCTCACTCCAGACCATCTCAAAGAGATGTTCCCGGTTTAACTCGAACCGTTCTCTCGCCATTTGCCCACCCTTTAACTGACCAGCCGATTATCCCCATGCTGGGAAACAGGGCTAGTCATATGTAATCTTGAACCCAAAATTTCAGAACATCGCTACCAAGCCTTTGTTCACCGCGAACAAACAGCGAGGGGCTCCGTGTTAACCCGCTTCAACGAGCTATCCCAGCAATACATCGGAGTGTTCAATCGATGAGGTTAAGCCGAATAAGGATCAAGAATTTCAGAAACTTCAAGAACCTCAATGTGAGGCTTGGCGAGCATGCAGTTATTCTCGGCGAGAACAAGGTTGGCAAAACAAATTTACTGTTCGCATTGCGCCTAATTCTTGATCCGTCTTTGCCGGATTCCGCCCGGCAGCTGCGATTGGATGACTTTTGGGACGGGTTAGAACGTCCACTAAAGGCGAGCGACCAGATTGAGATCTCGCTCGAATTTCGCGACTTTCAGGACAATGAGAACCTGCTCGCAATTCTTGCCGATAGCTTGGTGAAGCCGGACCCGATGGTGGCTCGCATAACTTATCGATTCCAACCGATTCCAGGATTAGAAGCCGCGCCACGCAGTGAAGCTGACTATGAATTCGTCGTATTTGGGGGTGAACGAGTTGAGAACTCAATTGGACACGAGTTGAGACGTTGGATGCCAATGGATCTATTTCCAGCGCTAAGGGATGCTGAAGGAGATTTGGCACGTTGGGCACGCTCTCCATTTCGACCGCTTCTTGACCGTGCCGCAGCGAGTATTGACGAAGACGAGCTCAACGAGATAGCGGATGAGGTTCAGAAAACAACGAAAAAAATTGCTGATCTGCCCGAGCTCTCGACGATTGTTGAAGACGTGAACTCTCAGCTCACGGCGATGGTCGGGGACCAGCACGCTATCGAGACTGCCCTCGGATTTGTACCTACCGAGCCGGAAAAATTGTTGCGCGCCTTGCAGCTGATGATCGATGGGGGGAAGCGTGGCATATCCGAAGCTAGTCTTGGTTCTGCCAATGTTCTCTACTTGGCTCTCAAGCAACTCGAGAATCAACATCTTGTAGAGGAAGGAGTCCGGCAACACACGTTTTTAGCGATCGAAGAGCCCGAGGCTCATCTGCATCCCCATCTCCAACGTCGCATTTACCGAAATTATCTGAAGGTAAAGGGTGGTGCAGACGAGGAGCAGCCGGCTAGAAATATTGTTCTAACAACCCACTCACCCAATATCGCGAGCGTTGCTCCTCTGAAGAATATAGTGGTGCTTCGGCGGTCAGGCGGAGGAGATCATACTGTCGGACGTTCGCTTAACGGCATCAGCCTTGAGGACTATGAGATTGAGGATCTCGAACGCTATATTGATGTGACGCGGGGTGAGTTGTTCTTTTCCAAGGGAGTGATCCTCGTCGAAGGTGATTCGGAGAAATTCTTATTACCTACGCTGGCGAAACTTCACGACCCCGACTTTGATTTTGACGAGTACGGAATAACGGTGTGCTCGATCTCGGGAACGAACTTCGAACCCTATGTTCAACTGCTTGGACCGAAGGGTCTAAAGTCCCCGTTCGCGCTTCTCACTGACTTCGACCCCTTTGATGAGGAGGTAAGTCAAGAAGATGTCGACCCGGACGATGAAGTCGTGAATGGGAGTTATGGCGAGACCAGGGTCGTAAATTCTATCATGCGGCACTTGTTCCCCGAGGATGAATGGGACGACGCTACATTTGAAGAAGTTTTAGAACAGGCTCCGCAACACGGCGTTTTTCTAAACGAGTTCACTTTCGAAATAGACCTGTTCAAGAACGGCGCGCACGAGGCGTTCGCCAAGGCCATCAAGGGGCTTACAACAAACAAGAAGATCCACGAGAGGTTTGACGAGCTTTCTGCGGACCCAGACTCCTTGGACCCGAAACAGCTTTTGAAGGATATCAATTCGGTTGGCAAAGGTCGTTTTGCCCAACGCGTTGCTGCGGTTCTCGAGGACAATGATCTCGACGTATGTCCGCCTTACATTGCTGATGCACTAACCTATCTGAAAAGTGAGATGGAATGAGTTTGGCGGCATACATTGAAGCAGCTGAAGAGCTCAGCGAGAACGAAGGACAATGGCAGGCGTATGAATCTGAGGGGAACTGCGCCATTCTTGCCGGGCCTGGCAGTGGGAAAACCAAGACTGTTACGATCAAGATCGCCCGTGTTCTTGAAGAGGAAGTTAAACGACCTCAGCGTCTTGCATGTATAACTTACAGTAATGAGTGCGTTCGTGAATTGCGTGGTCGGCTGAACGCGTTAGGCGTCGATGATCGGGCTCGAATACTAGTTTCTACCGTTCACTCGTTCGCGCTAACGGAAATAGTCATGCCTTATGCGGCCATGGCTGGTATTGCTGTTCCAAACCCTGTCGTCGTCGCAGCGCCCGCGAAGTCTGAGGGCCTTTTCAAGAAGGCCTATCAGTCGGTTAAAGGAACAACTCCTGGGAAGTGGTATCGGATGCGCCTTGATAGGCTCCGAAGGACGGTCCCCGACAAATCCTCTGACGAGTGGAAAAAATCGAACCCCGAAAATAAGGCAATTATTGAGGAATATGAGCGATTACTACTCGCTGAAGGCCTGATCGACTTTGATGGCCTAGTGCTAGCCGGACTTCAAGCTGTTGAAAATTTTGAATGGGTGCGGAAATGCCTTAAATCCAAGTTTCCGGTGATTGTGATCGACGAGTATCAAGACCTTGGGTTGCCACTTCATCGAATGATGTGCGCGCTGATGTTAAAAGCAGGCGTCCGTGTTATAGCAGTTGGAGACCCGGATCAATCAATCTATGGCTTCACCGGCGCTAAACCTAGCCTTCTACGAGATATTCACCGCATGCCAGAGGTGGAAGGTATCCATCTAAAGCTGAACTATCGGTGCGCCGCGCAGATCATTGAAGCTTCGAAAGCCCTACTGGACGATCCCCCGCAAACAGAGTCTCACGATGGGCGGCAGGGTGTAATTACTGTTCATGAGGTCGGCGAGGGTATCGACGGACAGTCTCGTTACGCACTGGAAAATCTCGTTCCAAAGATGCTTGAAGATCATCCCGACTGGCAGCTGGGTGACATCGCATTCCTCTATCGGACGTTTCGTGAAGGTGCTGCAATCGCGAGAATCGCGGATGAGCTCGGTTTTCGATACTTCAGATTAGACAGCGGTATTCTTATCAAGCGCACGCGTCTAGTCGAATTTTTAACGGACGCGGCGAGTTGGTGTTCCGGCGGGTGGAAAACCGGAAGCGTAACACTACGACATATACTGAAATCATGGCGATACCTTCGGCCGGGACTCAAGGACGAAGCCGAAGCGCTACGGGCTAGAGTTCCTCTGATTGCTGCGCTATTTGAAAATCGCGATGGTTCGATGCCACTCAAAAGCTGGATCGGTAAGCTCTATGCTGCGATGTTGAAAGAAGCCTTTGACGCGGAGCCAGGCCTGGCTGATGAATTCGAAAACTTAAAAAATCTCTACGCACTTACGAAAGAAGGGAAACCTCTCGAGCACTTCACCGTCGAAATCTTCGCAAACCAAGGGCGAAGCAGCGATCAGGTCAATCTAATCACTATGCACAGCTCTAAGGGGCTGGAGTTTCAAGCTGTAGTGATGGTCGGCCTCGAATTGGGGGACTTCCCGAGTCGGTATGCGACTGGCGGCGATGAAATTGAGGAAGCAGCTCGTCTATTTTACGTCGGGGTGACTCGGGCAAAGAGCGAAGTGCATCTGCTATATGATCGAAATGAATCCCCGCTAATTACTGCTATTCGGGAAGCTACCACTTAACTATGCGTGCGTTCGGAGAACACGGACCTTCCTTGTCGACGTCAACCCATGCAAACCGGAGTCGCCGAATGCCGATTGATTGTGAGCTAGCGGTGATACGCGACGACTACGCGAGGCTTTTGCGTACTTTTGGTGCCCGCAGCTTCGGTCCGATGGGTTCAGCAGGGTTGTAGTCCAAGTCCGGCCGACTGTAGAGATCCGGTGTTATCTCCCATCCTTCAAGCAACCGATTCGACCATGGTCGCAACATCAGCTTCAACGCCGCTACATCCGTATAAGCCTTGTCGAGCCACGCGTCATGAAAACCTTCACCAAGGATCACGGGCATGCGCTCATGTACGAGACCGATGATGTCATTAGCTGGGCAAGTAAGAATGGCAAAGGTTTCGCGGTTCGCACGATGCATTTCTCCGCGTGACGTCCATACGCCCGCGAACGCAAACGGCATTGCATCGGGTCTCTGGAAGAAGAAGTAGCGACGCTTTCCCTCTGGCCCGGACCCCATGAAGAAGCCGTCCGCAAAGACCAGGCACCGCCGGTTTCTGAATGAGGAATCGAAGCCGGGCCGATCCGCAATGGTTTCGGCGCGCGCTAGTGGCCTTTGCTGATGGGGTGCCCAATAGGGGCTGAATCCCCACGTCATGACCTCAACGGTATTTCCCGACTCCGCCCTAAGAACCTGGCCCTCCTCGGATGGGAAAATGCGGTATCGCCGCCACTGCTGCCACGCGTAGCGGTGCGCACGGAGAACCCTCGGGAACGGTTGTCGGAGTGAGTAGAGGTGGCACACATGCTTAGCCTGATAGAGGAAAACTGTATATATATACAGTATATTGAGGCACGACAAGGTGCGGAGCAGCAGTCGAAAGGCTCGACCTTTGGTGCCATTTAACTACGGCATACGGATACACAATCAACAAAGATCAGTGCCATTGGCGCTAATTTGCCGATTTTCGACGTTAATTCGCACAACTTATGATTGCGAAGCCGCTCGTTTTTACTCCACTATGGTTGCGTTCGTTTTACCTTCTGGAGTTATGCGTGGAAGTTTCTGACGCGGTATTCGATGTCATAGCGACGCTGGACCCTGATCGATGCTGGGAAGTCAGTGCCTATGGAGACGTCTATCGGGATCATCACAGCGACGTTGCCCGTATTCGTGTGCTCTTCCGCGAGTTCCAGGTGAGCGACCGCAGCAAAGCGGCAGGCAGCCGATTGCGACAATTCGTTTCAGTACCCTTAGGCGAACTGGCCGCACTGCCACCGGGCAGCATCTGGAAGGGAGGGCGCCAGATTGGCGACAGTCCCCAGGAGCGGCGCGTCGAGTTGGAAGTCGGGCCACCCTTGGCGAGCGTTGAGAACTTGTCGAACTATTGGAGCGCAGCAGCGTTGTTGCGGGCCGGGTTCCCGGAGGACGCGGTTGACGAGTTGATGCGAAGCCGCTGGACGCGGCATCAGGTGCTATGGCGGTCGAAGCGGTTCTTGGGCGAATACGTTCTTCTCCCATGCCCCGAGGTATACCGCCGCACGTTCGGCCTGGCGACAGACCTTTCACTCGCGGTATTCAACCGCCGATTGCTGCACGACGACGATCTGCGCGCGCGCCTCACGCTGGGTGACCCGTCGACCATCAAGCTGCCTAAGTACATGACAGACGATTCTTCGCGTTTGCTCGCGCACTACATCCTGACGCCCGCCATGCAAATGTCGGCGTGTTTCCTCACGGACCAGTACATCAACGACTTTACGGAGCTGGGAGATCGCGCGCCGTTGAGCATGCCGCCGCCGTTCGATTATCCGCTGCGCCTCACGGTTCGCGGCCGTCGGTTCCAGACACTGAGTGGCTATTCGGTTTTTGTCGCGCGTCGTCTGATTGCGGCTGACGTCAAGCCGGTCGTTCCCGCACGCTTGGAGATCGAGCGTGACCATCCGGTGCCGGAAGTAACGGGTGTAGTACCCGGAACCCCGAGTAAGCCCGAAGAAAAGAAACCTAAGCCGTCACGTAAATCACGAAATCCTGCGCATATCACGAATGCCGAACCAGCCGGCGATGCGCTTTCACATGCCGCCATTGAAACGGAGGAGAATCTTTTCCGTTACTTGGACGATGTCGTGATCGTACCGGTGTACGAGCGCACGCCATGTGTGCGCGGACCAGCGGGAGCGGATAAGAAGGACGAGGACGACCCCGAGAATGCGGCGATCGATACTGCCGGCACCACGGCGCCGGCGCGAAGCTACGGGAAGAACAGGCCTGTCAATCTGGTTCCACTCGATGATCTGCATCACGAGCAGCAACCGCAATACGCGTTTCGTTACCTCCGCAAGCTCCTCCCGCATTTGAAAGACCTGCCCCGCGTGGCTGTGCGTGCGCTGATGGTTGACCGTACGATTCCATCTGATATCGGTCCGATCAATTTGTTTCCCGGCAGAATCCATAGTGGGACGTTTTCCTGGGCGGTCATCGATCGCAGCAAGAAACATTTTCGTCAATGCATGGTTCTTGAGATTCGCAAAGGCAATAAGCAGCTTTATCTCTTCGAACCGCAACTTCGCCACAGCGAGAACCGTTGCATGCGCGTTTTCGCGAATCCGCAATTGGAGATGTTGCCGCTCTCCAAGCTGTCCGCGCTACTGCACGCCTTCATGTGGACAAAAGCGATGTCAGTCGCACAGGCGATTGCCAGCTCCTCGGACACACCGATACCCGCAATCACTGTATCGAGCGTCCTCGGCGTGTCGGAACACCGCTTCGAGCACGCCGAGGCAAAAGATGGCTTTCAGCGGACCGCTGAACGGATCATGGCGTTGTTCGACCATGAGGTATTGCCGCCCTCATCGTTGATCACGCAGACCACGCCGCCGGAAAGTGCCGCAGTCAATCAGGAAAGTACTGCCTGACGAGCGCCTGCAAGGCCGGCCGCTTGCGAAGAATCTCACGTTTGCCGAACAGCCGTACGAAGGCGCTGCGTGTCGGTGGAATGCGAAACCGCTTCAGGTAGGCGAGCGCGGCCTCGAACTCCTGCACCGTTTCGATGTATGGCTGCCGGTCAAAGCGGGTTCGCACATGGTCTTCATACCAGAACGGCAGTGTTGCACCTTCTTGCAAAAGCGCGGACACGCCCGCACCGGATGCCTGACAGATCTCATCGAAACGTGCCGGCCAGTCTTCGAGCAGCGCGCAGGCAACCGCTAACACTGCGCGTCGCTCGTCCACCAGCAACCGATCGAAGTCTTGACCTTCAATCCACCCAATGTCGCTCACGCCGGCCCCCGCCGTAGCAACCTTGATAAAGCGCTTGGCCACTTTACGTCGTGACAACAACAGGCTGACGATTCTTGCCATTACCGGAAAAATCAGCAGCGCGTGTCGCGTACCGAACGCGGTGTGCGTTCCCCAACCCGTGTAAGCCGCATCGAGCAGCATGTCTTGAAGCGCGACGACGGCGGCAGGCGTTGAAAATCGATATGGGCTGCCTGCGAGGTCGGTTCCGCAAAACGGGCAGTGTCGAAGTGTGCGAGCGGTAGGTGGGAGAACGTTGTACTGCACCGGGTAGCTGCAGCCAGGGCAGCAACAAGCCAATTCGCACCCGTGGACGTCACAAGTCGTCATGAATGACAGACGCCAGCGTTTTCGAAAAAAAGGAATGCTGTCTTCAGCCAAACACTGCGGGCAAAACTGCAAGCCGCCGAGGCGTCGCCGACGGTGCCAGACCCCCAGTGGCATCAGCCAGCGGCTGTTTCCATTGGGGTTGTGGTGCTCGACCAGCTTGCCTTCGAAGCCACGCAACAGCGTCGCTTCTGCCTTCGCCACGTCGACGGCCATGGGCCTTGCGAGCGCGTGGGCCATATCTACAGTGCCGCTCTTATCGATGTCACGGTTCCACACAGCGCGATTGTCGAAGACGATGCGCGCGAAGGTGTGCGGAGCGGCGAGATACTCAAGTGCGGCACGTTCGATCCAGCTTGAGAAGATTTCGTCGGCCAACGGTTCTACGCACACCGGCCATCGAACCTCCTCAGTGGGCGCCACTCAGTGCGGCGGCAGCTTTTGCGGCTGCCAGTGCTTCCGATTCCAGCACCTTGATGATTTTCGGCGTAATCGATTCCAGCCCTTGTCGAATCGCCACAACTGCTGCTTTCTTGATGACGTTATCCGTTCCGCCAATCGTGCCCCTGGCCATGGCATGAATTCGGTTGGCGATCTCGGGTTGGTGCAGTTGCGACGGACTCATCAGAGGAAGGCGCTTTTCAAAGCTGGCAAGCAATCGCTGGTAATCCGAATTCAGTTTCCATGGCGGCAGTGGAAGCGGCTCGAAGCGATTCTGTAACTGTGGGTCCGATGAAATCGCGTTGAACGCTTCCAGCGTACCGGCGGCAATCATCGGGATCATCAGCTCGGTACTCATCTCCCGGAGTACGTTCAGGAACACACGCTGCTGCGTTGTCGTGCCAGCCAGGATGTTGTGGATGTCGTCGAGGATGAGCAGGCGGATTTTCGCGTCCCGAAACAGCTTCAGTACAAGCATCTGCTTCCGTGGAATGGGATCCGTCACACGAAACGGCGCGCCCAACGTCATAAGTATCTTGTCGTACAGTCGACCTTCATTGGGCGTGGCGGGAGAACCGACCATCAGTACCGGTACATTCAGTCGACCGTCAATAATCTCCCTCGGCGGTCGGTGGCTTTTGACGAACCTGCGGAGGATGGTGGTTTTCCCATTGTTCGTAGGACCAGCGATCAACAGGTTTGGCATCCGATACGTCTGCGGGTAATCGAACAGCTCGGTCATCTTGCTGAGCGCGAGCTTTGCCTGCGGATAGCCGATCCATCCTTGTTCTCGGATATAGGAGATCCGTTCGTCGTGCGTAAGCGCAAGCACTCGGCGAGCATCGTCCGTCAATGATTCAGTGTGTGCATCCATCATTCAACATCCTCAAAGGCGGAGATGCTGCCGATCGACATCGGCTCACCGGTCACGTTGTCCAATCCTGTGTCCGTATCCAGATCGGCTGGCGGACTTGCGGTCTTTGGAGAGTGAACGCCCGGTGTTTTGGCGCGCTTTTCACGGTGCTGACGGAGCCGCGCCTTTTTGGTTTTTGTTTTCGATTCAGACTCAATTTTCCGGAGTCGTTCGCGCGCCTCGAACAGCGCGTCTTCATCGATTGATTCACGGCCGAGCTTCCGCAGCGCGGCCTTGGCTTCTCGCAGCTCCCAGAGGCTGATGCGGGGCCGGGTAATGTCGCGGTAAGGGATCTCGAAATACATTTCGAGATCCGGATCATGGAAGTAGAGCCGAGAAATATCCCGCGGGTCGTAGCGAAAGATGAACGTGCGCTGTTTGTTGGCATTCTCCGGGTCGCGTGCTTTGACCCACTTGCGCAGCACGTCGTGATAGTAGTTGACGCCTTCAAAGCGTACGCCATAAGCCTGGACCGTCCGCTTGGTCAGGGGCAGCAGATCCATGCGTACGCGTTCTTCTTCAAGAATGCGCGGTTTCAAGCCAGAACCCGGAACGTTAGCTGTGCCGAACACGCCTTGTTCAAAGCGTTTCAGTGGCGACATGTCATCCAGGCCGGAGTGTTTTGAATTGTGGTAGACCTCGACGATCAACGTCGTCAGCCATGTCTCGAGCTCGTCGAGTGTCATGACCGCTTTCTTATGTGGCTTGTAGTTGCCTCGCTGTCGCGTATTCGAGAACGTCGTGCCTTCGAGGTTGTTGAACTTTTTGCTTAACGTGCCGCATAAGCTCTCGATGTGACCGCCATAGTTGGGCTCACCAACCGGTCGCCACATCAAGTCGCAGTGATAGAGTTTGCACGCATTTCTCAGCATTTCTCCGCGAAACTCCTTCGCGTTATCTGCGTGAATCATGCTCGGAAAGCCCCAGATCGGCCATGTGCCAGTCACATTGTGTCGAGTGAGCCAGTCCTCTTTTGGAAGCACGCCTTGCGCAATACACATGCCCACGGCCAGTGCGCTGGGACGATCCAGTGACAGATAAAAACCGATGATCATGCGACTGAATACGTCAATCGCGACAGTAATCCACGGACGCCCCAAGGTACGCCGATCCACCTCGTCCACGACCATCGCGTTCACGGGCGTGTGATCGATTTGAACGACCGACAAGGGCCAGCGAGCGTCCTCGTACTTGCCTGGACGCACCTCGAACTCATCACGTGCAGCTTTGCTGCCTTCCCGCGCTTTGATGCGGTCCCGTTCTTCAATCCAGCTCAGGCGCGTGCGAATCGTGTTCTCCGATGGCGGTCGCAGCTTGGCGATGCGACAGCGATCCTGGACCATCTCAATTACATGAGAAATCGAATGCCGCTGCTGTGTCAGGTATTCCTCCCGCAGAACGGACTGCAGGATGTCTTCAACATCTTTATCAAGGCGCCCCTTCTTGCGCCCACCGGTAGGTTTGCGCGGCGAGAGAATCGACTTATCCCCCGTGCGTTTGAAGTCCTTGACCCAGCGATAGATCGTTGCAAGGTGAACACCGGCCGCAACCGCCGCTGCTTTTGCCGCTTCTGTCGAACGTTGGTTGGTTTGCAGCAACGGCTCGATGACGGAATATCGAAAGTCTATGACCTTCCATTCAGACTCTGTGAACGTATTGACGTCTCGACGGACGAAGGGATCAACGCTGTCCGCGGGGCCCAAGGTTTGGATAGCGGCACTCGTTACTTCGCCAGTCTCCTGGTGACGAACCATCACTTTGTCGAACGAAATCACGTTCTCAATGGTGTATCGCGCACCATTGATGGCGACCTGCTCGCCTCGCTCGATGACCAGTTCCTTCATTCTTCGTCCCCGACCAATTCCCAAGCAGGCTCGAGATTCGTTAACTTCGAGCTCATTGTCAGTGGCTTACACAAGTCGGCGCCGATGAAGCCGTTGGCGACGAGGTACCAGACGACGTGGAGCAGGTAGGCACGGCGTGAGAAGTCTTCGCCCATCGCCTCGATCAGGGCTTGCGGGCTCGCAGTGCCTTTCTCGTAGAGGGCGTCGAGCACGAGCCGCTGATCGTGAAACGGCACTTCGGAGTAGCGATAACTCTTCAGGAAAGTACGGTTTCTGAGCTCGTCATTTCGAATGTGGCGTTCCGTTCGGATGAGAAAGGCCCATCCGCGCGATTTGGCATACCGATGAGCAGCCCGAAACTTCGGCACGTAATCCGCCCAGTTGGCGCGCAAGTCCGCGGTGTATTTGACTTCTACCAATCGCGATCGGAGCGTTTCACCAATGGCGGCCGCCGGATGGAACAGCACGAGAAAGTCTGGGGTATAAAACCTGACCACGTTCCCATCCTTAAACGGAATGCGGACTGGCTGTGCCTCGATCTTCTGAACTCGGGAATCAGGCTCGCTCAAGAGGACAAAGTCCCTCTCCAGAGAGGACTCGAAGGGCACTTGGGGTTCATCCGCGTGGACAGAGACCAAGCCAGTCAGGCTGCGCCGATTTCGGGGAATTTCTCGTACTGGCATGGTTCCCACCCCAAGAAAAACTGTTCGCATCAACTTCTGCGCTTTCGCAAACTATTCGTAATTTCTTCTGAAGTGTTCGCATTTACTTCTGCAAACACTTTAGCGCAGTTCTTATGTTCAGTGCGTACAGATTCGCAAAGACTTCTGCGATTGTCAGCGGTTCACAGCCACGGCCGGGAGAAATCTCGCTCGCACACCATGGCGTATTGTTTCTCGACGAACTGCCCGAGTTCGATCGTCGCGTGCTCGAAGTGTTGCGCGAGCCGCTGGAGTCCGGACACATCATCGTGTCGCGGGCCGCCAGGCAGGCCGAGTTTCCGGCCCGCTTCCAGTTGATTGCGGCGATGAATCCGTGTCCCTGCGGTTATCTCGGCGATCCGGCCGGCCGCTGCCGCTGCAGCAGCGAGCAGGTTGACCGGTACCGGGCACGTCTCTCCGGACCGCTGCTGGATCGTATCGACATGCATGTGGAAGTGCCGCTCATGGCGGCGTCCGCGCTATCTCAACTGGAAGCCGGCGAGTCCTCGGAGGGCGTTCGCGCTCGTGTCACCGCGGCCCGGGAACGGCAGGTGTCGCGCGCAAGCTGTTCGAACACCCGCCTCGAGGGCGAGTTGCTGCGTCGCGATGCCGTGCTCGCACCGCCGTCGCAGGCCTTGCTGGATGAAGCGGCGGAACGCTTCGGCCTGTCGGCGCGCGCTCATGACCGTATCCGCCGGGTTGCGCGAACCATTGCGGATCTGGCCGGCGAAAATGTGATCGCGCCCGCCCATCTGGCCGAGGCGATCGGCTACCGGTTGCTTGATCGCAGCGCAGCAGCGCGTCGGGCTCCACGGCCCAAACTTGGAGTATAGTCACCGGACCCGATCCGGCGAGCATGGGGGACAAGGCGTGCCGGGGCGATTACTTCTATCCAGCTCGATCGAACAGCGCATGTTGCGCGTCATCCTGCAACAGAATCCCTTCGCGCAGGCCGCGAGCTTGTTGCTGGGCGGTTTGTCCGTCTACGCGCTGTCGCACTATGCGACGCTGCCACGCCTGTTCGCATGGGCCGTCGTGCTCACGCTTCTGTCGGGTTACCGCATCCTGATCGTTCGCCATTACGCCGGTATCGAACTGGATTCCAGACGATTGCTGCACGCACGCAATCATTTCACGGTCGGCGTACTGCTGACCGCGCTGACCTGGGCTGCGCTGCCATGGATTGCCGCGAGCAACGCGGCACCCGCCGTGTATTTCTGCGCGCTGGTCATGATCGCGTTGATGGCGGGTGCGGCAGCGGCATTTGCGCTGAAATCGCGGTTCCTGCTCCTGTTCACGTTGCCGCAGTTCGCTTCTATTGTGATCTATCTCGTTTTGAATCCCGTGCCGCTCGGACCGGTCGTCGCGGTGACGCTGATCGTCTTTTACGCAGGCATGTACAAGGGTGCGCGCATCATCGGCGAGGAAGTGCGCGGCTACCTGCGGCTGCAACTGCAGGCCGACGCGCAACGAATGGCGGTGGAAGGCCAGGCGGCGAGTCTTGCCGTCGCGAATGCCGCCATGCTGCGCCGCCGGGAAATGCTCGAAGGCCTGTTGCGTCTCGCAACGCTCGGTGAAATGGACGCGCTGAGGAAGCTGCACAGGCTCCTGGAATTCGGCTGCAATTCACTCGGCTTGCGCGCGGCGACCGTTGCGGAAGTGCGCAACGAAGAGCGACGCGTTTTCGCGCAGCATGATCCGTTGCACTGTGACGCAGCGGAAACCAGCAGCCTGGCGGACTCGCTTTGTTCGCTCGCGCTTCGAAGCGAGGAAACATTTCATTTCGCGAACGCCACCGAAGCACGCCGGAAACTCGATGTGCAATACGCGGGCGAAGTCGCCGGCGCTTATATCGGTGCGCGCATTCATACTTCCGAAGGCGTGTTCGGCACGCTGAGTTTCCGCGATCCGGTGGCACGCAGCGCGCCGTTCACGGAAACGGAACTCGATTTCGTGCGCCTGCTCGCGAGCTGGATCGGCGCCGAACTTGCCGAGCTGTTCGCGCAGCGCCGGTTGCGCGCCAAGGAACGTCAGCTTTCGACGCTCGCCGACGCCATGCCCTGCGGCATGGCCGCGCTCGATGGCGACGGGCGCTTCGTTTACGTGAACCGGCTGTTCGAAGCGATCTTCAATCCCGGCGATATCTCCATGGTCGAGCGGAGCGTGGATGAGTTTCTCGCGTCGGGCAACGAATGGCAGTTGCAACCGTATATCGACGCCGCGCTGAACGGCGCGGCGCAGGAGTTCGAGCATTGCGCGCCCGGCACAAGCCGGGGCGACGACCGCGTGTATCGCGTCAGTCTTGTGCCGAACGAAGATGATGAAGGTCACAACAGCGGCTGTTTCATGTTGATGCTCGACATCACGCAGGACAAGGTGTTGCAGGCCGAACTCGAACTCAAGGCATCGCTGGATCCCTTGACGCGTGTCTACAATCGCAAGTTCCTGGAAGATGCCCTGGGCAAGGCGCTGGCGGATCGCCGCCGGCGCAAACCGGTGTACGTCGCGCTGCTCGATCTCGACGGCTTCAAGCAGATCAACGACACCGCCGGGCACGATGCCGGCGATGCGGTGTTGCGCGATGTGGCAACCCGGCTGCGCGACGGCATGCGCAAGAACGACCTGCTGGCGCGTTACGGTGGCGATGAATTCGTCGTGCTGCTGCATTGCGTGGACGAGACCGACCTGCGCGAGGTCTGCGAAAAAATGCTCGCCTGCATCAACGACAATCCGTTTCACCATGCCGGGCAGGAATTCACCGTCGGCATGAGCATCGGCGCGACCCGGATCAACCGCGGCGAGGCGATCCACCATCTGCTGGTGCGCGCCGACAGCGCGATGTACCTCGCCAAGCGGCGTGGCCGCAATCGCGTCGAAATTGTTTCACCTGACGATTCCGCGGTGAGAATTCGCAATCGGGGAGCATGACCGCGATAACGAATTCACGAACAAATGCAAGACTGGCGGCGCAATGAACTCCCGGTAGAATGCTCCACCCATGAGCGCCGCCTTCCCCAAAACCCGAAACGCTTCCCGACCGTCACTGAATCCGCACCAGCTCGAAGCCGTCCGCAACGTTGACGGCCCGTTGCTGGTGCTCGCCGGTGCCGGCAGCGGCAAGACGCGCGTCATCACCGAGAAAATCGCCTTCCTCGTACGCGAGTGCGGCTATCGTCCGGATCAGGTTGCCGCAGTCACTTTCACCAACAAGGCCGCACGCGAAATGAAATCGCGAGCGCGGGCATTGATGGGTGAAGACGCCTCGAAAGGACTGGCTGTTTCAACGTTTCACACGCTCGGCCTGCGGATACTGCAGCAGGAGCATCGCGCGCTCGGCTACAAGAAGAATTTCACCATTTTCGATGCCGACGACAGCAAGAATCTGATTACCGAAATTCTCAAGACCGAACGTCTCGATACCAGCGAACTCATCGACACGATGCAGTGGCAAGTCTCCGGCTGGAAGAGTGATTCCGTTTCTCCTGAACAGGCGATGCGCGAAGCGGTCGATGCGCGCGACATGCAGGCTGCGCGCGTGTACACGGCCTACGACAGGTCGCTGCGCGCGTACAACGCTTTCGATTTCGACGATCTCATTGCCAAGCCGGTGCACGTGCTGGAAACGCGCCCCGATATCCGCGAGAAGTGGCAGAACCGTTTTCGCTACTTGCTGGTGGACGAATGCCAGGACACCAACGACGCTCAGTACCGTCTGATGAAGCTCATCGCCGGCGTGCGTGCCGCATTCACCATCGTCGGTGACGACGACCAGTCGATCTACGCATGGCGCGGCGCACGACCGGAAAACCTGGCGCGCCTCGCACAGGATTATCCGAACCTGAAGATCGTGAAACTGGAACAGAATTACCGTTCCACCTCGCGCATTCTGCGCGCCGCCAACCAGGTGATCTCGAACAACGAGCACGTCTTCGAAAAACGCCTCTGGTCGGAAATGGGTGAAGGCGAAGAGATTCGCGTGATCGGTTGCAAGGATGCGAATCACGAAGTCGAACGTATTGTTACGGATCTTGTGCACGTGAAGTTGCAGAAAGGCCTGGAGTTCCGTGATTTCGCCATTCTGTACCGCAGCAACCACCAGTCACGATTCTTCGAAAAGGCGTTGCGCGAACAGGGCGTGCCATATCACCTGTCCGGAGGCATGTCGTTCTTCGATCGTGGCGAAGTACGCGATGCGCTCGCCTACCTGCGCCTGCTCGTGAATCCCGATGACGACAGCGCTTTCCTGCGTATCGTGAACGTGCCGCGCCGGGAGATCGGTACGGTGACGCTGGAGAAACTCAGCGAGTATGCCGGCCGACGCGAGATCAGTCTCGTTTCTGCATGCTTTGAAATGGGGCTGGGCGAAGTACTGCCCGAACGCACGCTGGTGAAGGTGCGCGAATTCGGCCGCTGGATCAGCTACTGGTCCGAGAAACTGGAAGACGCCGCGTCGGTGGGAAAGATCGAGGAACTGCTGGAAGACGTCGGCTACCGCGAATGGCTGGAAGAAAGCACGCGCGATACCGACAAGGCGAAGCGCCGCTGGGAGAACGTCGAAGAGCTGCTCTCCTGGATCGGCAGCATCCTCAAGAACAATGACGAGGAAATGTCGCTCGCCGAAGTGCTGGCGCGCATGAGCCTGATCGACCGCCTCGACCGGAACGGCGAGGACGATGCCGGCGACGTCGTGCAGCTGATGACCCTGCACGCCGCGAAAGGCCTCGAGTTTCCGCACGTGTATCTCGTCGGAGTGGAAGAGGAAATCCTGCCGCACCGGAACAGCATCGAGGCCGATACCATCGAGGAAGAGCGCCGCCTCATGTATGTCGGTGTCACGCGTGCGCAACGCAATCTCACGATCAGCTTTGCCGAAAAGCGTCGCAAGTACGGCGAGGATTTCGATTGCGAGCCGTCGCGTTTCATCGCCGAACTTCCCGAAAACGACCTGCGCTGGGAAGGCGGCGGTGTCGAACGTTCGAAGGAAGAAAAAGTCGAAGCCGGCCGCGCAACGCTGGCCGGCCTCAGGAGCCTGCTCGGCGACGGCTGAGAGAAAACAGCGACCAGCCGACCAGCGACTGCGCAGGTAAATGAAAAAGGCCGCCTGGCGGCGGCCTTTTTCCGGAATGTGCGAAAGCCTTATTTCGACTGATCGATCATGTACTTCACGGCGGCCTTCACCTGCTCATCGGAAAGATCCGCGCGGCCACCCTTGGGCGGCATGATGCCGGTGTCGCCCTGGAAGCCTTCCAGAGCATGCTGGTTCAGCGTCGCGACACCCTTCGTGATGCGGTCCGACCAGGCAGGCGCGTCGCCCATCTTCGGTGCGCCGGCCGCGCCCGTGCCGTGGCAGGCAAAACAGGCCTGTTCATAGACGGCCTTGCCGTCCACCTGCTGCTCGGCCTGGGCCTGACCTGTCTTGCCCACCGCGGCCGTTTTCACGGGTTGCGGTGCAGGATCGTTCGTCGTCCGCACCTCGCCGACAGGCTTCAGCCGGTCGGAAACCGCCCGCATGGCCACCGGGTTCTCGCTGTTATCCACATCCAGGTAGGTCTCGGCGAGATAACCCGCGAGGAAATGCATGGCTACCGTGAATGCCAGCAGCGCGCCGATCACGACGATGAACGTATCGAGAAACTTGCGGTCCTGATCCATTGTTCTGTCCGTTGGTCTGATTCCGGAGCGGGGGCGCCCCGTTGGAGGGCGCCAAGTATACTGTCTCGTCCCGGAGGGCGAAACATGCCTGCCTGTGGAAACGATAGAAATCATGCACTTGCAATCCGTGGGGGAGTCTTCCATGCGACACACGCCATTCTCTGTTGTGCGTTCCATTGCCTGCGCACTGCTGCTTGCTGCGCTCCATGCAGCGTGCGCAGTCACGCCGGCTGCACCCCACGTCTACGTGGTGCGGCATGCCGAAAAGATGTCTGGCGACGATCCGGCGCTGAGCGAGATGGGCATTGCACGGGCGGAAGCGCTCGCGAACCTGCTGGCGGAACGAAACATCACGCGCATTTTCAGCACGGACACGCATCGCACGCGCGGGACCGCCGCGCCACTGGCAGCCCGGCTGGGCATTCAGACGGAAATCTACGACCACCGTGCGCCGGAGCAGCTGGCTGCGCGCATACGCGAATCCGGCGAAACGGTACTGGTCGTGGGTCACAGCAACACCATCGCCGGCATTGCGGCGACCTTCGGCGTGGATGCGGGTTCCGCCGTCGAGGAGGACGAGTACGACAGGCTTTACGTGATCAGGTTGGCGCCGTCGGAAGTGCACGGTGAGATCAGGTGGTATCCGGAAGCGAAACGGTAACGGGTTCAGATAGCGGTTTGCAGAGGCGACGATCCGGTGTACATCGCAGATCGGCGGTGATGAAGCGTTCGCGCGCGGCGGCGGCGCTCAATCCGTTTCCCGGATTTCCAGCAACGTCCTTACCCGATGCGCGGCCATGGGCTTTGCAATGAAGAATCCCTGCGCAAGTTCGCAACCCAGGTTACGCAACTGATCATACTGCTGGCTGCGCTCTACACCTTCCGCCACGCAGCGCATGCCGAGATTCTTGCCCATCGCGAGAATCGTGCGCACCAGCTCGGCGTTTTCCTCGCTCCTGTCCATATCCCGGATGAACGACTGGTCGATCTTCAGCTTGTCGATCGGCAACCGCTGCAAGCGGCTGAGCGATGAATAGCCGGTACCGAAATCGTCAATGGCAATGCTGATACCGCGGTCGCGCAACTGCGGCAGCGTGTCCGCGCGCAACTTGGCGTAGTGCATCAGCATGCGCTCGGTCAGCTCGAGTTCAAGTGCGCCGGCGGGCACGTCGGCTTTTGCGAGTGCGGCATCGAGCAGCCCGGTGAATTCGGGCTGGATGAACTCGCGATCGGAAACGTTGACGCTGACGTACAGACCCTGGTGTTGCGGGAAGTCGTGCAACCAGCCGCCCAGATCTTCCAGCACGCGCTGCATCAGCCATTGGCCGATCGGGACGATGAGTCCCGTCTCTTCCGCCATGGAAATGAATTCGCGCGGGCGAATCGATCCTTTCAATGGATGGCGCCAGCGCAACAACGCCTCAAAGCCGCTCACCCGGCCGCTCTTCAGTTCGATGATCGGCTGATAGGCAACGCGCAATTCGCCGCGTTCCAGGCCGCGCCGCAGGTCGGTTTCCAGTTGCAGCCGCGACACCATGACAACGTGCATGTCCGAGTCGAACATCCGGTGACTTGCGCCGCCGAGCTCCTTCGCGCTGTACATCGCAATGTCGGCATCGCGCAGCAGCTCGTCGCCGTCACGGTAGCGCTCTGCGCTTTTCGCTATGCCAATACTCGCGGAGGAAAAGATCTGCTGGCCATCGATCTCGAACGGATCCTGCAAGGCGTTGTGGATGCGTTCCGCCAGCTGCACGGCGTCTTCGGGATTGTGCAGGTCGTCCGCCAGCACCGCGAACTCGTCGCCGCCGAGTCGCGACACCACGTCGCCCGGCCGCGTCGCACGCTTGAGGCGTTCGGCAAACGCCTTCAGCAGTTCATCGCCCGCTGCATGTCCAAGACTGTCGTTGATCAGTTTGAACCGGTCGAGGTCCAGGAACAGTACGGAGAACACGTAACCGTCGGCGCGCACCGAACGGCGCATTGCCTGGTCGAGGTGCTCGATGAACAGTGCGCGGTTCGGCAATCCCGTAAGCGCATCGTGGAATGCATCATGAACCAGCTGCTGTTCTACGCGTTTGCGTTCCGCGACATTGATGAAAACGTCGAGCGCGGCCTCGATCGCTTCCGCATCGTCCGTGGAAAATCGCTGGCGCAGTTGCAGGTCTTCTTCGCGATTGCCGAAATACAGGGCCGTCCCGGTGCCGGTGTCGTATGCCCAGAGAAAATAGGGAGCGCCGGAGAACCGCTCCAGTGCCTGCGAAAATTCATCGCCGGGTGATGCGGAATTGCCGTGCCGGAAACCGGATGGTGCGTGAACGTCGGCGAGCAGTCCTTCCGGCGACGGTGTGAAGCCGATGGAATGCAGCAGGTTGAATCCATGCCCGCTGTCGTCGAGTCGCAGCAGCGCTGCGCATTCGACGGTAAGAACGCTGGTCGCGGTTTCGAGGAAAACGCGCGCGAGGTTCGCCAGGTCGAGATTGAGATGATCGAGGTGATACAGACGGCGAATCAATGAAGCCGTCATGCGCGCGCGCCGCGAAGCGGCCATCGCGCGCGTGTGTTCGTCGCGAATCTTGAGCAACTGTCCGCCGAGGTCGTTGCATAGCGCGCGGTAGTAATTCCGCTCGCGTTCGTAGTCCTGGTCGTCGCTCACGCGCACTTCACCTCATGCATGGACGCACGGCGTTGAGGCTGTTTCCATTCCTTCTGTTCGACGGTCATTGCCGTTCCGTGAAGATCGTCAACACGCCGGTCCAGTCCAGTGGACGACTGCGCCCGTCGAACGGTGCAATTTCGCGACCGACATAAAAGCCGAGTAACGGGAAAGCGCCGTCGACGAGTTTCAGCACCTGTTCGGACTCTTCGCTTTCGGAACCAGTGAACACCGAGGCGCGGCCGGCGCAGTCGATATACAGCCCGAAGGCGCGTTCTTCGCCGGCCGTTGCGGAAAGACCCGCATTGACGCCGGACTGCACGGATTCCATGAGCAGGCTGTTGTTTCTTGCCATCACCTGCACGCGATCGCCGGTGCGTATGTCTTCTTCGAACAGGCCGACCGAGCCGTCGCGCACATCGATGTCGATGATGAGTCGGTTGATGTATTCGGCTTCTTCGTAAGGCGCCAGCGGGTCGCCGGTGCGGCGTCCGAACAGCACGGAAAACGCGAGCGCCAGTTCCTCGTCCGCAGCGGCTCCGGCCAGTTCACGCAACACGTCGACTGCCGGGCGGCCATCGAGTTCATGAATGCGCGCACCTTGTGCCCGCGTTACCGTCATCATGCCGCTGACCGGCGTGCAACCGTGCATGACGCGGGTGTGCAACTGCAGGGAATCCGGCATGCGCAATACCAGTGCAACGTTCTTGCGCATGCGGTCGCCGGTAAAAAGGTAGCTGCGCGTGACCTGGAAGTCCGCGATCAGGCCCGCACCGAAAATCGGCGGGCTGCCGTCTTCCGGCAGGCGGGAATAGATGCCGTCGAGCAAACGGCTGCCGATATTGATACCGCCACCGTCGCGTGTCACGTCGTAGAAAAGGAGCACGCCCGGAGTCTCCGGAGCCGGCACGAGCCAGTCACCGATCTCGGCACCCGCCTCGGTTTCCCGGTTCGCGATCGACTCGACGACAAGCACATCGGGTGCGCCGATCGCATCATCGAAAATCGCCAGTGCGATTTCATTGCCCGAGTAGCCGATACGATTGACGCCGTGTGCGCTACCGATGGCTCCGGCGCAGGAACCTCCGTACACGGGGATATCTGGAAAAACGCCGCGTATTTCCGCAAGCACGCTTTCTGCATCGTGACGCATGCCGGCCACCGCGAGCACCCAGCAGGCGGTTCCCTTGAAGCGCGCACGATCAATCGCCTCCCGGACGGCAATCCGGGTATCGGCATTCTGGGAAAGTCCGACGCTGACCATCGTGTATCGCTCCCCGCGATTCGGCAGATGCTTGTGCATTCGTCATGCAGGCAGTTTCGCCAGAGATTACCATAGGCGCCGATTATGAAAGGCTGCAGCCGGTAACAACCGTTGCAGCTTTCAGGCAGGCTACGAACAGACCCTAGGGAGTTGGATGATGAAGGCACTGGCCGGCTTCAGGCGTCGGCGCGAACCCGTCGTCTACGAGGTCCGCCTGGAAATCGATATCGCCGTCGTCGGCGACTACGACGAATGGCTGCGCGACCACGTTCGCGAAATGCTGGCCTTTCCGGGATTTCAGAACGCAACCGTCTACCGCGCCAACGACCTTGCCGGGAACCATCGCGCAGCCCGCGTCGTTGTCTACGAAGTGCGCAGCCAGCGTGAGCTGAAGAGCTACCTCCGTACACATGCGCCGCGAATGCGCAAGGCAGGCGTCAGGCGTTTCGGCAGCCAGTTCTCGGCGACACGCCGGATACTGCCGGCGTCGCAGTATTCGTTACCGGCCGAGTTGACCGTACTGTATGACCAGCAGGACATCTCGGGCGGCCTTCCTGTCTGCGGCAACTGCCTTCAGCCGGTACCCGGACGCTACTGCGTGAACTGCGGACAGGAAGATCGCACCTTCATGCTGTCGCTGGGCGAACTGGTTTACGACTTCATCGGCGACATCTTCAATTTCGATTCGCGATTCTTTCGCACGCTGCGTCCGATGCTGTTTCAGCCCGGCCTGCTTACGGTCGAATACATCCGCGGGCGGCGTCAGCATTACCTGCCGCCGGTACGCATGTACATTTTCGTCAGTCTTGTGTTCTTTTTCGCGAGCGCACTGCTCGTGAATTTCAGTTTCAGTGACGAATTCAACGATGACGTGCGCGCCGAGCTCAACGGCGACAGTTCAAGAGCAAAGGTTCCCGGCATCGTTACCACCCGGGAGCTGACGGGGGAAGAACGCGCCAGGGCGCAGCAGGCCCTGCAGGAGACCGAGAAGAAGCTGGGCCTGCCTGCCGGCACATTGCAACTGCCCGGTGAATCTTCCGCGGAAGCGGCATTGCCGGACGAAGCGGCAGACGAAACGGAACGCGAGGACGACGACGTAGCGCAAGCGCGCACGTTTGGCAGCAATGGTCCGAACATCCGGTTCGACAAGGGGGAAGTGGACGTTTCCGGTTTTGGCGGTGGCGATTTCGAAGCGCGCCTGGAACGTGGCGCCAAGGCGATGAGCGAGGATCCGAGAGTATTCGTGGACGCGGTGATGCAGCAGATCCCCACCATGATGTTTCTTTTCCTGCCACTGATCGCGCTGGTGCTGAAACTGCTTTACGTCGGCTCCGGGCGTTACTACGTCGAGCACCTGATCTTCACGTTGCATCTTCATTCCGCAGTCTTCGTGCTGCTGTTGCTGTGGTTGCTGTTTGAAGAACTGCAGGAGCACGTCGTCGCGCTGCTGCCGTTGTCATTCTGGGTGGCTTTCGCGATGTACGTGTATATCCCGGTCTACCTGTACCGGTCGTTGCGCTGCGTATACGGCGAGGGACATTTCTTCACGGTGTTCAAATACACGCTGCTTTTCTTCTCGTACGTGATAGCGATGGCAACCACGTTCACGCTGACCGTTCTTTTCACGTTCTACCTGCAGACCTGAAGGAGAAACCTGATGAAAGAAGCGATTCGCTCATTTGCGCTGCTCGCGGGCGTGATGGCATTTTCTGCCATTGCCGGCGACGACGCGGAGCTCTATTTCATTGCGCCCGCAGATGGCGCTGACGTCCAGGGACCGGTGGCTGTCGTGTTCGGTTTGCGCGGAATGGGTGTGGCGCCTGCAGGCATCGAACGTCCCGGCACCGGTCATCATCATCTGATTATCGACGCTCCGTTGCCGCCCACTGGAAAACCCGTACCCGCAGATGGCAATCATCTGCATTTCGGCGGCGGGCAGACGGAGACGGTTCTTGACCTTCCGCCGGGCAGGCATACCTTGCAATTGCTGCTGGGCGATCATCTGCACATGCCACTGAATCCAGCCGTCATCTCTAAACAGATCACGATAACCGTCTTGCCGGACGGTGAGTGACCGGCAGAATAAAAAAGGTTCGTCACGGATCAGCGGGACGAAGAAGCCGAGACTTCCGCCGGCCTCCCCTGCCTTCCCCTGTGGCCCGTTGCAACGGCAAGACAACAAGAGCAATGGACAGGATCAACAGGATGAAGAAAGATTTTCAGGATGAGAGCGTAGAGCGGGCAAAGAACCGTACTGCGGCTCTGCATCACGTGATTCGGAAATCCTGTTGATCCTGAAAAATCCTGTAGATCCTGTCCATTTGATCGGCTGCAGGCTGCCGGTGCTGCAAAAACCCTTTCTTGCCGCCCGCAATGCGGTCGGTTATCCAGGTCATGTCGATCCGGTTATCCCGCCAATCCGGGAAGAACCAAAAAAAAGGCCGGCCGCTGTCCGGCCTTTTCATTTCAACTTCCAAACCTCACTCGTCGCTCGGCTCGACATCCTCAAGCGTGCTGACCTGCTCGTCGTCAGCACGTGGATCCAGGTTATTGATGACGGGTGACGTACTGACCACGGGCACGAACGGCTCCTGTGCTTCGACGGGCACGACTTCGGCTTCACGGCGCAGGTAGGTGATCAAGCCGAACACCAGGCCGACTCCCGCGATGAAAACGAACAGGCCGCGTGCGCCGAGTGCGTAGATCAGTACGGACGCGCCGAGCGGGCCCAGCGCTGCGCCCAGTCCGTAGACGACGATCAGCGCCGCCGATACCGTCACGACCTGGGTGGCATCGAAATGGTCATGCGTATGTGCCACCGCAACAGGATAGGAGGTGAACAGCAGCCCGCCGAACACGACGGCGCTGCCGTAAAGCAGCGGTACGTACTCACCGTCCACGGCAAGCAGGCCGATGCTCACGAGTGAAGAAAGAATGGTCAGCGTCGCCAGCACCGTACGCCGGTCGACACGATCGGAAATCATTCCGACGGGATATTGCGCCAGCAGGCCGCCGAGAATGGTCGCCGCCATGAACGTCGCGATCTGCGAAACTTCCAGGCCGATATTCCTCACGTAAATCGGACCCAGCGCGTAAAACGCGCCGTTCATCAATCCCGCCACCAGTGCGCCGACCATGCCGAACGGCGCCGTCTTGTAAAGACGCGACCAGTTGAAATGCACGGGGCCTATGGGCGCAGGATGCATCGCGCGCGTGAGCGACACCGGCAGCAGGCAGAGCGCAAACAGGATGCCGATAAGGAAGAAATGCACGGGATCGCGCAACGGCGCGATATTGAGCAGGAACTGGCCCGCGCCCGTGCCGAGATAGCTCACCAGCATGTAGACGGAGAACACGCGTCCGCGCAGTTCGCGCGGCGCTCGCTCGTTCAGCCAGCTTTCGACGACCATGTACATGCCCATCATGCACAGGCCGGTAAGCACGCGCAGCGGCAGCCACACCCACGCGTTCACGAACGTGCCCTGCACCAGGACGCTCGCGCAATTGATCGCGGCGAACACGGCAAAGGCGCGGATATGCCCGACGCGCTGCAGGACGCGCGGACAGACCCAAGCGCCCACCACGAGGCCGACATAAAAGCCGGCCATGACGACACCGATCAGGGTATCCGGTGTTCCGGCGATACTCAGGCGCAGGGACAGGAAGGTGCCGAGGTGGCCACTGCCCAGCATGAGGGTCAGGACGGCAAGAAACAGGGCGAACAGGGAAAGCAGGGTCTGGCGCATCGCCACAGGGTATCGAATCCCGCCGCCGCACCAAAGCGGGCAGATTGATCCACGGTAAATCGCCCTGAATCGCGCGTCCGCGTTCATCATATACAATGTAAAAAGACGAACCTCCCTTGTTCCGTACCGCCGCATGGACGCCCTGGTCTCGAACCATGCGTTGACAGGCAAGACATGCACAGCACTTTTCATGCCGATTCCATCGCTCCTGGCGCTTTCACCGGCGGGGCGCTGGTATTCATGCTCGACGCGGACGGTCGCGTGTGCGGTCTTTCCGCGGCGTTCGCGACGGTGCTTGGCATCGAGCCGGCGGCGCTCATCGGCAATCCGCTCGCCGAACTGCCGGGGTTGATCCTGCCGGCCGGATTGGCACTGAATCGTGAACGCACGGGAATACGCATCGAAGTGGCGGGGCTGGACGGATTCGCGGGCGTGTTTAACGGTCAACTGCACGCGGTCCACGGCACGCCCGAACGCTGGGCGCTCGTACTGGCGCCGCAGGCCGACGACCACTACGCCGTGCTGTTCGAGCACGCGGTTGAAGGCCTTTACCGGAGTTCGCCCGAAGGCCTGTTCCTCGAAGCCAATCCTGCGTTGGCGCAGATGCTCGAATATCCGTCGCCGGCCGAATTGCTGGCGGCAATCAACGACATCGGCCGCGACATTTACGTGCAACCCGAACGCCGTGCGGAACTGCTGCGGCAGCTCCGCAAACACGAGCGCGTCACAAACGCGGTATCCGAGGTGCGTTGCGCAGGCGGCAGCACCATCTGGATCAGCGAGAACGCCCATCTCGTGCGCGATGCGAGCGGCCGGGTCTGTTATATCCACGGAAGTTTCGTGGACGTGACATCGCGGCGCCAGGCGGAAATCGCCGTGCAGGCGTCGGAAGCGAAATACCGCAAGCTGGTCGAACACATCCAGGATGGCGTGTTCCTGATGTCCGGCGGCCGCTACCGGTATGTCAACGACGCCTTCGCGGAAATGCTCGGTTATACGCCGGAAGAAATGCTGCGCATGGAGTACATGCAGATCGTGGCTCCCGAAGCACGCGCCGAACAGGAAGAACGGCGCGAACGGCGCCGGCAGGGTTTTCGAGACACGCATGCCTTCGAAATCGATCTCCTGCACAAGGACGGCAAACGTCGCGTGCTCGCGGCGGTACGCGTCGGCGCCATCGACACCGAAGAGGGGCTTGCAACCATCGGCACCGTGCGCGATATCACCGTGGAGCGCGAGAACGAACGCCGCTACCGGGACATTTTCCAGAGTTCCATCGAGGGTATTTTCCAGACCACGGCGGACGGAAAGTTCGCGGCCGCGAATCCCGCACTCGCCGAACTGCTCGGATACGATTCGCCGGAAGCGCTGATGAGTGCGGTGAACGACATTGCGCACGACATCTACGTTGATCCCGCCGAACGCGCCCACATACTCGAACAGCTCGACACAAAAGGTTTTCTGCGCGATCACGACGTGCTGATCCGGCGCAGGGACGGCAAGCGCATCTGGGTTTCCGAGAACACCCGCGTCCGGCGCAATTCCGACGGTTCCGTGCTGTGCTACGAAGGTACCCTGGTCGACATCACGCTGCGCAAGACCGCGGAAGCCGCGTTGCACCAGTCCGAGCATCGTTATCGCACGCTCGTGGAACACAGCCAGGTCGGCGTTTTCATGAGTCACGACGGCAAGTACGTGTATGTGAACCACGCGCTTGCCGCGTTGCTCGGCTATGAGGAAGAAGAGCTGGTCGGTGCGAGTTACCGGCAGCTCTACGCGCCGGAAGATATCTCGAATGCCGATGAACGCCACGAGCGCCGCCAGCGTGGCGAAGACGTTCCGTCGACATATGAAGCGCGCCTGTTGCACAAGGATGGACAGACGCGAGTGATCGCAACCATCAGCGCCGGCCCTGTCGAGCAGGATGGCGAAATCATGGCGATGGGCACGGTGCGCGACATCACCGAGCAGAAGCGCGTCGAGCGGCAGCTGCGGCATAACGCCACGCACGATCCGCTCACCGGCATGCCAAATCGCACGCTGTTCGTCGAACGGCTGCGCAAGGCGATGACCTACGCGATCGGCCGTGGTGGCTCGACCTATGCGGTGCTGTTTCTCGATCTCGATGGCTTCAAGGTCGTCAACGACAGCCTGGGTCACGCATCCGGAGACCAGATGCTGATGGAAATCGCGCACCGGTTGCGCGCCTGCCTGCGTCCCTGGGATACCGTCGCGCGGCACGGCGGCGACGAATTCACCGTGCTGGTCGAGCAGATCAACGGTCTCGAAGATGCGGAAGATGTCGCACGCCGCATCCAGCGCGAACTGTCCATACCCATCCGCCTCGGCGACCACGAAATATTCACGAACGTCAGCATCGGCATCGCGCCGGCGAATCCCGAGTACCGCAGCACCGATGAAATACTGCGCGATGCGGATACGGCGATGTATCGCGCGAAAGCGCGGGGCAAGGCCGGCTATATCGTCTTCGACTCCACCATGCACGAACTGGCGCGACAACGGCTGCGACTGGAGACGGATCTGCGGCAGGGACTCGAGCGCAACGAGTTCATCGTGTATTTCCAGCCGCTGGTGGATCTGCGCAAAGGAAAACTGCTCGGTTTCGAAGCGCTGCTGCGCTGGAATCATCCGGAGCGCGGCGTCCTGCTGCCGGCGGAATTTCTTACCGTTGCGGAAGAAACCGGCCTCATCATTCCCCTCGGCTGGCGGGTGATGGAAACGGCGTGTCTTGCGCTCGCACGCTGGCAGGAAATGTTTCCGGAAACGCGCGGTCTCGGAATGAGCGTCAATATCGCCGACCGGCAGTTCTCGCATCCCGAGCTGCTTTCAAGAGTCGCACGCGTCCTGCGCAACAGCGGGTTATCGGCAGGCAGCCTGCATCTCGAAATCACGGAAACCGTATTCATGGACAACCCGGGCGCCGCCGGTCAGCGACTGGAAGAGCTGCGTGCGTTCGGCGTCGGTCTGCACATGGACGATTTCGGTACGGGTTATTCGTCACTCAGCCATTTGAGCCAGTATCCGCTCGACACGCTCAAGGTGGACCGCGCCTTCGTGCGCGACATGCTGCACAATCCGGCGCACCATGCGATCGTGAAAACCGTTATCCAGTTATGCCGGGACCTGGGGCTGAAGACGATTGCCGAGGGCATCGAAGATCGCGGCCAGTTGCGCGCATTGCGGCGACTGAAATGCGACGGCGGACAGGGATTGTATTTTTCGCCGCCGCTGCCGGCGGCGGGAATCGAGGAGTTGTTGAAGAATCCACCGAAATGGAAATAAGAAAGTGATCAGTATTCAGTGATTAGCGACCGGTAAAAATGAAGTCGCGGGTTTTATCGTCACGCTCCTGACTATTCACTATTCACTATTCACTATTCACTATTTATCCGCACACCAGGTTGCGACCCGCACGTTTCGCTTCATAAAGCCGCGCATCCGCCGCAGCCAGTGTCTGCTTCTCGCCGCCGCCCGGCTCCAGCCCTGCCACGCCGATGCTGGTTGTGACGATCAGCCCGTCATCCAGCGAGGCCCAGTCAAAATTTTCGACGGCATGGCGGATCTTCTCGCACACGGCAATCGCGCTGCGCGCCGGCGTCTCGGGAAAGCAGAGCAGGAATTCATCTCCGCCGTAGCGGGAAATCACGTCGATGCCGCGGCACTGGCTTTTCAATATCTTCGCGACGGTGCGCAATACTTCGTCGGCGAGCATGTGCGAGAAGGTGTCGTTGATCCGCTTGAAGTCATCCACGTCGAGCATGGCGATGGAAACCGGGTGGCCGAAGCGCTCGGCGCGACGGAACTCTTCGGTAAGCCGTTCATCCATGAAGCGGCGGTTGTACAGCCCCGTAAGGCTGTCTTCCTTGGTCTGCCGGTCCAACTCGTCGGTCTTGCGCTGCAGCTCGCGCAACAGCAGTTCCTTCTGCGAACTCGCGACACGCAGCGAATCGGACAGTGCGACGAGAGATTCCTTCTGCGCTTCGATTTCGCGCGTGCGCTCTTCGACTTTCTGTTCGAGCTGGTCCTTGTAGCCCTGCAGCTCGGCGAACAGTTGCGCGTTGACAATGGCGACCGCGACCTGGTCTGCGAGAGTCACGAGCAGGTTGAGATCCGCCTCGTCGAACTCGTACTCGGTAAAGCTCTGGATGCTGATGGCGCCCAGCACACGCTGGCCATACGTGACGGGCACGCCGATCAGCGATTTCGGCGTTTCGCCCACGATCACCGCGCGCATCTTCGCTTCATGTGTGGACTTCTTCCAGTTGCGGATCAGGAACGGCTTGTTGTTCTCGATGATCCAGCCGAGTGCGCCCTCGCCGAGCTTCTTGCGCTTGTGCGGTTGCCGGCCTTCTTCGTTGTGATGCAGCCGAAAATCCAGTTCGCCGGCTTCCTCATCGTAAAGCACGAGATAGAACGCGGAAAAATTCAGCAGCTTGCGACATTGCTCGAAAACCAGTTCGGCAAGGTCATCCAGGATCAGCGAGGAACTGATGCCGCGTCCGATCCGGTTGATCACCAGCAGTTCATCCACGCGCTCGGCCAGCGCCCAGTGATTTTCCGCAAAGCGCCGTACGATGAGCATCAGCAGCACCAGCAGTACGAGATACAGGACCAGCACATCGGTAGTCGCGGTGTTGTAGACCAGTGCGGTGAACACGCCGAGCGGTACGGCCGCCAGTTCCAGCAACGAGGAGAACAGCGAAAACGACTTGCGGAAATCGCCTTCGTTCAACTGCGCGTATATCGCCATGAACGCTTCGTTGATGAGTTGCATCAACAACGCCATGACCGCGATCAGTCCGATGGAACGCATGTCCAGCGAGGTCAGCGGAACGTTTCCGTCCAGC